>Ga0164299_10000004_pt1 | contig 160853 bp, 174 predicted proteins | sample Whisoiple_221_MG_FD_109712 | JGI IMG/M metagenome (GOLD analysis project Ga0164299, IMG submission 109712) | Unamended control soil microbial communities from upstate New York, USA - Whitman soil sample_221_MG | ecosystem: Environmental > Terrestrial > Soil > Agricultural land ...
ATCGAGCTTCAGCTCGGGTCGGCCGACGGCTGATCCACGCGCCAACGGCCGCTTCAGCGCGTCCCAGGCGCGGTTGCGCCCGCGCGTCGGGACACTTTCGCGAAGGTTTTGTGCGACAGCCTCACGCGGAAGCGGAAGTCAAGACAGGCCTGCGTGCACCGCTGCGCTCAGCGACCAGGAAGCGCTTTGGTTGCAAGTGCGTCCGCTTCGGCGTTCCATTTTCGCGGAATCCACGAAATCCTGATGTTGGGAAACTCCTGGAGCAGGGAGCACGCTTCCGCGTGCAGGGGTCTGATGAACTCTTTGCCAACCTTCGCGCGGCCATTGACCTGCTCGACCACGGTCTCCGAGTCAAGGAAGACCCGGATGCGTTGGATTCCGCGACTGCGGGCGAGCTTGAGTCCTTCGATGAGAGCCCGATACTCCGCAACGGTGTTGATGGCGGGTCCGATCGGTTTGGAGATCTCTTTAATTAGCTGACCATCGGGGTCCCAGAGGACGACTCCGATCGCACCTTGAGCTGGATTGTCGATGGTCCCCGTGCCGGAACCGTCTGTCTTCAGTAGATAGTTGCGCTTCGATGGCTCCGGATGGTCGCCCTCGTGCGTTTCGGGCACCGGCATGAAGCCAAGCTATCTCATACCGAAGCGCGCACCGAACGGTTGCCTCCGTTCACTAGCGCTTTGCGCGACAACGAGGACTGAACCGGGCTTGAGACGTCGCTACCAGTTCTTCATCTCAATCCCGTATCGCTCGCCCCAGGCAGGGTCATCGCCAGGAAAGCCCGTAGGCGGCTCTGACCCGTCGTAGAGCCACTGGTCGGGTGGACCCTCGGCAGCACCGATCGCGAAGCACCATCCAGTCACCGTCCGGCGCCATGCCCACCAGGACTGCCCGTCCGGAGCCACTGTCAGATGGATGCCATGCTCCTGCGGCAGCCCATCAGCTTTCAGGAGGTCCAGTAGCTCCGGCCGGTAACGACCGCCACGGTTCTGGTGCCAGCCCATCTGCATGGTCGCAAGCCACTGAAGAGTCTTTTTGGTCTCGGCGAACTCACGCTGGTCGAGACGCCGCCCTTCCTCATCCACACCATCGACACCCGCGTATGCCTTGAGACGCTCTCCCGCTTCCTGTTTTTCGTCGGCGCGTCGCTCCTCGGCGCTCAGGAATCGACGCCCCACACGCCACGCTTCCACATAGCCGGGCGATTCGGTGATCTCGCGCGCCCAGCCGCCGCCGAATGCGTGAGCCTTGGCAGCCCGTCCACGCAGAGCCACGATGAGTGCCAGCTTGGAGCGGCGACGTGACGGACCATTGTCTGAGGCGAGGTTGATCCGCAGAAAAGCGTGCTCGTACCCGATCCAGAGCGCCAGCAGATAGAGGTAGGGAATCGCACCGAGCGTCAGCCAGAGCGGCAGCACGAGCTGGCGAAGGATGTGTCCTTTGTCCAGCTCACTCCAACCCGATGCAAGATTGACCACGGTGAGGACGATGATCGCCAGGCCGATGAATCCGATCAGTCCATCGAGGAGCTTTTTGACGGGTTCGTATTTCTTGTCGCTGTCCGCGACCGCCGAAAGCATGCCGAGGAAGGACGCGACGACGAGCAGAACAAGCTCTATGCCAAGACTGAATGCATAAAGACCCACGATGATCTCCACAAACACGGTCAGTCGAAACGTGCGGGCGATCATGGGGCGGAAGAACGGCTCCCCGCTCTTGCGGTTGGCCAGCTTGAAGATCAACCCAAGACCCGCCGTCACCGTCCACAGGGCGGCGGGAAAGATGAGGCCGTCATCCCACAGGCCGACTTTTTTCGCCAGAGCCGTCAGGGCGAATACCCACGCGCCGAAGCCGAGGATCGGGCCGATCACCTCTGGAGCGAACAACGCCGCAAAAACCCCAATCAGCGACTTGCGAGCCCCGCGATTGCGCGTGGCGAACACTGCGATAGCGACCGCTATTGCTGCCGAGAGAATCAGGGTCGCAAGCTCACGGTTGTCCATGGCGTTGCATCCTAGGTACGGCCTGCGCCCCCTAGTCCGCCAGGCTGCCGTGAGGCTTGTTTCAGCTCGCGTCTAGCGCAGCCGCAGCACGGTTCCGGCGTAAATGAGATTCGGATCGCCGGTCCCGATCCGGTTGCTGTTCAGCCGCCATAGACGCTCGACTTCGTGAGCGATTGCGCCCGTACTCGCGCTGCCTGGCAGCAGATCAGCAGCGATGTGCCACAGGCAGTCTCCGGGCTGCACAACATAGGAGTCCTTGCCAGCCAGATTCCGACCTGAGTCGGGTGGGGTCGCGGCGGCGGGCTGGGACCGCGGGGCTTCCTGCTGGGCTGGTTCAGCCGGCGGCACAGCTTCCTCGGATGCCCTCGCGGATGCCGAATGCCGGTTGGGCCTCTGCTTCGGCGCGGTAATCGACTGATTCGCGATCGGCGCAGGGCTCGGCGGTTCGGCTGCGGCCTGCTGCACTGGTTCGGGTTCGGGGGCGGAGGTCGTGGGTTCCGGCACCGCGGTCGGCTGGGGCGGCGGAGCTTCCGTGCCAGCGCTGGTGACTTCCCCTGGCGGCGGCGCTTCGGCGTCAACTTCGGGTTCGACTTCCACGGCACCGACCTGTTCTTCGTCGTCCCCGGTGGCCGGCACTTCTTCTTGCAGATCGGTTTCTTCCCCGGCGGGGTTGAAATCCGGCGCTTCTGGCAGTTCGATCGAAGGTGAGGTTCCTTCCCCTTCGCTGTCGCTTTCGTCGGCCAGAGCGGCGCCGGGGAGGACGCTGCCGATGACGAGCATCGAGCACAGCATCACGGCGAGGAGTCGCCGGCCGGGGGAAGGGCCCGATCGCAGGTCGGGAGAGATGGAAGTCAGATGCTGAGTCAGGTTTGCCATCGGTTCCTCCTCGCCGTCGAGGGCGTGCTTTCAGTTCATAGGATCGGCCACGCAGCGGAAGCTCTTGGCGCCACCTTCGTCGGGCACAAGCCCTACGTCGCCGTTGTCGGCGATAAAGAGAACGTCGAACTTTCCTGGCCTGCTGGAAGAGGGGTAGACCTCGCTGGTCAGTTCTCCCCCGGAGGCTCGCTGCACCTGGGGGGTGGTGAGTGCGCTCATCAGCTCCTGATAAGTAGGCAGCCGCCGGCCCGCCCTTTCGCGGTTGTCGGTCAGCGCGCAAGCAGATGCGGCAGCTCGATAGGACTCGGCTGGGCGGGCTTGGACCTCCACGCACACGTCCGCGACCGGAACCGTAGGAGCGAAGGCCTGGGGGCAGCTATCGAGGAAGCGGGCGGGCGGCTGGCCGCCAAGCCGAGCCGCATTCCGGGCTCGCGGAACCGGCCGCAAGCTCGACTCCTTCACAACGCGGCTTCCGATCGAGTTCGACCGGAACTGCCGGCCCGTCAGGCTGTGCTTTCTGATGTCCGAGCCGTCGATCTTCGAGACGGCATAGGCGCCGCCCGTCCCGACGGCGACGAACAGTGCCAGCGTCGCGACGACGTTCGCGTAGGTGAGACGGTCCAGCAGCGCGCTCAGCATGGGAAGCCCTCCTCGGCTATGGGTGATCGGCCTATCCCGTAAAGCATGGCCGTCCTCTCACTCGGACTACCCGCTGGCGGCTGTTGCCGGGCTCCAGCGGATAGATCGCCTCGCCTGGCAGATGGACTCGGAATTGGAGGTGTTGGACGCCGCAGGTCCGTCGGAAGCGGTAGCGGATGCGCCAGGCGCCATCGGAGCCGCTGCGGATCGTCCGGAACGTCTGCCATTCGTCAGTGAGGCGGACCTGCAACTCGACCAGCTTTCCCCCTTCGGGGAGCGGGTGCCCCAGGACGCGGCCCTTGAACGTGACGAAACCGCCATTGAGTACACGCTTCGGCCTGACCGAGATCGTGGAGGTCGCCTTGACCAGCAGGGTCGCGGTGTCTTCGACCGGGAGGATCGTCGCCGTGCCCGGATAGACGAAGCGGAACCGCCGAGAGGAACGCGCCTCCATGTCGTAGGCGAAGCGACCGTCGGCGTTCGTCGTCACCGTGTCTTCGAGTTGTTCGGTCCCTTCCTTTGGCTGGGAGTAGACGAGTACTTTGGCGCTCGCGAGAGCGTGCCCGGACGAGTTGACGATTCGGCCGCCGACGCGCACCCGGCGACCGAACGCAACCTTGTCGCGCGGCTCGAGGACGGTGCGCCGCTTGCCCTTCCTTCCATTGGCGGCGCGCTTCCCGATCACCCCGGCCTTCATCGAGGTCGCGATCCTCAGCGGCAGCCGGAGTCGCATCGGCTGGCCGTCGAGGCGCCGGTCCGTCTCGGCCAGGTTGCTCGCCAGGTCGTGGGCGCTCGCCCGCAGCTCGTAGTCGCCCGGCGGAAGGGCAGCATCATCTATCCGCGTTACGAGGGAATCCCCTTCCTGGCTCGTCGGCAGCGCCTGCCAGGTGCCCGAGCCGGCGCGGCTGATTTCGATCCCCCCACCCCCTACACCAGAGATTCGATCGGTCGCCTTGACGGAGATGCGAGTCGGATCGTCGGGGCTCGGCGTTTCAAAGCCAAGCTGCGGAGGTTCGGGGTCGAAGCGGAGGTGAACGGGCTCGGAGGCGTTCGCAGCCTCCTGGTTGCCGGCTTCGTCCTCGCGCCACAGTCGCAACGACCATTCGCCCGGCGCGGGAACAGCCACGCCGCCGATCGCCGCGATCGCCAATCCGGCCCGGTCGCCGCCGACGCACTCGTCGCCCCCTTCGCGGCAGAGCCGGTAATGGGCGGCGGTGATCGGAGCCCGGTCGGGCTCAGGTGGATTGGTCCAGGCGAGGTCGAAGACGTTGGTGTTGCGCCACGCTTCACCGCCGCCGACGCCCACCGGTACCGAACCGGGCGCCGCATTGTCGATGTGCACCGTGACCGCTGGCGATTCGGCGCGATTGCCAGCCGAGTCTTCGGCCGCGACCGCCAGCGACTGCGAGCCTTCGGGCGCTTCGGAGGTCTCGACTTCGATCGTCCCCCGACCGTTCGGGCACGGGACTCGCTGCGAGTAGTCGCACGAGCGCGGGTCGGTGCCGCGCACGCTTCCGCTGAGGAGCGCGGATGCGCCCTTGACGCCGACGTTGTCGTTCGTTTCATATTCGAAGCTCCGCCGGCCGCTCACCCAAGCGCCGCTCGCGAGCGAGCCTTCCTGAACCACCCCGACCGAAGGTGGACTTCCATCCGCAACCGTCGCCTCGGCAGCGAAGGTGCGGATGAAGTTCTGGCCGCGTGCCGAGCAGAACTCGCGCGACTGGGCGCCGACGCAGACGACTCGCTGGACAATCCGACTGGCGCCACCGAGGTCGTAGCTGCGCAGGCGCGGCCAGCTCGACGCTTGAGCCAGGTCGCGGCCCGGACAGTGACGGTTGGCGCGCACGTTCTTGATCGCGACCGAGGAGGCGTCTGGGCGAACGGCATAGAGCTGGAGCGCGTAGCGACAATCGCGGCGGCGCGCGTGCCCTGACCATCGCAGGCGCGAGAACGTCGTCCCCGGCGGCGCATTGAGGACGAACCCGGACTGAGCTCCGCGCGGGACCGTGCCGGCGCTCGGGACGTTGGCGGTGACCAGGCCGCGCAATCCCGGCCCGAGCGGGTTGCAGGCCCGCCGCCACTTCATCCCCCGGGTGGCGAAGTCTTCAAATGCCGAGCTGACGTAGCCGGCACCTTCGGCCTGGCAGGCATAGATCGTGTATTCGCCGGCAGCCGCAGACCGAGGGGCTGCGAGTCCGGCCAGCACCGCGACGGCCGTGGCGAGGGCGACCGCGCTGTGAAGGTTCTTCGCCGTCGCCGATCGCATCACGGGCCTCCGAACTGCGGACCGGCGCTCGGTGGCGCGGGAGCTGGTTCGGCCGGCGGAGGTTCATAGGCTTCGGGATTCGCTTCGCCTTCGTAGCCCGGAGAGACCGGTTCAAAGCTGTCCTCCGGCGGCGGCTGTTCGGGTTCTGGTTTCGGTTCGGGCTGGGGTTCCGGCGGGGGCGGTTCGGCGGCATGCGGTTCTTCAGCGGGCGGTTCTACAGGCGTGTATTCGGGCGCGGTGGATTCAGCTTCGGGCGGGGCGGGTGCGGGGTCGCTTTCGGACTCCGAGGCGATGATCCCCGTCGCGGCGCCGATCGGGTCAACCCCCTGCTGGACGCAGTAGGTCGCCCCGCTTCCGATCGCGATGCAGCTCGCAACCACGCTGGCGACAGTGCCGGGGCGGGCGGCGGCGAGAGGGGTCGGATCGACCGCGCGGTAATAGGTCGCCGCCGTGTGCTGCTTGATCTGAGCACCACCGTCGAGGACGTGCTGCTTGAGCGACGAGAACCCGTCCGCGGTCTTGTGTGCCAGTCGCCCGAGCACCCCAGGGCTGGCGCCTTCGGCAACGGGAGCGGGCAGCATCGCGCCTGCCTTCTCCCGCCAAGCGAACAGCCTCTCGGAGAACGCCTCGCAGCGACCGCAGCGAGAAAGGTGCTCACGCGCTTGGGCGGACTCGTCCGGCGTCGAGATGCCGCAGACAAGTCGGACCACCAGTGGCTCGCCGCGCTCGCAACCGCCGCCGGCAAGTCGGGTCACGACAGCCCTGGCTCGGTCAACGATTTCGCGGATGTCGCGCTTGACCGTGCGCTCGGGCAGCCCGAGGCGCTCGGCGATCTGCGCACGGCTGCAACCGGCGGCGTAGAGGTCGAATACGTCGCGGCGGCGCTCCGACAGCGAGGTGGTAACCACGCGAGCCAGCGCTTCGAGGTCGGCATCGTCCTCAAGGGCCATCAGCTCCTCGGCCGGGCCGATGTCATCGACGGCGATGCTCTCCAAGCCGCCGGCAGCCGGATCGGTCACGACCTCCCGGCGCTGCCGCTCGCTTTCATGGCCGAGGATTCGATGGGCTGCGGTACGGAGCCAGACGTGAACCTGATTCGGTTCCGAGATGCCCTCAGCCTCGTCAAGGAAGCACCGGCACGCCGCCTGCACGGCGTCCTCGATTTCGTCCTGCGAGCACTCGGGATGGCGGGTGAGAAGCTGTGCCCGAAGGTCCCGTCCGCTCGCGCCGTTCACGTAAGGCCGAAGGAGCGCAGTCGCGCCGTCGATCGCGATCGTGCCGGGGCGGTCAAGGGCCATCACTACATAAGGGGAACTAGGACCGAAATTGGACCCCTGAGTTACCTCGGCTGTGCTGCTCACAGACGCCTCCGGACAGAACATTGAGCCACCATGGCTCCGACATTCAGAGGCTAATACCCATTTTTCGGTAGGTCAATCCCCAGACCAGTGTTCCCGCCGATGAAGCCCGTCGGAACTGGCTCGACGTGCAGCGGGCTTGGCCCTAATGCCCGGCGCAATGGTCGCCGTGCAGCGAGAGGATCAGCGCGTCCTGCTGACCAAGCGCGCCGACGACGGGACCTAGTGCCTGCCCGCAGGAGCCGCGGAGCCCGGCGGGAGCTTTGCTCGCACGGCGATCGACGAGCTGACCGAGGAGACCGGGATCGAGATATCCGAGCGCGACCTGTTCCCGTTCGGTGTCTCTCCGAGGCCGAGGCGCACCCGATCCGCTACCCGAACGGCGATGTCACTCTTTACTTTGCCTTGCTGTGTTTCTGGCGAAGGACCTGACAGGGCGATGATCGAGTCACTCGTGGCGGTTCGCTACGCGCGCGTAAGGTTCCGGGGCTTCCGCGTTCCCGCCTCGCGATCTCCATTTGGAGTCGAATTCTGCTCATGCCAAACGGCTGCCGCGGAGCCATTCTGGGCCGAAGCCAGGGTGACACGGTGGCGATCGGCCGCGAGTTCGCTGCCCGCTCGCACAAGTTGCCAAATGCTGCACGCGGCGATGAAATCCCTAAACGTCGCCAGCCGAATGCCGGCCCGTCTCGCCTCACGCATATCAGCGCGAGTCGGATAGGAAAAATACGAGCCGCCATCGGTGTACCGACGTTTCTGGTGGAAAGAATCGAAATCGTCGAGAACTTCGCTCAGCATGCCGACTCCGCCACAGTTGACCACCGCATCCCGATATATGATCGACCGGTCCGAAGGTACCTCCACAAGAGTCTGGGCAAGGATCGGTCCTGCATCGATCTGAGCATCCTCTATCTCATGCGCCGTGATCCCATAGGTCCCGTCGTTCTTGGTCGCCGAGTAGAGGACGGGGAAGAGACCACGACATTGCGGCAGGAACGCCGCATGCACATTGATAACTCCCTTTCGGGGGATCGAGATGATGCGGTCGTGGATGATCTGGTCGAACCAGTAGATCACGATGCCATCAAGGCGAGCGGCTTCAAGGCGCGCCGCGACCTCTGGGCCATTGATGTCCGCCGTCTTGACGTACGGAATACCCAGGCGCTCACACTCCTCTGCAATCGTCAGGCACTTGCGGGGGGTCCCGGTGAACGCGGCCCGCAGCCGGTCGAGGCGTGCATAGGCAAAGTAAAAGATGAACGAGTACGTCAGGTACATCACGAATCGGAAACCTGACCGCCGAAAATTCGTCAGAACCTGCCGGATCATGTTCGACGGCCGCCCTCTGTACACATCAGAGGCGACCACGAGCTCAATCCGATCTTGCTCGCGCTCGATGAAGGCTCCGAGCGCAGGACCGACCTGCGCGCACTCGGCGGTGAACAACGCGATTCGCTTCATTCCTGGCTCCTCGTAGGTCGGATTGGGTTGTCGTACCTCAGGCAGCCATGCCCGCTCACCAGGATCTCCGTCCTTGGGCGGTGCCTCACTGAGCCCGAGCTTGCGATGTAGATTCCGCATTGGTCGCGGCGCCCACCAGTTCCACCGACCCAGTAGGCCAATCAGTGCCGGCACCAGAAGGCCGCGTGCCAGCGTTGCATCGAGGATCACCGCAACCGTGGTCCCGATGGCAAAGAGCTTGAGCACGACGAGTGGCGATGCCGCCAAAGCTCCGATCGCCACGCAAAAGAGGATCGCGGCTGCGGTGATGATCGGCCCCGTGCGCTGGAGTGCGTATACGACCGCAGCCTTGGTTGGCATTCCGTCCTCGTGCGCCTCGGTAACGCGAGCAAGCAGGAAGATCCCGTAGTCAGTCGACAGACCGAAGGCGAGCGCGAAGAGGAGTACGGGCTGAGTGGCCTCGAGACCGTGTTGGGGCGTAAAGCCAAGAGTGTCGCTTAGGTGTCCGTCTTGGAAGATCAGAACCAGGATCCCGAACGCGCCCCCGATCGTCAGCACGTTCATGAGCAGACCCTTCACCGGCAGGACGACCGAACCGGTGAGGACGAACATGAGCAGGAACGTGGTGGTTGCGATCAATGCGATGGCCAACGGGAGGTGGCTCCCGAGGCTGTTCAGCTTGTCGACGGACGTCGCCGTCTCGCCCCCGACCTGTCGCGATGGATATCCCCCAAGGGCTCGAATGTCGGAGACGAGCCTCTGTGCCGCGGGCGTGTCGTCCGCTCCGCGTCCGAGAACGTTGATCGTCCATAGATTCTGCCCCGCATAGCGGGGGGCAGACACGTGTGCCGCACCCGGCAGACGACCTATCGCGGCCGCCAGACCGCCCACTCCCTGGGTCGCGCCGGGTGCCGCGCTCACCGTCACCACGTGGAGCGATCCGCTGGTCTTGAAGTCTTCCCGCAGCGCATCGTCAACCTGGCGGGTGCCGGTGCCAGAGGGCAGCATCGAAGCCGAGAAGGGGATGAAGTGCATGCGCAGGGCCGGCAGAGCAAGTCCGACCAGGACCACCGTGGTCGCAAGCGCGACCGGCCCTGGCCGCCTCATCACGGCACTCCCCAGGCGATACCAAAAACCAGCGTCCCGGGGCCCTGTGGCACGGCCCCGGCCGGACCGTCGAATGGAAAGGGCGTCGATCCGGTGGCCCAGCTTGCCGAGCAGTGCCGGCAAGACCGTGAGCGAGACACCGGCGGCTGACAACGTGACAAGTACTCCACCGATGCCCATCGAATAGAGAAAGCGCTGCGGGAATACAAGCAACGATGCAAGTGCGGCGCCGACGGTCAAGGAGCTGATTGCCACCGTCCGGCCCGCCGTGCTCATGGTTCGCCGCAGGCTTGCTTCGACGGTCTGTCCATCGGCGAGCTCCTCGCGGAACCGGGAGACGATAAACAGGCTGTAGTCGATGCCAAGCGCGAGCGCCAGGGACGTGACGAGGTTCAGCGAAAAGTTCGAGAGCGGAATGGCGCCGTTGATGAGGCGCATCGCAGCGAGCGTCACGGCGATGGCGACGGCTCCCACCACGAGCGGCAGGAGCGCAGCAACAACCCCCCTGAACACAAAGAGAGCCACCAGCAGAAGAATCGGGAAGACCAGGAGCTCGGTATCTACGAGATCTCTCCGGCTCTGCTCCCCCGCTTCGTGATAGGCAAACTCGGTGCCTCCCAGCACGACGTTCGGCTGGGCCCGAAAGACCGTCTCCAGGTGCTCCAAGGCATCCTGGATTCCTGCGTCCGGCATCGCCTTCAGGGTCGCGACGAGATAGGCACTGTGCCCACCGCGAGAGATCATTCCTCTCTGCTCATCGGGCGAGGTCACGGATGCGATGGCCGGATCGTCTTCGAGCCTGGTCGCCGCACGGGCGACGGCTCGCTGGCTGGACCGGTCGCGACGAATGTCTCCGTGGGTCCTGACAAGTGCCACCACACCCCCCGGCACGCCGGTGCTGAGGACGGACTTCAACGACGCTTCCACGTGTCCTGACTCTGCGGTCGGGTCGCCGAAATCCGCGCGCGAGGGAACCAGTAGGTTCTGCACAGGGCCACCCAAGACGCCGGCGAAAATGGTGATCGCGGCCGCTATTGCGAGAAGACGCACCGGACGGCGCACCATCTCGTCTATCAACTTGTCACGCATTGCCTCCTCCTCTCACGCCAGGTTCGGCGTTGTGCGTCTCTCGCTGCACCCGCCAGGTGGGCACCGTCCCGAGTCCCTTCAGCGAGCGACGCTGAGGTGAGTCCAGCCGGATGCCGGAAACTCGGATTGAGCCTGCCGTCGCCTCGTCGACGAGAACATCGCCCGAATCGGCCGCGTCGACCAATCTGCTTGCGAGGTTCACTGGCCGACCGAAGTAATCGCCGCTGCGACGGAGCAACGGCCCATAGGCGACACCCGCCCTCGCCGCCGGAAGATTTGCATCCAGACAGCCCGAGAGGACCGCCTGTGCAGCCCGCACGGCATCTGACGCCGCGGCACAGGTGACCATTGCCTCATCGCCGATGAGCTTGACCACGCGACCGCCCAACTCGGTGACGGTGTCGAAGACAAGCGTCTCGAAGCGGGCCAAGACCGCATCGAGCTCCTCCGGCCCTGCCCTGCTGCTGAGCCGGGTGAAGTCAACAAGGTCGAGGAAAGCAACGGCGAGCGTAGGATGGGAGGACTCGGCAGGCTCAAGCGGCTCGTTGTGCTGACGACGCATGGCCGCATGGAGGAGGCGCCGAAATCCGAACGCGATCAGCCACTCCAGATCTGAACCTGGGAAGCCGTCTTCGACGGCTTCCTCTATGACTCGCTCGCGAACACCGAGAGCATGCAGCGCCGGAATGGCTTCTCCCTCGACCTCTGCGAGATTGGCCATATGCGCGCTGAATATCCGCGCCTCCCGGACGATCATCTCGACGGCGTCCTCCTGCGCTTTGGAGTCGAGGCGGTCGAGCCCTTCGGTCGCGATCCTGAGAGCCCTTACGTCTTGCTCAGTGAACGCTCGCTCGTCCTCGTCGGTATCCGGGAAGCCAAGCGCTCGCCACAGGCGGTCGGCGACACCCCTGTCCACGCCTGCCCTGCTTGCCACCTCCGAGCCGGTGAACTGGGGTGCGCCCAAGGCAACGAGCTGCTCAAGCGGGTCAAGTTGCGCCTGCCCTCCACGCGCAGACCCGGCACCGCGTCCTTGATCGCCGCTTGCGATCATGCCACGCTCCTGTAGTCGCCGCGATGCCAGACGAGCGGATTTCCACCCTGGTGCGCAGTCGCGATGGCGGAACCAATCACGACGGTGTGGTCACCGGCGATATGGAGTTGAACCACGTCGCAGACCACCCACGCAAGCGCATCGTCGAGCACCGGCGCGCCGGCCTCGCTGGAATACGACAGGCCGTTGAACTTTTCGGGGCCTTTCCCGCGAGCCGCGAACGCCTGCGATACCTCCTGCTGCTCCGAGGACAGAATGTTCACGCCGAAGCGCTCGCTGGCCCGGACCACGTTCAGCGTGTGGGATCCGTTGCCAAGGCACACCAGGAGCTGCGGAGGGTCAAGCGACACTGAGCAGAGAGCACTGACAGTCATGCCCGAAGGACCAAAGCGTCCTTGCGCGGTCACCACCGAAACACCCTTCGGAACACAGCCCATGACCTTGCGAAATTCCTCGGCGGAGTCCGGCGGATCGTTCTCCCGCGCCAGGGGTGCAGCAACTGCGGCGATTCTCGGTGGACTCATGAGCGCCCCTCGCGATCCCGTTAGACCACGGGTACGGCCGAGACGGCCGCCCTCGACTCCGAATCGTCCGAGTGCACGCTCACGGCCTCCCCAAGCAGGCCGCGGAGGATGATCGAAATGTTCTCCTGGAGCGCGTTTTCGGCGATGGGATCGATGATGTGTCCGAGGCTCGGCATGCCGAGGTCGAAGTCCGCCTTGAACCGAACGACGCAACCTCCGTCGGCGTCGTCGACCTTCCATACTCCCGAGAAGTGGTCGAAGTCTCCGTCCACCTGCTCGAACGTCATGGTCAACGTGCTGTCGTCCAGCCGATCGACCTCAGTCCAGCGCAGCACGCCGCTGCGGAAGTTGACCTCCCAGATGCTCGTCAACTCCCCATCGGAACCCGAAGTGACGGTTACCGATCGGACAGCATCGGTGAGATCAGCGTAATGCTCGAAGTCGCGGAGAACCTCATAGGCGCGAGCCGCCGGGGTACCCGGAACGTCGGCAGTAATCTCAACGTGTCGCATGTCATCCAGCCTTTCGATTGTGGTTTGCTGCATAGCGATGCCTGAGAACCTCTGCGGAAGCCCGCGTTGCGTTGAAGAGCCATTCGAGGTCGTTCCCGTCGAGGAGCGCCGGGGGAGTTAGGCGCACGACGCGGTGAGCGTTGAGCGAGTGGTTGACGATCACGCCGCGCTCCAGAAGCTCGAGGACGAAGTCGCCCGCGTAGTGCTCAGCCTCGAACTCGATTCCGATCAGCAGACCGGTTCCGCGAACCTCACGCACGAGCTCGGGGCAGACATCCAGTAGGAGAGTCGTCATCGTCTCCATGAGCGTCTTGCCAAGCCTCGCGGCCCGCTCCGGAATGCGCTCCTCCTCCATAACCTGAAGGGCCGCATTGGCCGCCGCCATTGCAAGTGGCGCGCCGGCGAAGGTCGAGGTGTGGAGAAACGGGTCGCGGCTGAGCGCTGCGTAGGCATCGGGGGTCGCAACCGCGGCGGCAACCGGGACAACTCCGCCACTGAGGGCCTTTCCCACCAGCATGATGTCGGGGGTGACACGCTCTCGGTCTGCCCCCCACCAGGAACCCAGCCGCCCCAGTCCCGTCTGTATCTCATCGAGCACTAGCAAGGCGCCATAGCGAGTGCAGAGCTCACGCACCTCGCCGAGGTATCCCTCGGGAGGCACCACCACCCCTCCCTCGGCTTGTACGGGCTCGAGGATCACCAGGGCCGGAGGACCGGTTTCCAAGGCTCGCTCGATTGCGTAGGGATCGCCGAAGGGCACATGCTCGACATCGCCGAGCAATGGCCTGAAGGGATCCTGGTAGATCGACCTCGCCGTGACGCTGAGCGCACCCATCGTCTTGCCGTGAAACCCTCCGTATGCAGAGATCAGGCGACGCTTGCCGTTGGTGCGCGCGATCTTGATCGCCGCCTCCGTCGCCTCAGCACCCGAATTGACGAAGTGGACGTACTGGAGTCCCTCCGGCGCTAGTGCCGCCAGGGCGGTGGCGGCGGCGCCCTGGCACGGCTCCAGAAGCACCCTGGTCGCCAACGGATGACGGTGCAACTGATCGGATACGGCCTCGACCACAGAGGGGTGCGAATGCCCGAGGATGAAGACGCCGTAACCACCGCACTGCAACAGCTCATGGCCATCCGAATCGGTGATCCGGGTCCCCGAGGACGCAACCTCCACGCGTCCGCCGATCATTTCGCCGAGGCTCGCGCGGCCCTTGCTGAGATGGCGCCGGCACGCATCAGCTGCCTCCCTGCGGATATCTGGCGCCGCAACGGTCATGCTGCGAGCGGGAGGGCGTCGGGAACGGCGGGATCGACCAGGCCCTTGCTACTGGCCCAGTACCTCAGCGAACTCTGAAATACATCGCGAAGGTCGGGAAGGCCCAGATCGAACCGCTGCTCGAATTCTGGAGCCGAGGACTCAAAAGCCTTCTCGGCAGAAAACAAAGCAGTCATGTTCAGCATCTGGTCGAAGCGCCTCCGGGCCTGCTCGGGAAGGGGCTCGATGAAGACGGGCCGGATCAACCGATCAACCGCATCCGGTCCGATGAACCGGGGCGGGACCGCCTCCCGACCGAGTTCCTCGGCGATCTCGAGGCTCGCGTCCACCATCTCGGTCGCGCGAAGGGCGCGGCTACCGGCCGTAAGCCAATACTCGCCGTCGCATTCGCCTGAACGAATGAGCTCAGCGATGGCGCCCGCGACAAAGTCTTGCGGCACGAAGTCCACCAGAGAGTCAGGCGTCAGGGGAATCAACGGCAGGGAGCCCTTGACGATTGCCCCCGCGATGGCATGTAGTCCTTGGAAGCCCGCGATCTTGCCTGACCGCGAATCTCCGACGACCACGGACGGTCGGATCACCGCGACGGGCAGCCCGCTGTCGTGGACCAACTGCTCGGCGGTGCGCTTGGAGTACAGATAGGCACGAGGACCACCACAGCTGTCGTCGCCACTGCGCACCTGAGAGGCGCGATCGACAAACGCCGTACTGACGTAGTAGACGGATGCACCAGCGCATTTGGCGAATTCGAGTACGTGCGACGTACCGCGTACGTTCAGATTGGTCGTCACACGGTCGCCAGCGGTGAAGTCCGTCATCGCCGCGGCATGAACGACGACATCCGTAGATCCTGCGAGCCGCGCGTACTCGGACCTCGAGAGCCCCAGATGGGGCCGGGTGATGTCGCCGGTGACGTGGTGGACATCGTCTCGCCCGGTGGGCGTGTGATGAACCAGGCAAGTCACTGAGGCGTCGTCGAGCTCGTCGAGTAGAGCGCTACCCACGACACCGGAGGCGCCGGTCACAAGGACAGAGGTTTTCTCTTCTCGCTTCATTCGATCTCCTTTCTGTTGGGGGCTTCTCATGGCAATGCGACTCCTTGGCGGTCCTACGCCACCGCCAGCGGTTCGCCGGAAAACATTCCGAGGAGGGGCTCGGTCATTCGCGAGCGTGAAGGTGGGTGAAACGCGAGCGCCTGAGTCGCGACAGCCAACTGCGCGACCTCCGGTGAGGAGATAAAGGCCATCCCCCCAAGGAGTTCGACTGCCGAGGTGACGACGCGCGCGATGACGCCTTGCGTGGCGTAGCGAACGGCAAGAGACTGGCCGAGGATGTCCCCGCCCTTCTCGCTCATCATCATCGCCCGACACACGCCCTCAACGGCCCCCATGGCGGATTCCAACTCGAGCACGAGGGCCACACGCTCAGACGGCTGCCCCTTCTCCCCCCCGAGGACACGCTCGACCAGACCGCTCGCCGCCCCCAGGTAGGAGGCGGTCATGAGCAGCTCGAACCAAAGGAATCCCGAGGTCTGCAATTCGTCCAGCTCGCCGCCGACGCCGGTCTCCGTGCGGATCAACAGATCCTCAGGGACGACGACGTCCCTCAAGATGACCTCGTCGCTCTCCGCGCCGGCGAGCGCCCAGGTATTCCAGAACGGGCGGAGCTCGATTCCATCGGCATTCGACGGCACAAGGGCTACCGCCATCTGCGTGCCGTCGCCGTCCAAGCGCGGAACCGACACGCTGGCGGTGAGTAGATCCATGGAACGCGCCAGACTGCAGGGCTTCTTGATGCCGCTTATGGCAAAGCCCCCATCGCAGGGCCGTGCCTCCATGGTCGGCTCGAGGATCCCTTGTCCCGGCCGACCCTCGGCGAACCCAGAGGCGACGAGACGACGATCGCGTGCGATCCCCTCCAGCAACATCCACTCGAAGCCCGACGAGGTGTAGCTCAGCTCCACAAGGCTTGCGAGCGAAAAGTGGTGCATGGTCGTCGCGACCGCGAGCGATGGGGACCGACTGCCGATTGCACGCTGTACGCGCACTGCCTCCAGGGGCGTGGCGCCGAGCCCGGCGTGCTCGTCGGGAATCAAAAGCGCAGGCCCGCCGGCCGCGCGAAAGAGCGCTGGACCGGGACTGCCGGACTGCTCGAGCTCAACGACGGAGGTCTCGGCCAGTTGGGCATCCAGACCGGGTAGCAGAGCTTCGAGAGTCTCTCGTTCCTTTAGCAAGAACTTCATCAGCATGCTCCTTCGCGTCGTCGTAACAACAAGTTCAACCGAAGTGTAGCAGACACTGTGTCGAAGACACTGAGAAGATACTTAATGTGCAAGACATCACAGAGGAGATTAATCGTCTTGGCGACGGGTACTACCAGCTAAGCTGTCAATAGCCGAGCCAAATACGAGGGGAATCTGATTCTTAAATGCCCGTACTGAGCCGCACCCAGTCAGCGTCTGCACGCCAAGCGCAGGAAGCGCGCAAGGCCGACGCAGAAAAAAGAATCCTTGATGCAGTCGCTGCCCTGGTGGCCGAAGGGCAGACTTTTGCCGACGTGAGCGTCACTCAGATCGCCGAGCGCGCAGGGTTGTCTCGAAGCGCTTTCTACTCCCACTTCCGCGACAAGCGAGCGGTCGTTCTTCAGTTGACCGAGGTGGTCACCAGTCGAATCGTCGCCGAGGCGGCGCGCTGGGAGAGCGCGGAACTTCAGCTTCCGGGTGGACTACCGGAGGTCATGCGTTGGGTGACCCACTTTTTTGCCGAAGAGGCAGACGTTCTTCGCGCCCTGACCGAGTCGGCCCAATACGACGAGGTAATGGGCAAGTGGTGGCATGACCACCTCACCACGATCATTTACGCCGTTAAATCACGGATTGAGCGGGAGCAATCCGAAGGGCACATCCAGGGGCTTCAACCGAACCTGGCGGCATCGAGCATCGTCTGGATGGTTCAGCAGGTCTGCTACCAGGAGATCGTCGTCCTCGGCCGGCTCACGCCCGATGAACTCGCCGAGGAGCTCGCAGTTCTGGTGGGCCGGGCTCTGGGCTACACGTTGTCCAGCTAGCCACCTCGATAGGGCGAGCGCGCAAGCGCCGGTACGGAAGCTCCACCCCGGCAAGCACTCGGCGTCCAGCCTGCAGTCGCACCGGGCTCCTACCTCAGCCTATCCGTTCTGTCTGACCCGCTATCCGGCTTCTACGTCGAACTCGACCTCGTACACGGCGTCAATTTCCATCTCAATGCTGCCGGGAGTCCACGTCACCCCTGCGAGAAGATCATGGACCCGGACAGACAGCGAGCCGGCGAGCCTCACGTAGCTGTCGAACTTGCCGGTAACTCGACCGTTCTCGATCTTGCCGATCCGATCTACTGAGACCATCGCTCGTTTGCTGAGGTCTTCCTGCGAGTAGCCCGCCCGCTTCCGCAGGAGGAACACGTTGTCCGCGATTCGCGCCCTCGCCTCGTAGGGCAATTCCCTAGACGGGACCGGCCCGTTCATCGTTTCCGCCTTTTGCCTGGGGTTGCCTGCGCGCGGAGGGCGGCGACCTCCGCCGTGAGCTCGGGATCGTCCGGCACCTCGAAGCCGCCTGGGGTGATGATCGTCTCGGGCGGCGTCCAGAGAATACCTGCGGTGAGATCGTCCGTCGTCACCCCCAGCCCTCCCGCCACGCGGATGCAGGTGTGGATATAGGGCAGCGTCTGACCGATCTCCAATTTTGAGGCCGCGGTGGGGTGAATCTCGGCCCGGAAGGCGAACTCCTCCTGGCTGATCCCGAGCCGCTTCCGATGCTTCCGCACGTTGGCGCCGAGTCTTTGCCGCAGTTCGTCGGAGGGCGGAAGGGGCTGTTTCCGGCGGAAGCTCATGCCTTCCCTGTCTTCCGCTCACCGGACGCCGACGACGGGGCGGAATCATCCTCGACGTAGAACTCGCCCTCGATCTCGCGGCCGGGGTACCAGCGCAGACCGGCCATCAGCTCGCACGGAGAGGCTCCGATCCCGGCCGACACTTTCAAGATCGTGTCGAGCCGTGGAAGCTGCTCGCCTCGCTCGACCCTGCCGAGGTCCACTCTGTGCAGCCCGGCCAGATCGGCCAGCTCCTGCTGGCTGAGGTCGGCGCGACGGCGCTGGCGCCAGAGGTTGCGCCCGAATCTCACGGCCAATGGAGAAGCCATCAGCGGGACCTCGACGGCTGAGAGTCCTTCGGCGCTGAGGCGTCCTGCCGCACCCATTCGCCGCGCTGCACACGGCCGGCGTGCCAAACCATCCCGGTCAACAGCTCGCACGGCTCGGCTTCGATGGCCCCGGCGAGTTTGACGATCGTGTCGAGCCGAGGGAGCCGCAGGCCCCGCTCCAGCAAGCTGACCTCCGTCAGGTGCAAGCCGGAGCGCTTGGCGGTCTCCACCTGGGAGAGATCGACCCGGTTGCGCAGGCGAATCAAGTTCTCGCCAAAGCGCTTTCTGAGCCCGTTGAGCGCCTGGGTACTACGACCCATCGGGCCTACCCCCAGGGATCAGCAGCTCATCGAAGCCGGGCGGAGGCCCAGGATGGACCAGCATGGCGACGATCGCGCTGCGCTTGCTGCTGCGCCCGCCCGAGCTCACCCAGCGATCGCTGAGCTGGCCCGCCGCGAGGATCGGCGCGCCGCCTTCCAGCTCCCGGATGCCGTGCTGCTCGGCGAGCGCCGCCGACACTTCGACCTCGCAACTCGCCCACGTCAGCAGCATCTGCGGATGCTCGGGGTCGGCAACCGGGAACTCGATCCGCAGCAGCGTGACCGGCTCGCCGATCGGGTTCCTGCCGGGGCGCGGATCATCGAGCAGCGTCCCGGTCAGAACCGAGTGATTGAGGCCCGGCGGGTTGGGCTCGGGCAGACGCAGCCGGTAGCCGTTGCGCCGTCCGGCGCGGCACCCGCTCATGGTCCACCTCGCGTCCACGACCCATCGCCGGTCGGGGTGTCCTGATCCCATGCCCAAGTCGCTCGCCGCCCCGGCCTCGGTCCTGGGTTTTCGTCCACGTCCGGGTCCTCGTCGTCGGGCTCCATCCACTCTGTTAGGCAGTAGGTGGCAGAGGCCAGGCGCCAAGAGGTCAGGCGAAGGCGCTCGCTCAGGTCAAACCATTCCTTCGACATCGTCGGGCGGTACTGACCGATGAGGTCGCCGGCCTCCTGCAGCACGTCGTACATGTCCGATCTGAATCCTTCGACTCGCACCGCCGCCTTCGTTCGAGCGTGCCTCCAGGCGCGATGCTGCGGCGACTCGGGCAGATCATCGACCTCGCCGGCCTCGCGAGCGCTCGCCAGTCGCTCCCGCCCAACGTCGGTCAAGCTCCAAAACGGCTCGCCCCGCCGCTCGATCACGGTCAGCAAGCCGGCTCGACGTAACCCTTCGAGCCGGGACCAAAGCGGACGATTCGTGTCCGGCTCCCACCTGAATCCGAGGTGTGCGGTGAGAGCGGAGGTCAAGACCTCGTCTTCCTGCTCGTGGAGCACCGCCCGCTCGACCGCCGCGAAGATCAGGGTGTCCGCGACCTCGGTGTACGGCCCCAGTTCCTGTCCGGCCTCCTCCGATGCGGTCACGCCGACTGCCCGCCCCGCGGATCGAGCTCGGCCAGCGCCTTCTCGCAGGTCTCGTAGCCGAGCTGGAAACGCCGGTCAGTGTCGGCGTCGTCGCGGCGCGACCGAGCCTCGCTGCTACCCGACCCGACGAGAATCTTCACGGCTTCGCCATGCAAGCGCTTGAGCAGTTCCATCAGGTCGTGCGCCGGCATGGTCAGATCGAACGTCTCGCGTTCGTCCTTCTCGCCCCAGCCGATGTCCTGCAGGAGCCGGAAGTCTTCGGCGAACTCCACCGCCAGTTGCTCGGCCCTGGCGAAGTCCTTGGTGCGCTCCAGCGCGACGAAGAAGTCCTCGATGCTGCCGAGGTGATTGCGGACCAGTTCGTAAAGCCCTTCGCGCTGGTCGCGGTCGATGGTCGTAACGGTGCCGGGCACGGTGCCCCCTCTCGATGATAGAGGCACCGAGGACGAGCCCTCGACGCGGTCCAAGACGGCCTACGTCGGTACGGTCTCTCTCGCATCGAAGGCGTGTCCTTCGGTGCCGGGCCCCGGGGCGTTGGTAGCGTCGCCGGGGCCGCTTATTTGTGCGTTTCTCGCGGCCGAACGTAGGTGGACCGGAGACGCCGCGCAAGGTCTGAATCGACCTCACTTTGACCTCGTGTTGCCCCAGGCGTTGCCCCAGGGCCGATTTTGCACCCTTCTGTCTGCTCCCCAGAAAGACGAAAACCCTGCGATTTGCAGGGCTTTCGCCGCATAGCGGGGGCAGGATTCGAACCTGCGACCTTCGGGTTATGAGCCCGACGAGCTACCTGGCTGCTCCACCCCGCGGCGGTATGCCAATGCTAGCAACGTGGCTGGGGTGGGCGAGGGCTTCGGTTCTGCGCAATAGAGTGCCCGGCCCCTATGGCTGAGAATTCTCAACGGGTCGCGGTGATTGACGTGGGCAGCAACTCGACTCGGCTGCTGGTTGCCGACGTCGACGGTGGCGTCTCCGTGCTCGAGCGGCAGAGCCGTGTGACGCGGCTGGGCCGCGGCGTCGACCTCTCTGGGCAGCTTGCCGACGAGGCGATCGAGGCAGCCTGCGCGGCGATCGGCGACTACGTCGAGATCTGCCGTGAGAAAGGCACCGAGCGGGTCGCGGCGATCGCCACCAGCGCCGTCCGCGACGCCTCCAATGGCGCCGCCTTCGTCGCCGAGCTGCGTGAGCGCTTCGCCCTCTCCGCCCGCGTGCTCGACGGCGAGAAGGAGGCGCGCCTCACCTACCGCGGTGCCACCGCCGAACAGCCTCCCGCAGCCGCCACCCTGGTCATCGACATCGGCGGCGGCTCGACCGAGATGGTCGTCGGCACCGGCACTGAGATCGCCTTCCACGCCTCGCTCCAAGCCGGCGTCGTGCGCCACACCGAGCGCCACATCTCCGGCGACCCACCCACGGCAGTCGAGCTCGAGGCCCTCGCCGCCGACGTCAGGACGTTGATCGGCGACGCCCTCGCCGGCCACGACGAGGCCCACGTCTCCGCCGGCATAGCCGTCGCCGGCACCCCGACCTCCCTCGCCGCGGCCGAGCTGGGACTCGAGCCCTACGACCCGGCCCGTGTCCATGGACACGTTCTCTCGCTGGAGACGATCCAGCACCTGCTTTCGCGGTTCGCCTCGGCACCCCTCGCCGAGCGAGCCGCCATCCCCGGTCTGCATCCCGATCGCGCGCCTACGATCATCGCCGGCTGCGTGATCCTGGTCGAGGCAATGCGTGCCTTCGGTCTTGGTCAGATCCAGGCCTCCGAGCACGACATCCTCTACGGGATGGCGCTCGAGACCGCCTCAGATCGCGGATAGACCCGCACTAACGGATCCGGGCAACGCCGTGGGACCCGGTGTACAGACGAGTTTTCGGCAGCCATCCAGTTGGGTAAACGTGTCGGCCGAACCCCAAAAACTTGGTAAAGTGCGTCTACCGAGTTATCGGTAGCACCAAATGCCGCTCCTAGACATTCCGGATAGGCGGGCGCATACTCGGCACATCGGGGAAGAGGTGAGGACGAGAGTCTCCATCGCAGACCCGGTCATAGGGTTCGGACGATTGCCGCATCATGGCGCCTCCCGCCGTCTGGGCCCAACGAATAAGAACTGGTCCCTGAAGACGTACCCCTGCCCGTCCTGAGGGGCCAACTTGAATCGACCGCCAGAGATGGCGGTCGATTCTCGTTTGGGGCCGACTTTAGCCAATCTGGCCAGCCAGCCAGGTTTGGCTCTGTCAAGCCAGATTCGACTTGCGCGGGTAGACAACCTCGGGGTCGGTGATGACGTTGACCAGGGTCGGCTTGCCCGACTCGAAGGCCCTCTCCAGCGCCGGCCGCAGCTGCTCCGGCTCGCTGACGAGGACCCCCTCGCAGCCCAGCGCCTCGACCATCTTCTCGTAGCGAGTCTCGGGCCGCAGCTCGGCCGCCACCGAGTAGCCGTAGAGGAATTTCATCGGGTGATGCTCGAGCGCCCAGATGCCGTTGTTGCCCATCACGCCGACCACAGGGAGGCCGTGACGCGCCAAAGTGTCGAACTCCATGCCGGCGAAGCCGAAGGCCCCGTCGCCGAGCAGCAGGCAGACCTGCCGCTCGGGGTGCGCGAGCTTGGCGCCGATCGCCTGACCGGGCCCGGCACCGAGGCAGCCGAACGGTCCGGGGTCCATCCAGCATCCCGGCTCGTAGGTGTCGATGAAGCGGCCCGCGTAGGAGACGAAGTCGCCGCCGTCGCCGATGACGATCGCGTCGCGGTCGAGCACTTCGCCCAGCTCCCTGTAGACGCGGACCGGGTGCAGGGGCGAGCGGGTGTCGTTCAGCTCCTCCTGCTCGGCGGCGCGCTTCTCCGCCTCGACCGCGCGCAGCCGATCGAGCCAGGCGTCGGTCCGGCCGGCCGCACCCGCAACCGACTCGTTGATCGCCGCCAGCGTGGCGGCGACGTTGCCGACGAGGTCGACCTCCGGCGCGCGGTTCGCGGTCAACTCGTTGGCAGCCGCGTCGATTCTGATCAGCTTCGTCTCCTCGCCAAAGCTGCTGCCGAAGCCGAGCCGGAAATCGATCGGCACGCCGACGACCAGCGCCACGTCAGCACCCTTGAGGCCGGCACCACGCGCCCGGCTGAAGGCCAGCTCATGGTCGGCGGCGAGGCAGCCGCGGCCGAGGCCGTTGAGGAAGACAGGGATCCCGAGCGCCTCGGCCAGCGCCTGAAGCTGTTTCTCGCCACCGCCCCAGTACAGGCCCGTGCCAGCCATGATCGCCGGCCGCTCAGCCTGCGCCAGCAGGGCGGTGGCCTCCTCCACGCCGGGCGCCGGACGCGCCGCGGTGCCTGCCGCGGCCGGAATATCCGCCCCGGCCTCGCCGAAGACGACATCGAGCGGATAGTCGACGAACGTTGGCCCGTAAGGAGCGCTCAGCGCCTGGTCCAAGGCCGCCGCCGTAGACGCCGCGATGGCCTCGGTCTCCTTCACCGTCTCCGCCGACTTGACCAGCGGCTCGACGAAGGGCAGGTGGTCGATCTCCTGCAGCGAGCCAGAGCCCCAGCGCAGCTCCGGCGCCCGTCCGCCGAGCACGCAGACGGGCGAGCAGTTTGCCTGGGCGCCGGCGATCGCGCTGACGCCGTTGGTCACCCCCGGCCCGGCGGTCAGCGCCGCCACCCCGACCCGCCGCGTCGCCTTGGCGAAGCCCTCGGCCGCGAAGACCGCCGACTGCTCGTGCCGCACGTCGACGATCTCGATCCCCTCGGCTTTGCAGCCGTCGTATATGGAGAACAGGTGCCCGCCCGAGAGCGTGAAGAGGTGGCTGACGCCGCGCGACCTCAGCGCCTTGGCAACTATCCGCCCCCCGTGCACGGCCATTCAACGAGCCTATCGACGGGGGTACCATCGCTGGCGCCCGGGTGGCGAAACTGGCAAAAGCGGCGCACTTAAAATGCGCTGCCCCTCAGGGGGCTTGCGGGTTCGAGTCCCGCCCCGGGCATTCCGTCCCCTTCCGCCGTGCGTTCCGGCGTCTAAATGTCGGGTAAATGTTTGTACAGACCGCAACTATGCCGCTGTTACGGTGTCCCTACTTACGAAGACGACGCCATTCACAAACGCCTTCCCTGGAGAGTGAAGCTTGGAGGCATCGGCTCTAACCCACGCCAGTCAGCGCGGACTTCTGGCCCGCCGCTCGCCCCTGTTGAAGCTGCAGGGGGACGCGAAGCTGATCGCAATGGCCCGCAGCGGCAACACGGGCGCCTTCGAGACGATCGTCGATCGCTACCAGGCTCGCCTGCTGGGCTTCTGCCGGCAGATGCTGAACTCGACCGAGGACGCCGAGGACGTGCTCCAGGAGGTCTTCGTCAACGCCTACCGGGCGATGCTCGCCGACGAGCGCGAGATCAACCTGCGCCCTTGGCTCTACCGGATCGCCCGCAACCGCTGCCTCAACCACCTGCGTAAGCCGACTGCGGACGCGCAGGAATCGATGGACATGGTGCCGGTCGTCGAAGCCGCCTCGACCGCGGAGAAGGTCAGCAACCGTGAGGAGTTCCGCCAGCTGCTCAGCGACGTCGGCAAGCTGCCCGAGACGCAGCGCACGGCGCTGCTGCTGCGCGAGATGGACGCGATGTCCTACGAGGAAATCGCCGCCGCGATGGAGACCAGCGTGCCCTCGGTCAAGTCGCTGCTGGTGCGGGCGCGGATCTCCCTCGCCGAGGCGAGCCAGGCCCGTCAGCTCACCTGCGGCGAGGTTCGCCTCGAGCTGGCCGAGGCCGCCGAGGGCCTGCGCAAGGTCTCCGGCCCGATCCGCCGCCACGTGCGCGACTGCGACGAGTGCGCCGACTTCCGCTCCCAGGTCCGCTCCAACGAGAAGGTGATGGCGGCGCTGGCGCCGGCTGGCGCTCTGGTGGCACTGAAGACCTTCGTCCTCGGCAAGCTCGGCTTCGGCGGGGCGAGCGGCAGCGCCTCCGCGGGCGCCAGCGGTGGCGCCGCAGGGGCTGCCGGTACTGGCGTCACGGCAAGCGCCGGGGCCAGCGCGACGGCAGCGGCCACCGGCGCCGGTGCGGTCAGCAGCGTTGGAGCCGCGCTCGGGGGCGGCGGTGCGGCTAGCGGAATCGGCGCCGTCGGCGGGGCGATCGGCACCAAGGCCGTCGCCGGCGTCGTCACGGCGGCGGTGATCACCGCCGGCGCCGTCGAGGTCAATCAGAAGGTCGACACGACGCCGGTGCCGAAGAGCGGCGCGCCGGCTCGTATCTCCTCCTCGCGCGGACCGCTCGCGCTCGCCCAGCGCCCGATCGCGCCGCCGAAAGCGGAAACGACCGAACTGACGGCGCCGGCGCCCGAGCCGCCCGTCGCCGAAACCCCCGTGCCGGCACCGATCGATCCCGCTCCGGTGCCCGCACCCGAGCTGACCGCCGCCCCGGACATCACGAGCGATCACTCGGCAACGGCCGAAATCGACGACGAAACGACCGCCACCGCCAAAGCGGGTAGCCCGAAGGTCACCACGGCCAAATCGCCCACCGGCGCCGCCGGGGCACCGAGCAACGGCGAAACCGTCGTGGTCACCGTCGGCGGCACGGCACCGGCTGAAAGCTCTCCCCCAGCGGAAAGCTCGCCGCCGGCCGAATCGCCACCGCCCAGCGAACCGCCGGCGAGCGAACCGCCGGCCGAATCCACGCCTCCGACCGCGGCGGAAGCCGGCGCGGAATAGCGCCTAGCCCAGGCCGATCACTTTCAGTCGGCGCATCAGGCATTTGCCCGCAAAGGCGCGGGTCTCGGCGATCGAGAAGCCGAACAATTCGTAGTCCTCGTCTTCCGGCGCCCAGGGCGGCGAGAGCACGCCCTCGGCAGCCGGCACCGACTCCTCCAGGGTGCGCTGGATCGCCTGCTTGTAGCGCTCGTCCTCGTGGGCCTTTTCACGCAGGAAGACGGAGCCGAAGGCGACGTGGCGGTGCTCGTCGCGAGCGACGTTCTGGAATCCCTCGACGAAGCCCGGCAGGGTTCCTTCGCGTTCGTTGAAGTCCATGATGAAGTGCTGGCCGGTGAGCGCCAGCATTCCCTCGATCACCATGTGGTAGAGGGTCACCGCCTCGACCAGGGCCTCGGTGTCCTCTGGCTCAGCGGAGAGGCGGTCGGTGCGCCGCTTCAGCATCTCGTCGAAGAGGAGACTGAAATTGTCGTTGAGGTGCTCGGAGGTCAGCGCGAGCATCTGCGTAAGCCCCTCGGCGTCGAGCACGCCGACCTCACGATAGAAGCGCTCGAAGAAGCGCACGTGACGGGCCTCATCGGCGATCTGCGTGCAGAGGAAGATTTTCTGGTCCTCGGTCGGGGCCGCGCGCATGATCGGCCCCAGCTCCTCGGCGACTTTCTGCTCGCCGATGAAGAACGACGACAGCCCGTACATCCGCTGGAAGCGCTCTTCGGGGTCGAAGCCCGCCCAGTCTTCGCGATCCTGGCTGAAGTCGAGCTCCTGCGTCTGCCACTGCTGGCGCTCCCAGAGCGCGTAGAGCTCCCCGTAGCTGAGCAGCTTGATGTCGGCCGTGTGGTCGGCGGCCTCGTTCAGGGCAGGATCGGCGGTCGCCTGGAAGTCGGCCCGCTCGGTCCGCGACTGGGTTCCGGTTGCCTCTTTGGCCTCCATCTTCACTCTCCTCGGCTCGGCTGCGGCGGTTGCAGTCGAGACTAGCGCAGAACTGGCTGGCCAGCCAGTGTTGCGTTCGCTGTTTGTTGCACCTAACGCGACAAACAGCGAACGCGCCCCGCTCAGAGTGAGTGCGTCTCCCCCGGCTTCAGCAGCACCACCTGCGAGGAGGTCTTCGACTCGACCTCGGACTTGAAGGCGTCCGCGTCAGCCTCGATCGCCGGGAAGGTGTTGAAGTGCATCGGAATCACCGTGCCGGCAGCGATGAATTCGGCGGCGATGACCGCGTCGCGACGGTCCATCGTGTAATGACCGCCGATCGGCAGCAGGGCGACGTCGATGGCGCTGCGCTGGGCGATCAGCTTCATGTCGCTGAAGAGACCGGTGTCGCCGGCGTGGTAGACGGTCGTCTCGCCGAGCTTGATCACGAGCCCGGCTGCCGGGCCGATGGCAATTCCGTGCTCGGCGCTGAAGGGCGACTCTTCGGAACCCGGGATCGTGTTGGTGTGCCAGGCCGGGACCAGCGAGCTGTAGCCCCAGTCGAACTCGACCGTGCCGCCGAAGTTCGGATCGCTGACCTGCTCGATCCCCTGGCCTTCGAGCCACTTGGCCAGCTCGACGATCGCCACGCAGTGGGCACCGGTCCGCCTTGCAACGGGGACCGCGTCGGCGATGTGGTCGGCGTGTCCGTGGCTGATCGCGATGTGGGTCGGCTCGACTTCCTCCGCGGTGTGGACCGCAACGGGGTTGTTCGGCTTGAGGAAGGGATCGACCAGGACGGTCGTCTCCCCCTCGCTCAGCTCGAAGCACGACTGGCCGTGGAACTTGATCTCCATCTTCAGCGCTCTCCTTCCGGGTCGAGGCCTTCGCCCTCGCTCATCTCCTCTTTCAGTGCCCAGCCGACGGCAACGCCAACCATCATCCCCATCCTTGCCTCTTCGGCCAGCAGCGTCCGCACCGCGGCGATCCGCTCCTCGGGGTCGGGAACGGTGGCGGCTTTCAGCAACTCGCTCTCGTGCGACTCGCCGAACCAGCCGCCCTCGGCGAGGGCGGCAGCCAGCACACGTTGCAGCTGCGGCGCCGCGCGGGCGACGATCATCTCCGCTTCGGCAAAGCGGTCGGCCTCGGCCAGTCGCTCAATCGCAGCTTCGAGTCGTTGCTCGTCGTCGGCGTCCATCGGCAGACCAGCCTAGACGTGCCGTGACCCAGAGGGTGCTCAAGTCACGACACGTCATGGCGCAGCGCCGAGGCGGCGAGGCCCGCCAAGCCGCCTACCGCGCCGCCAACCAGTCCGGCGAAGACGTCGGCGGTCGACTCGAAGATCGGCAGCGCCAGCAGCACCGCGGTGGCGACGGCGACACCGATCGGGTCGTAGTCCTGATCGATCGCGCCATGCGTCTCGGCACGACGGATCGCGAACCAAGCCGCGACGGCTCCCAGCGCAATCCCGTTGCCGCCGGCGATGACGACGATGTCCCCCTGCGCGTTGGCGATGCCGCTGGCCACCAGCATCCCCAGCGAGCCGCAGGCGAGCAGCAGCACCGCGGTCGCCCCACTGCCGAGGCGGCGCTCGACCCCCCTGCCGAAGATCGCCAGCCCGACCGCGACAACGAAGAGGTAGCCGACGTCGACATAGGCGAAGGGCGCGGTGAGGAAGCGCCACCACTGGCCGTGGACCGGAACCGTGAGGCCGCCGAGGGTGACGAGCGAGGCGCCGCTCGCCTGCTCGACCAGTAACAGAGCCGCCGAGCCGAGGATCACGGCCATGGTCGCGTAGGGGCGGTGGGCGTGGTGGGCGTGCGCAGCGCTGCGCGAGCGCAGCTTGATGCGGAAGAGCCTGCTGGCGGGGCCGCGCCGGGGCTTCGGCTCGAGCCCGTCGCCGCGCCGCTCGAGCTTCGGCGCGCGCTTGCGCAGCCGCGCGCCACAGTAGGGGCACTCGGTTACGTAGGGACTGACCTCGGAGCCGCAGTTCTTGCAGATGACGCTGAGCTCAGTCTCACTCATGATCAATCGAGGATAACCGCCCCGTCGCGAGCGCTTGCAGCCTGGCGCCGGTGGCATACTGCGTGAACACCCATCTTCGAGGAGGAATAGAGCGTGGAGTTGAAGAGCCTGACCGAGCAGAAATCGCTTCTGGCCGAGCTGGCGCCCGGCAAACGGACCCGGCTGCGGCGCCTGCTGTTCGAGTTCGGACCCGGCAACGGCACCCTGATGCTGCTGCCGATCGACCAGGGAATCGAGCACGGACCGCGCGACTTCTTCCCCAACCCCGCCTCCAAGGACCCCGACTACCAGTTCCGTCTCGCGGTCGAGGCAGGCTACTCCGCGCTCGCCTGCCAGATCGGCATGGCGAGCAAGTACTACCCCGACTACGCGGGGCAGGTGCCGCTGATCCTCAAGGTCAACGGCAAGACCGACATCCCCTCCTCCTCGCAGGCGTTCTCGACCTGCAACGCCAGCGTCGAGGACGCGGTGCGGCTCGGCGCCGACGCGGTCGGCTACACCCTCTACGTCGGCTCGCCGCGTCAAGACCAGGACCTGGCCCAGCTGCGCGGCGTGCGCGAAGACTGCGACCGCTTCGGCATGCCGCTGATCATCTGGTCCTACCCGCGCGGCGAAGCGGTCGAAGCCAAGGGCGGCCCCAACTCCTTCTACGCGATCGACTACGCGGCGCGGCTGGCGATGGAGATGGGCGCCGACGTGGTCAAGCTCAACATGCCGAAGATCAACCCCGAGAAGGACAAGGACGCACCGGCTCCATACAACGAGATGGAAGTCGACGAGGCAACCGCGATCCAGCACTGCGTCGAGTCGGCCGGCCGCTCGCTCGTCGTCCTCTCCGGCGGCTCGAAAGTCGACGACGACGTTGTCCTCAACCACTGCCGCGAGATCATGCAGGCCGGCGGCAGCGGCGTCATCTTCGGCCGCAACGTCTGGCAGCGCGAGTGGAACGAGGCGCTGGAGATAATCGCGCAGATCAAAGAGACGTTGCTGAGCAACGTGCGGCGTATTCCGTAGGCGTCCATCCCGGTAGGGGTTCCACTTAACTTTTTCTGAAGACAGTTGTTGGCTATCCGCGGGCGTTCCCGCAGAAAAAGTACAAGACGTTCCACCCCTACCGGGATGGACGCCATCGGCAGTTTGGTGCTCTTCCTTGTCGTCGCCCTCGTGGTGCTGCGGCCATGGGAGGGAGACGCGCAAGCTGGACCGCCCTCTGTGACGGCTGAGGTTGTGCGCGTTGTCGACGGCGACACGATCGAAGCTCAGATCGGGGATGCGGTGGAGGACGTGCGGTTGATCGGGGTGGATACGCCGGAGACGGTCAAGCCGAACACGCCGGTGCAGTGCTTCGGCGAGCGTGCGTCGCACTTCACCAAACGGCGGCTGTCCCGACGGCGGGTGCGGCTCGTCTTCGGCGTCGAGCGGCGTGACGTCTACGGACGACTGCTGGCATACCTGTATCTCCGCCACCGCTTCTTCAACCCGATCCTGGTCCGCCGCGGGCTCGCTCGCTCGCTGACGATCCCACCGAACGACCGTTTCGCACCCCGCTTCCGCCGGCTCGAGCTCGTCGCGGCGCGGGCCGGACGCGGCCTCTGGGGCGCCTGCTGAGGTGATCGTCGTCACATCTGACGCCTGAGAGCGGCACCAGCGCTGCAAGGGCTCGTGCGGCTTTGCTACGGTGCCGCCCGGCCCTTCGCGGGCCGTTCCTCTATGAGAATGCGACAGAGCATCTCCCAGTTCGAGGTCGCCTTCGAGCAGGAGACGACCTTGGAGCGCCGCCGCCGCGAGCAGCTGCGCCGCCGCGCCGCAAACCGGTCGCGCGAGCGCCGCATCGTCCGCAACGAGCAGCACGGCAAAGTGCGTTTCAGCGTGCTCGCCGTCTGCCTGACCGCAACGGTGGTCGTCGTGGTCGTCGCGATGTTCGAGGCGCTGTCCTTCCTGATGGCCTAGCGGAATCAACTGTCCAGGACCGATTCGCTCGCCGTGACTCTGCGAAGCCCGGTCCAGGTTGAATAGACTCGCGCGCCGATGGCACGACGCTCACTGAAGCCACAGCTCAACCAGATCCGCGCCTGGGTGCGGCAGGGCCGTACCGACGCCTGGATCGCCCACCAGCTCGAGGTCTCCGCCTCGGAGCTGCGTGAGTTCCGCAAGCAGCACGACCTGATGCCCGACGGCGAGGACGGCGATGGCGGCGAGGTCGATCTGCGCGACGAGATCGAGGCCGAGGTCGAGGCGGCGACGGCCGAAGAGGCTGAGGAGGAGGAAGACGAGCAGCCCGAAGAGGACGAAGGCGATGGCGATGGCGAGGAGGAGAAGCCCGCTCGCAAAGGCCGCAAAGCCGAGGAAGGCGATGATGATGAGGGCACCCCCCGCCCGCGCCGACGCCGACGCCGAGGCAGGCGCGGTGGACGCGGCCGCCGCAAAGAGCTCGAGGCGACCTTCGATCACGGCGAGCGCGATGGCTATGGCCTCTGGCTCGACGCAGCGGTCAAGGACAACCCCGTCTACGCCGAGCACTGGGCTGGCAAGCGCGAAGTCACGGTCCGCATCGATGCGGACCAGATCGTCATCCGCCGCGCCGGCGAGAGCGGCCCGAGCAGCGGCGACGGCGACTCGGACGACTAGCCGACCAGCTGGCGCCCGCCGGCAAAATCGGTGGCGCCGCGCAGGTAGAGCCAGAAGGCCGCGTCGGCGAGCGACTGCGCGTCGGTGGAGAGGCCAGGCGCCGCATCGGTTGCCACCTGGAGGCACCAGTCGGTGCCGCGCCCGTATAGCTCCGCCAGTTCGGCGGCGGAGAAGGTGGGTCCGATCCGCCTTCGTAGCTCATCCTGGATGGCCGCAACGACGCGATCGGCGCGGCGCCGCTCACGCGGATCCTCGATCGCCCGCAGCCCCCGCAGCCCCTCCTCCCACTGAAAGAGCGCGTTCTCGAGCGGGTAGCCCATGCGCCCCAGGGTAGCGATCAGCTGGTGGGTTGCTGGGGGATTTCGCGGAGGGGAGCGTTGGCAGGGGCGCAGGCGCCTGGGTCGAGGCGGCCCTGGATGCGCCAGACGGCTACGGGACCGCTGCGGTCGATTGGGGTCGCGGCGGGGTCGCCACGGAGCCAGCGGGCCTCGGGTGAGGCGACCGGCTTACCGGGCTCGATGAAGTTGAGAAAGGGCGCGGTGACCAGGTAGTCGAGGTCGGCCTCGTTGACGGCGCTGCGGAACTCGGAGCAGGTTGGAATCGCGTTGAACGCTCCATGGGCGCCCTTGACGCCGAGGTAGCGCACGCGGTTCGAGAGGTCGGTGCCGTAGAAGCCATACCCGAGGAAGCCGGCGGCGGTTCCGGCGAGGCCGATACGAGCGTCCTCGACGTTTCTGGCCCAGCGATAGGCCGAATCGAGGTGCATCCCCGGAATGCTCGCTTCGGGATTCGTGTTTGCGAAGCGATCGTGCAGGTAGTCGCGCTGCACCGGATAGCCGATCGCGATCACAGCGACGGCCAGGGCGGCGAAGCCGCCGACGATCGCGCGGCGCGGCGCGCCACGTTGCCGCGCAAACAGCAGCGCTGCCGGGATCAGCACGGCCAGCAGGGCCACGAGCCAGCCGAAGAGACGGTCGGGGTCGCGCAGGGCGGCGTCGGAGCGGTCGGTTGCGAGCATGAGGAGCAGGAAACCCCCCAGGAGGCACCAGTCCCCGATGGACCATGCGCCCCTCCCGCGGGTGTCGCGGCCGGCTCCCCCATGTGCTCGGACGCGCTTTGCGCGTCCTCCGCTATGGGGGTCCCCCCCGGCCACGCCACCCGCGGGAGGGGCGGACGCAACCGCCCAAAGGCGAGGCAACACGACCGGCAGCAGCGCCAAGCCGGCGAGTAGAGCTGGGAGCGCGTAGCGGATGTTGATCGCGAAGCCGACCGGGTCTCCCTCGGCGCCGGCGGCGCTGAACGGGGTGAAGACGTAGGCGAGCATGCCGACCAGGGCCACGGCACCCATCCAGCGGAGCACGCGGGGGCGGCCCCAGACGAGGGCTGCCAGCGCGCCAGCGATGGCGGCGGCGGTTACCAGCGGCCAGAGCGCACCGAAGGCCTGATGCAGGCCGGGCTCGAAGTAGTCGCGCCAGACGCCGGTGTCGGTCGCGTAGTGGACGATGGAGAAGTCGGGCCGCCCGCTCTGCAGCCGCTCGGGGTGCGGCAAGGAGATCGGCCCGAGCGCCTCCAGCTGCGGCAGCGGATTGCCGGAGACGACCAGGTTGCGCAGATACCAGTAGCCCCCGCCGGCCAGGCCGGCCGCAGACCACCAGCCCGCGGTCGCCCAGCGGCGTCCTTGCGGGGCTAGGACGAGGACAGCCAGGGTGAGCATGGCGGCCATCGCGAGGGCGGTTGACTTCGTGCCTACGGCGAGGCCGGTCGCAAGCCCAGCAGCCGCCAGCGGCCAGCCAGGCTTCCGGTTGGCATTGACCAGGATCGCGATCGCTGCGAGGAGCAGCGCGGCTGCCATCAGGTCGTTCTTCGCTGCTCCTGGCTCCCTGACGACCAGCGTGTGGCACTCGAGGAGGACCGCTGCGGCGATGGTCGTCAGCGGGGGGCGGCCATATGGCCTGCCTATGCACCAGGCTGCCAGGAACGCGAGGGCAAGCCAGCCGAAGTTGAGGAACAAGCTGAGCGTGTCCCGCCCCGTCAGCAGGATTCCCACGCCGTGCAACAGCTCCGAATTCTGGGGGAAGGCCCAGTTGATGTAGACGGTCTCGGTGTAGTGCAGCCCGGTGACCGAGTGGCTGTGCGCCATTTCGACCGCAAACGGCAGGTGGTACCAGAGCGAATCGAAGTTGAAGATGCCCCTGCTGAGCGCGTCTTTGGCCGTCAAGCCCCAATGTGCGAACACCAGCGCGACAACAGCTACCGCGACGAGGGACATCGCCCCTGGGCCGGCGGGTCCTGTCACGGATTTGGAACCACCACCCTTGCGGTGCGGTTGCTCCTCAGGCTGGTCCCCCAAATCCGCGCCACCCCCCGGCAGAGACGCATCTCCCGCGTGGACCCGCGGGCCGAATGCGATGGCTGCTGCCAGGAGAACGGCGGAGGCGACCAGCGTCCCCGCGTAGAGCAGGTTGACGACGCCCAGCAGCTCACAGAGCCAGATCAGCAGCGCAACGCCGACGATCGCCTCGACCAGATGAGCAGGCGCCCCCTCCCATTGCGGCATCAGCCGCCGCCGCAGAGTTACCGCCGAGAACCCCAGCGAGAGGACCAGGGCTAACAGCAGGACGGCGCTGAGGATGTAGGAGCCGGCGCTAACCACCGGTGCCTCCGGAAAGAGTCGCTAGCCCTGGCCGCCGAGGCCGTGGACGATGATCGGCGTCTCGCCTTCGGCGACCATGCCCTGGGCGCGAGCCTTGCGGTCGATGACCATCGGATCGTCGGCCGTCTGCACGCGCCGGTGGAGACGCTTGTTTTCGCGTAGCATCTCGTGGAACTCGGCTTTGGCCGCGGTCGTGGCCGTGTAGGTCTTGACGAAGTCGATCGCCGGGTTGAGGTAGGAGTAGAGGACGGCGGCGAGGACCAGCGTCAGCGCGATCCGCCCGACCCGGTCCCACCTGATCCGGCTGCCGCCTCGGCGCGCGGCCGGCTTGCGGCGCGCGGTCGGGCGCCGTTTCGGCCGGGACACAGCTTTTCGTGTGGTCGTCCTGCTTGCCGGCCGGGAGCGGGTCGCCATACCGGCTGCTACGCGGCCGGGCACCACACTCCTTCATTTAGGCAACGCGCTGGGCGAAAGCGTTCAGGCCTGGGAACTCGGCCGCGCCACCAAGCTCTTCCTCTATCCGCAGCAGCCGGTTGTACTTCGCCACGCGGTCGGAGCGAGAGGGGGCGCCGGTCTTGATCTGGCCGGCGCCGGTGGCGACGGCGAGGTCGGCGATCGTCGTGTCCTCGGTCTCTCCCGAGCGATGCGAGATCACCGCCGAGTAGCCCGCTTCGCGGGCGATACGGATCGCCTCCAGGGTCTCGCTGAGGGTGCCGATCTGGTTGACCTTGACCAGGATCGAGTTGGCGACGCCGAGCTCGATCCCACGGCGCAGTCGCTCCGGGTTGGTGACGAAGAGGTCATCGCCGACCAGCTGCACGCGGTCGCCGAGGCGTTCGGTCAAGAGCTTCCAGCCGTTCCAGTCCTCCTCGTCCATGCCGTCCTCGATCGAGAGGATCGGGTAGCGCGAGCAGGCGTCCTCCCAGTAGGAGGCCATCTCCTCGGAGGAGAGCGAGCGGCCCTCGTGCTCGAGCACGTAGGCGCCGCCCTCGTAGACCTCGCTGGTCGCCGGATCGAGAGCGATGAAGACGTCGGAGCCTGGCTCGTATCCGGCCGCCTCGACGCCAGCCAGCACCGCCTGCAGCGCCGCCTCGTTGGATTCGAGGTTGGGCGCAAACCCCCCCTCGTCGCCGACCGCGGTCGAGAGCCCCTTCGACCCCAGGCTCTTCTTCAGCGCGTGGAAGACCTCGGTGCCGACCCGCAGGCAGTCGGCGAAGCTGCGCGCCCCGGCCGGCACGACCATGAACTCCTGGAAGTCGACCGAGTTGTCGGCGTGAGCGCCGCCGTTGAGCACGTTCATCATCGGCACCGGCAGCAGGCTCGGCTCGCCACCGCCGTAGAGCTCGGCCAGGTAGCGGTAGAGCGGCTGCCCGGAATCGAGCGCCGCTGCCCTGGCTGCGGCCAGGGAGACGCCGAGGATCGCGTTGGCCCCCAGGCGGCCCTTGTTCGGCGTGCCGTCGAGCTCGATCATCGTCTCGTCGAGGGCACCCTGCTCGGCCGCGCGAGCACCGGTCAGCGCGGCGGCGATCTCGTCGTTGACGTTGTCCACGGCACGCGCGACCCCCCTGCCGAGCCAGGCCTCGCCGCCGTCGCGCAGCTCGACCGCCTCGAACTCGCCGGTGGAGGCACCGGATGGCACCGCTGCCACCCCGCGCGCGCCGGAGGCCAGCGTCACCTCGACCTCCACCGTCGGGTTGCCGCGCGAATCGAGGATCTGGCGCGCGTGGATGGATGAGATGGCGCTCACGGGACGCGCCAGTCTATCGACGCCTCCGACGGGTGCGAGCGCCCGTTATTCGCCTTCAGCTGGCGGAGCTTCTTCAGCCGGCGGTGCTTCTTCGGCCGGCGGAGCGCCTTCGCTGGGCGGCACGGCGCCTTCGGGCAAGCCGGTCGAGCCCGCAGCGCCTGCGCCTTCGCTTTTCACCGGATACGGGCGCTGCGGCAGCGGTATGCCCTTCGGTTCCAGCGGCGTCACCGTGCCGGGCAGCACGGGAGCCAGCTGATACACGGGCGCGGGACAGGCTTCGGGCCGTCCGCCTTTTGGATTCGCTTCGTAGCAGGCTTCCGCAGCGGCCGGTGGATGCCCGCTGACCTCGTTGTTGGAGCAGCGTTCGGTCACGTAGCCGGAGGCGCAGAAGGTGCGCTGCGTCCACTCGAGATTGAACTGGGAGACGAAGTTGGTGAAGTATTCCTGTTCGAGCCGCTGCGCGATCGTGCTCTGGATCTGGCTTTCGACCGTTTTCAGTTCCTGCACGGTTTCCGGGTTCGAGTTGACGACTTCGAAGACCGTGTAGCCGCGCTGCGCTTTGAGCGGGCCTTCGATCTGGCCTTCGGGCGTGTTGAAAATCGCCTTGTTCAGCGGTTCTTCGAGGACGCCTTCCGGGATGGCTTCCTGCAGGCCGCCTTTTTCTTTGGTCGTCGGGTCTTCGGAGTACTTCTTGGCGACCTCTTCCCAGTTCTTCGCCGAGTTGTCCTTGAGCAGAGCCGCCTTCGCTTCTTCGGCCTTGTTGCGGTCCTGGTTGACGATCAACCGCGCGCTGCTGGTCGGTTTCTGCGTGAACTGGGTGGCCTTCGCCGCTTCGTAGTAGGCCTCGATTTCGCTCTGACTCGGCGTAGGGACTTTTTCTTTCAGCTGTTCCTGCAGTTTCGTGCTGAGCAGCTGGATCTTCACCCGTTCGTTGACGTCAGCCTGCGTGTAGTGCGATTCCTTGAGGAATTTCTTGAATTCGGCTTCGGATTTGAAGCTTTCTTTCTTTACTTTCGTCAATTCTTTGGCGACTTCGGCATCGCTCACTTCGATGCCCCATTCGTCCGCCACGCCCTGCAGCCAGATCGATTCGAGCAGCGCGTTGACCGCGTTTTTCTTCACTTCCTCGTATTTGGGATCGCCGGGTTTGGGCGTCTGTTTTTCGCCCCCCTGGGCGGCCGCCAGCTCGATCGAGTGTTCGACCCTCGCCTGGGAGACCTTGCCGATGTCGCCGGGCGCGTCTTCGACCAGGATCACGTCTCCCGACGGGATGCTCGGATCCCCCAGCCCCTCCGCAATCGCGACGATGACGAAGAGGGCGACGAAGGCGGCACCGAAGATCAGCAGCCCGAGCCTGTGCACGGCAGCAGGCCCGGAGGCGTTGCCGCCCCCGCCTTTGCCAGTCGTCCCTCTCCTACCCTGGTCCGGACTCACGAAGCTGGGAGCATATCTTTTTCGACCATTTGTGAGCGGCGCGCCTCGCGCAGGCCGCCGGCCATCGCCAACACGGCCGCCAATCGGGCCTCGGGCTCGTCCGGAATACGGACCGAAGCGGTTTTCTCCCGCCACTCGTACAGCGCCCCCTCCACCTGCTCGGCGAGCACGCCCGCACCCTCGGAGTCGAGCTCGACGCCGACCACGCTGAGCCGACCGCCGCGCAGCTCGACGCGATGCGCTCCTGCCAGGCGCAACTCAATCCGGGCCCGCTGCAGCGCCAGCAGATTCTCGGCCTCACCCGGCAACGGTCCGAAGCGATCGCTGAGCTCGTCGCGAATCGCGCGCAGGTCGCCGGGCGCGCGGGCGGCGACGATGCGGCGGTGGACATCGATCTTGGCCGCCTCGAAGGGGATGAACGAAGCCGGCAGGTAGGCGTCGACCGGCACGTCGAAGCGCAGCGGCTCTGACACCTCCTCGCCCTCCTCAGCCGCAGCCCCAGCCTCTGCCACCGCCTCGTCGATCATCTGGCAGTAGAGCTCGAAGCCGACCGCGGCGACGTGGCCCGACTGCTCGTCGCCCAGCAGGTCGCCGGCTCCGCGGATGTCGAGGTCGCGCATCGCGATCTTGAAGCCGGAGCCGAGCTCGGTGTGATCGGCCAGGGTCGAGAGCCGCGCCGCCGCCTCCTCGGTCAGCGCCTCCGCCGAGGGGTAGAGCAGGTAGGCGAAGGCACGCTCGCGCGAGCGTCCCACCCGGCCGCGGATCTGGTAGGCCTGCGCCAACCCGAGCCGGTCGGCGCGCTCGACGATCAGCGTGTTGGCGGTGGGAATATCGAGACCCGACTCGATGATCGTCGTCGTCACCAGGCAGTCGGCCTTGCCACGCAGGAAGCCCATCATCGTCTCCTCCAACACCGCCTCGTCCATCTGCCCATGCGCCTCGACCACCCGCGCCTTGGGGACCAGGCCGCGCAGCTGCTCGGCGACCTCGGGCAGGCTCTCGATCCGGTTGTGCAGGAAGAAGGCCTGGCCGCCGCGCTCGAGCTCGCGCTCGATCGCCTTGCGCACCAGGTCCTCGTCGTAGGGGCCGACGTAGGTGCGGACCGGCCGGCGCCCCTCGGGCGGCGTCTCGATCGTCGAGATGTCGCGCAGCCCGGCAAGGCTCATCTGCAGCGTGCGCGGGATCGGCGTCGCCGAGAGGGCCAGCACGTCGACCTTCAGCTTCAGCTGCCGCAGCAGCTCCTTCTGCTTGACGCCGAAGCGCTGCTCCTCGTCGAGGATCAGGAGGCCCAGGTCCTTGGCGCGCACATCGCGCGAGAGCAGCCGGTGGGTGCCGATCAGGACATCGACCTCGCCGGCCTCGAAGCGCCTCAGCACCTCCTTCACCTCGGCCGGCCTGCGCAGGCGCGAAACCCAGTCAAGGGTGAAGGGCAGATCGGCGAGGCGCTCGCGAAAGGTGCCGAAGTGCTGCTGGGCGAGGATCGTCGTCGGCGCCAGCATCATCACCTGCTTGCCGTCCGATGCCGCCTTGACCGCCGCCCGCAGCGCCACCTCGGTCTTGCCGAAGCCGACGTCGCCGCAGAGGAGCCGGTCCATCGGCTGCTCCGATTCCATGTCGCCCTTGACCGCCTCGATCGCCTCCATCTGGTCGGCGGTCTCGCGGTAGGGGAAGGCAGCCTCCATCGCAATCTGCCATTCGCCGTCCGGTGGGAAGGGGTGGCCCCTGCGAGTGCGGCGCTCAGCATAGAGGTTGAGCAGCTCGCCGGCGAGAGCCCCCGCGGCCTTGCGGGCACGCGCCTTCATGTTCTGCCAGCGCTTGCCGCCCAGCGCCGAAAGCGCCGGTTCGGCCCCGGCGCCGACGTAGCGGCTCAGCTTCGCCAGCTGGTCGGTGGGGACGTAGACGCGGTCCTCGCCCTTGTATTCGAGGTAGAGGTAGTCGCGGCTGATGCCGCCGACCTCGCGCGTCTCGAAGCCGGCGAAGCGGGCGACACCGTGATCCTCGTGGACGACGTGGTCGCCCACCCGCAGGTCGCTGAAGGCGAGGCGGCCACGAGCCGAGCCCGGGGCGCGATCCTCGCCGCGGCGGCGCCGGTGGACGAGGCGGCGGAAGGGGTAGACGGCGAGGCGCAGCTCGGGGCTGACGAAGCCCTCGCGCAGGCGCGCCTCGGCGAAGGCGAGGCCGGGATCGGGCGAGAGCCGGCCGCCGTCGAGCAGCTTGGCGTCGAGCCGTTCGAGGCTGTAGCGGGATCGCTCCGCCTCGCCGCGGTTGTCGAAGGCGACGACGGTGCGGTAGCCGGAGCGCACCAGCTTCTCCAGCTCGCCCTCGGCCTCTTTGACGCTGCGCGCCGGGGACTCGGCGCGCGCGGCGCGGAAGGCCCCCTCGTCGTCTTCCCCCGCACCGCCGACGGAGAGGACGGCGCGGGCGGCGAGGGGCGCCGCCACGTCGACGTAGAGCTTGCGCGCGTCGTCGGCGTGCATCGCGGCGGTCGCGTCCTCCCAGTGATCGCGCAGCGCCGGCTCGATCTCCTCCGCGGCGGCGAGGATCACGGCGGCCTCGCCAGGGACGAGGTCGAGCGGCGGGCCGAAGTGCTCCAGCGGCAGCGCCTCGGCCGCACTCGGCGCCTGCTTCCCCTCTTCGAGCGCTTCCATCGCCGCCAGCTCGGCCATTTCGCGATGCTCGGCGTCGAGCTCGGCGGCGGGCGCCAGCTCGACCCGCTCGGCGTCGCCGAGCGAGCGCTGGGTGAAGGTCGAGAACCAGCGCATCGACTCGATCTCGTCGCCGAAGAGCTCGATTCGCACAGCGCGCTCCTCGGTCGCCGGGAAGACGTCGAGGATGCCGCCCCGGACGGCGAACTGGCCACGCTCCTCCACCTGCTCGACCCGCTCGTAGCCGGCGGCGACGAGGTCGCGGGCAGCGGTGTCGAGCTCGACTTCGCCGCCGCGCTCGAGGACGAAGCCGGCCGGACGCAGCGAAGCGTCGGGGACGGCCTCGGCGAGAGCCGTGGCGCTGGCGACGACGATCGCGTCATCGCCCTGACGCAAAGAGTCGAGCGCGTCGATCCGCAGCCCGACCAGGTGCGGCGGCGGCGTGACGTGCGAGGCGTAGCCGGTACCGCGCGAGGGGTAGAAACGAACGCGGCGCGGCGCCAGGTAGGCGCGCAGATCGGCGGCCAGGTCGCGGGCGGAGCGGTCGTCGGCGCTGACCAGCAACGCAGGACGTTCGGCGAGACCGCGGTCGTCCTCGAGCAGCGTCGCCAGCAGCAGTGGCCGCACGGTCGCCGAGGCGCCGATCTCGACCGGTTCGCCGCCCGTGGCCGCGCGCACCTCGGCAGCGAGCGCGTGCAGGCGCTCGTTCTCGGCGGCGATCTCCAGTAAGGGACGCAGGCTCATGGCAGGGAGAAAACCCGGATCGGGCGATCCGGGCAGCGCAACCGATTCTAATTGGAGGGACTACGCTGCTCCGGGATGCGACTGCGACGCCCCTTTGCCGCCGGCTCGACGCTCGGGCTCCTCGCCCACAATGCGTTCGAGACGCGCGCCGGCGTCGGGCTGGTCTTCGAGCCACAGCTCGGCCGGCGCGGCGCCTACGCGCTCTGGGGTGGGTTGATCCCGCTCGGACTTCTGGCGGCGGCACGCGGCGGCAGGTGGGCGGATCGCCTCTCCGCCTTCAACGCCGGCATCGGCGTCGCCGGGGTCGCCGTCCACTTCAAGGCCTGGCCCTGGTCGATGCACCGTGGGGTGCCGATGCTCGACCAAGCCGAGGGCCTGCGCGAGGACCAGCTTCCCGCTTACAACAGCGTTCTCTGGGCCTGGGGCATCGCCAGTGTGCTCAGCCTGCTGAGCGAGACCCGACCCGGCTCGCGTCGCTTCGCGGTCGCAGGCCTGCTCAACTTCCCGATCCTGCTCGCTTCCGCGCAGCACCACTTCCGTTGGGCGCGCGAGCAGGCGAAGCGCGATCCCGAGCGCTGGAGCGCAGCGCTGTTGGAGGACTGAGGCGGTGGCGGAGTGGCCGGGCAGCGCCCGTGGCACGCTCTGCCTCAGCTTCGACAACCTCGGCGAGGCGGCGGAAATCGAGCTCGGCGCGTTTCCAGCCGATGTGCCGCTCGGCGAGCATCCGACTGCCAAGGGCACGCTGCGCTCGGTCCTGACCGAGCTGATGCTGCGCAACCTCAGGGCGACGTTCTTCGTCGAGGGCCTCAATACCGAGCTCTATCCCGCGCAGCTCCTCTCTGTCCACATGCAGAACCACGAGCTCGGCTACCACGCCTGGCGCCACGAGCAGTGGGGCGAGCTCTCCGCCGCCGAACAGGCAGAAAACCTCGAGCGCGGCCTCACCGCCTTCCGCACCTTCGGCAAAGGCATGGGAGCGGAGTTCACCGGCCTGCGCCCACCCGGCGGCCAGCTCGGCGCTGGCGGCCTCGACGTCCTGCACGACGCCGGACTGCGCTACTGCTCGCCTGCCGGCGAGGGAGCCGGCGTGGACGACGGCATCGCCCTGCTGCCCTTTCAGTGGCGGCACGTCGACGCCACCTGCGTCCTGCCCCCGCTGGCGCCGGTGCGCGAGCGGATGACCGGCTCGCCCGACCCGCTCGACGCCGACGCCTTCCTCGCCCACCTGGAAGCCGAGATCGACCGGCTCACGCGAGAGGGCGGCTTCGCCACCATCGTCCTCCACCTCTTCATGCTCGACTGGCTGGGCAAGGGCAGGCTGATGATGCTGCTGAACCGGCTGCGCCAGGTGCGGGAAGAGGGTGATCTCTGGATCGCCCGCTGCGACGAAGTCGCCGAGCACGTCCTCGCCCACCCGGAGGCCTTCCGCGACAGCGCAAACCTCGATCCGACCAGCTGGTCCGGCTAGGACATCCTGGGCTAGTCGGGCTGGGGAAGGCCGGGGCCGGTGCGGGCCCAGTCGACCTGACCCACGCCCTCGACGCGTGAGCGGCCCTCGACGTCGTCCCACTCGTGCAGCATGCGCTTCAGACGCACCACGGCCTCCGGTGGGTGGGCGGTGACCGCGGCTGCCAGCTCCAGCGCCGCTTCCTCGGTGCTCGCCGCGGGGGCGACGCGGTTGATCAGGCCCAGGCGCAGCGCCTCGTCGGCGCCGACCGTGCGCGAGGTGAGGAGCAGGTACTTGGCGGTGGCGAGACCGCAGAGGGTGACGAGGCGGGCCGGGCCGACCGGAACGCCAAGGGCGGCGCCCGGGAAGCGCAGGCGCAGGTTGGCGCCGCCGATGCGCATGTCGCAGGCGACGGCGATCTCGGCACCGCCGCCGACCACGTCGCCGTGGCAGGCGGCAACCGTCGGCTTGGGCAAGGCGACGATCGCGTCGTAGAGGTCGGCGAAGAGCTGCATGCGCTGGACCTTGCCCGCCTCATCGAGCTTCTCCTTGACGTCGGCGCCGGCGGAGAGACCCATCTGGTCGGAGGAGCTGATGACCAGGACGCGCACGGCGTCGTCCGCGCACGCGGACGCCAGGTGCGCGAGCATCTCGACCAGCATCTGCGTATCGATCGCGTTGCGCGCCTCGGGGCGCTCGAGTCGCAGCAGGGCGATTCCCTGCCCGTCCACGTCATAGCTGGTGCGATCAGCGCTCATCGTCGGCCGTGGAGGCTATCCGTCCAATTGCTCGGCCAGGCGCTCGGTCTCCTCGGCGGCGCGGCCGACAAGCGCCTCGACCTCGGTGCGCGGCTCGCGGAAGCGACCGAGGACGTAGGCGGAGACGATCTCGGGATCGGTCGAGTCGGGCCGGCCGACGCCCACCCGGACGCGCCAGAAGTCGGCGCTGCCGAGGCCCTGCTTGAGGCTCTTGAGCCCGTTGTGGCCCGCCAGGCCGCCGCCGAGTCGGCTCTGCACCTCGCCGAAGGGGAGGTCGATCTCGTCGTGCACGACGACGACACGATCCAGCGGCGCCCGGAGCGAGCCGCGCGCCGGGCCGACGCTGTCGCCGGAGGCGTTCATGTACGTCTGGGGCAGAAGGACCGCCACCCGCGGCCCGCCGGGCCGGATGCGGCCTTCGCTGAGCAGGCCGGCGAACTTCTTCTTCGGCCGCGGCAGGTCCCAGCGGCGCGCCAGCTCCTCGCCAACCTCGAAGCCGATGTTGTGGCGGCTGCCGGCGTGCTCGGAACCAGGATTGCCGAGGCCGACTATGAGAATGCGATCGCCCTGCGCGCCCTCGCCGCGATCGCCGCGGCGGCGAAAGATGGACAGCGGCTACTCCCCGCCGGAGTCGCCCGAATCGCCGCCCTCGGCCTCCTCGCCGCCCTCCTCGGCGGCCGGGGCCTCGCCCTCCTCGCCGACCAGCTCGGCCTCCTCCTCGACGGCGGGCTCGGGCTCTTCCTCGACCCGTGGCGGTGAGAGGGTCGCGATCGTGATCTCGTCGAGGTCGTCGGCGACGAACTTGACGCCCTCCGGTGCCGGCACGGAGGAGAGCGTCACGGTGTCGTTGATCTGCATCTCGGAGACGTCGGCGATCAGGTGCTCGGGGATCTCGGCGGGCAGCGCTTCGACCGTGATCTCGCGAGTGACGTGCTCGAGCACGCCGCCCTCTTTGACGCCGGGTGCGGTCTCGGCGCCCTCGAGCTCGATCGCCACCTCGGCCTGGATCGCCTCGTCGAGCTTCACTTCCTGCAGGTCGATGTGCTGGAGGTTGCCCTTGACCGGGTGCAGCTGCTGCTCCTTGACCACGACCGGCACCGCTTTGGAGCCCTCTACCTCGAGGTCGAAGAGCGCCTGGCCGCCGGCCAGCACGGTGCGCACCTCGCGCTCGCCCGCCTGAAAGGCGCGCGCCTCCTCGCCACCGGCGTAGACGACGCCGGGCACGAGTTTCTCGCCGCGCAGGCGACGAGCGCTGCGCGAACCGAAATCGGTGCGCGGAGCAGCCTTGAGCTTTTCGCGGGTGCGAGCCATGCGGGCGGGAAAGCATAGAGAACGAGAGGAATTCAGGCTCTCGCGCAGTGGCGCTGTGACAACCTTCCGGCATGGCCGACGAGTCGAAGATCCCCAAGGGCCGCCTGCGACGCTCGGCGAAGCTGGGGTCGATCGTCGGCGTGCAGGGCGCCCGTTACGCCGGCACCAAGGCGACCAACGTCGCCCGCTCAGAGGAGGGAGGCAAGGAAAAGCTCGAGCAGCGCCACCTGGAGACGGCGATGAAGATGGTCGGCGCCCTCGGCCAGATGAAGGGCGCGGCGATGAAGCTGGGCCAGTTCGCCTCCTTCATCGACACCGAGTTCCTCCCCGACGAGTACCGCGAGATCTACCAGGAGCAGCTCGCCAAGCTGCGCACCTCGGCACCGCCGATGCCCTGGGAGAAGGTCGAGAAGGTGCTCGACGAGGAGTGGGACGGCGAACCGGTGTCCGAGCTCTTCGCCGAGTTCGAGCAGGAGGCCTTCGCCGCCGCCTCGATCGGCCAGGTGCATCGCGCCGAGATGCTCGACGGCCGCCGCGTCGCGGTCAAGATCCAGTATCCGGGAATCGCCGAGGCGCTCGACGCCGACCTGCGCAACGCCGGCACGATCGTCCGCCTCGCCCGTGCCCTCGCCCCCGGCCTCGACGCCAAGGCGATCGCCCACGAGATCCGCGAGCGGGTGATGGAGGAGCTCGACTACGAGTACGAGGCGCAGAACCAGCGCTCCTTCGCCCGCGCCTATCGCGACCACCCCTTCATCTACGTCCCGGAAGTGATCACCCGCCTCTCGCGCCGCCGCGTGCTGGTGACCGAGCTCGTCGAGGGGCTCGACTTCGAGCAGATCAAAGAGCTGCCGCACGAGGAGCGCAGCCGCTTCGGCGAGATCATCTTCCGCGGCAACCTCGGCTCGATGTTCAACCTGCAGCACTTCAACGCCGACCCCCACCCCGGCAACTACATCCTGCTCGCCGACGGCCGCGTTGCCTTCCTCGACTTCGGCATGACGAAGAAGCTCGACCGCGAGCAGATCGTGCTCGAGCAGCGCGCCTTCGACGCCGCTTCGCGCGACGATCCGGAAGCCTTCCGCGAAGCGCTGCACGATCTCGGCTTCATCAAGAGCCCGTCAAAGCTCGATGCCGAGCGACTGCTGGAGCACATGGGCGCCGTCGGCGGCTGGTACATCGAAGATCGCGAGATCGAGATCACGCCGAAACGGGTGATGAAGATCATCGAGTCGACCAACGACCCGCGCTCGGAGTACTACGACCTGATGCGGCGCGAGTCGATTCCGGCCGACGAGCTGATGGGGCGGCGAATGGAAATCGGCGTCGTCGCGGTGCTCGGCCAGCTGCGGGCGAAGCGCAACTGGCACCGGATCATGCGCGAGTGGGTCTACGCGGATCCGCCCGCAACCGAGCTCGGCGAGCAGGAGTGGGAGTATTTCGAGACGCAGGGGCTAAAGCGAACGCCCGGCCTGGCCGAAATGCACTGAGACACGGCCGGCGAGAGGAGAGGACGATGGGACGGATCAAACGCGGTTGGGCACTGACGAAGAAGAGCTGGGAGCTGCTCAACGAGCACCGCGAGCTGATCCGCTTTCCGCTCTACGGCGCGGCGGCGACGATCCCGCTGGCCTTCGTCTTCCTCGGCCCCGGGCTCTACCTGCTGGACAAGGACACGCTCGCCGGTGCGATCCCGCTGCTGGTGATCGGCGTCTACGTGCTCAGCGTGGTCGGCTTCTACTTCAGCGTCGGCCTGGCGGCCGCCGCCGACATGATCTTCCGCGGTGAGCAGGCGACCGTCAGCGACGGCCTCGCCGTGGCGCGCACTCGCTTCACCCAGATATGCGGCTGGGCGGCGGTCTCGACCGCGATCAGCGTGCTGATGGGCGCGCTCGAAAACCAGGGCGGCATCGCCGGCACGATCGCGGCGCGCATGGTCGGCATGGCCTGGTCGCTGGTCACCTTTCTCGCCGTGCCCGTGATCGCGATCGAGGGCACCGGGCCGTTCGAGACGCTGAAGCGCTCGGCGAGCCTGTTCAAATCGCGCTGGGGTCAGCAGATCACCGGCAACATCGCGATCGGCGGCGCCGTCTTCCTCTTCGGCGTGCTGCCGAGTGCGATCGTGATCGCCGCCGGCGTGCTCGTCTGGGCCTCGGCCAGCTTCGTCGGCGCCCTGCTCGTCGTCCTCGGTGTGATCGGCCTGGCGATCGCCCTGCTGATCAGCAAGGCGCTGAGCGGCATCTTTGGAGTCGCCCTCTACCGCTACGCGCTCGACGGCGAGGCGGTGGGCGGCTTCACCGCCGCGGATATGGAGTCGGCCGTGAAGCAAAAACGCGGCCGCGGTGCCCCACCGACGGCAACTCCCGGCACGGTCTGAGTCTCGCTGAAGGATTGAGCCGCCTCTGGGCGGTCGAATCCTTCAGCGGCCCAGCTCCAGCTCGTCGAACAGGCGCGGGTCGTTTGAGCAGATGCCGGTTACGCCGGCGGCGACGAGGCGCTCCATGCGGAGGGGGTCGTCGACGGTCCAGGCGATCAGCTCTACGCGGGCCAGCTTGGCGATGCGGGCGAGGCGCGGACTGATGAGCGGGTGGTAGACCCACATCGCCTCGACCCCCAGCTTCGGCAGCTCGCGGGCGGCGAGGCCGGGCAGGCGCTGGCGCATCCACGCCAGGGCGCCGAGCATCGGCGCCTTCGCCCAGCGCTTCGAGGCCCAGTCCTTGGTCACTTTGGGATAGGTCCAGCCGCGCCGCAGGCCCGGCTCGAGCTCGGCGACCTTCGCCAGGGTCGAGAGCTCCATCGTCGAGATCATCGCCCGGCTGAGCAGCTCCCGCTCGCGCACGGCGGCGACGATCTCCTCCTCCCTACCGGCCAGCTTGATGTCCAGATCGATCTCGACCCGGTCGAGCGGCGGTTCGAGGAAGGCGTCGAGGGCCTGGGCAAGGGTCAGCGGCTCACGCCGCGCCGCGTCGTGCCAGTCGTGGGCGACGACGAGCGGCGTGCGCTCGGTGGGCAGCAGCCGGGGGTGGCCGTCACGGGTCCAGAGCACGTCGAGCTCGATCGTGTCGACCCCTGCCTCAACCGCGGCGGCGAAGCTCTCCAGCGTGTTGCCGGGGGCGATCAGGTCGGCGCCCTTGTGGCCGACCAGGCGGAGACCGTCGGACACTAGAAGAGCTGGTTCTCGCCGGCGAAGATCTCGGAGACCGAGTCGTCGGTGAAGATGCGGCGGATCGAGTCGGCGAAGGTGCCGGCGGTCGAGAGGACGAGGATGTTGTCGGGCGCGCCAGGGCGCAGCGGGATCGTGTCGGTGACGACGATCCGCTCGATCGCCGAGTCCGCCAGTCGCTCGTAAGCCGGTCCGGAGAAGACGCCGTGCGTGGCGCAGGCGATCACCCGTGCCGCCCCCTCGTCGAGCACGGTCTGGGCGGCGGCGCAGAGCGTCCCCGCGGTGTCGATCATGTCGTCGACCAGGACCGCGGTCTTGCCCTTGACGTCGCCGACGACGTAACCGATCTCGGCCACCTGCTGGGCCGGACGCTCCTTCTCCATCACCGCCCAGTGGGTGCCGATGCGGCGGGCGAAGTTGCGCGCGGTCTTGACCCGGCCGGCGTCGGGGGAGACGATCACCAGCTCCTCGCTCAATTCCTGGTCGGCGAACCACTGGGTCAGCATCGGCATCGCCGTCATGTGGTCGACCGGGACGTGGAAGAAGCCCTGCACCTGACCGGCGTGCAGATCCATGGTGAGGATGCGGTCGACCCCCACCCCCTCCAGGCACTTGGCCATGATCCGGGCGGAGATCGGCTCGCGCGGCGAGGACTTCTTGTCCTGGCGCGCGTAGCCGTACCAGGGCAGCACGGCGATGATGCGGTGGGCGGAGGCACCCTGGGCTGCATCGATCATCGTCAGCAGCTCGACCAGCGCGTCGTTCGGCGTCATCTCGCTCTGCTCGTTGGCACAGGTCGACTGCACGAGGAAGACGTCGGCGCCGCGGATCGACTCCTCGTAGCGGCAGTAGACCTCGCCGTTGGCAAAGGTCTTCAGGGTCACCTGACCGAGGTCCAGCTCCAACTTGCCGGCGACCTTCGCCGCCAGCTCCATCGACGTCCGGCCGCCGAAGACCATCATCCGCTTCGAGTAGTCGTGCGGGATCGCGGTCGGGGCCGGCGCTGCAGCCACGTCAGAACGCTGCTCGATCGTGCTCACGAATCCTCCTCATCGGACTGCGCAGCCTTACCCTCTGCATAGCCCTCGATGTTCCTCTGGTCGTTCTCGCTCACCGCAAGCGCCCCCTCGGGGACATCCTTCTTGATCACCGCTCCAGCGCCAGTGTAGGCCGCGTCCCCGACTTGTACCGGGGCAATCAGCATCGTGTCAACGCCAATCCTCACACCGGAGCCGATCGTCGTGCGGTGCTTGCGGAAACCGTCGTAGTTGGCGGTGATCGTGCCGGCGCCGAGATTGCTTCCCTCGCCGACCTCAGCGTCGCCGAGGTAGGCGAGGTGCGGCACCTTGGCGCCGGCGCCGATCCGGGAGTTCTTGATCTCGACGAAGGTGCCCGCCTTGGCGCCAGGCTCGAGGTGGGCGCCCGGGCGCAGGTAGGCAAACGGGCCAACGCTGCAGCCGTCGAGCACCTCGCACTCGACCAGATAAGAGTGCAGCACGGCGACGCCCTCACCCAGCCTGCTGTCGATCAACGTGCTCAGCGGCCCCACCACTGAGCCGGCGCCGATGGCGGTGGCGCCGCGCAGGCTGGTGGCCGGCTCGATCCGCGTGTCAGCAGCAATCTCGACGCCGGCATCGATCCAGGTGGTGCCGGGGTCGACGACGGTGACCCCGGCGAGCATGTGGCGCTCGAGGATGCGGTGCCGAGCCTCGGCCTCGACCGCCGCCAGCTCGGCGCGGTTGTTGACCCCCATCGTCACAGCGAAGTCGTCGGCTAGATGGCCGGCCACCGAGTGACCGGCCTCGCGCAGGGCGGCGAAGACGTCGGTCAGGTAGTACTCGCCCTGCGCGTTGTCGTTGGAGAGACCCCTGAGCGCGGTTGCGAGCGGCCCCGCCTCGAAGGCGTAGGTGCCGGCGTTGATCTCGCGGATCGCGAGCTCCTCGGCGCTGGCGTCGCCGTCCGCTTTCGCCTCGACGACTCGCTCGATCCGGCCGTCGGCGTCGCGCACGATACGTCCGTAGCTCCCTGGCTCCTCGAGCTCGATCGTCATCATCGTCGCGGCGGCGCCGCAGGCGGCGTGAGCCTCGAAGAAGCCGGAGATCGTCGCGGCGGAGATCAGGGGATGGTCGCCCGAGAGAACCAGCACCGTGTCGGCCTCCTCGATCAGCGGCAGGGCGGCGCGGATCGCGCCGCCGGTGCCGTCGGGCTGCGGCTGGACGACGGTGTCGACCTCACCTGGAAAGCCGGCGGATATGTCGCGGCCGGGCGAGACGATCGCCGCCACGCGTCCGGCCCCCGCCTCGCGCGCGGCCAGGATCGGCCAGGCGACCAGCGGCCGCCCGCAGACGGGATGGAGCATCTTCGGCAGCGAGGAGCGCATACGCGTGCCCTCACCCGCCGCCATGACGAGCACCAGGGGAGATTCCACTCCGTGATCGTAATGGCGCGCGGGTCCTGTCGCGGCGGCCACCCCCACATGCTCGGACGCCGCTCCGCGGCGCCCTCCGCTGCGGGGGTCCCCCGCCGCCACGCCACCCGCGCGAGCTACGCCCGTGAGAGGTCCCGCCCCACGAGCGCCACGCTGGTCAAGGTCCAACCCGCGAAAATGAGGTCTATTCCCACAAGGAGGCCGATCGCCCAGTCGGCGCTGCTGGGGAACTTGGCGAGGACGAGGATGCCGATCAGCAGGCCGGCGAAGCCGCTGAGGCCGACCAGGCCGGCGCCCTGCTGGCCGCGGCTGCCGAAGGCGACGACGATCCGGGTGATTCCCATGAAGAGGAAATAGAGACCGAGCACGAGAGTCAGGGTGAGCGTGCCGTTGTGCGGTTCGACGATCAGCCAGAGGCCGACGATCACCGTCAGGAAGGCCCAGAGCAGCCGCAGGATGACCGAGCCGATCGAGTGCGCGGCGAAGGCAGCAGCGACGAGGAATGCCCCGGCGATGACCAGGATCCAGCCGATGAAGATCGCCGTCCCCACCGAGGCGACCGCGGGCACGACGATCGCCACGCAGCCGACGAGGATCGCGATGATCCCAACCGCCATCAGCCCCTTCCAACTGCGCCGCAGCCCCTCGCGCACTTCGGGATCCAGCGGGACTCCACCCATCTCCATAATGCGACCTTAGGCTGTCATCCGGACGCGATCAAGCCTCAGCGGCAGCAGCCTCGGCCTCTTCTCGCTCCATCTGCCGCTCGTAGAAGCGCACCCACTTGCGCACGGCGTTTGTCCGATACGCCGTACTTGCGACCGACCGCGAGGTAGCTGGTCGCCTCGATCTCATCGAGCAGTTGCTCATATGGCGGCCTGTCGACTTTCCTGGCATCTGGTCGAGGTAACCCTCGTTGGACGTGGCCATCCGACATCCGCCTTGTTCCGCAATATCTGGAGCAATACCGCTGAATGCGATGTTTGGCTCGGAACATCGTCCCGCAGCGCGCACAGTTGCGAAGTGGAGGAGGTCCAGATGCGGCACGTCCACAATGGGTATCCAGCGTCGCTGCGCAGTTCGGGCAGACAATCCTCAGATTGGTCAGACGATTGTCGTCCCGAACGCCGTTTACGTGATCGAGAATCATCGACATGTGGCGCCCACGCCACCACTCTCGCTGACCACACATCTCGCAAACGGGCCGCTTCAGACCCTCTTCATACAGGCGCCTCTTCAGATTGCTGCGCGAATAGCTCGAGTGTTTGACCAGCACCTCCTTAAGCGGACGCTTCGCGGGCCGAATGCGCTCCATGAGGCCCGCGTACGGATCGAAGTGCTCAGTCGATATCCCCCAAAGCTCCGCGTATTTCTTCAGCGTTTTGGGGTTTCCGCCGGTTGGGCAGTATCCAAGTCGTCGCAAAGCCGCACTCCATGAACTTGGACTTCGCAATGGCTTCTCGTGCGTCTGCCTCTGTGTATCTCGGCATGCTCGAACACTAGTTCGTATCTCGGACGAAAGGTTGCATCGCCGCGCAGCGGTAAGGTGTTGGGCGCGATCCGGGGTGGTGTAGTTGGCTAGCACACTCGGTTTTGGTCCGAGAGGCGGTTTGGGTTCGAATCCTCCCCCCGGAACTTTTCAGGGGCATCCAGGCACAGGAGGCAGCGGCTAGCCCACCGGCTCGCGCTCGGGGGGCAGCTGGCCGCCGCGCTCGGTGCCGGCTATCAGCTCGTCGGGGGACTTGTCCTCGGGGATGAAGCCGGACTTCATGCCGAAGTAGACCGCCTGCGGATGGTGGGCGACGATCGCCACGGTGGATTGCTCGGGCAGCACCGCGTAGCCGTCGGAGAGCGTCATGCCGATCTGCTCGAGGTCGAGCAGGCGCCAGACCTTCTCGTGCTCGGACTGGTCGGGACAGGCCGGGTAGCCCCAGGAATAGCGACGGCCCTGGTCGGGGTCGATGCCAAGCTCGCGCCGCACCTGCGCATGCAGCCACTCGGCCAGGCCCTCGGCCGCCTGCACGCCGAGGCCGTGGACGAAGAGCTGTTCGGCGAACTCGCCTTCGCGCTCGAGACGCTCGATCAGCTCGGTCACCTCGGGCCCGACGGTGACCCCCTGCAGCGCCACCACGTCGCGTTCGCCGCTCTCCAGCGGGCGGAAGAAGTCCGTCAGGCAGATGCGGTCGTGCTTCGGCTGGCGCGGGAAGACGAGTCGCTCGAGCTCACGCTGCGGCTCATCTGGATCGAAGACGATCAGCTCGTTGCCCTCGGCGTTGCAGGGGAAGTAGCCGAGCCGTGCCCGCAGATTGAGGTAGTCCTGCTCGCGCCACATCCGCTCCAGGCGGGGGGCGAACCCCTCGTCGGACCCGTTGCCCTCGATCAGCTCTCGCCAGGCCTCGCCCTTCACCCCTTTGCCGCCCCAGTGCAGCTTGAAGAGCACATGGCGGTCGAGGTAGGGGAAGACCTGGTCGAGGTCGACATCGACCTCGCGCACGCCCGTGAATGGCGGCACCGGAATCGGGGTATCGGTGCGGGCGGTGGAGCGCACGCTCGCATCGGTGACCGGCGGCGCATCGTCCTTCACCACCGGCTTCTCACGCAGCTGCTTCGCCTCAGCGCGGATGCGCTCGACCAGCGCTTCGCGCGCCGCCTCGTCGATCAACGCGTCCATCGTGTCGAGCCCCTGGAAGGCGTCCTTGCAGTAGAAGACGCCGGGCTCGTAGACGTCATCTGACTCTTTGCCGTGCGGGTAGAGCGTGCGGCGGCCGAAGTCGCGGTTGATCGCGGCGCCGCCGATCAGCACCGGGAACTCGAGCCCGCGCTGGTGCAGCTCCTGCACGCAGATCGGCATCTGCTTCGAGGTCGAGACGAGCAGGGCGGAGAGGCCGATCGCGTCAGCCTCGTTCTCGACCGCGGCCTCGATGATCGTCTCGACCGGGACCTGCTTGCCGAGGTCGACCACCGTGTAGCCGTTGTTGGTGAGGATCGTGTTGACCAGCGACTTGCCGATGTCGTGCACGTCACCGAACACGGTCGCGATCACGACCTTGCCCTTGGTGTGTCCATCGATCCGGTCGAGGTAGTTCTCGAGCTGGGCCACGGCGCGCTTCATCACTTCGGCCGACTGCAGGACGAAGGGCAGGATCAATTCGCCGGCGCCGAACTTGTCGCCGACCTCCTTCATCGCCGGCAGCAGCACCTCGTTCAGAGTGGGAACGGCGCCGATTTTCTCGTTGGAGCGATCGATCCACTCCTCCACCCCATCCTTCTTGCGGCGCAGGATGTGCCAGTGCAGGGCTTCCTCGGGCTCCATGCCCTCGGTCGGGTCGTCCGCCTCCTCAGCCTCCTCCTCGCCCTTGGACTCGAAGTGCGCGATGAAGCGCTCGAGCGCGTCGTCGCGCCGGTTGAAGACGAGGTCGTCGGTCAGCTCGCGCTCGGAGTCGGAGATCTCCGAGTAGGGAGTGATGTGGTTCGGGTTGACCATCGCCAGGTCGAGCCCGGCCTCGACGCAGTGGTGGAGGAAGACGGAGTTGAGCACGGCGCGCGCCGGCTGGCCGACGCCGAAGGAGACGTTGGAGACGCCGAGCGAGGTCTTGACGCCGGGGATCTCCGCCTTGATCCGCCGAATCCCCTCGATCGTCTCCAGCGCAGACGGCTTCCACTCGTCGTCGCCGGTGGTCAACGTGAAGGTGAGCGCGTCGAAGATCAGCGCCTCGGGGTCGAGGCCGTGCTCCTCGCAGGCGAGGTCGCGGATCCGCTTGGCAATCTCCACCTTGCGCTCCGCCGTCTTCGCCATGCCGACCTCGTCGATCGTCAGCGCGATCAGCGCCGCCCCGTGCGCCACCGCCAAGGGCACGACGATGTCTGCCTTGTCGCGACCGGCCTCGAGGTTGATCGAGTTGACGATCGCCCGGCCAGAGATCTTCTCCAGCGCCGCCGCAATGACGTCGGGCTCGGTCGAGTCGACCTGGATCGGCGCCGGCTGGGTCAGCGAGATGCGCTCGACCACGGCCTGCATCTGCACGTCCTCGTCGGCGCGCTCGGTCACGGCAACGCAGACGTCGAGCACGTGGGCGCCGCCTTCGACCTGGTCTTCGGCGACCTGGACGAGGCCGTCGTAGTCGTCGGCCAGAAGCAGCTCCTTCGCCTTGCGCGAGCCCTGCGAGTTGACCCGCTCGCCGACCAGGGTCGGGCGGGGCTCCTGCACGAGCGGCGTCGCGGTCATCATCGAGGAGAGCTGCGGCGGCCCAGGCGCCGGGCGCTCTCCCGGCACGCGGCCGTCGACCCGCTCGCGGATCGCCGCGATGTGCTCGGGAGTCGTCCCGCAGCAGCCGCCGACGATCCCCACCGAGTAGCGCTCGACGAACTCGCCCAGGGTCGCCGCCAGCGGCTCGGGCTGTTCGGGGAAGATCGTCTCGCCGTCGGGCCCCTGCAGGGGCAGGCCGGCATTGGGGATGCAGTGGACGGGCAGCGGGCTGTTCTCGCCAAGGAAGCGGATCGCGTCGCGCATGTCCTCCGGCCCGGTCGAGCAGTTGAGCCCGATCACGTCGACGTCGAGCGCGCTGAGCGTCGTCAGCACCGCAGCGATGTCGGTGCCGAGCAGCATCTTGCCGCCCTGCGGCAGCAACGAGACGCTGGTCTGGATCGGCAGCCTGCGCCCGGTCGCGGCGAACGCCTCACGGGCGCCGAAGATCGCCGCCTTGACCTCGAGGATGTCCTGCGCCGTCTCGATCATGATCAGGTCGGCGCCGCCTTCGACCAGGCCACGCGCCTGCTCGGCGAAGACCTCGACCAGGCGCGCGAAGGAGATGTCGCCCAGGGTCGGGTCGTCGGAGGCGGGCAGGAAGCCGGTCGGCCCGATCGAACCGGCGACGAAGCGATCCTCGCCTGCCGCCTGGCGAGCGATCTGCGCCGCCTTGACGTTGATCTCCAAGGTCTCCTCGCCCAGGCCCCACTCTTCGAGCTTCAGCCGCGAGCCCTGGAAGCTGTCGGTCTCGACCACCTCGGCGCCGGCGTCGAGCATCGAGGCGTGGACGCCTTCGATCACGTCGGGTCGGTTGAGGACCAGCGCCTCGTGGCATTTGCCCGCGAGCCCGCCATAGTCCTCCTGCGTCAGGTCGAACTGCTCCAGGGTCGCGCCCATGCCGCCGTCGAAGACGACGACACGCTCCCTGGTCGCGGCTATGTAGTCACGTTCGGACACGGTCAAAAGAGGTTAGATGGTTCGCCATGCGACACGGATAGGGTGGAATCCGAGCAATGATCGATTCCCACACCCACCTCTTCCTCTGCGAGCGGCCCGAGGGCGAGCTGCTCGACGCGGCCGTCGCGGCCGGCGTGACCCGCATGCTCAACGTCGGCCTCGGCGGTGAGCAGAACGAGATCGCGCTCGGCGCCGCCGAGCGCCACGACGAGGTCTTTGCCAGCGTCGGCTGCCACCCGACCGAGGCGAGCGGATTCGACCACGCACAGGCCGCGCAGATCGAACGGCTCGCCGCCCACGAGAAGGTGCGGGCGATCGGCGAGACCGGGATCGACTACTACCACGAGACGGCGAGCCCCACCGACCAGCGGCGCGCCTTCGAGGCCCAGGTGGCGATCGCTCGCGAGCATGGGCTGCCGATCGTCATCCACGGCCGCGACAAGGACGGCGAGACCGTGGCGATCGACGAGATCTTCGAGGTGCTCGATGCGCACGCGGGCGAGACGCCGGTGATCCTGCACTGCTTCTCGGCCCCCTGGCGCGCCGCCGACGCCGCCGAGCGCGGCTGGTACTGCTCCTTCGCCGGGCACACGACCTATCCCGGCTCCGACGACCTGCGCGAAGCGGCAGCGCAACTACCCGCCGAGCTGATCCTGGTCGAGACCGACGCCCCCTACCTCGCCCCCCAGACCATGCGCGGCAAGCCCAACGAGCCGGCATACGTGGTCGACACCGCCCGCGTCGTCGCTGCCGCTCGTGGTGTCTCCTACGAGGAGCTGGAGGGGACCGTCGAGGCGAACGCCAGCGCTCTCTTCGGCTGGTAGGAGTAGATGGCCCTGTGGTCCGACTCGGGCAGAACTTCCTCGCCGACCCCAACCTGCTCGACGCGATCGTGCGCGACGCAGAGCTGGAGGCGGACGACGTCGTGCTCGAGATCGGCGCCGGAGAAGGGCCGCTGACCGAGCGTCTCGCAGCAGCCGTGGCACACGTCCACACGGTGGAGATCGACCGCGGCCTGGCGCCGGCGCTGATGCCGATCGCGGCGCTTGCCAACGTCGATCTGCACTGGGGCGACGCGCTCAAGCTCGACCTGGCGGGATTCGAGCCGACGCCGACCGCTGTCGTCGCCAACCTCCCGTACTCGATCGCCACGCCGCTGATCATCCGCACGATCGAGGAGCTGCCCTCGGTGCAGCGCTGGACGGTGATGGTGCAGCGGGAGATCGCCGAACGCCTCAGCGCCGAACCGGGCCGGCGCGAGTACGGCTCGCCCAGCGTCCTCGTGCAGCTGGCCTGCGAGACGAAAATGCTGCGCACGGTCGATCCATCCGTGTTCCGGCCCCGACCGCGGGTGGGCTCGGCGGTGATCGCGCTGCGCCGCATCGGGCCGGGAGCCGACCCCGCCACCCGTTCCCTGGTTCGCGCCGCGTTCGCCCATCGCCGCAAGACGCTTGCCCGCTCACTCGCCCATGCGCGCCCCGGAACCCTGGGCAGGGCGCGGGCGATGCTGCCCGAGCTGGGGCTGCGCCTGGAGGTGCGCGCCGAGGACGTCGCACCGCTGGAGTTCGTCGAGCTCGCTCGCGGTATGCCGTGGACGACGAGTGGAAGCAGCTGATCGTTGCCAATGCGCATCGAGGCGCCCGCCAAGCTCAACCTCTGTCTCTTCCTCGGCCAGCGCCGCGCCGATGGCCTGCACGCGCTCTGCTCCCTCTTCGAGCCGCTCGCGCTGAGCGACCCGATCGAGGTCTCCGAGGCTCAGCACGACGAGGTCCTCTGCCCAGCGGTCGAGGGCGAGAACCTCGCCGCGCGGGCCCTGGCGGCACTGCGTGAGGCCGGTTGGGATCGAGCGCCGGTTCGGCTCGAGATCGAGAAGCGGATCCCGGTCGCCGCCGGGCTGGGTGGCGGCAGCGCCGACGCGGCCGCGGTGCTGCGCTTGGCGCAGGGCGCGGTCGGCGACCTCGAGGCGCTCGCGGCCGAGCTGGGCGCCGACGTGCCCTCGCAGCTCGTGCCGGCGCTGGCGCTCGTGCAGGGTGCCGGCGAGCGAGTCGAGCGATTGCCGCCGCCGGAGCCGCACGCGGTCGTCCTCCTGCCCAGCGGCGGCGGCCTCAGCACGGCCGCGGTCTTCGCCGAGGCCGACCGGCTGGGACTTGGACGCGGCGAAGAGGAGCTTGCGTCGCTCGCGGCGAGGCTGCGCGAGGCGGCGGGCGGCGGCGGCTCGCCGCTGGATTACGCCGACCTGCTCGCAAATGACCTGGAGCCGGCGGCGCTCTCGCTGCGGCCCGATATAGAGGCGGCGCTCGACGCCCTGCGTGAGAGCGGCGCACCCCTTGCCCTGATGAGCGGCTCAGGGCCCACCGCTGTCGGACTCTTCCCCACCCTGACAGAGGCAAGGTCGGCAGCGGCGGCGCTCGACCGCAGCGACGCAATCGTCTGCGAGGCGGGTCCAGCACCATGAGGCTGCCGGAGAGCCGACGGCGCCGGCGCCTCGCATTCGTCGCGATCGCGGCGGCGATCGCCGCCGGCTACTACCTGCTCAGCCGGGTCATCCCCCACGACGAACTCCAGCAGCTGCTGGAAGACGTCTCCAACACGCTCGGCGCCTGGACCTACCTGCTGGTCGGCGCCTTCGCCTTCGCCGAGACCGGCGCCTTCGTCGGCCTAGTCGTCCCCGGCGAGACCGTGATGCTGCTCGGCGGCGCGGTCGCGGGGCAGGGGGCGATCGACATCTACCTGCTGATCGCGATCGCCTGGTTCGCCGCCTGGGCGGGCGACACGACCAGCTTCTTCCTCGGCCGCCGCCTGGGCCGCGAGTTCGTCATGCGCCACGGCCCCCGCTTCGGCATCGGCCACGAGCGCTTCGAGAAAGTCGAGGACTACTTCGGCCGGCACGGCGGCAAGACGATCTTCATCGGCCGCTTCGTCAGCCTCGTGCGCGCCTTCGCTCCCTTCATCGCCGGCAGCTCGGGGATGCGCTACCGCGCCTTCGTGCCATACAGCATCCTCGGCACCGGGCTCTGGGCCAGCGCCCACATCCTGATCGGCTACTTCTTCTCACGCAGCATCGACACCGCCGCCAAGTACGCCGGCCGCGGCGCCCTCCTGCTCGCCACGCTGATCGTCGTCGTCGTCGGTGGCGTGCTGCTGGTGCGGCACTTCCGAGTCGAGGCCAACCGGCGCGCCGCGGTGCGCTGGATGGAGGGCCGCCGGGCGACGCGCTGGATGGTCGTGCTGGCGCGCCGCTTCCAGCCCCAGCTCAACTTCCTCTGGGACCGGGTGACGCCGGGGGGCACCTTCGGACTCGAATTCACCTCGCTGATGGCGACCTTCGCCGTCGCCGCCTTCGTCCTCGTCGCCTACACCGTGATCGTCAGCGGCGACCCCGGTCCGACCCCGGGCGACGTCACCGCGATGGAAATCGCCGAAAAGCTGCGCACCGCCTGGCTGGTCGACATCGCCAAGCTCTTCACTGCGCTCGGCTCGGGCGCCGTCTGCTGGCCACTGGCCGCAGTTGCGGCCGCGATCCTCGCCGCCCGCCGTCGTTGGGCCGAGTTCGGCGTGCTCGTCGCCGGCATGCTGCTCGTGATCGCCGGCGTCCACGAGCTCAAGGACGCCGTCGATCGGCCGCGCCCCTCCGGCGGCCTGACCGGATACACCGGCTCCTCCTTCCCCAGCGGCCACACCGCCTACTCGACCTTCTACGTCTGGCTGGCGGTGACGATCGTGATGCGTCTGCGGGCGGGGATGGCGCGTGGCGCACTCGTGGTCGCCGCCGGAATCGGGCTCACCGCTCTTGTCGGCCTCTCCCGCGTCTACCTCGGCGTCCACTACATGAGCGACGTCAACGCCGGCTGGGCGCTCGGCGCCGCCGCGTTCGCCTTCTGCGCCGCCGTGGCCCTCGTCATCTCCACGGTCAGGCAGAATGGGGATCGTGCCGCTACTGCCCCTGGCCCTGCAGAGGATCGAGAATGAGTACCTGCTCTTCGGCGCGGCGGGGCTGATCAGCCTGGTCGCCTTCGTCGCCCTGATCCTCGTCCCCGCGATCGGCTCCTACGGCCGCATCTGGGAGAAGGCCGCCGCGGGCTTCCTCTCGCTGATCGTCCTCGTCGCCCTGGTCCTCACCGGTGTCGTCGTCGGCCTCGCCTTCGTCTACTACTACAACGACATCGTCGAAGTTTTCGGCTGAGGGCCCGTCCGGCAGGGCTTCCACTTAACTTTTTTTGAAGACAGTTGGTGACCGTCCGAGGTTGCCGCCGCAAAAAAAGTACAAGACGTTCCAGCCCTACCGGACGGGCCCTAAACGGAAGGTCTCGCGATAATGGGCAGGATGTCTACCAGCGCGAAAGGGTCGAAAACACCTGCAAAAGCGGCTGATCCAGGTACCCTGGATGCGCTTGCGGAAGCTGTTGAATCGGGAGCTGGGCTGCCCGCTGTTGCGCGGGCGGCGGCGCGTGTGCTGGATGCCAGCGTCGCCCTGATCGAGCGCTCCGGGGCGGTGCTGGCCGTGGCCGGCGCCTCACCCGACCAGGAGGAGAAGCTGCTGGCCGGCGGCGAGCGGGTGACGACGGTCGAGCTGCGGGTGGCCGACAGCGCCGTCGGCGAGCTGCGCTATCGGGCGAAGGCCGCGCCCGACCCGGCGATCGCGCGCATGGTGACCACGCTGCTGGCCCTCGAGCTGGAGCGCTCCCGCGCGCCGGACTGGCAGAGCGAGGAGGTCGCCGGGGTCTTCGTCGCCGCCGCGCTGGCGCGCCAGGTGACCGACCGCGGCGACATCATCGCCCGCGCAGCGGAGCTCGGCACTGACCTGGAGAAGGGGGTCGGCGTGATCGTCCTGCGGGTCGCGCCGCGCACGGCGCAGACGGGCGAGTGGCGGGCGCGGGTGCTGACCCTGGCGATGCGCACGTTGCGCTCGCTTGCCCCGGGGGCGCTTGCCGCCGTCGAGCAGGGCGAGGTGGCGACAGAGATCGCGGTGATCGTCCCCGCTGAGGGCGAGGAGCGCCTGCAGCGGGCCACCGTCGGGCTGGCACGCGAGCTCGAGGACGCGCTGGCCGGCTTCCACCTGACGATCGGCGCCAGCCGCCGCGTCGCCGACCCGGTCGACCTCTACCGCGCCGGCAACGAGGCACGGCTCGCGGTCAACGTCGGCGAGGCCGAGGGGCAGCCGCTGCTCGCCTTCGAGGACACCGGCGCCTACCGCCTGCTGCTGCCGGCGATGAGCGAGGATCCGGGAGAGCTGCAGCGCTTCTTCGCCGAGACGATCGAGCCGCTGGCCGCCTACGACGACCAGTACGAGACCGAGCTGGTCGCCACCGTCGAGGCCTACCTGAACAACGACGGCAACGTCGCCGCCACCGCCAAACAGCTCTTCACCCACCGCCACACGATCCGCTACCGGCTGGAGCGCGTGCGCGAGCTCTGCGGCCACGACGTCTCCGCCACCGAGGGCCGCGAGAAGCTCGGCCTCGGCCTCAAGGCGATGCGGGTCCTCGGCATCGCCTCGCCCCGTGGCCCGGCGTTGGAACCGGGCGCGGAGGGAGGCAAGGTGCCGCGCAGCTCGGAGGAGTAGCGCGCCGCGGCAGCCAGGTGGCTCAGACGCCGATGCGTTCGCCGGCGTCGCGCTCGCGCGGCGGCGTCGGCTTGAGGCGGACCGGCGAGGCGGAGAGCGCCTGGACGCGGAGGTCGCTCCAGGTGAGGCCCTCGCGGACGAGTGCTGGCAGGCCGAGGGCGACCGCGGTGGCGATCTCGACCGCCTGCAGGATGACGCCGTAGGCAAGAGCGTCGGCCGTGCTGATCCCCCAGCCGGTGTGCAGGACGCTGATCACCGCCAGCTGGAAGACACCGATATTTGACGGCGTCGCCGGCACCACCGCGGTGACGTTGACGGCGAAGAGGACGGCGGCGGCGGCACCGATGCCACCGTGCAAGCCGAGCGCCGCAAGCAGGGCCCAGCAGGCCGCCAACTGGATCGCCCAGGCGCCGAGCTGCGCCGCGCTGGCAACGGCGCCGTAGCGCGGCTGGCGGAAGACGGCCAGCCCGGCCCGCACCTGGAGCAGGGCGCGGTGCAGGGCGGCCCCGATCCGGGCGAAGCGACCGTTGCCGTTGCGGCGCATCAGCACCGGGCCGACCAGGACGATGACGAGCAGTGCGAGCGGCACGAAGCTGAAGACGAACAGCTTCTCGGTGCTGGAATGGAAGAGGTCGGTGCTGGAGACGATGATCGTGCCGAGCAGGGCGAGGGCGACGATGTTGAGCAGGGTCTGGGAGACCAGGGTGCCGAGCAGCACAGGGAAGGTCTCACGCATGCGGCCGATTCGTCGCGCCAGCGTCATCGCGCGAGCCGGCTCACCGAGGCGCGCCGGCAAGGTCGCCGACATCAGCACGCCGATCATCGTCGCCGAGGTGACGTCGCGCCGCCGCACCGGGCGGTTGGGCAGCGCCGCGCGCACGATCCCATACCAGGAGGCTGCCCGGAAGAACAACGAGAGCGCCATCAGCGCGCAGGCGACCAGGACCCAGGTCAGGTCGGAACGGACGATGCTGGTGACGACGTTGTCGACGCCGATCTTCTGCGCGGCGAGAGCGGTGAGGCCGACGCCGAGCGCACCGGCGACGCCGAGGCCGACACGACGGGCGACGCGGCGCTTGCGACTGCCGCCCTGCGCGAGCGGCGGATCGAGCGAGGGCAGGCGGCGTGGCGGGCTGGGCGGGGCACCGTCAGCCGAGCGCAGGCCGGCCCAGTGGGCGACGCGCTCGGTGGCGGTCGCCGGCGCCGGCGCCTCGATCGCCCGCTCGTAGACCTGGCTGACGCGATCGGCGACGCGCGGCCAGGCGTAACGCTGGGCGCTCTGGCGCGCCGCGGCGGCCATCGAGGCCAGGCGCTCGGGCTCGTGGTGGGCGCGCTGCAGCTCCTCGGCGAGTCGCTGCGGATCGCCCGGTGGAACGAGGACGCCGTCGACACCGTCTGTCACCACGTCGCTGTAGCCGGCGATGGCGGAGGCGATCGCCGGGGTGCCGGCGGCGAAGGCCTCGGTGAGGACCATGCCGAAGCTCTCGCCCGAAAGAGAGGGCGCGCAGAGCAAATCGGCTTCGTGCAGAGCAGCCCAGAGGTGCTCGCCGGAGACGCGTCCACGCACGTCGATCCAGCGCATCGCCTCGGGATCGGCGAGGTAGCGCAGCACGTCCTCGCGCTCGGCGCCGATCACCGTGAGGCGGCTGGGCACGTGCTCGACCAGCGCTTCGAAGGCGGTCAGGAGGACCGGCAGTCCCTTGCGCTCCTCCGGGCGGCCGACGAAGACCAGGCGCAGCTCACCGCTGGGCCGCTTCGGTCCCTGTGGCGCCGCGGCGACGTCGACTCCGTTCGGGACGATCTCGTAATGGCCGCCGAACCAGCGGCGGCCGGTCCAGGCGGCCGCCTCGGAGACGGCGATCCGCGCCGAGAGCCGGTTGAGAACCCGCCGCGCGCCCAGCGCCGAGGCGATGTGATTGGGGATCGCTTTGGTCGAGTAGGCATGGAAGGTGCCAACCGCCGGCACCCGAGCCCCGAGTGCCGCGTTCCAGCCGACCAGCGGCACAAGCGGCTCGTGGATATGAATCACGTCATAGCGGCCCTGGCGAAGCTCGCGGCGGGGGGCGACGACGCCGCCAGCCGGGAAGGGGGCGAGATTGGAGACCGCGCCGTTGGCCGAGAACCCTGCCGTGCGGCCCATTGGCACCAGGTAGTCGGGGATCTCCCGCGGCTCTGCGGGCGTGCGATGGAGCGCGCGGCTGAGCCGGTCGGGAGGATCGACGGGGGCGAGCACACGGACGTCGTCGCCACGCCCGAGAAACTCCTCGGCGAGCGCCTCGACGTGCCGGTTCACGCCGCCCTGATAGCTCCAGGAATATGGCGAGACAAGAGCAATTCGCACGAGGGCACAGCGTAGTCGATTGCCAGGAGGAGAATTGCGAAGGGGCGTGCGTGGCCAAGCACGTCAAGGACGCAGGGAGCGTGGCGTGCTCTGCACGCGAGCGACCGAGGACGCCGACGGGCGCCGTGCCACGCGCGTCCCTTCGGCCCAGGCGAAGCCGACGAAAACGAGCAGGTAGACGGCGCCGATCTCGAGCAGGAGCGCGCCGGAGTCGTTGGCCAGGGTCCCCACAACGGTCGCGGCCAGGGCGCCGACGAGGGCGGCGCGCATCGCCGGGAGATCGCGCAGCCAGGCGGCGATCCGCTCGCGGCGCAGCCAGGCGAGGGCGGCCGCGACGATGACGACGGGCAGGCCGGCGACGAGGACCGGGCGACCGAAGCTGCGCGCGGTCTCGCCGAGGCGGTGGCCGAAGACGGCGAGCACGTCGCCACCGCTCTTCGCGTCGAGTACGGTGCGCGTCAGGTGGGCGTTGGCGCCGGTGATCAGGTCCGCGGCGGAGAGCAGCACGAGCGCCGGCAGCGGCAGCAGGAATGCGAGCAGAGCCAGCCGCGGGCGGCTGACGAGAAGCGCCGCGGCGACCGCGGCGCCCAGCGGCAGCGTGATCGCCGCCCCGACGTCGGCCCCGTAGCGGCCGTAGGCGAAGGCGAAGGCGAAGACCATAGCGACGACGAGGAATAGGGCCGGTCCACGCGCCTCCACACCTCGCCGTTGACTTTGAACGTCCCCCGTCACCGCGAAACCGGACAGCGCCGCGCCGGTCCCAACCAGGATCAGGACGACCAGCGCCGCCTCGAGCTCGTTGCCGATGCCGTAGAAGCGGTGTCCCGCAGCGGGGTTGGGCCCGACGAGCGAGAGCTGGGTGAGGGGCGAGCCGGCGATCAGGTCGACCGCGTGGGCGAGCGCAGTCGACCCACAGGCGAACGCGAGCGCCCGGTAGCCGCCCAGCGCAGCCAGGGTGAGCGCGGCCAGCACCGGCGCGCCGAGCATGATCAGCAGCCGTTCGGCGCCGACGCTCGGCTCCAGCGCCGCCCCCAGCAGGCAGAGCAGCGGCAGGTAGACGAGCGAGAGCGCCAGCAGGCGGGCGGCAGCCCGGCCGGCGCGCTCGCGGTCCGCCGCCATCGCCAGGCCGAACCCCGCCAACCAGACGAGCAGGGTCACGCCGATCACCGGCGCGCGCCGCCCCGCCACATCCCAGAGCCGATCCCCCGGCGCGGCATCCCGCACCACCGCCAGCGGGTCGCCCTGGAAGCCGGCACCGGCAGCATGCAGCGCCAGAAGCAAGGCGATCGCCGCCGCAAACAGCGCCGCCGGCGCTATCGTGACCCCGATGGCCGACCGCACGTTCGCCAAGTTCACTTTCTTCAAGATCGACCCCGAGTGGCGCCGCCGCGACGCCGAGCTGCGCGCCGCCGACAAGCAGGAGTTCCTCGCGGCTTGCGAGGACTTCGCCCTCGACCGCTCTCTGCGCGCCTACTCAACCATAGGCACGCGCGGCGACGTCGACCTGGTCGTCCTCTCCCAAAGCCCGAGCCTCGACGACCTGCACACCTTCCACGTCGTGCTCGGCCAGAGCAGCCTGGCGAAGTGGGCGGAGACGCCGCACTCCTTCCTCTCGATGACCAAACGCTCGCCCTACTCCGACGAGCAGGCGCGGACGGAGATCTGCGTCTCCGAGCGCAAGTACCTCTTCCTCTACCCGATGGTCAAGCAGCGCCGCTGGTACGGGCTGCCGGAAGAGGAGCGGGGGCGGATCATGAAAAGCCACATCGAAGTCGGCCGGCGCTACCCGGAGATCACGATCAACACCTCCTACTCCTTCGGCCTCGACGACCAGGAGTTCGTCGTCGCCTTCGAGGGCGATGACCCGGGGGAATTCCTCGACCTGGTCAACGAGCTGCGTCCGACCGAGTCGAGCGCCTACACCGAGCGCGAGACGCCGATCTTCACCTGCGTGGCGATGTCGGTGCGCAGGGCGCTCGACGCGCTCGACGGCACGGCTTCAGCAGTACCGATATATGACCGATAATCGATTGAGTGACCGTTGAGACGCTCAGCTACGCGATCGACGATCAGGACCGCCTGATCAAGGTCGACGACGGCTACTATCGCTTCGCCGAGGAGAACGGCTGGGACGGGGCAGGCGCCAGCCTCGGCCGCTCGCTCTGGGACTTCGTCGCCGGCCACGAGGTGAAGAAGCTGCAGCGGCTGCTGCTGCGGCGGGTGCGCGAAGGCGTGCGCGACGTCGAGCTGCCCTTCCGCTGCGACGGCCCCGACGTGACCCGCGAGATGGACATCCGTATCGCCGCCGACAGCAGCGGCCGCGTGGTTCTGTTCTCGGCGCGGCTTCTGGAGGAGGAGGAACGCGAGGAGCCGCAGCCTCTGCTCGACCCGGATGCCCCGCGCACCGAAGGCGACTTCCTCCAGATGTGCGCCTGGTGCGACCGCTTTCTCGTCGACGGCGACTGGATCGAGGTCGAGGAGGCGGCGAAGCGCCTGGCGCTGTTCCGGCGCAGGACACTGCCCCTGCTCGACCACGGCATCTGCCCTCAGTGCAGCGGCCAGCTGCTTGCCGCGTAGGCAACTAACGAGCGCCGTTCCCTATTCTTCCCGGCTCGCCGTTAGAGCATTTATTGCCTAACGTCCTCAAAGCGAACTCCGCTTACGAGAGATGACCCAGATCGGAACCGAAGACAACCCCGTTCGCGTCGCAATCGTCGGCGCCGGCCCCTCCGGCTTCTACGCCGCCGAGCACATCCTCAAGGATGCGGACACGCACGCACAGGTCGACCTCTTCGACCGCCTTCCCACCCCCTTCGGCCTGGTCCGCGGCGGCGTCGCCCCCGACCACCCGAAGATCAAGTCGGTGATTCGCGTCTACGAGAAAACGGCGGCGCGCGAGGGCTTCCGCTTCTTCGGCAACGTCAAGGTCGGCCACGACGTCGAGGTCGAGGACCTCGAACGGCTCTACCACGCGATCGTCTTCACGGTCGGCTGCGAGACCGACCGGCAGCTGGGCATCGCCGGCGAGGGCCTGCCGGGAAGCCACGCGGCCACCGCCTTCGTCGGCTGGTACAACGCCCACCCCGACTACTGCGACGACGAGTTCGACCTCTCCGGCGAGCGCGCCGTTGTGATCGGCAACGGCAACGTGGCGATGGACGTCGCGCGGATGCTGGCGCTGACCGACCACGAGCTGCGCCAGACCGACACCGCCGACCACGCGATCGAGGCGCTCGACCGCAAGGGGATCCGCGAGATCGTCGTGCTCGGCCGTCGCGGCCCCGCCCAGGCGGCCTTCACCAACCCGGAGATCAAGGAGCTGGGTGAGATGGAGGACGCCGACGTCATCGTCGACCCCGCCGAGGTCGAGCTCGACCCGGCCAGCGCCGCTTACCTCGAGTCCGATGAGGCCAACAAGACGACGCGGGTCAATGTCGAGACCCTGCGCGAGTTCTCCCAGCGCGAGCCGCAGGGCAAGCACCAGCGGATCGTCCTGCGCTTCCTCGCCTCGCCGGTGGAGATCAAGGGCAACGGCAAGGTCGAATCGATCGTCATCGGCCGCAACGAGCTGGTCGAGGAAGGCGGCTCGCTGCGGGCGAGGGACACGGGTGAGCGCGAAGAGCTCGAGTGCGGACTGGTGCTGCGCTCGGTCGGCTACACCGGCGTGCCGATCGAGGGGGTTCCCTTCGACCAGAAGCGCGGCCTGATTCTCAACGAGGGCGGCCGCGTGCTCGACTCGCACGACTCCGGCCACAGGGTCGGCCACTACACGGCGGGCTGGATCAAGCGCGGCCCCTCGGGAGTGATCGGGACCAACAAGAAAGACGCGCTGGAGACGGTCGGGCACCTGCTCGCCGATGTCGGGTCGCAGACCCTGCTCGAGCCAAGCAACCCCGAGCCCTCCGCGGTCGAGGACCTGCTCGCCGAGCGCGGCGTGCGCTACGTCAGCTTCGAGGACTGGCAGGCGATCGACCAGGCCGAGGTCGGCCGCGGCGAGCCCCACGGCCGCCCCCGGGTCAAGTTCGTCCGCGTCGAGGAGATGCTCGAGACGCTGGGCGAGAGGATCTCCGGCTGAGTGACCTTGGCCGACCTGGCGGAGATCGAGGCGATGATCGCGGCGGCGCTGCCCGGCGCCTCGGTCGAGGTGATCGATGAGACCGGCGCCGGCGACCACCTGCGGGCGACGGTCGCGGCCCCGCAATTCGAGGGCCTGTCGCGGATCGACCAGCACCGTCTGGTCAAGGCCGCGGTCAGGGCGCGCTTCGACGACGGTCAGATCCATGCCCTCTCGATCAAGACCGAGCTGACGGGGTAGCTACCCTGTGCCCATGGCCGATCCACAGCTGAAGCAGAAAGTCGAGGAGCTGATCGCCGCCAACCCGGTGCTGCTCTTCATGAAAGGGACGCCCGAGATGCCGCGCTGCGGCTTCTCGATGCGCGTCGTCCAGGTGCTCGACTCGATGGACGTCGAGTACGGCGCCGTCGACGTTCTCCCCATCCTGCAGCCGCTGCGCGAGGTGACGGCGGAGATCTCCGACTGGCAGACCTTCCCGCAGCTCTACGTCAACGGCGAGCTGCTCGGCGGCGCCGACATCGTCGAGGAGATGTTCGCCTCCGGCGAGCTTGCAGAGGCGCTCGGCGTAGAGCAGCCCGAGGTGGCGGCCGTATCCACCGCGCCGCCGGCACAATCACCGCCGCTGCAGATCGACGGCAGCTAGACAGCGGCAGTCTCGGCAGCGTCCTCTTTGACCTGGAAGGACGAACCGCAGCCACAGGCGGCGACGACGTTCGGGTTGTTGACCTGAAAGCCCGCCCCCTGCAGACCCTCGACGTAATCGACCTCTGAGCCAAAGACGAACTGCATGCTGACCTTGTCGACGACGACGGCGACGCCATCGACCTCGAAGACGTGGTCGTCATCCTTGGCGCCGTCGAAGGCGAGCGCGTACTGGAAGCCCGAGCAGCCGCCGCCGCGGACGGCGACCCGCAGGGCCTGACCCTCGGAGCCCTCCTGGCCGCCGAGCAGCTCGCCGATCTTCTCGGCCGCCTTGCCGCTGAGCGTGATCGCCTCTTGTGGGGTCTCGGTCACTTCACAAAGTGTAGCGGCAGGTCTGCGAGAATCGGCCGCCTTGACCGCCGCCGCGCCAACTACCGTCGTCTGCGACAGCACGGCCTACCTGCCCAACGACCTCCTTGCAGAGCGCGACATCCAGGTCGTCAGCCTCTACGTCTCGATCGACGGCGAGCAGCAGAAGGAGACCGAGATCGGCGACTATGCCGCCTTCTTCGACCAGCTGCGTGCCTCAGAGAGCGGGGCGACGACCTCCCAGCCGTCGGTCGGGGACTTCGTCACGGTCTACGAGCCGCTGCTCGGCGCCGGCCGCGAAATCGTCTCGGTCCACATCTCGGCCGGGATCTCCGGCACCTGCGAGGCCGCGCAGCAGGCACGGCAGCGCCTGATCGACGAGGGTAAGGGGGGCGAGCGGATCAAGATCTTCGACTCGCGTTCGGCTGCGGGTGGGATGGGTCTCTGCACGCTCGGCGCTGCTGCCGCGGCGGCGGCGGGCGGCGATGCGCAGGCGGTGCTCGTGCACGCGGAACAGACGCGCGAGGAGCTGAAGATGTGGTTCGCGATCGACACCCTCGAGTACCTGCGGCGGGGCGGCCGGATCGGCGGCGCCAGCGCCTTCATCGGCTCGGCGCTGAAGATCAAGCCGATCCTCACCCTGGAGGAGGAGATCACGCCGGTGGAGCGGGTCCGCACCCGTGCCCGCTCGATCGAGCGCCTGCGCGACTACGCGCGCGAGCGCCACGACTCCGGGCTCGACGCCTGGGTCGTCCAGCACATCCAGGACGACGAGACCGCGGCCGGCCTGGTCGACGACGGTCGTGAGATCTTCGGCTGCGAGCCGGCCTTCGTCTCCGAGATCGGCGCCGTCCTCGGCGCGCACGTCGGACCGGGGCTGCTGGGGATAGGCAGCGTCTCCAAATCGGCTCTGAGCTGAGCCGCACCGCTAACGACGGCGGCGAAGCATCATCAGACCGCCCAGCGCAAAACCCGCCACGGCCGCGCCGACGATCAGCTGGCTGCGGTGCTCGCGCACCTGGCGCCGCCAGTCGGTGAGTTCGGTGACGCGGCCGCGCAGGGCTTCGACCGAGCGGCCGAGGTCCTGACGCTGGAGGTCGATGTCGCGGCGGATCTCCGCCGGCGAGCGTTCGGTCATTTCCCCTCGCCCTCCCCTTCGAGCGTGCTCTTGATCTGCTTCGCCTCCTCGATCGCCTGCTCGGGCAGCGGCGGTGCGCCGGCCTGGACCGAGCGGAAGGCGAAGAGGCCGGCGGCGCCGGCGATGACGAGGAAAAGCGCCGCCTCGACGAAGAAGCCGGGCCAGGCGTTGCCGTCGAAGACCTCTTCGGCGAGCAGCCAGGCGACGCCCTCCATGATCAGGATCAGGGCGAGGAAGGCGAAGGTGCCGGCGGCGATGCCGACGACCGAGCCGCGCAGGATCTTGCCGACCTTCTCGCTGACCTCGGCCTTGGCGAGCTCGATCTCCTCGCGCAGCAGCGACGAAGCCCGTTCGGAGACGTCGAAGACGAGCTCGGCGACCGAGCGCTCGTCGGAGTCGGGCGGCGACGGGGGGGTCTGCGTCGGGTCGGCGGCCACGGGACGGCTACTCCGGGGGCTCCTCTTCGAAGACCCGGCGCCAGACGACCGCGGCCAGCCTCGCGGCGACGACGCTGGCGAGGGCGCTGCTGGCAGCCAGCAGGCCGCTCCAGGCAAGTCGTTTGACGATCTCGTTGTCCATTAGCCGCCGACCTTACCTATCGCGGCTCGAGCCCGTCGCAGATCGTCGCCGTGACAAGAGTCTTTGCCTGCTCGAGATCGGTGTCGGTGGCCGGAGTCAACTCGAAGATCCAGCCCGAGAGCTGCTGCTCGATCGCGCCGTAGAAGGACATCGAGGCGAAGGCCGGGTCGATGTCGCGGCGGAAGGCGCCCGCCTGTTGGCCGTCGGCGACGATCTTGGCGATCGAGTCGTAGGCACGGCGGATCTCCGGCAGATGGGTGCGGCCGAAGGAGTTGGCGGCGCGGGTGACCTCGACGATGATCACCTTCATCAGCTCCGGGTCGTGGCGATAGGACTCGACGATGAAGCCGGCGACGGTTTCCAACTTCGCGCGCGGGCTCGCCTCGCTGCGATCCGCCTCCTCGATCGCCGCCAGCAGCAGCGACCAGCGCTCGCTGAAGAGCTCGTTGAGGATCTCGTCCTTCGACTTGAAGTAGTGGTAGACGAGGCCATAGGCGACCCCCGCCTCGTCGGCGATGTCGGCGACCCGGGTCGAGTGGAAGCCCTGCCGGGCGAAGACACGGATCGCCGCGTCGAGGATCTGGCGCCGCTTGTCTATTGGCGGGGCCTTCGGATTGGAAGCCATCAGGCGTGTGCCTCCGCGAGCTGCGGCCATACGTAGGTGCGGGGGCGCCGGTTCGCCAGCGAGGGCAGCTGTTCGCGAATGCGCTGCTGGACGGAGAGGTCCAGCTCGGCGGCGACGAAGCACTCCCCGTCGGGCGCGGTGGCCAGCATCACGCCCCACGGATCGACGATCGCCGAGCGCCCGTAGGAGCTGTAGTGCGGAGGGGCCTCGCCGAACTGGTTGGGAGCGATGACGAAGACCTGGTTCTCGATCGCGCGGGCACGCAGCAGCACCTGCCAATGGTCACGGCCCGTGGCGGCGGTGAAGGCCGATGGGACGGCGATCAGGCGGGCGCCGCGCACGGCGAGGATCCGGTAGAGCTCGGGAAAGCGCAGGTCGTAGCAGACGGTGAGGCCGAGCTCGAGCTCATCGAGCTGCGCCGAGACGACCTCCTCGCCGGCCTGCTCGTGGTCTGACTCACGGTAGGTGACACCGCCGGCCTCGACGTCGAACATGTGGATCTTGCGGTAGACGACAACGTCGCTTCCGTCTGGGGCGATCAGGACCGAGGTGTTGAAGGCCTTCTCCTCGTCACGCTCGGCGATGCTGCCGGCGAGCAGGTGGATGCCGAGCTGCCGCGCCCAGCCGCGCGCGGCAGTGAGGCTGGGTCCGTCGAGCGGCTCAGCGCCCGCCGCCATCTCCTCCCCCGCGGCGAGCAGATTCCACTTCTCCGGCAGCGCGACCAGCTCGGCGCCATCGGCGGCCGCGGCGCGCACGAGGCGCTCAGCAGCGGCCAGGTTCCGCGCCTTGTCTCCGTTCGAGTTCAGTTGCACCGCCGCTACACGCACCAGGCTCCTCTCACTCAGTGGCTGACTGACCAGTCAATCGGTTTGCCTCGCGCCAGTATAGGTGCCCCCTGGAGCGTACGATTGGAAGCACGTGAGCAGTGCAGATCGCATCGCGCCGGACGGAGAGCGCAAGCAGGTCACCGTCCTCTTCGCCGACGTCAAAGGCTCGATGGACCTTGCCGAGCAACACGACCCCGAGGAGTGGCGCCGCATCATGCAGGGCTTCTTCTCGATCCTCGCCGACGAGGTCCGCCGTTTCGAGGGCACCGTCGACAAATTCACCGGCGACGGGATCATGGCCGTCTTCGGCGCTCCGATCGCTCACGAGGACCACGCGCGGCGTGCCTGCTACGCGGCATTGCGCATGCTCGACGACATCGCCGAGTATGCGGCCGAGCTGCGCCGCAAGCACGGGCTCAACTTCTCCGCCCGCATCGGCATCAACTCGGGCGAGGTGATCGCCGGCGCGATCGGCGCCGGCGGCGAGGGCGAGTACACGGCGATCGGGCACACGGTCGGCCTGGCGCAGCGGATGGAGGCGCTGGCCGAGCCCGGCAAGGCGTACCTGACCGAGGCGACGGCCGAGCTCGCCCATGGCTTCCTCGCGCTGGAGGACCTCGGCGAATTCGAGATCAAGGGAGCGAGCAGGCCGGTGCGGGTATTCGAGCTGGCCGGCATCGGCGCGGCGCGCTCGCGGCTCGACCTCTCGCGCGAGCGCGGCTTCTCGCGCTTCGTCGGTCGCAGCGAGGAGATCGGTGCACTCGAGGCGGGCCTGGAGCGCGCCCGCGCCGGCGAGGGTGCCGTGGTCGGGATCGTCGCCGAGCCCGGTGTCGGCAAGAGCCGCCTCTGCCACGAGTTCGTCGAGGGGGCGCGCAGCAGCGGGGTCGAGGTCTTCGAGGCGCAGGCGCAGTCACATGGGCGCGAGACGCCTTTCATGCCGGTGCTGCAGATGCTGCGCGCCTACTTCGGCATCGCCGACGGCGACCCGGAGCGGCTCGTACGCGAGAAGATCGCCGGGCGGGCCCTGCTGCTGGACCCCGACTTCGCCGACGAGCTGCCGATCCTCTTCGACTTCCTCGGCGTCCCCGACCCGGCGCGTCCCGCTCCGCAGCTCAGCGCCGAGGCCCGCCAGCGGGCGCTGCGGAGCGTCGTCTGCCGCCTGGTCCGAGCCCCCAACCGAGACGAGCCGGTGGTCTGCGTGATCGAGGACCTGCATTGGCTGGACGAGGGCAGCGCGGGGATGCTCGGCGAGCTCTTCGCCGCCGTCGAGGGCACGCCGACGCTCGTCGTCGTCAACTTCCGGCCCGAATACGATCGGCCCTGGACCGGGCCCCCCGACTACCACGAGATCGCGCTGGAGCCGTTGGGACCGGCCGACACGGCCGAGCTGCTGCGCGACCTGGCCGGCGAGGATCCCTCGCTCGACGGGCTCGCCGAGCTGATCCACACGCGTACCGCCGGCAACCCGTTCTTCATCGAGGAGATCGTGCGCGAGCTGGCCGAGTCCGGCGGCTTGGAGGGGGAGCGCGGTGCATACCGGCTGGCCCGCCCGGTCGAGGACAGCGGTGTGCCAGCCAGCGTGCAGACGGTCCTGGCCGCCCGCATCGACCGGCTCGCCCCGGAGGCGAAGCTGCTGCTGCAGGCCGCCTCGGTCGCCGGCAAGGAGGTGAGCGGGCGGGCCCTGGCCCTCGTCTCGGGCCGCGAGGGCGAGGAGAGCGAGGTGCCGCTGCGCGAGCTGATCGACGCCGGCTTCCTCTATGAAGCGGAGGTCTACCCGGAGCGGGTGCTCGCCTTCCGTCATCCGCTGACCCAGGAGGTCGCCTATGGCTCGCAGCTGGGCGAGCAGAGGGCGGCGACCCATGCAGCGGTCGCGCGGGCGATCGTCGAGCTCAACCCCGAGCGGCAGGATGAGCTGGCGGCCCTGATCGCCAACCACATGGAGGCCGGCGGCGAAACGCTGGAGGCGGCGCGCTGGTCGGCACGGGCTGCCTACTGGGCGGGCAGCAGCCATCCGGTCGACGCGCTGCGCCTCTGGCGCAAGGTGATGGAGCTGGTGGCGGAGCTGTCAGAAGATGACGAGACGGCGGCGCTTGCCGTCACCTCCCGCCTGCTCCAGCTCCAGTACGCCTGGCGGCTGGGAATGGACAGCGAGGAAGAAGCGCGGCTGGCCGCGGAGGCGGAGGAGATCGCGACGCGGAGCGGCGATCTGCACTCGCTGGCGATGCTGAAGATGGCGACCTCGGCGCGGCCGGGAATGACGCACCGAGCGGATGGCTGGCTGGCGGCGGTGGAGGAGGTCAACCGGCTGGCCGGCGAATCGGGCGACGTCCACCTGCGCATCGCCCTGCGTGCCGCCGGCACCTACGCCTACCTCTGCGCCGGTGACTTCGACGGCTTCGAACGCGAGCTCGACAAGGTGCTCGAGGAAACCGGCGGCGACCGCAGCCTCGGCGCGGGGATCGTGATCGGCAGCCCGATCGCCTGGGCGACGATGGGCAAGGGCCTGGCGCTGCGCGAGCGCGGCCGCATCGACGAGGCCGAAGGGCTGTTCAACCAGGCGCTGGCGATCGCGATCGAGGACGGCGATCCGGAGACCGCGAGCTGGACCCGCAGCAACCTCTCCTTGATGCTGGCGATGCGCGGCGATGTCGCCGCCGGGGTTGCCCTGGCGCGGCGCAACTGCGAGCTGACCGAGCGGCTCGGCGACGTCTTCTCGCGCAGCCTGGCGCTGTCGAACCTCGGCGCGGCCCAGCTCGCGGCGGAGGAATACGCCGAGGCGCTGGAGTCGATCGAGGAGTCGGAGCGGGTCTATCGCGAGGCGATGGACAACGGCGGCGAGATGGAGGCGTGGCGGGCGGCGATACGGGCCGAAGCGCTGATCGGCGTCGGCCGCGCCGAGGAGGCGATGGAGCTCGCCCGCTGGGCGAGCGAGATCGCCCGCGAGCGCGGCATGCTCTGGTCGCTGCCGCTGGCGCTGCTGACGTTGGGTCGCGCCCGGACGGCGAGCGACGAGGAGGGCGCCCGCGAGGCGCTCGACGAAGCCGCGGACGTGGCCACGCGGACGGGAGCCCAGATGACCCTCAGCGCGATCGACGAAGAGCGCGAGGCGATCTCGACCAGCGCGCATTAGCGCAGCCGCGCGCTACATGCCGGTGGCGCGGGCCACGACCCAGTCGAGGAGGCGGTCGGGCAGGAGCTTGGCGGCCAGGGCCTGACCGCGCGCGTCGGCGCCGACCAGGTAGCGAGTGCGGGGGCGGCGGGCGCTGAGCGCGTGCTCGATCTTCGCCGCGACCCGCTCGGGCGGGATGCCGCGTGCGCCGGTTTTCCGCGCCACCTCGCGGTAGGCCGCGATCGCCTCGCCGTAGAGGTCGGCGTGGCCATCGGGAGCTCGACCGGCGATCGCCTCGACTTCGGCGTCGCCGCGCTCCCAGATCGGCGTCGCGATCGAACCCGGCTCGACGATTGCGACCTTGATCCCCCAGGGCCGCAGCTCCTGACGGAAGACGTCGCCGACCGCCTCGAGGCCGAACTTGGCCGCGTGGTAGGCGCCGAACATCGGGAAGGCCATCAGCCCGCCGATCGAGGTGATGAAGACGATGCGCCCGCGGGCGCGGCGGATCAGCGGCAGCAGCGCCTGGGTGACGGCGACGTGGGCGGTCAGATTGACCTCGATCTGGCGTTCGAAGTCCCCGATCGGCAGCGTCTCCAGCGGCCCGGGGACGGCGATGCCGGCGTTGTTGACGAGGCCGTCGAGCCCAGCCTCCCCCACCATCTCGCCAATCCGCACAGCCGCAGCGGAGATCTGATCGGCTGCGGTCACATCGAGCATCAGCGGCACAAGCCGCTCCGAGCCGGCTTCGCGCAGCGAGTCCGCATCCTCCTCCCTACGCACCCCGGCAAAAACCCGCCAGCCGGCAGTGTCCAGGTGCAGAGCGGTCGCCCGCCCGATCCCCGTCGACGCCCCCGTGATCAAAGCCGACCGCATCGCATGCATGATCCACGAAACTGCATTTGGCCGCGCATAGCGACGCCAGATGCAGTTTCGTCAGCTGCGGCCGGCTCGGTGTCGCTCTAGCTCGGCTACTAGGAGCTTGGTGTGGAGGGCGGCTATCAGGTCTTGTAGGGGTTGGGAGCCGGCTTCGAGCATCTCGACCACGCGCTCTGGGGGGACCTCGCCGGCGAGGCGGTCCATCACCATCTCGACCTCCTGGCCGACCAGCTCTTCGAGCGCCTTCTTGTAGCGCAGGGTGTCGTAGACGGTGAAGCCGATTTGCTCGTCGTAGCCGCCGGCGCGGAAGCGGCCGATCGCCTCGATGATCTTGATGTCGGAGGGCGAGTAGCCGCGGCTGTTGGGGCTGAGCACCTCGATCTCCTCGAGCCGGTCGAGCACGTCCTTGGGGACGCCGTAGCGCTCGCGCACCTCGGCGGCGCTGGTGCGGGTCCGCTCGCCGCCGAGCGCCCGCTCGAGGATGCGGTCCTCCAGCTCGACCAGGGCGCGGGCGCGCTCAGGGTCCTCGTCGAGCACCGATTTGATCGCCCGCAGCGGCATGAAGCGCTCCTCCTGCAGCTGCTTGATCAGCTTGATTCGGTCGACGAACTCGGGCGGGTAGTAGGCCATGTTGCGGCTCGTCTTCACCGGTTCGGGCAGGAGACCCTCGCGCAGGTAGTGCTTGATCGTCGGCACCGGCACGCCGGACGCCTCGGCCAGCTCACCGATCTTGAGCAGCGTCTGCTCGGTGGCGCTCATGCGCGGAAGGTCGCTGCGGAATCGGCACTGGGACCGGCCGCGGCACCGGACTCGATCATCGCCGCTATCTCCTCCTGTGAATAGCCGGCCTCGCGCAGGACCTCGTCGGTGTGCTCGCCGAAGGCGGGCGCCGGCCGGGTCGGGTCGCCGGGAGTGCGGCTCATCTTCACCGGCACGCCGAGCTGGCGCACGGTGCCGAGCCCCGGCTGCTCGATCGTGCTGACCATCTCGCGCGCCCGAACGAGCTCGGAATCGAGCGCCTCGTCGAGGTCGAGGACCGGCTCAATGCAGCAGTCGTGCTCGTCGTTGAAGGCCAGCCATTCGTCGCGCGTGCGCGAGCGGAAGACCGCGGCGACCTCGCACCAGGCATCCGAGCCGGGCGCCTCGAATTGCACCTCGATCAGGTCGGGACGCTCGACCCCGTTGCAGAAGGCAGCCCAGAACTTCGGCTCCAGGGCACCACAGGTGACCCAGCCGTCGGCCGCCTCGTAGGGGAAGTAGCAGAGCAGGCCGCCGGCAAGCTGCTGCTCGCCGCGTTGGGGGACCTCGCCATCGCAGAAGTAGCGGCCGGCAACCAGCGCCAGCCAGGAAAGCGCTCCGTCGGCCATCGAGATGTCCACCATCTGGCCCTTGCCCGAGCGGCGGCGCTCGTGCAGCGCCGCCATCACGCCGAAGGCGGCCATCAGGGCGCCGCCGCCGAGGTCGGCGATCTGGCCGCCTGACTGCACCGGCGGCCCCTCCTTGGCGCCGGTCAGGCCGAGCAGCCCGACCAGGCCGAGGTAGTTCATGTCGTGCCCGGCGCGCTGGCTGTAGGGGCCGTCCTGGCCGTAGCCGGTGATCGCGCAGAAGACGATCGCCGGGTTTGCCTCGCGCATGCGCTCGTAGCCGACGCCGAGCCTGTCGAGCACGCCGGGGCGGAAGCCGTCGAGCACCACGTCGTATCTCTCGACCAGGCGCAGCAGCGCCTCGCGCCCCGTCTCGCTCTTCAGGTCGAGGCGGACCGAGCGCTTGCCGCGGTTGAGCGCCAGGTAAAGGGCGGAGCGCGTACCCAACTCCTGCTGCTCCTCGTCGCCGTAGTAGGGCGGCGCCCAGCGGATGTAGTCACCCATGCCGGTGTCCTCGACCTTCAGCACCTCGGCGCCGAGGTCGGCCAGCAGCAGCGAGCAGAAGCCGCCGGGGAGGAGCCGGGTCAGGTCGAGGACCTTGACGTCGCTAAGCGGCAGATCGCTCACGCTTGGGGACCCCCAGCAGCTCGCGAGCCTCGGCGACGCTGGCGGCACGGCGGCCGACGTCCTCGGCCATCTGGCGCGCCTTGGCGATCAGCTCGCCGTTCGACTTCGCCATCTCGCCGCCCGGCAGGTAGAGGTTGTCCTCGACACCGGCGCGAACGTTGCCGCCCAGCACCAGCGCCGCACCGAGCAGCTTCCACTGGTCGCGAGAGATGCCGATGACCTGCCACTGATTCCCGCCCTCGCCGCCGCCGGGAATCTGGTCCGCCATGAAGCCGACGTTGCGAGGCGTCGGACGGATGCCGCCGTTGACCCCCATCACCAGCGAGATCTGCAGCGGCGTGCGCTCGAGCAAGCCCATGTCGATCAGCGGGTCGAGATTGGCGACGTGGCCCGCGTCGAAGCACTCGTGCTCGGGCTTGATCCCCAGCTCCTTCATCGCGGTGAGGAACTCGATGATCGTGTCGAAGCTGTTCTCGAAGACGGCCTTGAAGACGAAGTCCTTGCGCCGCGGTGAGTACTTGGCGTAGTTCATCGAGCTCATGTTGAGCGCGGCCACATCCGGGCGGCACTCGCGCAGGTACTCGATCCGCTTCTCGATCGGGATGCCAATCGCGCCGGTCGAGTAGTTGACGATCACGTCGCCGACCTCGGCCAGGATCGCCTCGGTGATCGCCCTGAAGTCCTCGACCTCATAAGAAGGCGTGCCGTCCGGTTTGCGCGCGTGGATGTGGATCTGCGAGGCGCCCTCGTCGACGACGCGCCGGGCCTCCGCCGCGTACTCCTCCGGCGTATAGGGGATCGCCGGGCACTGGTCGCGGTTGGCGATCACACCAGAGATGGAGCAAGAAATAACGACTGGATCGCCGAAGGAACTCATACGCCGTCCCTCGCACGGGCGCGAAAACCAAGCAGGTCGGTGGACGCAGGGAGCGAGGTGAGGGGAGCGCACTTTTCAGTGCGTGACCCGATCCGAGCGACCGAGGACGCCGAGATGCGCCGGTTTGCAGCGTCCGCGCTCATACGGGCATCACCCCGTGCTTTTTCTTCGGCTTATCAACATGCTTACTTGCCGCCATTCGCAACGCCTGGGTGATGACCGTCCGCGTTTCCCTAGGGTCGATGATGTCGTCTATTACCGCGTTGCCGGCGGCGATGTAGGGGTCGATCTGCTCGCGGACGGCGTTGAGCATCGCCTCGCGGGTGGCGTCCGGGTCGTCGGAGGCCTCGATCGCCGAGCGGCCGATGATTTCGACCGCGCCCTCGGCGCCCATCACCGAGATCTCCGCCCCCGGCCAGGCGACGATCAGATCGGGCTCGTAGGCCTTGCCGCACATCACGTAGTAGCCGGCGCCGTAGGCCTTGCGCACGATCACCGTCACCTTCGGCACGGTGGCGCGGCTGACCGCGTAGAGCATCTTCGCCCCGTGGCGGATGATCCCGGCGTGCTCGACCTTCGCCCCGACCATGAAGCCGGGCACGTCCTGGAGGAAGACGAGCGGCACGTTGAAGGCGTCGCAGAGGTTGATGAAGCGCGCCGCCTTGTCGGCGGAGTCGTTGTCGAGAATCCCGGCCAGCTGCTTGGGCTGGTTGGCGACGATCCCGACCGGCTGGCCGCCGAAACGGGCGAAGCAGGTGATCAGCGTCCTGGCGAACTTCGGCTTGATGTCGAACCACTCGCCATCGTCGACGATCTCGCGGATCACGTCGTACATGTCGTAGGGCTGGCGCGATGACTCGGGGACGATCTCCAGCAGCTTCTCCGACATGCGATCGTCGGGGTCGGCGGTCTCGACCAAGGGCGGCTTCTGCTCGCAATTGGACGGAAAGTAGGAGAGGTACTTCTTGACCGCTTCGATGCACTCGGGGTCGTCGGAGACCTCGAGGTCCCCCACACCGGATTTGCGGCAGTGGACCTTGGCGCCGCCCAGCTCCTCCATCGTGATGTCCTCGCCGGTTACGGCTTTGGTCAGGTGCGGGCCGGCGAGCGCCATCGCCCCCTGTCCGGAGACCATCGGCACGAAGTCCGAGAGCGCCGGGATGTAAGCGGTGCCGGCGGCGCAGGGACCCATCATCGCCGCGACCATCGGGATCACGCCCGACATTTCGACCTCCTCGCGGAAGAGGTGGCCGGAGCCGGCGAAGAGCGAGCCGGCCGCCTCCTGGATACGGGCGCCGGCCGAGTCGAGCAGCCAGACGAAGGGCATCCGCTTGGAGAGCGCCATCTCGCGCAGGCGGGTGACCTTGAGCTCGCCGGTCATCCCCATCGAGCCGGCCATCACGGTGAAGTCGTAGGCGGCGATGCAGCAGGTGCGGCCGTCGACGTCGCCCCAGCCGGTGATCACGCCGTCGGCGGGCGCCTCCTTGCCCTCCATCGCCCGCTGGGCGAAGTGGGGGCGGCCGTGGATCCCCATCTCGACGAAGCTGCCCTCGTCGACCAGCAGGTCGATCCGCTCGCGCGCGGTCAGCTTGCCGCGCTCGTGCTGCTTGGCGATCTTCTCCTCGCCGCCGCCCAGCTTGGCCTTCTCGCGGCGCTCGTGCAGCTGCTCGGTCATGTCCTCCAACGGGGCCGTGCCCGGAAGTAGGTTCTTCTGCTGCTCATTCTGCTCGGTTGCCACTCCTACCGTCCCTTCCACTGCGGCTCGCGCTTCTCGAAGAATGCGGTGACGCCCTCGACGATGTCCTCGGTCGAGAAGGTGAGCGAGAGCTGCGAGCGCAGATAGTCGAGCGCATCGTCTACAGCCATGTCCTGCTGGCGGTACATCGCGTCGTGGCCGAGGCGCATCAGCACCGGGCTCTTGGAGGCGAGCTTGCCGGCCCAATCGGCGACCGCGGCGTCGAACTCATCCGTCGGCACGACCTTGTTGGCGAGGCCGTACTCGACTGCCTGCTCAGCGCTCAGCCGCTCCCCCAAGAGCATCATCTCGTTGACCTTCTTGCGTGGGACGTTGCGGTAGATGATCGCCATGATCATGTAGGGGAAGGCGCCGACGTTGATCTCCGGCGTGCCGAAGGTGGCCCCCTCCCTGGCGATCAGCAGGTCGCAGGAGAGGGCGAGGCCCATGCCGCCGGCCAGCACGTGGCCATTGGCGGCGCAGAGGCTCGGCTTGCCGAGGCGCGGCATCAGGCGGAAGAACTCGAGGAAAAGATCAGAAGCAAAATGTTTTGAAACCAGCGGAACGTCAGCGGCAAATCCACCCAGATCCGCCCCAGCGCAGAAGGCTTTGTCGCCGGCGCCCGTCAGCACAACAGCACGAACGCCCTCGTCGTTGCGCGCCCGCTTCATCGCGTCGACCAGCTCGGTCAGCATCTGGCCGGAGAGCATGTTGCGCTTCTCCGGGTTGTTCAGGGTTACCGTGGCGACTCCGTCGGCGACCTCATATTTGACGACCTCGTAGTCCATCCCCGCGGGGACCATAGCCGAAAGCGAGGCCGGGTTGAAAGTAGAAAGTGCTACTGTCCACTCTGCCCTTGGGGCGGCAGGCCCGTCCCGCAAGCACCAGCGAACGGAGGAGAGACCAGTGGCGACGGCGACGACGAACGGCTCCAAAGTGATCAAGCCCGACTTCGAGGCGGGCCGCAAGCACTTCATCTTCAGCCAGGAGCACGAAGATCTGCGCGAGTCGATGCAGGCCTGGGTCCGCAAGGAGCTCTGGCCCCACCGCAACGAGTGGGAGGACACCTACTGGCCGACCGACGCGATGAAGCGGGCGGGCGACCTCGGCTTCCTCGGCCTCTGCTTCCCGGAGGAGTACGGCGGCCAGGGCGGCGACTACTACTACTCGCTGGTCCGCGCCGAATGCATGAGCTACTCGGGCTCGGGCGGCACCAACATGGGCTTCGCCGTGCAGACCGACATGGTGCTGCCGCCGATCCACCTGCTCGGCAGCGAGGAGCAGAAGCAGCGCTACCTGACGCCGGGGCTGAAGGGCGACAAGGTCGGCTGCCTGGGGATCACCGAGCCGGGCGCCGGCTCCGACGTCGCCGGCATCCGCACCGCGGCGATCCGCGACGGCGACGAATACGTGATCAACGGCTCCAAGACCTTCATCACCAACGGCCCGCGCGCCGACTTCATCGTCCTCGTCGCCAAGACCGATCCGGAGGAGCGCCATGCCGGGATCACGCTGTTCGTCGTCGACCTGCGCGACGAGAACGGCGAGAAGGTCCCCGGCTTCAGCGTCTCCGCCGAGCTGGAGAAGATGGGCATGCACGCCTCCGACACCGGCGAGCTGGCCTTCGAAGACGTCCGCGTCCCGGCCAGCGCCGTGCTCGGTGAGGAGGGCAAAGGCTTCTACCACATCGCCTGGGAGCTCCAGGGCGAGCGCCTGGTCGCCGCCGCCGGCTGCCACGCGGGAGCGGAACGAATGATCGAGAAGACGCTCGAGTACGCCAAGGAACGGGAAGCCTTCGGCCGCCCGATCGGCAAGTTCCAGGCGATCCGCCACAAGTTCGCCGAGATGGCGACCAAGGCCGAGGCGGCGAAGCAGTTCACCTACGCGACCGCCTGGCGCTTCGCCAACGGCGAGTACCCGGTGCGGGAGATCACGATGGCGAAGCTCTTCGCCTCCCGCATGGCCTGCGAGGTCGCCGACGAGTGCATCCAGATCCTCGGCGGCTACGGCTACATGAAGGAGTACGAGATCGAGCGCGCCTACCGCGACGTCCGCCTCAACCGGATCGGCGCCGGCACCGACGAGGTGATGCTCGACGTGATCGGGCGCAGCTACGGGCTGTAGGACGAATCAGCGTGCGCCGACCGGGGACCGACTCGGCCCCGGTCACGCGATCTTCACTGCCGCTCAACAGCACGGCTACATCGGCCGCGGCGGCCGACTCTAGGTTCGGGGCGTCTCATAGACGTCTCGTAAATCCGAACCCAAAGGGGTCATAGATGAAAGGCAAGCGCTTCACCGCCGTGCTGGCGGCAATGCTGGCGCTGGTTGCGATCGGCGCCGCGAGCGCCGCGGCAACCGGCTTCTTCTCCTCCCACCACAGCGACCGCACGGAGCGGGCTTTCGCGAACGCGCTTCACGACCGCGATCCGAAGAACGTGATCTTCCTGCTCGGCGACGGCATGGGAACCCAGGAGATCACCGCCGCCCGCTACTACCAGGGCGTCAACAACGAGCTCAACGTCGACCGGATGCCGTTCACCGGCTTCGACACGACGTGGTCGGTGAAGCCGGCCGCGACGCCGCCGTACCTGCCCGACTACGACCCCGACTCGGCCTCGACCGGGACGATGTGGGCAACCGGCCAGAAGACGCTCGACGAGCGCATCTCGCAGGGGCCCAGCAGCGCGATCAACGTGCCGGGCAAAAACCTGACCACGGTGCTGGAGCTCGCGCAGAAAAGGGGAATGAAGGTGGGTGACGCCTCCACCGCCGAGATCACCGACGCAACCCCGGCCGTGCTCGCCTCTCACATGTCCCTGCGCGGTTGCCAGGGTCCGGCCGACATGGCCGCCTGCCCGCTGGAGACCAAGGGCGCCGGCGGCCTCGGGTCGATCGCCGAGCAGGAGGTCGATCACAAAGTGGACGTGCTGCTGGGCGGCGGACGCAACCGCTTCACGGCAACCATCGGCAGCGGGCCAGACACTGGTAAAACCGTCGTTCAATCGGCCCAGGGCCAGGGTTACCAGTACGTCACCGACGCTGCCGGCCTGAACGCCGTCACCAGCGCCAAAAAACCGGTTCTCGGCCTCTTTGCCACCGGCAATATGTCGCTCGAGTGGACCGGCCCGGCGGCCAGCACGGGCAAGGGCAACGCGCCCGCGTCCTGCAAAGAGGACCAGCGCCCGGCCAACGAGCCGAGCCTCGCCGTGATGACCGAAAAGGCGATCGACCTGCTCGACGACGACCGGCACAGGGGCTTCTTCCTGCAGGTCGAGGGCGCCTCGATCGACAAGCAGGACCACGCCAACAACGCCTGCGGCCAGATCGGCGAGACGGTCGCCTTCGACCGGGCGATCGGCGTGGCGCTCGACTACCAGCAGGACCACCCCGACACGCTGGTCGTCGTCACCGCCGACCACTCGCACACCAGCCAGATCGTCGGCGAGGACGCGAGCGGCTCCGGTATCCCGACCGGGTATTCGACCAACCTGCTGACCAAGGACGGTCAGACGCTGAGCCTCACCTACGGAACCGCCGGCTACGGCGGCCCGGGGGCGGCTCCGGTGGCGACGCCGCCGAGCCAGCAGCACACCGGCGCAGTCGTGCCCGTCTGGGCAAGCGGCCCCGGAGGCCTCGCGGTACTCGGGACCAACGACCACACGGATCTGTTCGAGACGCTGGGAGGCTGATCCAGGGGCTCGAGCTTGGGCCGGGCGGCGACGAGGTGTCGCCGCCCGGCTCGCCGTCGTCCGCACCCCCGCGGCATTAAGGTCACGGCATGACCGTGATCAAGGACCAGGGGACGCGGGCGATCCTGCCGCCCTTCGGCGAGGAGCACGAGGAGCTGCGCGAGACGGTCAACCGCTTCGTCAGCAAGGAGATCGCACCCAACGTCGACGAGTGGGAGGCGGCGCGCGAATTCCCCCGCGAGCTCTACGGCCGCTGCGCCGAGCTCGGCTTCCTCGGATTGAAGTTCCCCGAGCGCTACGGCGGCCAGGGCGGCACCCACCTGCACGACGCGGTCTGGGTCGAGGAGCTGGCCCGCTCGGGCGGCTCGGGTGGCGTCGCCGCGGGGCTCAACGCGCACACCTCGATCGCGATGCCGCCGATCTTCAACTTCGGCACCGAGCAGCAGAAACAGCGCTGGCTGGTCCCCGGGATCGCCGGCGAGAAGATCGGCGCGCTGGGGATCACCGAGCCGGGCGCAGGCTCCGACGTCGCCGGCATATCCACCTTCGCAGAGCGGGTCGAGGGCGGCTACGTCGTCAACGGCGCCAAGACCTTCATCACCAACGGCGTCCGCGCCGACTTCCTCGTCTGCGCCTGCAAGACGACCCAGGAGGGCGGCCACCACGGCATCTCCTTCCTCGTGCTCGAGCGCGAGATGCCCGGCTACGAGGTGGCGCAAAAGCTGGAGAAGATGGGCTGGCACTCATCCGACACGGGCGAGCTCGCCTTCACCGACGTCGAGGTGCCCGAGGAGAACCTGCTGGGTGAGGAAAACGAGGGCTTCAAACTGATCATGTTCAACTTCGCCTGGGAGCGGCTGCTGATGGCGATCGGCGCGGTCGGCGCGATGCAGCGCCTGATCGAGAGGACCGTCGAGTACGCGCTCGACCGCGAAGCCTTCGGCCGCCCGATCGGCAAGTTCCAGGCGATCCGCCACCAGATCGCCGAGATGGCGACCAAGGCGGAGGCGAGCCGCGCCCTCACCTACAACGCCCTGCGCCTCTTCCACGAGGGCCACGACTGCATCAAAGACGTGACCATGGCCAAGCTGGTGACCCAGCGCGCCGTCCTCGAGATAGCCGACGAGTCCCTCCAGATCCACGGCGGCTACGGCTACATGCGCGAGTACGGCATAGAGCGAGCCGTCCGCGACGCCCGCCTGGGCCCAATAGGCGGCGGCACCGACGAGGTGATGAAGGAGATCCTCGGCAAATTGATGGGGTTGTAGGAGGCGGTTGTGAAGCAGCGGGTCAATGTGATTACGCTCGGGGTCGCGGACCTTGGGCGGGCGCGGGGGTTCTATGAAGCGCTTGGATGGGCGACGAATGCGGGGGTGGATGACGATGTCGTCTTCTTTCAGGCCGGGGAGATGGTGGTCGCGCTTTGGGATCGCGGCCGGCTGGCTGAGGACAGCTGCGTCGAGGACACTCCCGGCTGGGGTGGGGTGACGCTCGCGCTCAACGTCGGCTCGCCCGGTGAGGTCGATGCCGTTACCGAGGAAGCGCGGGCCGCTGGGGCGAAAATCAGTCGTGAGCCGGCTGAGACGTTCTGGGGCGGCTACAGCTCCGTCATCGTCGACCCCGACGGCCATCCCTGGGAGATCGCCCACAACCCACGTTGGACGATCACCGAGAACGGCGGAGTTCGACTGGCGGGCTAGTCAGAGGCTGGAATGTCGAGGACGTCCATGCGGACGACCAGTCCTCGCTCCAACCGCCAGCGGTGGAGAACGTGGGTGTCGGACTGGATCTCGCTGGTCTTGGCGTCGCGGCCGGTCACCCGACCTCCCTCCCAGGCATTGGGCCAGTCGACTTCGGGGTGCATCAGGGCAAGGGCGGACTCGAGGTCGCGAGCGTTGAAAGCCTCGTAGGCGGCGCGCAGGGTGTCCTCGTCGCTTCTCAAGCAAACGGATGGTAGGGCCGCACTCTGCGAGTAGCGTGTCGGCCACTAAGAGACTGTCGACATGAGGAGGCGCCGATGCTGTCATGGCTGGCCAAGAAGATGATTGCCCGCAACATGGCGAAGGCGAGCGCCGGCGACCTTGGGCCGACGCTGCGGATGGACGCGGAGGATGTTCGCTTCCGCTTTCCCGGCAACAATTCCTGGGCGGGCGAGCTCAACGGCAAGGCGGAGCTGGAGCCGTGGCTTCGGCGCTTCGCTGACGTCGGCCTTCAGATCGCTCCGGATGAGGTCGTGCTCAAGGGCTTCCCCTGGAAGCAGACGATCTGCATTCGCGGACGCGACCACCTCGACTCCGCCGAGGGCCAACGGGTATATGAGAACCGCTACGTGATCTGGGGGCGCCTCTCCTGGGGCCTCCTGCGCGACTACGAGGTCTACGAGGACACGGAAAAATCCCGCGCCCTCGATCACTACCTCGCATCCACCGGCGACCCGCTGAGCCAGCGCGCGATCGGGGGCGAGTCCTGAACCGCCGTACCACCGCGGCGATCGCGCTGGCATTGCTGCTCGGTGTGGCGGCCTCGCCGTTCGGGGCAATCGCCGGCAACAGCTCTGCGCGGAATCTGCGTCCCCGAATCACGCGATGGCCGATCCCCTTCGGTCCGAAGCGCAAGCACCAGATGGCGGCCTACTCGCAGCGCCACTACGGCGAACGCACCTGGCGGCTGCGCCACCCGCGCGTGATCGTCGAGCACATCGCGGTCGCCGGCACCGCCGCGGCCGTTTACCACTCGTTCGCGCCCGACCTCCCCGACCCCGAGCTGCGCGAGCTGCCCAACGTCTGCGCCCACTTCGTCGTCTCCTCCTCGGGGCACATCTTCCAGCTGGTCAACCTGCGAACCCGCTGCCGGCACACCGTTGGCCTCAACTGGACCGCGATCGGGATCGAGCACGTCGGTTTCCGCGACGCCGACGTGCTCGGCGATCGCCGCCAGCTGCGTGCCTCCTTACGACTGACGCGCTACCTGCGCTGCCGCTTCCACATCCGCCTGCGCAACGTCATCGGCCATGCCGAGAGCCTGCGCTCGCCCTACCACCGCGAGCGCGTTCCCAGCCTGCGCCACCAGACCCACAGCGACTGGAGGCACGGCTCGATGCGGGTCTACCGACACAAGCTGCGCCGACTAGGCGGCTGCAGAGCTGCTCGTCGAGCTCGATCGCCCCGTACGATTCCGGCGTGATCTACCTGTTGCGACACGGCGACGCCGAGCGCGGCGACGATGATGCGGCGCGGCAGCTGACCAAGAAGGGGGAGCGACAGTCCGAGGTCGCGGGCCAGGCGCTTGCAGCGCTCGGTACGACGATCGATGCCTGCCTGACAAGCCCGAAGGTGCGCGCGGCGGAAACGGCCCGCCTTGCCTGTCAGGCGCTCGGAATCGAGCCAGAGGTCGCCGAGGAGCTGAGCGGGAACGCCTTCGATTCAATCGGCCTTGCCGCCGGTCGCGGCGACGTGATGCTGGTCGGCCACGAGCCATCCCTCTCGAACGAGATCGCCCGACTCACCGGGGCCAAGGCGAAGCTGCGCAAGGGTGGCTTGGCGATCGTCGACGGCAACACCCTGCTGGCGCTGCTGCGGCCGGAGGACCTAGCTGCGATCGCCTCCAGCCCTAGACCGCCGGCGAAATCACTCCAACTGTGAGGACGGTGCCCCGGCCGCTCATGGGAGGTGAAGCAGCCGGGGCACACTTTTGCGGACGAAAACCTCCGTTCGCAGTCTGTTGTCTATCAGACATTCCGCCCACGCAAGCCAGTCCTCACGGTGCTTACTTCGAGCGCCCCAAATGTCGCTGATACACGACATCGTGTCACTCGTTCAGATCAACAACGGTCGCTGCCGACTTTTGTCAGGCTCAAGATGGCCGATTGGCCAGTCAACCAGGATTGTCGCTTTCCTTGTAGCCTCCCCGGCCGACTTCACGACCTAGAAGGAGAACGCAATCCGATGGGACTTCTTGATGGGAAAGCGGCGATCGTCACCGGTTCCGCCCGGGGTATCGGCCGTGCCACCGCGGAACTGTTTGCCAGCGAGGGCGCCAAGGTGCTGATCAACGACCTCGACGGCGACGTCGCCGAGCAGGCCGGCGGCGAGATCGACGGCGAAACGGCAGTCCACGCAGGCGACCTGACCAAGCCCGACGCCGCGGACCAGCTTGTCGCTGCCGCAGTCGACGCGTTCGGCGCGGTCGACATCGTCGTCAACAACGCCGGCTACACCTGGGATGGCGTCGTCCACCGGATGACCGACGAGCAGTTCCAGGCGATGCTCGACATCCACACGATCGTCCCCTTCCGGATGACGCGGGCGCTCGCCCCGCACTGGCGCGAGGCGGCCAAGGCCGAGCGCGGCGAAGGCAAGGAGGTCTTCCGCAAGCTGGTCAACGTCTCCTCGATCTCGGGCACGATGGGCAATGCCGGCCAGGCCAACTACTCGGCCGCCAAGGCAGGTGTCGTCGGGCTGACCAAGACCCTCGCCAAGGAGTGGGGGCAGTTCAAGGTCAACGTCAACGCCGTCGCCTTCGGCTTCGTCGAGACCCGCCTCACCGCGGCCAAGGAGGCCGGCGGCGAGATGACCTCGCCTACCGGCGAGAAGATCGAGCTCGGCATCCCCGAGCAGATGCGGGCGATGGCCTCGGCGATCATCCCGCTCGGCCGGCCCGCCTCGCCCGAGGAGGCAGCCGGCCCGGTGCTCTTCCTCTGCTCCGAGCACGCCAACTATGTGCACGGTCAGATCCTCAACGTGACGGGCGGCCAGTTCGGAGGGATGTACACCTGACCCCCACGGCGACAGAGGGCAGGCGCACTCTCCGCTACCTCGATCTGGCGGACCGGATTTGGCCTGCCCTCCGTCGCTTCATGGGCCTCCACACCGCGCTCTACCGCGCTTCCGGTGGACGCCTCGGGCACACGATTCCGGGTGTGGGCGGCAAGATGCTGCTGCTCGACCACGTCGGGGCGAAGAGCGGGACGAAGCGGACCTCGCCGCTGCTCTACTTCCCCGATGGCGACGACGTGGTGATCGTCGCCTCGAAAGGGGGCTATCCCAAGCACCCGGCCTGGTACCACAACCTGATGGCCAATCCAGACACCTCGGTGCAGGTCGGCAGCGAGCGGCGAGCGGTCCACGCCCGCGTGGCGACGGCGGAGGAGCGCGAGCGGCTCTGGCCCCGGGCGGTCAAGGTCTACCACGGCTACGCCGACTACCAGGCGCGCAGCAAAGGTCGCGAAATCCCGCTGGTTATCCTGGCGCCGTGCGGCTAGCGCCGCGATCACTCCTTCGGCCGGCGCTCCTCGGCGACCGGCTTGCCGCCCTCGGCGATCGCCTCCGGCGGCCAGGGGCCGGCCCAATTGTCGCGGGCGCCGTCGATCGTGATCGTCGTGCCGGAGAAGAAGTCTCCCGCCGGTGAAGCGAGGTAGGCGACGAGCCAGGCCATCTCCTCAGCCCGGCCGGCGCGGCCGATCGGGATCGAGCGCTCGAGGTTGTCGACGACCACCTGCGGATACTTGGTCAGCAGGGTCTCGGTGGCGAACTGGCCAGCGGCGAGGGCGCAGGTCTTGATCCCGAAGCGCGCCCACTCGACCGCGAGCGTGCGCATCATGTTCTCGACCGCGGCGCGGGCCGCGCCGGAGTGGACCATCCCCGGCATGCCGTTGTGCGGAGAGAGGGTGACGCTGAGCACCTTGCCGCCGCCCTGGGGGATGAACGCCTTGGTCGCCGCGGCATGGGTCATCAACCAGGTTCCCTGCACGTTCAGCTCGATCACCGTGCGGAAGCCCTTCGGCGTGATCGACTCGGCCGGGCTGAGGAACTGGCCGCCGGCGTTGTTGACCAGGACGTCGAGTCGCCCGTGCCGCTCCAACAGGCCGTCGAGGAGGCGCTCGACGGCCGCCTCGTCGCGGATGTCAAGCGGCTCGTGCCCGAAGGAGCCGACCATGCCCTCAGCCAGGCCGGCGGTCTCCGCCAGAGGCTCCTCGCGGCGGCCGCAGCCGATCACCGCGGCGCCGAGGCGGGCCAGCTCCAGCGCCGTCTCGCGACCCAGCCCACTGCCGGCGCCCGAGACAAGACAGACCTGCCCATCGAGCAGACCGTCCCTGAAGATGCGCGAATGGGCGCTTTCAGTCATGGGGCGGCAAGCATATTGCTGACCTGGACCCAGGTAATGTGAGCCGGTGATGAAGGTGCATGTGGAAGCGAAACCGCTGCACGAGCCGCTTGCCGGCGGGACGCCCGGCGCGTCGGTGAGCATCGAGCCGCTGCTTGCCGGACACGTCACCTGGCCGCAGCCGATGATGGAGCGGCCGGGAGGGCGCCTCGAGACGCTGAAGCTGCTGCGCGCCCTGCTGAGCGGTGATCCGCCGACGGTCGTGCCCTGCCCCGCCTTCCTGATACGCCATCCAAGCGCCGGCGCGATCCTCGTCGACACCGGCCTGCATCCCTCGATCGCCACCGACGGCAAGGAGAACTTCGGCAGCCTCCCCGCCCGCTTCGCCAAGCCCTCGCTGGACCCCGGCGCCGACGTGCCCGCCCAGCTGCGCTCGCGCGGCCTCGACCCCGGTGAGATCCCGGTCGTCGTGATGACCCACCTGCACATCGACCACAGCTCGGCGATCTCCGAGTTCCCCAACTCGACCTTCATCGTCAGCGAGGTCGAGTGGGAGGCCGCGACCGTCGGCCCGAAACCGCTCTTGAACGGCTACCGACGAGTCCATTTCGACTACGCCTTCGACTACCGCACCGTCGACTTCGATCGCGGCGGGATCGACTCCTACGCCAGCTTCGCCCGCTGCTTCGACCTCTTCGGCGACGGCTCGATCCGCCTCGCCTACACGCCTGGCCACAGCGCTGGGCACATGTCGGTGATCGCCCACCTCGCCGAGCGCGACTTCGTCATCGGCGGCGACGCCGTCTACACCGAGGCGCAGCTCGACGGCAACGCTCCGCTGGCGCCGCGCCCCTTCGATGCCCACAACTACCGGCGCTCGATCCAGGAGCTGAAGCTGTTCCGCCGCGAGTACCCGAACGCGATCGTCACGCCGGGGCACGATCCGGACTTCTACGCGAAGCTCGCCGACCGTTACGAGTAGCCAAACCCTCGTACATCCCCCGTACGCGGGCGAAGATCTCACCTGCCACCTCCACCTGGCGCTCGCGGCTCGGCGACTCCTCCTGCGGGAAGGAGAGCGGCTCGCCGTACTCGACGGTGACCCTGGGGAAGCGCAGGCGCTTCCAGCGACGCACGCTGGCCGAGCCGTAGATCGCCACCGGCACGACGGGCGCGCCCGATTCGAGCGCCAGCCGGCCGACCCCCCGTTTGGGCTCGCCCAGCTCGCCGCTGCGCGAACGGCCGCCCTCGGCGTAGATGAGCAGCATGCCGCCCTGATCGAGAACTGTGAAGGCGGTTGTGAACGCCTCCTCGTCGTGGTGGCCGCGCCGAATCGGAATCACGCCGCCGTGCTTGTAGATGTAGGTGAGGACCGGCGTGCCGAACATCTGCGATTTGGCCATGAAGCGGATCTTCCGCCGCAGGTAGAGGCCGATGAAGAAGTGGTCCATCTGGCTGAAGTGGTTGGGGGCGAGGATCAGCGGCCCGGTCCTCGGCACGTTCTCGCGGCCGACCGCCCGCGTGCGGTAGATCAGCAGGGTCGGCAATGAGACGAGGATGCGAACCAAGGCGTAGGTCCAGCCGACGCCCTTGCGCGCCGAGGCGTGGAACTGGTCGAAGTAGGACGCCGGGCGGTCGTCCTTATAGACCTGTGGCTTCATGTCGGACATGGCGGAGAGCGACGGCGCGCGCCGTCGCTCTGCCTAACCCCTGCGCGGGCCGGGGTTACGCGCCGGTCCCGCCACGCGTTCGCTCTTGTTGCGCTGTGTCAGACAAAAGGCGAACGCGCGACTCAGGCGGCCCAACCACGGGAGCGCTCGAGAGCGCGGTGCCATTCGGCCAGCAATGCTTCACGCTCGTCGGCGCCCATCCGCGGCTCATAGCGTGCCGCCTCGCGCCACATCGCTGCGACCTCCGCCGGGCTCCAGCGCCCGGTCGCGATCCCAGCCAGGTAGGCGGCGCCGAGCGCGGTCGTCTCGGCGATCTCGGGGACGACGACCGGGGCGCCGAGCAGGTCGGCCTGGAACTGCATCAGCCAGGCGTTTGCGACCGCGCCGCCGTCGGCTTTCAACTCGCTCAGCCGCTCGCCGCAGGCTCCCTCCTCCGCTCGCACGGCGTCGACCGTCTGGTAGGCGATCGCCTCCAGCGCCGCCCGCGCCAGGTGGGCGCGGCCGCTGCCGCGGGTGAGCCCGACGATCGTGCCGCGCGCGTAGGGGTCCCAGTGGGGCGAGCCGAGCCCGGTCAGGGCGGGGACGAAGTAGACGCCGTCGTTGCCGTCGAGCGAGGCGGCCAGCGCCTCGCTCTCCCCCGCCTCCTCGATCACCCCCAGCCCATCGCGCAGCCACTGCACGGCGGCGCCGGTGACGAAGATCGAGGCCTCGAGCGCGTAGGCCGCCTCCTCGCCGGGGGCGCAGGCAACAGTGGTGAGCAGACCCGCGCCGGGTGCAGGCGCCTCGTCGCCGGTGTTGAGCAGGACGAAGCTGCCGGTCCCGTAGGTGTTCTTGGCGCTGCCGGCCTCGTGGCAGGCCTGGCCGAAGAGCGCCGCCTGCTGGTCGCCGGCGACCCCGGCAACCGGTACCTCGCCGCCGAACTCGCCGGTGGTGCCAAAGACATGCGCCGAGGGCAGCGGCTCCGGCAGGCGCGCCGGGTCGACGCCGAGCAGGCCGCAGAGCTCCTCGTCCCAGACCTGGCGGCGGATGTCGAACAGCATCGTCCGCGATGCGTTCGTGTAGTCGGTGGCGTGACGGCCGGTCAACTTGAACAGCAGCCAGGAATCGATCGTGCCGAAGACCGCGCGCTCGGCGCCCTCGACATTGCCCAGCAGCCACTCGATCTTGGTCGCGGAGAAGTAGGGGTCGATGACGAGGCCGGTCCGCTCCCGCACCAACGCCTCGCATCCCTCCTCCCGCAACTGCTCGCAACGGGCCGCCGTGCGCCGGTCCTGCCAGACCAGCGCCCGGTGCAGCGGCTCGCCCGTTGCCGGGTCCCAGGCGACGACGGTCTCGCGCTGATTCGTGATCCCAATGCCATCGAGCTCGGCCCCCTGAATCCCCGCGTCGGTGATCGCCTGAATCGCGACCCGCCGCGTCACCTCCCAGATCTCCGCCGCGTCGTGCTCGACCCAGCCCGGCTGGGGGAAATGCTGCTCGAACTCCGAGTAGGCACGCCCCGCGACCCGCCCCTCGGCGTCGAAGACGAGGCAAGTCGTCCCAGTGGTCCCCTGATCGATCGCGAGAATCATCCGTAAACGCGCTCCAGCAACTTCATCCGGTCCCCATCAACGCGTAGTGGGCACCCTGCAGTCTCAAGCGGAGGTCTCAGCGTCGTACTCATACCAGGCGGAATCATCGTTGTCTCAACACGGCAGCGGGTGTACGGTCAAGCCAGGCAGGTTCAACCCTATGGAAGGAACCCCATGGCAGCAGCTGAAGTCAAGAAGTTCACCGCCCCCGACGAGGTTCGCCCGTTCGAGGGGAAGGGCCAGGCGGAGGTGGTGCAGCTCGCCGGCCACGCCGTGGCAAAGGGAACCTTCGAGCCGGGCTGGAAATGGTCGGAGAACGTCAAGCCGATCGCCGGCACCGATTCCTGCCAGACGGCGCATTTCGCCTACGTGCTGTCCGGCAGCATGCGCGTCTTCATGGACGACGGTTCGGAAGTCGAAGTCAGCGCCGGTGACATCGTTGCGATTCCACCGGGCCACGATGCCGAAGTGCCCGGCCCCGAGGCCTGCGTGATGATCGACTTCGGCGAGATCGGCGACTACGCGAAACGAGGCTGAGCCTCAGTCGATCTGGCGGCGAGCTATATAAACGCGTGCGAAGGCCGCCAACTGCCGGGCGCGGTGGATGAAGCCGGCGAGAGAGCGACCGGTGGCTCGGTGGGCGAGTTCGAGCTCGTACTCCCCCAGGCGGTAACCGGCACGAACGGCGTCGATCGTCATTCCCACCTCCATGCCGTAGCCGCTGGCGAAAGGAAGCACGGCGCGCAGCACCTCGCTTCGCAGCGCCCGCTGGCCGGAGATCGGTGCCTTCGTCTCCAGGCCGCAACGCCGCCGAATCGCCCAGCCGGCGAAGCCGAGCGCCAAGCCGAAGCCGCCGCCAACCGGATGTCTGAAGGCCGCCACGGCAAGGTCGCACTCGCCGCCCTCGACCGCCTCGATCAGCGGCGCCAGATTGGCGGCCGAGGAGCCAAGGTCGCCGTCGCAGAGCAGCACCAGCTCCGGTGCCGGCTCGACGCTCAGCGCCGCCTCGACCGCGGCGCCGACGTTGGCGCCCTTTCCATGCGGCCGCCCGCGGCTGACCACCTGGGCGCCGGCCGCCATCGCCGCCTCGGTCGTGCCATCGCTGGACGCATCGTCGGCGACCCAGAGCGCCGCCCGCGGCAGCGTCCGGCGCAGCGCCGCCAGCGTCTCGCCGATCCGGTCGGCCTCGTTGCGCGCGGCGACAACGACGGCAAGGGAGGGCTCCTCATCGGGCACGACGGATATTGTCCCGGCCCATGGCGGACATCGAGGCGCACATAACCGGCAACGTGTGGAAAGTGGAGGTCGCGGTCGGCGACGAGGTCTCCGACGGCGACACGGTCGTGATCCTGGAGTCGATGAAGATGGAGATCCCGGTTGAGACCGAGGACGACGGGACGGTGAAGGAGATCCGCTGCGAGGAGGGGCAGGCGGTCAGCGAAGGCGACGTCCTCGTCGTGCTGGAGTAGTGTGAACGAGCAGCTCGCCGGCGGCAAGCTTCTCCTCGACTCCCCCGCCGAGGCGGTCGTCCGTATCCGCATCTCCAATCCGGAGCGTCGCAACGCGCTCGATCACGAGATCCTCGACACGCTGGCCGAGACGCTGCGGCGCCTGGACCGCGGGATCGAGACCCGCTGCGTGGTAATCACCGGCGCTCCTCCCGCCTTCTCCGCCGGCTACGACCTCGGCTCGATCCCGGGTGAGACCTTCGAGCGCGACGCCGAGGCGCTCGTCGCCCATCCCTTCCACGACGCGATGGATGCGCTGGCCTCCCATCCCTGGCCCACCGTCGCCGCGATCAACGGCCACTGCCTCGGTGGCGGCCTCGAGCTGGCGATGACCTGCGACCTGCGCATCTGCGCCGCCGGCGCCAAGCTCGGCATGCCGCCAGCCAAGTTGGGCCTCGTCTACGGCCACACCGGCCTGCGCAAGTTCCTCGACACGGTCGGCCTGGCGCGCACCAAGGAGCTGTTCCTCACCGGGCGCAACTTCGGCGCGCAGCGAGCGGAGCAGATCGGCCTCGTCCACGAAGTCGTAGACGACGAGGACTTCGAGCGGGCCGCGGTGGAGCTGGCAGCGGGGATCGCCGCCAACGCGCCGCTCTCGATGCGCGGCAACAAGCGCGCGATCGAAGTGCTCAACTCGAACCCCGTGCTGAGCGAGCAGCAGGAGGGCGGCCTGATCGCCCTGCGCGAGTCGTGCTTCTCCTCCGCGGACCTGCGCGAGGGCGTCGAAGCCTTCGCCGAGAAGCGCAAGCCACGCTGGACGGGACGGTGAGCGGCACGAGCTCCAAGGCTCGCGCGGCGCTGGCCGCCGCCGACCCGGCGATGGCGGCGCTGATCGAGCGCGTCGGTGAGATCGACTTGGAGACACGGCTGCGGCGGCGCAGCGAGGAGCGGCCCGCCGACGCGTACGGGGCGCTGCTGCGGGCGATCGTCGGCCAGCAGCTCTCGACCAAAGCGGCACGGACGATCTACGGCCGCGTCTGCGACCTCTTCGGCGGACGCACGCCATCCCCCGAGCAGCTGCTGGAGGCCAGTGAGGAGGACCTGCGCGCCTGTGGGCTGTCCGGCCGCAAGGTCGAGTACGTGCGCGACCTCGCCGCCCACGTGCTCGGCGGCGAGCTGGAGCTGGATCGCTTGGGCGAGCTCTCCGACGAGGAGGCGATCGAGGAGATCGTCGCCGTGCGCGGACTCGGCCAATGGACCGCAGAGATGTTCCTGCTCTTCCACCTCGAACGCCCCGACGTGCTCTCCGGTGGCGACCTCGGCATCCGCAAGGCGGTCCAGATCGAGTACGCGCTGGAGGAGATGCCCTCGCCGCAGCGCGTGCTCGAGATCGGTGAGCCCTGGCGCCCCCACCGCAGCCTCGCCTCACTCTACCTCTGGGAGTCGCTCGCAAACGTTCCTGCCGAGTAAGGAGGGGCGGGCGGCTGGCCGACAACAAAGACATGCGCCTTCGCTTCTGGCTGGGATATGCAGTGGTCGCCGCGATCGCGATCGGCTCGATTGCGATCGCCCTCGTCGTGCACGCGCGCGAACGCCAGACCTTCGACCAGATGCAGCAGAGCGAGGCGACCCGCTCGGCGCGCCAGGCACAGGCGCTGGCCGCTCTCTCGGTCGGCCAGCTGGGCGGCGCCGCCGCCTTCTACCAGGCGGAGGGCACCTTCACCCAGCACGAGTTCGACGTCGTGGCGGACTCGCTGCTGAGCAACGGCGCCTTCTCGGCAACCGCCTTCGTCCCGGCCGTTCCCGCGGCCGACAGGGACCGCTTCGAGCGCAGCCACGGCTTCCCGATCGTCACCCGCAGCCACCTCGGTGACCTGCGCCCGGAGGGCGCGCGAAGGCTCTACTTCCCTCTCACCTACGTCGCGACCAAGGTCGACCTCGACATCGGCACGCCGTACGGCTACGACGTCGGCGCCGATCCGATCCGCGCCAGCCACCTGGTGTCCGCCCGCGACAGCGGCAATGCGTCGGCTACGCCCGTGATCAGGCTTCCCCTGGGCGGCACCGGGATCAACGTCTTCCGCCCCGTCTACCAGGACGGCGCGCGGACGAACACCGTCGCCCAGCGCCGCGCCGCGCTGGTTGGCTTCGCCCTGGGCTCCTTCCGCATCGCCGACCTTGCGACGGCGGCCACCACCGCGCTGCCGGACGAGGTCGACGTCGAGCTGCTCGAGCGCGGCAAGCAGCTGATCGGCCCGCAGCTCGATCGCGACGAAGCGGCCACCGCCTCGCTGCGGATCGCCGACCGCACCTGGCTGCTGGTCGCGCGCGACCCGAACAAGCCCGGTGTCAGCCTGCCGGTCCTGATCGCCGTCGTCGGCATCGCCCTCGCCGCCCTGCTGGCCGCGCTGGTGCTGATCTGGAGTCGCAACGAGCGCATGCGGGAGCTGCAGCACCAGGCAAGCCAGGACCCGCTGACCGGGCTGAAGAACCGCCGCCGCTTCGGCGAAGACCTGCGCAACGAGCTCGCCCGCAGCCGCCGCGAGGACACGGTGGGGGCGGTGCTGATGCTCGATCTCGACAACTTCAAGCAGGTCAACGACACACTCGGCCACCCGGCGGGCGACCGGGTGATTGCCGACATCGCCGCTGTGCTGAGCGCGCGGATGCGCGCTACCGACGTGGTTGCGCGACTGGGTGGCGACGAGTTCGCGCTCGTCCTACCGCGATGCGATCTCGACGAGGCCGAAGAGGTCGCCGAAGCGATCGCGTCCGCGATCCGCCTGCACACCCTGCCCGGCGAGGCGGCACCGCCGATCACCGCCAGCATCGGCATCGCCACCTTCGGGCCAAGCACTGACAGCTACGACTTGGTGCTCTCAGCCGCCGACACCGCGATGTACGAAGCAAAGCACGCCGGGCGCGACACGATACGGGTGGCTGGGACCGTGGCGCCTACGATGGGTCATCCGGGTAGGGGTTCCACTTAACTTTGGGTGTGGTCGGAGTGGTCGTCCGCGGATCGCGGCGACCAAAAAGTACAAGACGTTCCAACCTACCCGGATGACCCAAGGCCGTGGCGCAGGCGCAGGACGCGGCCGACCGAGTCTTCGAAGCCAGCGCGGGTGAGCTCTTGAGCACGCAGTGCACCAACGAGGACGCGCCGGGTGCGTGCCGCTTCACCGAGCTCGCTGCAGAGCAGTAGATCGGCGCCGGCGCCGGCAGCCGCCCTGGCAACCTTGCCGATGTTGCCGAAGGCATGCACGGCCGGGGTGTCGAGCGCGTCGGTGATCGAGACGCCTCTGAAACCAAGTCGCTGACGTAACTCACCCGTGGCGATCGCACCGGAGAAGGCGGCGGGCCGGTTTGAGAAGGCGGGGTAGATTGCGGTACTCAGCATCGCCATTTCGCCGCCGGCAGCGATAAAACGCTTGTAGGGCACCTCGTCCACCCGCCGCAGGGTGCGCTTGGAAAGGCTGATGCGCTGCACCGCATCGTCGGTATTGAGGTGGGCCGAGCCGAAGCCGGGGAAGTGCTTGCCGGTCGCCGCGACGCCCCCGGCCTGCAGCGCCGCGGCAAAGGGCACAGCTGTGGCCGCAACGCGGGCTGCGGTCGAGCCGAAGCCACGGTCGGTTTCGGCGATCGTTCCACCGGGATCGGCGATATCGAGAACCGGGGCGAGGTCGACGTTGACGCCAAGGTTGCGCAGGTTGGCGGCCGTGCGGCTGCCCTGAGCACGGCTGAAGGCGGCGCCGCGGGCGCCCATCGTGCGGGCCGATGCGCTCGGCGCACCCCCGATCCGCTTGACCAGGCCGCCCTCCTGGTCGGTCATCACCAATAGCGGATCGCGCAGTCCGGGCGGCCGCGGGATCGCCTGCAGGCGGCGGATCAAGCGCTGTCCGGCAACACGGCTGGGCAGGTTCCCCGAGAAGAGGATGACGCCGGCCACTTCCCCGGCGCGGATCGTCCTTACAAGCGACGGCGGCACGTAGGTACCTCGAAGGCCGGTGACGATTCTCTCCCCCGCCAGTTGGGGGAGGGAGAGCGTGCTGGCTACTGGCGGCCGCGGCGGTGGCCCATCGCCCAGCGCCGCGCCGAGCGCAAAGGCGCCGGCAGCGAGCCCCGCGAGGGCAGCCAGCGCCAAGCGGCCCCGCCTGAGAGCACGCGTTCGTCGTCTGTCGCGCATAGGGAGACAAATAGCGAACGCGGCCGGCGGAGCAGGGCTCGAACGTCCGGGGCGACTCCTAGCCTTGCGCCCGAATGGCCTCCCTGATCTCCTTCGAGGAAGCGCTGGCACTCGGCGAGCTGAACGACCACGAGGAGATCGGCGCGCTGGTCGAACGCGCTTGGGAGGTGCGCCGAGAGAACTTCGGCGACTCGACCGACATGTGCTCGCTGGTCAACGCCAAGTCGGGCGGTTGCGCCGAGGACTGCGGCTTCTGCGCTCAGTCGCGCTACGCCGAGGCGGACACGCCGATGCACGCGATGATGGAGCCCGAGCAGATCCTCGAGCACGCGCGGGCGGCCGAGGCGGCGGGCGCACACCGCTTTTGCATGGTCACCCAGGGGCAGGGCCTCTCCAAGAAAGACTTCAAGAAGATCCTCGAGGGGGCCGAACTGGTCGCCGAGCACACCAACCTGAAGCGCTGCGCCTCGATCGGCCACATGTCGACCGAGCGTGCCAAGCAGCTGCGCGAGGCGGGCATCCAGCGCGTCCACCACAACGTCGAGTCCTCGCGCTCCTACTACCCGGAGGTCTCGACCACGGTCCGCTACGAGGGCCGCCTGCGCACGATCGACGCGGTCAAGGAGGCGGGGCTGGAGACCTGCGTCGGCGGCATCCTCAACCTCGGTGAGTCGCCCCGCCAGCGGGTCGAGATGGCCTTCGAGCTCGCCGAGCTGGAGCCGACCTCGGTGCCGATCAACCTGCTCAACCCGCGCGAGGGGACCAAGTTCGGCGACCGCCCGCTGATGGACCCCTGGGAGGTCGTCAAGTGGGTGGCGATCTTCCGCCTGATCATCCCGGGGGCCCTCTTCCGCCTCTGCGGCGGCAGGGTCGAGAACCTCGGTGAGCTGCAGCCCCTCGCGGTCAAGGCGGGGCTGAACGGGGTGATGATGGGCAACTTCCTCACCACCCTCGGGGCCGAGCCGGAGGACGACCGCGCGATGTTCGAGGAGCTGGGGCTGAACGTGGCGCGACAGGCGGACAATGGCGCCAACCCGCGGCCCGACAATCGCTCCGGCTGGCTCGAGGGAGAGGCGCCGGCGACCCCGATCGACGAGCTGATCGACAGCCAGGAGGAAGCGAACTTCTGGGACCCGTCGACCCAGCTGCGGGTGATCAAGAAGACGAAGAAGCCACCGCCGTACCCGGCGCGCCAGACAGCGGCATGAGCAACGTCGCGGAGCGGCTGGAGGGGCTTCGCGAGAGCGGGCTCCACCGCCGACTGCGGCTGATCGAAGGGGCGCAGGGACCGCGGGTGACGCTCGACGGGCGGCCGGTGCTGCTGCTCTGCTCGAACAATTACCTTGGGCTGGCAGACCACCCGCGGGTGCGCGAGGCCGCAGCCGAAGCGGCGCTCGGCTGGGGCGCCGGGGCAGGCGCCTCGCGGCTGATCTCGGGCAACATGACGCTGCACCTGCGGCTGGAGGAGCGGCTGGCGGCGTTCAAGGGCTATGAGGCGGCGCTGCTCTTCGGCTCCGGCTACCTGGCGAACATCGGCGCGATCTCGGCCTTGGCCGGTCGCGGCGGCGTCGTCTTCTCCGATGAGCTCAACCACGCCAGCATCGTCGACGGCTGCCGCCTGGCGCGGGCGGAGACCTTCGTCTACCGACACGGCGACGTCGAGCACCTTGCCTGGGGGTTGCGCGAGGCCGATGGGCGAGGCTCGCTGATCGTCACCGACGGCCTTTTCTCGATGGACGGCGATGTCGCCCCGCTCGGGGAGCTGGTGCAGCTGGCGCGGCAGCACGACTGCCGGCTGATGGTCGACGAGGCGCACGCCACCGGCGCGCTCGGCCCGGGTGGGCGAGGCTCGGTCGCCGCCGCCGGCCTGAGCGAGCAGGTCGACCTCGTGGTGGGCACGCTGGGCAAGGCGCTCGGCTCCTACGGCGCCTACGTCTGCGCCGGCGCAGAGCTGCGCGAGTACCTGTTGAACAGCGCCCGCTCCTTCATCTTCTCCACGGCGCTGCCGCCACCGGTGCTCGCCGCCGCATCGACGGCGCTGGAGCTGCTCGAAGCCGAGCCGCAGCGCGTGCGGAGCTTGAGCGCCAACGCGGCGGCACTGCGCGGCGGCCTACAGGCCGAGGAACTGGCGACCGGCGGTGGGACGAGCCAGATCGTGCCGCTCGAGGTGGGCGACGCCGAGCAGACGATGGAGCTCTGCGAGCGCCTGCTGGAGCGCGGCGTCTTCGCCCAGGGCATCCGCCCCCCCACCGTCCCGCCCGGCTCCTCGCGCCTGCGCTTCAGCGTGATGGCCACGCACGAGGAGGCGGAGCTGCGCGAAGCGGCGCGACTGACCGGCGAGGCGGCGCGCGAAGTCGGCACCGGCGCATCGACCCTGCTGGCAGCTTGAACGTCCCGGACGGGGTTTTCGTGACGGGGACGGGGACTGAGGTCGGCAAGACCGTTGTCGCCGCGACGATCGCCCGCACCCTGAGCGCGGGTGGCAAGCGCGTCGCTGTCTTCAAGCCCGCCGTCACCGGCCTCGAGGAATTCACAGCCGATGGGCCTCAAAGCGAACAAATAGGACGCTTTGAGGCCCGTCGGCCGGATCATGTGATGCTGCGCGATGCGGCGGAGAGCGCGCAGAGCGATGAGGAGGTGGCGCCCTATCGGTATGGGCCGCCGATGTCGCCTCATCTCGCCGCAGCGCTGGCCGGCGAGGAGATCTCGCCCGAACGACTGCTCGATGCGGCCCGTGCCGCCGTGGCCAGCGCCGACGCGCTCGTCTGCGAGGGGGTCGGCGGGCTGCTGGTGCCGCTGAAGAGCGACTATCTCGTGCGCGACCTCGCCGCCGACCTCGGTCTGCCGCTCGTGATCGCCGCCTCGCCAGGCCTCGGCACGATCAACCACACCCTGCTGACGATCGAGTCGGCGCGCTCAGCCGGACTCGAGGTGACGATGGTCGTCCTCACCCCCTGGCCCGAGAAGCCGTCCGCGATAGAGCAATCCAACCGCGAGACGATCGCCGCGCTGGGAGAGGTCCAGGTCAAGACGCTGCCGCGCCTTGACCTGGACGACCCTGAGCAGTGGCCCGCTGTGGCGCTTTAGTGCCGCTGTGCGGGACTAAGTCGCCACAGACGCCCCGGCCAGCTCCTCGCCGCCCGGACTCACCTCAGCCTCGGCAACCTCAGCGCTGACCCCTTTCGGCTTGGCGTTGATCGCCACGGCGGCGATCAACGCACCGGCGACGGTCACCGCCGCCGAGACGTACATCGCGTTGCTCAGCCCGTCGACGAAGTGCTGCGGGCTGGCGGTCTCGAAGCTGCTGCCGGCAGCGGCTTGGAAGATCGCTCCGGTCACGGCGACGCCGAGGCTGCCGCCGACCATGCGGAACATCGAGAGCACGCCGGAGGCGATGCCGGCTTTCTGCACCGAGACGGCGTTCATCGCCGCGCTGGTCATCGGCGACATCGTCAGCGCGATGCCGATGCCGAGCAGCATGAAGCCGGGCAGCAGGTCGAGGTAGCCGGAATCGACCGCGATCCCGGTGAAGCTGTAGAGGGAGAGGGTCAGGATCGAGAGCCCGGCGACGATCAGCCAGCGCGGGCCGAAGCGGTCAGCCAGTCGGCCGGCCACCGGCGCGACGCCGACGATCATCAGGGTCGAGGGCAGGAAGCGCACACCGGCCTCCAGCGGCGAATAGCGGAGGATGTCCTGCATGTAGAGGGCGAGGAAGAAGAAGACGCCCATCATCGCGAAGGTGATGATCAGCGCCACCACGACAGCGCCGAGGAAGTTGCGGTCGGCGAAGAAGCGGAACTCGACCATCGGCGCCTTCACCCACAGCTCGACCTGGACGAAGGCGATCGCCCCGAGCACGGCGGCGGCCAGCAGGCCGATGATCGCTGGCGAGCCCCAGCCCCAGCTATTGCCCTCGACCAGGGCAAGCACCAGAGCGGTCAGCGAGCCGGTCAGGGTCGCCACGCCGAGGTAATCGACATCGCGACCGACCGTCGTGTCGCGCGACTCGCGTACGGCGAAGATCGTCGCCGTGACGGCGCCCACTGCGACCGGGATGTTGAGGTAGAAGATCGCCCGCCAGCTGACGTGCTCGGTGAGGAAACCGCCGAGCACCGGGCCGACCGCCAGCGCCAGGGCGGAGACCCCCGCCCAGGTGCCCATCGCCTTGCCGCGCTCGTGGGCGGGGAAGGCGTCGGTGATGATCGAGAGCGTCCCCGGCATCATCAGCGCAGCACCGACACCCTGCACGACGCGGCTGATCACCAGGTCGGTGGCGCCCTGCGCGAGACCGGCGGTCGCCGAGGAGAGGGCGAAGATGACGACGCCGAAGAGGAACATGCGGCGGCGGCCGAAGATGTCGCCGAGCCGCCCGCCGGTCGCCAGCAGCACGGCGAAGGAGAGCGTGTAGCCGTTGATCGTCCACTCCAGGCCGGAGATCGAGGCGCCGAGGTCGCGTTGTATCGACGGCAGGGCGACGTTCACGACCGTGTTGTCGAGCATGATCATGAACAGCGCGAAGCACATCGCACCGAGCGTCCACCACTTGCGGTTTTCGTCGGTGATCAGGTGGCGGTAACGGGTCAAGCGGGTCCAACTCCCTTCAGGTGCTCATAGGTCTCGGCAATGTCCTCCCTGTCCATCAGCGACTCGATCGCGGCGTCGAGCTTGCGCCGCTGGGCGGGGCTGAGGCTCTCGGCGAACGCCTCCATGCCCGCCTGGCGGACGACCAGCAGGGTGTCGACCAGCTTCTTGCCCTTGGCGGTGATCGCGACGCGGCGCACGCGGCGGTCGTCGGGATCCTCGAGCCGGGTGACGAGCTTCTTCTGGACCAGCGCGTCGACCGCCCGGCTCATCGACGGGACTGAGACGCCGAAGCGCTCGGCCAGCTCCCCCAGCTGCCGCGGATCGGCGCTCTCGCCGATACCGCCCAGCTCGAGCAGCGCCTTGCACTGCGTCATCGAGAGCCCCGACTCCTCGATCACCCGCAGCTGGTTGCCGCGGTCATAGAGGAACACGTGGCGCATCAGGGCGCTGAGCCGCGCCGCGGTCTCCTGCGCCTCGCCGCTTACCTCAGATGCGATCGCCTCCTCGGCGATCGCCGCAATCTCGCTCGCTTGCATGCGAACAATGTTTGCATATGCACAACTATTTCTCCATCGAAATGGTTGTCTACGTGACCGATATCACGCAAGACGCTCCGACTCTCCCCGGTAGGGGCCCGGCTTGGGGCGCGGGGCGCCGCCGGGGAAGGCGAGCCTGAGGATCGTCCGCTGCACCATGCCCAGCTGCTGCCCGAAGGGGCCGCTGTTGTAGGGCAGGCCGTAGCGCTCGCAGACCTGCTTCACCTGCGGCGCGATCTCGGCGTAGCGGGTGCTCGGCATGTCGGGGAAGAGGTGGTGCTCGACCTGGTAGCCGAGGTTGCCGCTGGCGACGTGGAAGAGCGGGCTACCCTCGATGTTCGCCGCCCCGACCAGCTGCCGCACGTACCAGCCGCCGCGGCTCTCGTCCTCGACCTCCTCGGGGTTGAAGGTGTAGGTCTGGTCCGGGAAGTGGCCGCAGAAGATGATCGCGTAGGCCCAGGCGTTGCGGACGACGTTGGCGGTGGCGTCCGCCGAGGCGGTGGAGCGGTAGGCGCCGGCGCCGCCACGCAGGGCTGCCTCGAGGACGCGGCTCAGGCCGCGTCGACGCCTGCGACCGAGGAGGCCGCGACGCTTGCGACCGCTGCCGCCCCGGCTGCGACCCGCCTCGATCGCGGCGTCCAAGGCCGCCATCGCCAGTCCGCTCAAGAGCGGCCAGGCGACGTAGTCCTTGACGATCTGGCTTTTTGCCTTCTCGCGGATCCCCGCCAGCTCGCGCTTGACCTGGGCCTTCGACTTCTTGCCGGTCCGTATCGCCTCGAAGTCGAGGTCATGCAGCGCCACCCCCCACTCGAAGAACGCCGCGAGCAAGAGGTTGTAGAGCGGCTGGAGGAGGTAGACCGGGTGCCACTTCTGCCGCGGGTCGATCCGCATGATCTCGTAGCCGAGGTCCTTGTCCTTGCCGAGGATGTTGGTGAAGGTGTGGTGGACGTAGTTGTGCGAGTGCTTCCACGCCTCCGCCGTCGAGGCCGTGTCCCAGTCCCAGGTCGAGGAGTTGATCTGGGGGTCGTTCATCCAGTCCCACTGGCCGTGCAGGACGTTGTGGCCGATCTCCATGTTCTCGAGGATCTTCGCCATCGAGAGGGTCGCCGTCCCGGCCACCCAGGCGGGGCGGTAGCGCGAGGCGAGCAGCAGCACGCGCCCCATCACCGCGAGGCGGCGCTGCATCGCGATCATGCTCTCGATATAGCGGCGATCGCGGCTGCCGAGCTCGGCGAACACGCGGTCTTTGATCGCGTCGAGCTCGCGCCCCAGCGCGTCCAACTGCTCCTGGGAGAGGTGGCTCAACGGGCTGGTGCCCTCGGTGCTCGGTGCGGTCTGCGTGGCGGCTTGGGTCATCGTCTGCCTTTCGGTTGTCTCGAAGTCGAAGTGCGGTGCTTGGGAAGCCTCAAAGCGCGATCTCGATCGGGCCCTCGGGCGCGTTCACGCAGGTGCGGATCATCTCCCCCTCGTTGCCCTTCACCTCGCCGGTGCGAAGATCGCGGACCTCGCCCGCGCAGAGCTTGCCGACGCAGGTGTGGCAGATGCCCATCCGGCAGCCGAAGGGGAGAACCGCGCCGGCCTCCTCCCCGCCCACCAGGATCGACGTGGCGCCGTCGCACTCGGCCTCGACCCCGCTCTTGGCGAAGCGCACGGTTCCGCCCTCTCCGCCACCGGGGTCGCCGCCGATCATCGGCTGGAAGCGCTCCAGGCGGAGCATCTCCGCGACCCCCTCCCCCTTCCAATGCTCGCTCATCGCGTCGAGCATCTCGCCGGGCCCCGAGAGGAAGGCGTGGCGGCTGCGCCAGTCCGGACAGAGCTCGTCGAGGTCGCTCGGGGCGACGCGTCCCTCCTCGCCGGTGATCCGCAGCCGCAGGCGATAGCCGGGATGGGCCTCGTCGATCTCGCGCAGGCGGTCGGCGAAGATGACGTCGCTCGCGGTGCGGGCGGAGTGGATGTGGGCCACGTCGCGCACGGCCTCAGCGCGGTGGAGGCTGCGCAGCATGCTCATGATCGGGGTGATGCCGCTGCCGGCGCTGATGAATAGCAGCTTGCCCGGAGCCGGCTCGGGCAGGACGAAGGTCCCTTCCACGCCGCCGAGCCTGACCACGTCGCCCGGCCTTGCCTGGCGGACGAGGTAGGGCGAGACCTTGCCCGAGTCGACCAGCTTCGGCGTGATGCTGATGCAGCCGTCGGGGCGGTCGGGCTCTGAGGTGAGGGAGTAGGCGCGCCAGTGGTGCACCCCGTCGATGACGACGCCTATCCGCAGATACTGGCCGGGCCGGTGGCCCGTCCACTCGTAGCCGGGGCGGATCAGCACGGTGACGGTGTCCGCGGTCTCCTCGTCGATCCGCTCGATCCGTCCCCGCAGCTCGCGGGTCGACCAGAGCGGGTTGATCAGTTCGAGGTAGTCGTCTGGGAGGAGCGGGCTGAAGAACGCCCGTACCGCGTGCAGGGCCCGCCGCCTCGCGGGAGAGACCAGGGGGGTAGCTCCACGCTCAGCCATCTGGACCAATGTTACATCGTTTTATGTCACGTTCTGTGAACTCCCGCACGCTGGGAGCAGGAGTACCCGGCCGCAGCCGGGTCTAGACGGCGTTACCCGCCGCCGGCGGGTCTATGTTGGTTCGTGGCGATGTCGGTGGACCATGCTCAGCTCGATCGCGACCATCTCTGGCACCCGTTCACCCAGCAGCAGAGCTGGGTCGAGGAAGAGCCACTGATGATCGAGCGGGCCGAGGGGACGCAGCTGATCGACAGCGAGGGCCGCCGCTACATCGACGGCGTCTCCTCGCTGTGGTGCAACGTCCACGGACATCGCCACCCCGGCATCGACGCGGCGGTGCGCGAGCAGCTGGGCCGGGTCGCCCACTCGACCATGCTCGGACTCTCCCACCCCAGCGCGGCGGAGCTGGCGAGGAAGCTGGTCGAGATCGCCCCGCCCGGGCTCTCGCGCGTCTTCTACTCGGAGTCGGGCTCGACCGCGACCGAGATCGCCCTGAAGATGGCCTTCCAGCTCCAGCAGCAGCGTGGCGGGCAGCACCGGCGGCGGACCTCCTTCGTCCACATGCGCGACGCCTACCACGGCGACACGATCGGCTCGGCCTCGGTCGGCGGCATCGACCTCTTCCACTCCACCTACCGGCCGCTGCTGTTCAAGAGCCACGCAGCGGGGCCCGGCGACGACGCCGACCTGGAGCGCGTCCTCTCCTGCCACGAGGAGGAGATCGCGGCGCTGATCATCGAGCCGCTGGTCCAGGGTGCCGCCGGGATGCTCGTCCACCCGCCCGGCTACCTGCGCGAAGCGCGCGAGCTCTGCGATCGCTTCGGCGTGCTCCTGATCTGCGACGAGGTGGCGACCGGCTTCGGCCGCACCGGCACGATGTTCGCCTGCGAGCAGGAGGGGGTGGCGCCGGACCTGCTCTGCCTGGCCAAGGGCCTGACCGGCGGCTACCTGCCGCTGGCGGCGACGCTGACCACGGAGCGCATCTATGAGGGCTTCCTCGGCGCACCCGAGGAGCAGCGCACCTTCTTTCACGGCCACACCTACACCGGCAACCCGCTCGCCTGCACGGCGGCTCTGGCCAACCTCGAGGCCTTTGAGCAGGAGCGCACGCTGGAGCGGCTGCAGCCGAAGATCGAGCTGCTCGGCGAGCAACTCGAGGCGGTCGCCGCGATGGCCGAGGTGACGGAGGTGCGGCGCCGCGGCTTCATGGTCGGCATCGACCTCGGCGAGCACGACCCCGCCCTGCGCCTCGGCCACCGCGTAACGCTCGAGGCCCGCAAGCATGGCGCGATCGTCCGCCCGCTGAGCGACGTGGTCGTCCTCATGCCTCCGCTCGCGATCTCAGAGAGCGAGCTGAAGCGCCTGGTCGAGATCACCGCCGAGTCGATCGAGGCGGCGTGCGCCAGCGCATACCCGACGCCACTTGCTCGGGCGGCTTAGGCGCGAGATACGCTGAGCGAATGACGGAGAGACAACGGGGACCGGCTGAGGCTCCGAACCTTGGTGAGCCGTCCACGCCGCGTCCGTCAGCTTCAGTGGTGCTGCTGCGGCGTGGGGGAAAGCATGGGGACCGGGCTTTGGAGGTGCTGCTGCTGAAGCGGGCCGAGGAGGCGAAGTTCATGCCCGGGGTCTGGGTGTTCCCGGGCGGCGGCGTCGATCCCACCGATGGCGAGGGGGAGACTGGCTACCGCGCCTGTGCGATGCGTGAGCTGGAGGAGGAGGCTGGGATCGCGCTGCCCGCGGACGAGGAGCTGGTGCTCTTTTCGCGCTGGATCACGCCGGAGGTCGTCTCGCGGCGCTTCGACGCCTGGTTCTTCCTCGCCCTCGCACCTGCGCATACACCGCCCGAGCCCGATGGCGTTGAGACGACCGCGGCGCGCTGGTTCGAGCCCCGCGCCGCGCTCGAGGCACAGCACAACGACGAGCTGGCCCTCGCATTTCCCACTGTGCAACAGCTCAAGTCGCTACTGCCCTACCGAACGGCTGCAGAAGCAATCGATTCCCATCGCGGCAAGAAGGTTGATCCAATCCTGCCGAAAGTCATCGGCACTCCCGACCAGCACCGCGTCGTCCTCCCCGGCGACCCCGATTACCCGGCGTAAGCGCGCCGCGACCTCAGTCCTGCGGAAACGGAGCCAGCCCGGCGTGCCAGGGGCCGGGCGGGTAGGTGTGCAGGCCGCTCTCCTCCATCTCGCCCTGGAGGCGTTTGAACAGCTGGCCGGCGTTTTTCAGCGCCGCTTTCAGCTCCTCCTCGCTGCGTTCGCGCAGGTGCCAGAGGAACCACAGCTGGCGGTCGTTGATGCCGAAGTCGATCTCGCCGCTCATCGTCGTCGTCCAGGCGAGGAAGCCGGGGCTGAAGAGCTCGCGCAGCTTGACCGGGTCGTACTCGCTGGGCACGGTCGCGAGGAAGCGCCTGTTGAAATCGATCGACTCGAACTCGACCTTGCGGGCGAAGCGCTGGGTGACGACCTCATGCCCCTCGATCGACTCGACGTTGAAGGCGGGCACCACTTTCGCCAGGTCTGGCATGTGGGCCTTGGCCAGCAGCGCGGTCGGCAGCAGCGCCTTGCCGAAGAAGCCGCCGACCTCCCTTTCGTCGGCGTCGCAGCAGGAGCCCCAGAAGCCCTCGGCAAGCTGACCGGTGAGGCGGTTCGGGCCGCCGACGCAGAGCGCCACCGGCCCGTCTTTTGGGTTGATCCCACCGATCGGCTCGTAGGTAAGATCGTGCCGCTCGCCGTGGCGGCGCACGATCTCGGCCCACTCAGCGGCTTCCTGCTTGGCCCCCATACCCCGCGATCCTAAGACGTGCCGGTGGAATGAGGTCCAGATGGACCTCATTCCACCGGCACGTCCCCCCGGGGGGTAGGATGCGGCTCATGGTCATCGCCCTCATCGTGGTGGTCGCGATCATCGTTATCGCGGTCCTCTACTACATCGGCAAGCGCAACTCGATCATCGCCTCGCGCAACCGAATCGACGAGTCGTGGAGTGGGATCGACGTGCAGCTCAAGCGTCGGCACGATCTCGTCCCCAACCTGGTCGAGACGGTCAAGGGCTACGCCGCGCACGAGAGCCAGACCTTCGAGAAAGTGACCCAGGCCCGGGCCGACGCGATGTCCGCCCAGGGCGTCGCCGATACCGCCAAAGCCGAGCAGGGCTTGACCGGCGCCCTCGCCGGTCTGCGCGTCGTCGCCGAGAACTACCCGCAGCTGCGGGCCACCGAGAACTTCCAGCAGCTCAGCCGCAACCTCTCCGAGCTGGAGGACGAAATCCAAGCGTCACGGCGGATCTACAACTCCAACGTGCAGTCCTACAACACGATGATCCAGCAGTTCCCGGGCTCGATCATCGCCAACCAGGGCGGCTTCACCGCGCGCGAGTACTTCGAGATCGAAGACAAATCAGAGCGTGAGCCGGTCTCGGTCAGCTTCGACAAATAGGCCCAGGGCTCTAACCTTCCAGACATGACTGCGACGACCGAGGCAACGCAGTGGATCTGCGAGAGCTGCGGCTTCATCTACGACCCGGCGGTGGGCGATCCTGACGGCGGCATTCCGCCGGGAACGGCTTTCGAGGAGATCCCCAGCGACTGGTTCTGCCCCGTGTGCGGAGCGCGGACTTCGGACTTTCGACCGCTCGAGCCGGGCGAGGCCTAGGCCACAGAGGACAGCCACGGTGACCTACGACTACGACTGGATAGTGGTGGGCTCCGGGTTCGGCGGCTCTGTCTCAGCTCTAAGACTCGCTGAGAAGGGCTATGACGTCGCTGTGCTGGAGTGTGGCAAACGGTTCTCCGACGACGATTTCCCGAAGTCGACCGGCGACAGTCGGCGTTACTTCTGGGCGCCGCGGATGGGGATGAAGGGGATCTTCCGACTGAGCATCTTCAAGGACGTGGCCGTGGTCAGCGGCTGCGGGGTCGGCGGCGGCAGCCTTGGCTACGCCAACACCCTCTACGTCCCCCCCACTCGGTTCTTCCAGGACCCGCAGTGGGCCGACCTCGAGGACTGGGAGGCGCGGCTCGCCCCGCACTACGAGACGGCCCAGCGGATGCTCGGCGTCGTCGTCCACGACCGCGACGATCCGGCCGACCGACTGCTGCGCGAGCTGGGTGAGGAGCTGGGGGTCGCCGATACCTACCGCAAGACGCCGATCGGCGTCTACCTCGACAACCCAGGCCAGACCGTCCCCGACCCGTTCTTCGAAGGCGAGGGACCGGAGCGGACCGGCTGCATGCAGTGCGGCCGCTGCATGGTCGGCTGCCCGCACGGGGCGAAGAACACCCTGGTCAAGAACTACCTCTGGCTGGCCGAGCACCGCGGCGTCGAGGTGCAGGCGGAGCGCACGGTGACCGACATCCGCCCGCTCGGCTCCGCCGACGGCAGCGATGGCTACACGGTGACGAGCGAGCGCTCCGGCCTCATGCGCGGTCGCAAGCGGCGCACGCTGAAGGTCCGTGGTGTGATCGTCGCCGCCGGTCCGCTCGGCACCAACAAGCTGCTGCAGCGCTGCCGCCTCGGCGGCTCGCTGCCGCGGATCTCGCCGCGCCTGGGCGAGCTGGTCCGCACCAACAGCGAGAGCATCCTCGGGGTCAGGGTGCCCGAGGACTACCCCGAGGATCTGACCCGGCGGGTGGCGATCACCTCCAGCATCTACCCCGACCCCTACACCCACATCGAGACCGTCACCTACGGCGAGGCCGGCGACTCGATGAGCCTGCTCAACACGCTGCTGGTCGGCGACGGCACGCGGGTGACGCGGCCGCTGAAGCTGCTCGGTCAGATCCTTCGTCACCCCGTGAACTTCGCCAAGGTCCTCTGGCCGCGGGGCAGCTCGCGGCGGTCGATCATCCTGCTGGTGATGCAGACGCTCGACAACGCGATCGCGCTGCGGCCAAAGCTGAAGCGCAACGGCGAAGTACGGCTGCAGACCGAGCAGGATCCCGAGCGCCCCATCCCGACCTTCATCCCAGCCGCCAACCAGGCGGCGGAATGGCTGGCACAGCGGACCGGCGGGGTCGCCACCAGCTCGGTGACCGAGGCGGCGTTCAACATCCCGACTACCGCCCACATCCTCGGCGGCGCCGCTATCGGCCACGATCCCGGCGACGGCGTCGTCGACCGCCACCAGCGCGTCTTCGGCTACGAGAACCTGATGGTCTGCGACGGCGCGGCGATCCCCGCCAACGTGGGCGTCAACCCCAGCCTGACGATCACCGCCCTGGCCGAGCACGCGATCAGCCAGGTGCCGGCCAAAGAAGGGGCCGAGCCGCGCCCCCTTCCGGAGGCGGCTCGGCCCGCAGTCACTGCTTGACGCGCGCTAGGCGGCGAAGCGCTCCGCGACGTAGCCCCAGTTGACGACGTTCCAGAAGGCGTCGATGTATTCCGGGCGCTTGTTCTGGTACTTGAGGTAGTAGGCGTGCTCCCAGACGTCGCAGCCGAGCAGCGGCACGCTGCCGTCGGTGACCGGCGAGTCCTGGTTCGGGGTGGAGACGACTGCCAGGCCGGAGCTGTCCTTGACCAGCCAGGCCCAGCCGGAGCCGAAGCGGCCGATGCCGGCTTTTTTGAACTCGTCCTTGAAGGAGTCGAACGAGCCGAAGGTCTCATCGATCGCCGCAGCGAGGTCGCCGCTTGGCGCGCCGCCACCTTCGGGGCCGAGCATCTGCCAGAAGAGCGAGTGGTTGAAGTGACCGCCGGCGTTGTTGCGCACCGGGGTCTGCTTGTCGCCGGGCAGGCTGGAGAGGTTGCGCAGCACATCCTCGACGTCGCGGTCGGCCCAGTCGGTTCCCTCCAGCGCTTCGTTTGCTTTGTCGACGTAGGCCTGATGGTGTTTGTCATGGTGCACCCGCATCGTCGCCTCGTCGATGTGAGGCTCGAGCGCGTCGTAGTCGTAGGGAAGATCGGGAACCGTGAAAGCCATCTGGAAGCTCCTTATTTTCGATTTGGAAGTCCTGCGGGAGCCTAGCTGCCACAGTGCTCCCCTTACCCGCCGCCCACTGGCGCATACCCTTTGTCGTAACCGACAAACGCCGTTTCGAGCGGCGACAAGCGGGTAAGGGATGACTTCGCCGGGCGACTATGGAATAGAGAAAGACTCCGAGCTGTGGCGGCGTTTTGCCCGCGAGCGTGACCCGGCGATCCGGGAGGAGCTGGTGCGGCGAAACATGCCCTTCGCCAAGCGGCTGGCACTCCGCTACCGGGGCGCCAGCGAGTCCTTCGACGACCTGCTCCAGGTCGCCAACCTCGGCCTGCTGGGCGCGATCGACCGCTTCGACCCAGAGCGCGGCATTCCCTTCACCGCTTTCGCCTCGCCTACGATCCTCGGCGAGCTCAAGCGTCACTTCCGCGACCGCGTCTGGACGGTGAGGGTGCCGCGCGGCCTGCACGACCGCATGGCCGAAGTCGACAAAGCGATCACCGAGCTGACCAAGGCACTGCAACGCTCGCCCTCGGTCGGTGAGATCGCCGAGCGCCTGGAAGTCGAGCAGACCGACGTGCTGGAGGTGATGGAGGCCAATCACAACCGCCGGCCCCTCTCACTCGACCGGCCGGCGGGCTCCGAGGACTCCGAGGACTCCTCACCAACCGAGTGGATCGGCTCAGAGGACGAGTCGTTCGAGCTGGTGGAGGGACGAATCGCCCTCGATGCCGCCTTGCCCTACCTGGACGAGCGCGAGCGGCTGGTCCTTCGCCTGCGCTTCGCCGAGGACATGACCCAGTCGCAGATCGCCGAGCGCGTCGGCCACTCGCAAATGCACGTCTCGCGCATCCTGCGCCGCGCTCTGACCCGGATCAGGGATCAGATCAAAGAGCAGCAAAGCGAATGACCAGATACTCGCCGTCGGCCGACTCCTCGACGGCGAGTTCGTCCGCCAGCGCCTCCAGCGAACCGCCGACCTCAGGGACCTCGAGCTCCTCGCGGATGCGTCTTGCAGCACCCGCTTCCATCGGCCCAAGGCGCAGGTCGATGCCGCCGTCGCGCTCGTCAAGCCCCAGTCGAACGCGCCCATCGGAGAACCGCTGCGGCGCAGCGACGGCGATCGCGTCGGTCACGAGGACGGCATCGGAGACACGATCGACCGAAAGGTCCCGCCGTGCCGCCAGGGCGCCGACCACGCGTGCCAGCACCGGCCCGAGCAGCTCGGAGCGGTCGATCACCAGCTCGGTGCGATCGGTTGAATTCGGCTTGATCTCGACGGGGTCGCCGCGGCCGTCGGCGCCGCCGCCCTGCAGCGGCACGCGCATGGTGATCTCAGTGCCCTGGTTGAGGCCGCCGGAGATCGAGAAGCTGCTGGAGAGCGCGGCGATCAGGGAGAGGCCGAGCCGCAGACTGTCGCGACCGGTGTCGGCCTGCGGGCGGATCCCGACCCCCTCGTCGCGAACGACGACCGTGAGCCCGGAGGAATCGGCCCTCGCCTCCACGTTGAGCGGTCCCGCTTCGCCCTCGTAGGCGTGAACGACGACGTTCATGCAGGCCTCGGTGACGACGGTCTTCAAGTCGGCGAGCCCGGGCTCGTCCATCCCGATCTCCTCGGCCAGGCCGGCAAGAGCGTGGCGAATGACCGCGACATTCTCGGATTTGGCGGGCAGCATGATCTGCAACCCCTTGGGCCTTTCGTCGGTTGCCGTAGTGTCGGAGATGGACCGCATCCTGTGCCGCCGGGGACGAGTCCCGCGGCCACGAGCATAGTCGTCGTCGTCTTTGAATTCTCCGGTTACCCCCGCCGTTGGGGGGGCAAACCAGGCAGGCCGAATGGGGTGGATGAGCCTTCGGCCTGCTGTAGGATCGGGCCGTGAATCCGGTTCCATTCGAGGTGCAGCGCGAAGAGCTCGAAGGCGGCATCCGCGCCTTCACGGTGCGCGGCGAGCTGGACATGAACACCGCTCCCGAGCTCGAGCAGGGCCGCGAGCAGGCCCTTGCGGAATCCGGCGCTTCGATCATGCTCGACCTCTCCGCGTGCGAGTTCATCGACTCGACCGGAATCGCGCTGATCGTGCGCGCCTGGCAGCGACTCAACGACAACGGCTCCGACGGCGGCCGGCTCGTCCTCTGCTGCAACAACCACCAGGTGCGGCGGCTGTTGAAGATCACCGGGGTCGAATCTTCGATTTCGATGCACGAGCAGCGCGACGCGGCGCTGGCCGAGCTGCGCGGCTGAGCATCCCCACAGCCGCTAGCTCGAGCTCGCCTGCGCCTCGCCGGCGGCGAAGCGGGCGACCGCCTGTTCGGGATCCGGGAAGACCTCGCCGCGAACGAAATGGCCGTCGCGTATCTCCCAAATCCAGGCGGTCGGCACGTCGCGTATGCCGAGCTCACGGCTGCGGGCATAGACGCGACCACGGACAAGGAGGGTCGCACCGCGCGCCTCCACCTCACTCGGCGTGATCTGCAGCTCGTCCCAGATCTGGGCGACGTCGGCAAGATAGTCGCGCAGACCCGCGCGGCCGCTGTAGGGAGCGTCGCGACCGACGACTTCGGCGGTGACCACGGGGAAGAACTCCATGTCCTCGTCGCAAAGCGCGACCATGCATGCCTCGTCGCGCTGGTTGAAGCATTCATACAGGCGTGTGACCAGTGCCACCTTCCGCTCAGACATCAGCCCCCTCCAAGCTCATCGTCGAGGACTGTCGGTCGGCGCGGACGTCCGCCGGCGCGGAGGGGGTGCGGGCGATCGCCAGCATCGCCACGTCGTCATCGAGGCGCCCCTCGGTAAAGGAATACAGCGAGCCCTCGAGCCGCTGCACGGCAACAGCAGGATTGCCCGTGCCGCCAAGATGCGCGCGCAAGCGCATCTCACCGTAGCGCCCCTCCGGTCCCCGCGCCTCGGTGATGCCGTCGGTGACGACAACGAGCTGCTGGCCGGGCTCGACCTCGGCGCGGGAGATGCTCCATTCGGCGTCGTGAAAGGCGCCGAGCACCGGGTCGGCCTCAGCAACCTCGGTGACGCTCTCGCCGTCGACCAGTAACGGTGGCAGGTGGCCGGCGACGGCCAGCCGGACGGGTTCGAAGCGGTCCTCGCTGAGCGTCATCGCGGCAAGGCTGCAGAGCGCCGAGTCGCCGCGGGCAAGCAGCGTGCGGTTGAGCGTGCGCAGGGCGACAAGCGGATCATCGGTGAGGACTGCGGCGGTGCGCAGGGTATAGCGGGCGATCGCGGTGATCGAGGCGGCGTGGGCGCCGCGGCCGGTGACGTCGCCGATCACGAGCATCCAACCGCCGGGCACGCGGAAGACGTCGTAGAAATCACCTCCGACCTCATTCTCGGCTCCCGCCGGCCGGTACATCGCAGCAACCGACCAGCCCGGGATGTGCGGTAGTGGCGAGGGCAGCAAGCTGCGCTGCAGGGTCTCGGCGATCTCCGAGCGCGCCTGCTCGGCTCGCTCGAGGTCGGCGAAGAGTCCCGAGTTGTCGAGCGCCAGCGCAATGCGGCCTGAGAGGATCCAGGCAAAACGCGCATCGGCGCGACGGTAACGCCGCCCTGACCATGCAACCGCGACGGTCAGCGTGCCGGTGATTTCCCCCCGCGCCTGAAGGGCGACCGTGATCGCCGAGCGAATTCCCAGACTGCGCAGAAATTCGAAGTCCTCGTCGTCGTGCGAGAGCCCGCGTATGTCGTCCTCCGACATTCGCTCGTAAAAACGCGGCTTCATCGCCGAACTGCGATCGGCGATCATCCGCGGCGGCGTCGAGGGCACGCGTTCGGTCAAGCCCCGCTCGAACTCAGGCTTGCCTCCGGGCGCAACTCGCACAGCGACCCGGCTCGGAACGCGATCCTCGTCGATCACGTCGATCATGCAGAAGTCGGCGATCTCCGGCACGAGGATCGCGCAGATCGCGTCGAAGGTCTGCTCGAGCGAGCCGCCGGCATCGGAGACGGCTGCGATGTCGGCGAGGATTTGGAAACGTCGGCGCGCCTTGCGCTCGCGGGCAAAGAGAACGACGAGCAGGGCAGCAAGAGCCACGAGTGCGACTACGGCTATCTCGATCCAGGGCATCCCACTCCTACCTGTTGCATTGCACCTCTACTGAAAAGACAGTATCCCGCTTCAGACTGGTTGTCCATAGCCATGACCCGCCGGGATCCGCTTCGTCACGCCGCACTCAGGAGGCCCGGTTTTCATCTCTCCCAATGCGGGTAATCCCGAGCAGCATGATCAACACCAGGTCGATTCCGCAACCCGGCGAACGCTGGCTCAGCTGCCCGCCGTACCTGCTGATCGCCCACGTGCTGCAGGTCGACGAGCGCGGCGACCCGCCGGTTGTCAGCTACGAGCTGCAGGACAACGAGGGCTTCCTACTCGAAAGCGTCGAGCACGCGCTGCTCGACGAGGGCTGGTGGAAGAGCTTCCAGCCGATGATCCGCCGCTGCGGCTGAAGGGCTGGGCTCGCCCCTGATCAGGCGGCCGTGCGCGCGGTCTTCTCACTTTGGCCCCCGTGTATGCCCTCGGCGAACTCCTCGACGATCTTGGTGTTGAAGGCCTCCAGATCCTCGGGCTTGCGACTGCTGACCAGGCCCTGATCGACGTGCACCTCCTCGTCGACCCACTCGGCGCCGGCATTGCGCAGGTCGGTTTGCAGACTTGGCCAGGAGGTCAGGGTGCGACCGCGCACGACGTCGGCCTCGATCAGGGTCCACGGTCCGTGGCAGATCACACCGACCGGCTTGCCGGCCTCGAAGAACGAGCGCACGAAGGAGACCGCTTCCGCTTTCGTCCGCAACTGATCAGGATTGACGACGCCGCCGGGCAGCACCAGGGCGTCGTACTTAGAGGCGTCCGCCTCGCCGACCGGAAGCGCCTGAAAAACGTCCCCCTTGTCGAGGTGGTTGAAGGCCTGCGCATCGCCGCCTTCTGGCGCCAGCAAGTCCACTTCGGCGCCAGCATCGAGGACGGCCTCCAAGGACTCGGTCAGCTCCATCTGCTCGACACCCTCATTGGCGATCAGGAAGGCGATTCGCTTGCCGTTCAACTCATCGGACATCAAAAGATCCTTTCGGTTTGGTTAGTTCTCCTGGTTCCCGCTTGGCGGCATTCGGCAAACCTGAAGGCCCGCGCGCGCAGGTCGCGGCGCAGATCGGGATCGTCGGCTCGCTCGCTCTAGGCAGATCAGGCAATTCCCTCGAACTCGTACTCGCGCAGGAAGCCCTCGAAGAGACGGCGGTGCCCCTGCTCGTCGCGGAGAATCGCAATCGTCATGTCCTGGGTCACCGGGTCGACCCCCTCGGTCTCCTCGATGATCCGCGTGTAGTGCTCGATCGCCCCGGTCTCGGCTTTGATCACGCCGCGGATCACGTGGACGATGTCGGTCTGGTGCTCGGGCGGCTGCAGGAACGACTGCTCGGCGGCGAAATCCCCGGAACCCGGGACGATTCCGTAGAGCTCCTTGATCCGCTCGGCGAACTGCTTGGCGTGGCCCAGCTCCTCTTCGATGTCCTCCGCGAGCGACTCTTTGATCTCCTGCGCCCGCACGCCGTCGAGGTTGACCGAGGCCGCCAGGTAGCTCATCACGGTCTCGATCTCCATCCAGTACGCCTTGCGCAGCAGCTCGACCACCTGCTCCCTCTTCTCCAGGTTGGCGCTGTCGAAGATTCCCTTGCTCGGCGTGGGCGCTGAAGCCTCCATCGTCGTTCCTCCGTTTCTCGCTTGCGGACTGGGTCCATCCATGTTTACCCCGCAAGGAGCGGCATCAATCGGCGCCCTCGATGGATGCCGTCCTGCGAACTGTGTTTCATTTGGTGCGAGGTGGGTATCACGGCGATCCCAAGGGAGATGAACCGGCAATCCCAGACCCGGGGCGCGATATCGCCGCGTGGTTATCCACACGGCCGATCGGAGCTGCGCGCGGAGTGTCTGCTCGAGGGCCTCGATCCCGCCGTGGAGGTCATGGTGCGTTTGCAGCAGCCGGTGGAGCGCCATGTCCTTGACGCGAATGGCGAACCGGTCGAATCGCTGTTCGTCGCCGGGAAACGCTATGCGAGTCGAGAGGAGATGGCCGTTCGCGAGGTGCGGATCCCGATGCTCCCGAACCGCTCAGCGACGGTCAGGGCCGCCGGCAGCAAACGCGCCGAGCTGGTCGAGAACGGCGCCCCCGCGGGCGTGCTTCTGTGGCACTGGGAACCGCTGCACGGCACCGTGGAAGCGTGGATCGATGAGATCGAGCCCAGCCTGCGCCGCGTCAGGGTGCACGTCGCCAACCGCCTCGAATGGGACGCCGCAGACGCCGAGCCGATGCGGCAGCGAACGCTCTACTCGACCGAGGTGGCAATGCACAGCCCCGACGGCGCCTTTGTCTCCCTCGCCCACCCCCCGCCGCATCTTCGCCATTGGTCCGCCGCCTGCCACAACGAGGGCCTCTGGCCGGTGCCTGTCGGCAAGACGGGTGACCGGCGTACGCTGCTCGCCTCCGGGGTCCCCCTGGAGGACTACCCGCAGCTTCGCCCGGGGAGCCTGGCCGAGCTCTTCAGCGGCGGTGGGCCCCACAGCCGAGTGTCGCTCGGCGCTGCACGCCACGCCGCCTGACTGCGATCAGGGAGCGAAGCTGGCGCGCGGGACGATGTCCGGGTCGCCGCCGGTCCAAGCGGTGAAGCGATACCAGGCCGGCTTCGCTTCGCGGCTTTCGGTCAGCAGGCCGGCCGAGTCGCAGAACTGACAACCCCCTCTGGCATCTGCCCAGGAGAACCACCAGACGCCGCCGATGCGCCAGCTCTGACGATGGTCGGCAAGCATCGAAAAGGCCTGGTCGAGCTCTCGCGCCTGCCCGAATAGACCTCGCTCCCAGCGCGTCTGGTAGCTGTCGGATCCCCAGCCGAGCTCGGTCACATAGAGCGGCGTTGGGGCGTCATGGTGACGCCGCATGATGCGCCTCAGGTTGCCGATCTGGGGGCGCATCGCGGCCGCGTCGGCGACATAGGGGTGCAGCGCCACCCCGTCGAAGAACCGCTTCACATTGCGCGCTCGGTAGATGCGGTTGAGGAAGTCGCCGGAGCCGATGTTGGGCGGGATCTGCAACGGCCTGCCAAAGAGCCCGCCGAGAATCACCTTGGCGCCGCGATCGGCCCGATGGATCGTCCGACCGCTGATCCGCAAGAGGCGGGCGAAACGCTCCGGATTGGAGCCGCTGGCGAAGGTGATGATGTTGGGCTCGTTCCAAACCTCCCAGGCATCGATCGGCAGGAAGGGCAGTTCCGGGTTTTCGCGCCAGAAGGAACCGCGCGGTCCGTAACGCTGCACCGCCCGGCGCAGGAAGGAAGCCCAGGCACGACTGGCCCAGCCGCTGTAGATCGGTTCGACGCGAGCCTGTCCTGCGACCCAACGTGGAGTCCCCCAGATGAAGGGGAAGGCCCGCATTCCGTGCTCGGCGGCAAGCGCAACCGAGTGGTCGAACACAGACCAGTCAGGTGCGACCAGGTAGGGGCTGTGCGGCTCGACCTGGAACCAGTAGAGCGGCAGGCGAATGCTTCGCACTCCCGCCTCTTCCATCAGCTCGTAGTCCTTTTCATTGGCGGAATTCTGGGGGGAGATGCCGACGAACCCCGGCAGCGCCTGCGCAGCAGCACTCGCCGGCAGCAGGAGCAGCGCCAGCAGCAGAGCGAGAATTGCGAGCTTCCGGTTCAAGGCATCCGTTGCAAACGTGGACCGCAGGCAAAGTAGCGGCCCGCCCCGTCATCCGCCGCCCGCCGGCAGAGCTGGACGGCCCCGGCCACTTCCCTCTGAGATACTTTGCCCCCTTCGGGGCGTGGCGCAGCCTGGTAGCGCGCACCGTTCGGGTCGGTGAGGTCCCCGGTTCAAATCCGGGCGCCCCGATGTTTGTAGCACAATACGTGCTACGCTAGTGACGTGAGCCGATCCCTTCACGTTCGGTTGGACGACAGCTCGGCCGCTGCCCTCAGGGTCGTTCGGGGTAGCGGGTCGAGCGATTCCGAGGCCGTTCGTACCGCCCTCCAAGAGGCCGCTGCCAGGCGCCGGGCGCGTTCGTCAATCGCCGAGGAGGTTGAGCGACTCGCAGCCGACGAGGCCGATCGGGTCGAGATGCAGGCCATCCGCGAGCAGATGTCTGACCTCGCGCCGGAATTGCTCGACTGAAGTGGTCCGTGGCGAGGTATTCCGGCTGCCTTCTCCGCGAGGCGCACGCGGACGCGAGCAGCGGGGCGCCCGCTACGCGGTCGTCGTTCAGGCGGACGAGTTCATGGCGCTGAGCACGACCCTCGTCTCGCCAACCTCGACAAACGCCAGCCCGGCCACGTTTCGCCCGACGATCGAGCTTGACGGCACCGAGACGCGCGTCCTCGTAGAGCAGACCACGGTGGTCGATCCGCAGCGCCTCGGCCATTCCGCCGGGCGCCTTGATGCCGATGAGCTTCGAGCTGTAGACGATGCTCTTGCGTTGGTCTTGGGTCTCTGACCATCGATTCGCGCTCGCCGAAGGATCGTCCCGGTCCCCGGCGGCACGATCCTTCAGCGAACGGGGACCTCCCGTGCGACGCGCGCCTCGAGGTCGTAGACGAAGCCCTGGACCTCGGTGCCGGCTGGGAGTAAGCCGGACCGGCCGATCGCCTCGACGTCTTGCCGCAGCGCCTCATCGGGATCGGCGATCGTGAGGAAGTCGACGTCCCGACCGGCCTCTGGGGGGAGCTGCCGGCGGATCTCCTCGTCCGTATGGGCGGCCATCGCGCAATCGGTGTGGTGGACGACCAGGACGCGCCTGGTGCCCATCGCACAGGAAGCCGCCAGCGAGCGCAGCGCGTCGCCGGTTGCCCGCGCGCCGGCGTTGCGAATGACGTGCACCGCCTCGGGCCAGAGGTCGAGCAAGCCGGCCGCGTCGAGGCGAGCGTCCATGCAGGTGACTATCGCCGTACGCGGCTGCTCGTCCGGGGTCATCGGGGCGCCATCCTAGAACGCCTCGGCGAGCAGCCCGATGCCGCGCTCGATCGCCGCCTCGGAGAGACAGGCAAAGCCGAGCACCAGGCCCGGCGGTCCCTGCGGGTTGAAGCGGTGAAGGGACAGACCGTCGAGGCCGACGCCGCGCTCGGCTGCAGCAGCGACCAGTGCCGGCTCGTCGGTGCCCGCGGGCAGCTCGACCAGCTCGTATAGGCCCGCGCCCCCGCCCAGCACATGCGCCTCGGGCAAGCGCTCGGACAGCGCCCCCAGCAGCACCTCACGGCGGCGCCGGTAGAGCAGGCCGGTGCGACGGATGTGGCGGTCGAGCTCGCCGCGTTCGATGAAGTCGTGCAGCGCCAGCTGGCCGATCGCCTCCGAGCCCCCGTCCTCGACCGCCTTTGCCCCGATCAAGGGCCACGCCAGCCAGGAAGGCAGGAGCGCCCAGCCGAGGCGCATCCCCGGCGTCAAGCGCTTGCTCGCCGAGCCGATGTAGGCGACCCGGTCCGGGGCCAGGCCCTGCAGCGCACCGAGGCCATTGCCGTCGTAGCGGTACTCGGCATCGAAGTCGTCCTCGACGATCAGTCCCTCGCCCGCCTCCGCCCACTCGATCAGCGCGGCGCGGCGCTCGCGGCTGAGCACCACGCCCGTCGGGAACTGGTGCGCCGGGGTTACGAGGACAGCGCTCAGCGCGGCGCGGTCGAGCGCGTCGACCTGGATGCCTTCGTCGTCGACTGGGATCGGCGCCACCTCGAGCCCGGCCTGCTCGACGATCAATCGGTGCGGGTGCCAACCGGGGTCCTCGAGCCCGATCCGCTCGACCCCCCGTGCCGCCAGCCAGCGGCAGATCAGCGAGAAGGCCTGGGCGAAGCCGGTGCAGATCAGCGTCTGCTCCGGCTCGGCGGCGACGCCGCAGACGCGACCGAGGTAGCCGGCAAGCGCCTCGCGCAGCGCCGGCACCCCGCGCGGGTCCGGATAGCCGACGGCGTCGAGCGGCGCCTGCCGCCAGGCGGCCCGCAACGAGCGCAGCCAGCGATCGCGCGGAAAGCCGACGAGGTCGGGAAGGCCGGGGTGGAAGTGGTAGGGGAAGCTGGGCAGCATCGAGCGCGCCGGCGGCCGCACTCCCGTCGTGCGCACCGTCCGCGCCACCCGCACGGGTGCGCCCTGCCGGCTCAGCAGGTAGCCCTCGGCGACGAGCTGGCTGTAGGCCTCGGTGACGACGCCGCGGGAGATCCCCAGCTCCCTGGCCAGCGCCCGGCTCGAGGGCAGCGCCGCGCCTGCGGACAGGCGGCCGGCCTGGATGCCCTCACGGATCGACCGCTCGACCTGCTCATGCAGGGGCAGCTCGGCGCCGCGTTCGATCTCCACCAACATCCCCGCACCTGCAACTGGACCATTTGAACTTGCCATTACTGGAACTGTATATCGAGCCAGTACGTCTCTAAAGTGGGTCTCTCCACTCGCCCAGGAGGACGTCATGGCTCAGAGCAACGGCAACAGCAGAACGATCACCATCGTCGGCGGCGGGCTCGCCGGCCTGACCGCGGCAATCGCCTGCGCGGAGGGCGGCAGCAAGGTGCGATTGCTGGAGGCGCATGAGAGCCTCGGCGGCCGTGCCCGCAGCACCGGCGGCCGCTACAAAGCCAACCTCGGCCCCCACGTCATCTACAAGGACGGCGACTTCTGGGAATGGCTGGCCGATCGCGATCTGCTGCCCGCCTACGCGAGCCCGCCACTCTCCGGAATCCGCTTCCGCTGGCAGGGAAGCGCCCGCCGGGTCCCACCGCTGAGCACCGTGCCTTCCGTGCTGCGGCTGCGCGGACGCGAGGCACCGGTCGACGTCGACTTCCGCAGCTGGGTCACCGCCCACAGCGACGAGCGCACCGCCGCGATGCTCTCGGCCGCGGCCGGCGTCTACACCTTCCACCACGACCCGGGCGAGCTCTCCGCCGCGTTCGTCTGGAAGCACTCGGTCCGCGTCCTGCTCAGCCCCCCGCCCACGGCGCGCTACCTGATCGGCGGCTGGGGCGCCCTGGTGCGCTCGCTGGAAGGGCGAGTCCGGCAGCTCGGCGTCGAGGTCGTGACCGGGCAGCAGGTCGACGCGCTGCCCGGCGGCCCGACGATCCTGGCCACCGAGCTCGAGCATGCCCGTGCCCTGCTCGACGACGATTCGCTTACCTGGCCCAGCGGCAACACCGTCTGCCTCGATCTCGCCCTCAGCCATCGCCGCGGCGACCCCTTCGTCGTCTCCGACCTCGACGAGGCCGGATGGGTGGAGCGCTTCAGCGCACCCGACCCCTCGCTCGCTCCGGCTGGCGAGGAGCTGGTGCAGGCCCAGATGCCGGTGCGGCCCGGCGAGAGCACCGAGCAGACGGCCCTGCGCCTCGATCGCCTTCTCGACGTCTCCCTCCCCGACTGGCGCGAGCGCGAGACCTGGCGCCGCCGTCAACTCATGACCGCCCGCACCGGGCCGCTCGACCACCCGGGCAGGAGCTGGCGCGACCGGCCGGCCATCGACCGCGGCGACGGCGTGTTCCTCGCCGGCGACATGGTCGCCGCACCCGGCCTCCTCTCCGAGGTCTCCTGGGCGAGCGCGGTCGAGGCGAGCTGCCTGGCGCTCAGCTCACCGCTTCGATCGCCCGTTCGACCCGGCCGAGGGCAGGCCCGTCCTGAAGCGTCCGCGTCCCCCGCGGCCCGCTGACGATCATCGCCTGTCCGGCGCGGATGCCGAGTCGCGTGCCAAGGTCTTCATAACCTTCCAGCGTCCGCGCGATCGCCCCATCGGAGCCGCCCTCGCTATCGAGGTACTGCTGCCATTCGGGCACATCCAGTTCGCCGATCGAGCCGGCCAGCGAGGCCATGAACTCGTTGTCGATCCCGAACCGTTCGGCCTCGGCCTGATTGAGGAAGAAGAGATAGGTGTACTGCCAGCCGTAGCCCTGCTGCGCCGCCGCCTCGGCGCCGAAGAAGCCGAGCTCGAGCGGGTTCTCGGCGACGGAGTAGTGGCGCATCAACAGCTTCGCCGTGCCCGGTCGCGCGTAGTTTTCGACCAGACCGGGGATCGTGTCGAGGAAATCGGCGCGGCAGTTGCCGCACTGGAGATCGTTGAAGACCTGGATCGAGACCGGCGCGTCGTTCGAGCCGAGCCGGTCGCCTTCCTGCGGCACGCCGCCGAAGAGCTCCTGAGCGGTCGCGATCCCTTCGACCTTGACCAAGTCGCGGCCGGCCTCCCTGGTCGAGATCTCGACCACGGCGTAGCCAAGCGCGACCAGCGTCAGGCCAAGGGCGAGGATCACCCAGAGCCGGCCGCGGCGCGGAAGCGGGGTTACGGCGACTTCGGACACTGCGGCAATTATCGCGGTTGACACGTCCGCCCCTTGGGGTAAGACTGGGCATACCCGATTTCAACTACCTGGGAGGTCCGCGGTGGCCAATCACCTCACCCCGTCCGAGCTTGCCGACGAGCTGCGCATGAAACGGCAGGAGGTGATCGGCAAATGCGTTGAGATGCACGTGCCGATCTTCCACGGGCGGATCGACAAGTCGCTCTTCCAGACATCGCTGCGCCAGACGACCGAACGACAGGGTCAACAGCGCGCTTCGGCTGCTTAGCCAGCCAGGCTAGTTCACTAGACTCCCCGCCGTGGAGGAGCGGGGCACCAAATCGACCACGCTCGCGGACCTGCTTCCGCGTGCTGCCGAGCTCTATGGGGACGCTCCGGCGATCCAGTTCAAGCACGGCGACGAGTGGGTCAAACGCAGCTTCGTCGAGGTCGAGGAGACGGTTCGCAAGCTCGCTCTCGGCCTGGTGGATCTCGGCGTCGCCAAGGGCGACAAAGTCTCGATCCTCGCCAACACCCGCCCCGAGTGGACCTACTTCGATTTCGCCGCCCTCTCGATCGGCGCCACCGTCGTTCCTATCTACCAGACCAACTCGCCCGAGGAGTGCCAGTACGTGCTGGAGAACTCCGATGCCAAGGTCGTCGTGGTCGAGGACGACGAGCAGTTGGAGAAGATCCGCACCGTGCGCGGGCAGCTGCCGCTGCTGGACCACATCGTGCGGATGACCGGCTCGAGCGAGGACACGATCTCGCTCGACGATCTCGCCTCGCGCGGCGCCGCTCGCGCCGCGGCGGAGTGGGAGCGGCTATGGAGCGCCGTCACCCCCGATGACATCTGCACCTTCATTTACACCTCGGGAACGACCGGGCCGCCAAAGGGCTGCGTGATCAGCCACGGCAACTACCGGGCGATGCTCGACATGGTCAACCAGAACAGCGTGATCGAAGGCGAAGACGTGACCTACCTCTACCTGCCGCTCGCGCACTCGTTTGCTCTCCTGATCCAGCTCGGCAGCTTCGATCTCGGCGCGACGATCGCCTACTGGGAGCGCGACCCGCTGAAGATCATGCCCAACCTGGCCGAGGTCAAACCGACCTACTTCCCCTCGGTGCCGCGCATCTTCGAGAAGATCTACACCCTCGCGACCAGCAGCATGGAGAAGGAGGGCGGCCTCAAAAAGGCGATCTTCGACTGGTCCATTCGCGTCGGTGCCAGGGTGCGCGACGCCGAGCGGGCCGGTCGCAAGCCCGGCTTCCTGCTGCGCAGGCAGTACGACTTCGCCGATAAGCAGGTGCTGTCCAAGATCCGCGGCCTGTTCGGCGGCAAGCTGCGCCTCGCCGTCTCCGGAGCGGCGCCGATCAGCCCCGACATCCTGCGCTTCTTCGACGCCGCAGGTGTGCTCGTGCTCGAGGGCTGGGGGATGACCGAGACCTCGACCGCGGCGACGATCTCCACCCCCGAGGACTTCAGGATCGGCACGATCGGCAAACCCTTCCCCGGCTGCGAGGTGAAGATCGCCGAGGACGGCGAGATCCTGGTCAAGGGCCCCAATGTCTTCCAGGGCTACTACAAGAACGACGAGGCGACGCGCGAGACGATCGTTGACGGCTGGCTTCACACCGGCGACCTGGGTTCGATCGACGGCGACGGCTTCATCACGATCACCGGCCGCAAAAAGGACATCATCATCACCGCGGGGGGCAAGAACATCACCCCCGCCAACCTGGAGAACGAGATCAAGCAGCATCCGCTGGTCTCGCAGTGCGTGGTCGTCGGCGACCGCAAGCCCTATCTGGTCGCACTCGTCACCCTCGACCCCGAAGAAGCGGCCGCTTACGCCAAGGAGCACGACCTGCTGGAGGACGCCGGCCAGCTCGCCGCCAACGGCGACGTGCGCGCCGCGATCGAGGCGCACCTGGCGAAGGTCAACGAGAAATTCGCCCGGGTCGAGCAGGTGAAGAAGATTGCCATCCTGCCCGAGGACCTCTCGCAGGAGAGCGGCGAGCTGACGCCGACGCTGAAGGTCAAGCGAGCCGTCGTCGCCGACAAGCACCAGAGCGAGATCGAGCGGCTCTACGCCGGCTGAGGGGCGGCGGCTTCGGCCGGTCCTGCTAGGCCCGTCCTCAGGAGGCTTCGTCGGACTGGCGCAGCAGCGTCGCCGTGGTCTGCTCGAGAACACGACGCCAGGCCGAGTTCTGCTCGGGCTCCTCTTCCGCCGCCCGCTCGACCGCGCGGCGGACGCGGCGCTCGGAGATCTCGAGCCCGTGGCGCTCGGAGATCTCCTTGTAGCGGTCGTAGTCCTGGGCAAGCGTGGCGGTGACCGACTCGAACCCGTGGCGGGCGATCTTGAGTCGCCGCGAGTAGTCCATGATCGGCGTCCCGAACATCAGCTCGTCGTTGGGCTCGGGCTCGATCAGGATGATGTCGACGCCCGGGTACTTCTCCTCCCACTGAGCAACCGCCTCGTGCAGGCGCGCGTGGGCGATCAGGCGGAATGCCTGGTTGGCGATCGCCGGCAGCCCCATGTCGGCGACCCGCCGCACGCGCGTCCCGAATACGGTCGGGATCGTCTGCTCGAAGTCGTTGACGTAGGGAACGAGCGGGTTCACCACGAGAATGAACTTGGCGCCCTTCTCGACCGCGATGTCGACATTGGTGGTCGAGCGGATGCCGCCGTCGACGAGCTGGCGGCCCTTCAGGTCCACCGGCTTGTAGACGATCGGCAGCGCGGTCGAGCACTCGATCGCCTTGGAGATCGGCACGTCGTCCCAGCCCTGCTCGCCGAAGACCAGGCGCTCGCAGGTATCGAGATCGGTCGCGGTCAGATAGAGCTCGTTGTCGAGCAGGCGGAAGTCGTTGATCCGGCCGCTGTCGCTGAGGGCCTGCTCGACGTAGCCAGCGATGCCGGCGTTCGAGTAGAGGCCGGTGGGCAGCGCCTCGGCGAGGCCCACGCCGATGTCGATCGCCGAGAAATCGCCCATCTGGGCCAGCCGGCGCACCAGCTCGATCGTGCGCAGCGGCAGCATCGCCGCTTTCTGCAGGAAGCCCAGGTAGTTGAACTTGAGCACCTTGTCGAGGTCGAGATCCTCGAACTCGGACGGCTCGCGCTTGTTGATCACCTGCATCATCTCGTCGGGGGTTACGCCGTTGGCGAGCATCGTCGCGACGAAGGAGCCGGCACTGGTGCCGACGTAGACGTCGAAGTTGTTGACGGTGCTGTTGACCGCAAGCAGATCGAGCGCACGCAGGGCACCGATCTCATAGACGCCGCCGGTGAACCCACCGCCGCCCAGCACCAGGGCCGTCTTCGAGGGCCGCTTGCGACCCTTGCCGCGTTTGCGACGGGTCGGGGTCTCGATATCGACGACCTTGCCCATAAACACGGATTATCCCAGACGCAGCGGGCGGCCCCGGTCGGCGGGTCCTGTCACGGCGGCCCTCCCCCATGTGCTCGGACGCGCTTCGCGCGCCCTCCGCTATGGGGGACCCCCGCCGCCGCGCCACCCGCCGAAGAGGCCGCTACCTTCGACGAATTCCGTGTTGGAGCATGCAATGAGACGGGCCTCGATTGTCTTCGCCGTGCTTGCAGTCCTCCTCCTGCCGGCTACGGCAATTGGGGCTGGCAACCCCTGTCAGGAAATGAAGCGCCGGTTGGTCTACGGGGGCGGGGCGGCGAGTGGGTTGTTCGTTGTCGACGCGGAAACCGGCAGGCCGGTCTGTGCGCGCGCGGCTAAACGGCCTCGCATCCTCGCCTCGAACACCAAGCTGTTCACGACGTCGACCGCCCTGTCGCGCTTTGGGCCCCAGTACCGCATCGTCACCAAGCTGCTCACCGATGGCACGATTGGCCTTGGCGGCGTCCTCCACGGCAGTCTCTACCTCCAGGGTGGGGGCGATCCCGCGCTCGGAGTGCCCGCCTTCTATGACCGCTACGGCGGCGGTCTCGGCACGAACCTGTTGGCGCTCGAGGCGCAGTTGCGGGCGGCCGGGGTCCAGCGTGTCACCGGGCGGCTCTACGCCGACGACAGCGTCTTCGACCGGCTGCGCGGCGTCGCCGATTCCGGCTACGCGACCAGCCCCTACATCGGCCCTCTCTCCGGCCTCTCCTTCGACTCCGGCTACCGCGGTTCGATCAGCCAGGGCTTCGCCTCCGATCCGGCGCGGCTCGCCGCCACCAAGCTGGCGCGGGCGCTGCGCTCCACCGGCGTCGCCGTCCGCACCCAGGTTGCGCGCAGCGTCACCCCTGCCGGCGCGGAAACGCTGGCAGTCGTGCGCTCGCCGATGATGTCGCAGCTGGTCGAGGCAACCGACGTCTACTCGAACAACTTCTTCGCCGAGATGCTGGCCAAGCTGCTCGGCGCCCATTTCGGCGCGGGGGGAACGACCGCCGCCGGTACCACGGTGGTCGAGCGTTTTGCCCGCAGCCACGGCTCAGCCATACACGCGGTTGACGGATCGGGCCTCACCCGTGGCAACCTCGCCTCGCCCTTCGCCGTGGTGGGCCTCCTGCAGGCGATGCAGCAATCGGAGGTGGGCGATGAATTCATCCAGGACCTGGCGCTCGCCGGCCACGAAGGAACCGTTGCCGACCGCATGCAGGGCACCGCCGCCTACGGTCGCTGTCGCACCAAGACCGGGACCCTGACCGGTGCCAGCGCCCTCTCCGGCTACTGCTTCAACCGCAGCGGCCGCACGATGATCTTCTCGATCCTGATGAACGGCGTCCGCGACCTCTCGCTCGCCCACTACGAGCAGGACAGGATCGCCGCCCTGGTCGCTTCCTACTGACCCCGCCTCTTACGCCGTTTGTCGCGCTCGTCGAGAGAGATGTATACGACGAGACTGGCGATGAATGCGAAAAGACCAAGGGCTTGCAGGGGTCCTTCTCCCGCATTCCTCAAGAGGACCCCCCCAACCAGCAGAATCACGAACGCGACAGCGATGCCGATGTTTGCGTATCGAATTCCGCCCACGTCATTCCTTCCTACTACAGACAATTCATTTCAGAAACCATAACGCAGAATCAGGTCGATACAAGACACCAGTGCACCGACGATGCCTCCGAAGTAGCCATCCACCAGAACTCGGGCCTCAATTTCCTCCCGTGGCTGCTTGACCGCCAAGCGGTAGATGCCTGCCGCAAAACCACCGAGAACGATCCCCGCGCCTACCGCGGTTGCGAATCCCTCGAACAGGGTCGTAAGAGGGCCGATCTGTGCGAATGCCATACCGCGATCCTGGCGGGCCGGAACGCACGCGTGGTGCGCTGAAGGTGCCGACAAGCAAAATCTTTTGAATCGACTTGCGCGCACGGAGATCGGCCGCCTGACCCGACACCTAGAATCGGTCGCGTGCGCGTTCTGCTGACCAACGACGACGGCATCTCCGCCCCCGGCCTGCAGGCGGCCCGCCGCGCATTGCGCGAGCTCGACAGCGTGGAGGTGGACGTGATCGCGCCGGACTCAAACCGCAGCGCCACCGCGCGCAGCATCACCACCCGCTCGCCGCTGACGGTCGAGGAGATCGAGTTCGGCGACGGCGATCGTGGTTTTGCCACCGACGGCACGCCGGTCGACTGCGTCCGCTTCGCCGAGCTCGGCCTCGTCGGTCAGCGGCCGGACCTGATCGTCTCCGGGATCAACCACGGCGCCAACCTCGGCGACGACATCACCTACTCGGGCACGGTGGCCGCCGCCTTCGAGGGGATCGTGCTCGGCATCCCCGCCGTGGCTATCTCCCAACAGTCCTCGGGCGGGGGCATGGGCTACGTCAGCGGTCGCTTCGACTTCTCCGTCGCAGCCTCGTTCCTCGCCCAGCTCGTCGCCGCGCTGAAGGACGAGCCGATGCCGCTGGAGACGCTGATCAACGTCAACTGCCCCGCCGGCGAGCCCACCGGGATCGAGGTGACCAAGCTGGGCAAACGGGTCTACAACGACGAGCTGAAGCTCGTTTCCGAAGACGAAGACGGTCGCCGCCACTACGAGATCTACGGCTGGCAGCCGGGCTTCGAAGAGCTCGAGGAAACCGACCTCATGGCGGTCTCACAGGGTCGCATCGCGGTCACGCCGATCCACTTCGACCTCACCGACCACGGCGAGCTAGACCGCCTGCGCGGCTGGGACCTCGAGCGGATGCTCGCCGCGAGCTCTCCCTCCTCGGTGTGAGCGCTGCCCCGGCCGAGAAGCGCGCGGGGGAGTTGCGCCGCGAGCTCGCGGTACACAACCGCCAGTACTACGTCCTCGACGATCCGCTGATCGACGACGACGAATACGACGCGCTGCTCGACGAGCTGCGGGAAATCGAGGCCGAGCATCCGCAACTGCGCGGGCCGGACTCGCCCACCCAGCGCGTCGGGGCGCCGCCCCTGGACCGCTTCGAGCAGGTTGAGCACCGGGAGCAGATGCTCTCACTGGCCAACGCGCGCAACGAGGAGGAGCTGCGCGCCTGGGAGACGCGGGTGCGCAACCACCTCAAACGACTCGACATCAGCGCCGCCGAGTTCAGCTACACGACGGAGCCGAAGATCGACGGGCTGGCGATCTCGCTCACCTACGAGAATGGGATTCTGGTCCGCGGTGCAACCCGCGGCGACGGCCGCGTCGGCGAGGACGTGACCCAGAACCTGCGCACGATCGGGGCGATCCCGCTGCGCATCGACGATGCGCCCACCCTGGTCGAAGTGCGGGGCGAGGTCTATCTGCCGATCGCCGACTTCAAAGCGCTGAATGAGCGCCGCGCCGAGGTGGGCGAGCCGGCGTTTGCCAACCCGCGCAACTCGGCTGCCGGCTCGATCCGCCAGCTCGATCCGGCGCTGGCAGCCGAACGGCCGCTCTCGATCTGGTGCTACGGGCTCGGCGCAATACACGGTCTCGACCCCGCCAGCCACAGCGAGGAGATCGAGTGGCTGCGCGAGCGCGGCTTCAAGGTCAACCCCGATACCGGCCATCACGCCGAGATCGAGTCGGTGGTCGAGCGCTGCCACCGGTGGGAGGAACGACGCGAGGAGCTCGACTACGAGATCGACGGCGTCGTCATCAAGATCGACGAGCGGGCGCTGTGGCGGGAGCTGGGAGTGGTCGGGCGGGAGCCACGCTGGGCGATCGCCTGGAAGTTCGCGCCGACCACGGCCACGACCAAGCTGCGCAACGTCGTCTGGAACGTCGGCCGCACCGGCCACCTGGTGCCCTTCGCGATGCTCGAGCCGGTCCATCTCGGCGGTGTAACCGTCTCGACCGCGACCCTGCACAATGAGGAGGACCTGGCGCGCAAGGACGTCCGGGTCGGCGACGAGGTGGTCGTGATGCGCGCCGGAGACGTGATTCCGCAGGTCGTGGCGCCGCTCAGCCAACGACGCAAGAAGGGCGCCCGGCGGCCGAAGCCGCCGCGCAAATGTCCCGTCTGCGGCACGCTGACGGTCAAGCCCGAGGACGCGGTCTTCACGATCTGCCCCAACCGCTCCGGCTGCCCCGGCCAGTCCTTCCAGCACGTCAAGCACTTCGTCAGCAAGGGGGCGATGGACATCGACGGGCTGGGCGAGAAGCAGGCGCTGCGCTTCCTCGAGGAAGGCCTGATCGAGGACGTCGCCGACATCTACGAGCTCGACGAGGAGCGGTTGGTCGGGCTGGAGGGCTTTGGCGAGGTCTCGGCGCGCAATCTGGTGACGGCAATCGACGCCTCGCGCGCGCGGCCCTTCAAACGGGTCCTCTACGCGCTGGGCCTGCCCGGCGTCGGCTACGTCACCGCGGAGGCGCTGGCCGACCACTTCGGCTCGATCGACGCACTGCACGAGGCCGACCCCGAGCGGATCGAGGAGGTCGAGGGGGTGGGTCCGATCATGGCGGTTCAGATCGCCGAGTCGCTCGCCGACGAGCCGACCTGGGCGCTGGTCGAGAAGCTGCGGGGGAAGGGCTTGCGGTTGGAGCAGGACGCCTCGGAACGACGCGCGGCCGGAGGCCCGCTGGAAGGCAAGACCCTGGTCCTCACCGGCACCTTGCCCGAGCTGACGCGAGAGGAGGCGGCGGCGCAGATCAAGGCTGCCGGCGGCAAGGTGGTCAACTCCGTCTCGAAGAAAACCGACTACGTCGTCGCCGGCGAGAACCCGGGCTCGAAGCTGGCCAAAGCAGAGAAACTGGAGACCGAGATCCTCGACGAAGCGGGTCTGCGGGCGCTGCTCGTGTGACAACCGTCCGCCTCGACATCGAATACGACGGAGCTGGTTTCCGCGGCTGGGCCGCGCAACCTGGGCTGCGGACTGTGCAGGCAGAGCTGGAGGCCGCCTTGGCCACCGTGCTGCGTGAGCCGGCGCAGCTGACCGTGGCCGGGAGAACCGATGCCGGCGTGCACGCGCTGGGGCAGGTGGCGAGCTTCGTCACCGGGGCCGAGGTGCGGGAGGACCTGGCGCGGCGGTTGAACGGGGTCGTCCCCGACGATGTCTGCGTGACCGCGGCGACGGTGGTCGGCGACGATTTCGACGCGCGCCACAGCGCCAAATCGCGCAGCTACCTCTACCGCGTCCTCGTCCGCTCGGCACCAGGCCCCTTCGAGCAGGGCCGTGCCCTCTGGTGGCCGTACCGGGTGGACCTGGACGCCCTGGAAGCCTGTGCAGCGGCCCTCCCCGGCACCCACGACTTCACCGCCTTCACCCCCACGCAAACCGACCACGTCCGCTTCGAGCGCGACATCCTCGCCGCCTCCTGGCAGCGCGATGGAGACATCCTCGCCTTCCGCATCACCGCCGACGCCTTCATGAGAAACATGGTCCGCATCCTCGTCGGCACCATGCTGGAAGCATCCGGGGGCCGCAGGACCCCCAAAAGCTTCCAGAAGCTGCTCGAGGGTGCGCCTCGCACGGCGGCGGGCGACACGGCGCCGCCACATGGGCTGTATCTGGAGTCAGTCGCTTACTAGACGAGCTCGAGGTAGACCATCTCGGTCGAGTCCGACCGCCGCGGACCCAACTTGACGATCCGCGTGTATCCACCCGGCCGCTCGGTGTAGCGCGGCGCGACCTCCTCGAACAGCTTGTGCACCACGAACTTGTCGTTGTGGAGCGTCGCCAGCGCTTGCCGGCGAGCATGCAGGTCGCCGCGCTTGGCGAGGGTGATCAGCTGCTCGACCTCGGGCTTGACAGCCTTCGCCTTCGCCTGGCTGGTCTTGATCCGCTCGTGCTGGATCAGCTGCTTGGAGAGATTGGAGAGGAGCGACTCCCGGTGCGACGCATCGCGGCTCAGTTTGTTTCGCTTCTTGCGGTGACGCATCGGATCCCCTGCTCGCTTTCGTCGCTTCCTCAGTCAGCCTGAAGATCGAGGCCACGGGCCTGCAGGGTCTCGATCACTTCCTCGATCGACTTCGAGCCGAAGTTGGGGATCGCGTTGAGCTCGGAGCGCGATTTGCGCACCAGGTCGCCGACCGTCTGCACGCCGGCTCGCTTGAGACAATTGTAAGAGCGCACGCCGAGCTCCAGCTCCTCGATCAGGATCTCGTCGAGCCCGTTGTTGACGGCAGCAGCAACCCCGTCGCCGGCACCGACGGCCGAAAGGCCGTCACCACCGGCAAGCGGTGCGGCAATCGCCTCGCGGGCGGTGAGCTCCTCGACCCGCTCGGCGTCGGTGAAGATCGCCAGGGTCTTGATCAGGATCTCCGAGGCCTCACGCAGTGCGGCAGCCGGCTCGAGCGAGCCGTCGGTCTCGAGCTCCAGGGTCAGTTTGTCGAAGTCGGTCCGCTGGCCGACTCGGGCGGTCGCGACCGAGTAGGACGCGCGCCGGATCGGGGAGAAGATCGAGTCGATCGGGATCACGCCGATCGGCTGCTCGTCGGACTTGTTCTCCTCCGCCGGAGAGTAGCCGCGGCCGCGGCCGATCGTCAGGTAGACCTCGAGCTTGGTTTTTTTCTCCAGCGTCGCGATCGGCGCGTCGGGGTTGAGGATCTCCACCCCGGAGGGCAGGTCGATGTCCTTGGCCTTGACCTCGCCGGGGCCGGTGGCGACGAGCGGCGCCTCGACCTCGTCGGCGTCGGTGTGCATGCGGACGACGAGGTCCTTCAAGTTGAGGACGATGTCGGTTACGTCCTCTTTGACGCCCGGCACGCTGGAGAACTCGTGCGCGACGCCCTCGATGCGGACGCTGGTCACGGCAGCGCCGCCCAGCGATGAGAGCAGGACGCGACGGAGGCTGTTGCCGAACGTGTAGCCGAAGCCCTTGTCGAGGGGCTCGATCGTGAAGGTGCCGCGGCGGTCATCCGCCTTCTCTACGGTGATACGAGGGACCTGGAAGTCAGTGGTCATGGGTTCCTTGCGTAGCTGTGTTTCAGAAATCGTTCCGGACTACTTGGAGTACAGCTCGACGATCAGCTGCTCCTGCACCGGCGCCGAGATCTCCGCGCGCTCTGGATAGCGCAGGACCTTGGCGGTAAGGGAGTCGTGGTCGGCCTGCAGCCAGGCCGGCACGGTCGAGACGAGCTCGGTCGCTTTGCGAATCGTTTCGGTGGCCGCCGAACCGGACTTGATCGAGATCACGTCCTCCGGACGCACCTGGTAGGAGGGGACGTCGACGCGGCGGCCGTTGACCAGCCAGTGCCCGTGGCGGACGAGCTGACGGGCCTGGCGCCGCGAGGCGGCAAAGCCGAGTCGCACCAGGACGTTGTCGAAGCGGGACTCGAGCAGCCGCAGGAGGTTCTCACCGGTGACACCGTCCTGACGGGAGGCTTTGTCGTAGTAGGCGCGGAACTGGCTCTCCAGCACCTGGTAGTAGCGGCGCGTCTTCTGCTTCTCACGCAGCTGCACGCGGTACTCGGACTGGCGCATGCGGCCGCGGCCGTGCTCACCGGGTGGGTAGGAGCGACGCTCGACGCCGCACTTGTCGGTGAAGCAGCGTTCGCCCTTGAGGAAGAGCTTCTGACCCTCGCGGCGGCACTGCTTGCACTGGGCGGAGGTGTCGCGGGCCATCAGACGCGCCTCCGCTTCTTCGGCCGGCAGCCGTTGTGGGCCTGCGGAGAGACGTCCTTGACCGTGGTCACGTCGAGCCCCGCGGCCTGCAGCGAGCGGATCGCGGTCTCGCGACCGGAGCCGGCGCCCTTGGCGAACACCTCGACCTTTTCGAGGCCGTGTTCCATCCCCTTCTTGGCCGCCGCGTCGGCGGTGACCTGGGCGGCGAACGGAGTCGACTTGCGCGAGCCTTTGAAGCCGGCCGACCCCGCCGACTCCCAGGCGATCACGTTGCCCTGCGTGTCGGTCAGGGTGACGATCGTGTTGTTGAAAGAAGTCTTGATGTGGGCCTGCCCGTAGGCGATGTTCTTTTTGACGCGGCGCCGGGTGCGCCCTTTGGCGGGTTTTTTGGCTGCGGCCATTGGGCTCCCCTACCTCGCCGTCGGCGCCTTGCGCCTGCCGGCGACGCTCATTCGGCGCGGACCCTTGCGGCCACGCGCGTTGGTCTTCGTCCGCTGGCCGCGGACCGGCAGGCCGCGGCGGTGGCGCAGGCCGCGGTAGGAGCCGATCTCCATCAGTCGTTTGACGTCCTGAGAGCGCTCGCGCCGCAGGTCGCCCTCGACCTCGCGCCGCTCGACCGCCTCGCGCAGTTTGACCACCTCGTCCTCGGTCAGGTCCTTGACCGAGGTGTCCGGGTCGATCTTGGTCTCGGCGAGGATCTCCTGCGCGGTCGACCGACCGATGCCGAAGATGTAGGTGAGGCCCACTTCGACGCGCTTGTTGACCGGGATGTTGATCCCTGCGATCCGCGCCATGAATCAGCCCTGCCGCTGCTTGTGACGCGGGTTCTGGCAGATCACAAGGACCGCCCCATTGCGGCGGATGACCTTGCACTTTTCGCACATCGGCTTTACGGAAGCTCGGACCTTCATCGCTCCGGGGTTGTCTCGACTACAGGACTCCCGCCCGCCCCATGAGTCGGGCAAGCGGGCACGAACAAACGGCCCTCAGGGCCGACCGAGAAAGATAGCAGGGGAGCGCTTCGGCCAGGGGGCCGGCTGGGGCCAGGTGGGTGCCCCGTACCCGCCTACTCGTCCTCGTGCCACGGCGTGAGGATCCTCGGTCCCTCGGCCGTGACCGCGATCGTGAACTCGAAGTGGGCTGCCAGGGAACCGTCCTGGGAGTAGACCGCCCAGCCGTCATCGCCCATGCGGACCAGGGGACCGCCGGCGTTGACCATCGGCTCGATCGCCAGCACCGTGCCCTCCTCCAGCTCCGGCCCCTTGCCCGGCTCGCCGAAGTTGGGCACCTGCGGATCCTCGTGCATATCGCGGCCGATGCCGTGGCCGACCAGGGTGCGGATGATCGAGAGGCCCTCGATCTCGACCGCGCGCTGAATTGCCGCCGAGACATCGCCAAGGTGGTTTCCGGGGTGCATCTGCTCGGCCCCGGCGAAGAGCGCCGCCTGGGTCACGTCGAGCAGCTTGCGCGCCTCGGGCGAGACCGAGCCGATCGGCACGGTGATCGCCGCGTCGGCGACCCAGCCGTCCTTGATCACCCCGACGTCGATCGAGAGCACATCGCCGCGCTTCAGCTCGTAGGGCCCCGGGATGCCATGCACGACCATCGAGTTGGGCGAGGCGCAGATCGAACCGGGAAAGCCGCGGTAGCCCTTGAACGCAGGCTCGGCCCCCTGCGAGCGGATGAACCTCTCCGCCGCCGTGTCGAGCTCCTTGGTGGTGACGCCCGACCGCGCTTTCGAGGCGAGCATTCGCAGGCAACGGACCAGGATCTGCCCCGCCGCGGCCATCATGTCGACCTGCTCCGGGCTCTTCTTGATGATCATTCGGTACACGCTAGCCGCCCGCCGAAGGCCGTCTAGACCGTCTCGTCAGCTTCCAGCTTCAGCGTCGCCAGCGTCCGCCGCAACTCGTCGGCCACCGCGTCCGGCGCAGCGCCGCCGTCGATCCGCCGCAGGACGCTCTGGTGGTCGTAGGACTCGATCAGCGGCTCGGTCTTCTCGTGGTAGGTCTCGAGCCGGTGGCGGATCACCCCGGGCTTGTCGTCGTCGCGGACGATCAGCTCGCTGCCGTCGACGTCGCAGGCGCCCTCGCGCTCGGGCGGGTTGAAGTCGACGTGGAAGACGTGGCCATTCTCGACGCAGGTGCGGCGGCCACCCAGCCGGCGCATCACCTCCTCGTCGCTGGCGTCGATCAGGAGCACCGCTGTCAGCCTGCGGCCCAGCTCGTCGAGCTTCGCCGCCAGCGCCTCCGCCTGCGGCACCGTGCGGGGGAAGCCGTCGAGAATGAAGCCATCGGCCGCCTCCGCGGAGTCGATCCGCTCGGCGATCGCGCCGACGATCACCTCGTCGGGCACCAGGTCGCCGCGGTCCATGTACTCCTTGGCCGCCTTGCCCAGCTCCGTTTCGTCGCGCACAGCCGCCCGCAGGATGTCCCCGGTTGCCCAGTAGGGAAGCTGCAGGTCTTCCTGCAGCCGCTCCCCCTGGGTGCCCTTGCCACTTCCGGGAGGGCCGAGAAGGACGAGATTGAGCTCTATTTGAGGAACCCCTCGTAATTTCGCATCATCAGCTGGGCCTCGAGCTGCTTCACCGTGTCCAGCGCCACACCGATCACGATCAGGATCGAGGTGCCGCCGAAGAAGAAGTTGGCCGAGGTCTGGCTGATCAGGATCGTCGGCAGCGCCGCCACGGCACCCAGGTAGAGGGCGCCGGGAAAGGTCAGGCGGGAGAGGATCCGGTCGAGGTACTCGGCGGTCGGCCGCCCGGGACGCACCCCGGGGATGAAGCCGCCGTATTTCTTCAGGTTGTCAGCCTGGTCGACCGGGTTGAAGGTGACCGCGGTGTAGAAGTAGGTGAAGACGATGATGAAGAAGACCTCGCCAACCACGTAGGCCCAGCCGTTGGGGCTGAAGAAGGCGGCGAAGTCGAGCGCGGCCGGGGTGTTCAGCATCTGGCCGATCGTCGGCGGGAAGGCCATGATCGAGGCGGCGAAGATCACCGGGATGACGCCGGCCATGTTCACGCGCAGCGGCAGATAGGTGGATCCGCCGGAAGTCATTTTCCGGCCCACCACCCGTTTCGCGTACTGAACCGGGATGCGCCGCTGACCCTCCTGGACGAAGACGATCGCGACGATCACCGCCAGCGCGATGAAGGGCATCATCACGACGAAGACCTGGTCTGGATTGGTCCACCAGGCCTGGATGCCGTTGGGGATTCGGGAGACGATCGAGGCGAAGATCATCAGCGAGATGCCGTTGCCGATGCCACGCTGGGTGATCAGCTCGCCCAGCCACATAAGCAGGGTGCAGCCCGCCGTCAGGCAGATCACGATCAGGAGCACTTTGGCGCCGCCGATCGAGCCGAGGGCATTTCCCCCTCCGGCCCCCTTGCCGAAGGAGCGGAAGAGGAAGACATAGCCGAAGGACTGGGCGAAGGCGAGGCCGACGGTGAGGTAGCGCGTGTACTGGGTGATCTTCTGCTGACCGACTTCGCCCTCTTTCTGCAGTTTCTCCAACGAGGGCACGACCACCGTCAGCAGCTGCAGGATGATCGAGGCGGTGATGTAGGGCATGATCCCCAGGGCGAAGAGCGAGAGACGGGAGAGGCCGCCACCGGAGAAGAGGTTGAGGAAGCCGAGGATGTTGCTGCCGCCGAAGTTCTGTGAGAGTTCCTTGACCGCGTTGGTATCCACCCCGGGCGCGGGGATGTAGGCGCCGAGCCGGTAGAGCAGCAGCATCGCCGCGGTGAACGCAAGCTTCTTGCGGATATCCGCGACGCTGAAAGCGTTCGCAATAGTCCTGAGCATTACGGCTCCAGAGTGTGACAGGAACCGCCGGCAGCCTCGATCTTCTCCCTGGCCGCCGCGCTGAAGGCGTGTGCGTGAACGTCGAGCTTCTTCGAGATCTCGCCGCGGGCGAGGATCTTGACCGGGTCCGAGCGCTTCGCCAGCCCCTTCTCCTTCAGGGTCTCGACATTGACCTCGGCGCCTGCGTCAAAGCGCTCCTCGAGGTCGCCGACGTTGACCGGCTGGGTCGAGGTGCGGAAGTTCTCGAACGGCATCGACTGCTTTTTGTGCGGGCCGCGAAGCTTTCGCATCCGCATGTGGATCGGGTTCTGGCCACCCTCGTAGCCAGCCTTGCGCTTGCGCCCCGAGCGGGCGCCGGCGCCCTTGTGCCCACGTCCGGAGGTCTTCCCCAGCCCACTGCCCTCACCACGCCCAATCCGCTTGCGCGGCCGTTTCGAGCCCGGCTTCGGCGAGAGGTTGTGAAGCCCGATCTCCTCGGACCGAGGCGTCTCAGCCATCAGCCGACCTCCACGAGGTGGGAAACCGTTCGAATCTGGCCCTGCAACTGGGGCGAATCTTTCCGCTCTACAGAGGAACCGATCTTCCCCAGCCCAAGCGCATAAAGCGTCGCTTTCTGGCTCGGGTTGGAGCCGTTAACCGACCTGATCTGCGTGATCGAGATCACGACTGCTCCTCAGCCTTGGGCTCCTCAGGCGTCTCTGCGGCGGGTGGCGCGGTAGGGGGGACCACCCCCGAGGAAGCTTCAGCTACCGCAGGGGGTGGTGGGTCCCCTGCCGTGACAGGACCCGCCGCCTGAGGCTTCTCGACCCCAAGCACCTGGGCAACAGTGAGCCCGCGCAGCTCGGCAACCTCCTCGGGCCGCCTGAGTCGAACCAGCCCGTCCATGGTCGCCTTCACGAGGTTGATCGGGTTCTGGGTGCCGATGCTCTTGGTCAGCACGTCGCGCACCCCGCCCAGCTCGAGCACCGCCCGCACGCCACCGCCGGCGATCACGCCGGTACCGGGGCTGGCCGGGCGCAGGACGACGTGGCCGGCGCCATAGCGGCCGATGATCTTGTGGGTCAGCGTCTGCCCGTATTTGGGCACGCGGATCAAGCTCTTGCGCGCGTTCTCGACCGCCTTCTGGATCGCCAACGGCACCTCGCGGGCCTTGCCGTAGCCGATCCCCACAACGCCCTCTTCGTCGCCGACGGCGACCAGCGCGGTGAAGGAGAAGCGGCGGCCACCCTTGACCACCTTGGCGACGCGGTTGATCTCGATCACCCGCTCCTGGAGATCGAGCCCGCGCGGGCTCACCGTCTCCACGTTGGTCATGTCCATGCCCTTCATCGGACCGGACAGGGTAGCTGGCTGGACAAAGCGCGGCGGGTCATCAGAACTTCAGCCCCTTCTCGCGGGCGCCTTCGGCCAGCGCCTTGACCCTGCCGTGGAACTGGTAGCCGCCGCGGTCGAAGACGCAGCTCTCGACCCCGGCCGACTTGGCGCGCTCGGCAAGCAGCTCGCCGGCGCGCTTCGCCTGCGCACCGGCGGAGAGCTTGCGCAGCTCCGGCTCGGTCCAGTTGACCGCGGCCACGGTGCGGCCGGCAGCATCGTCGACGAGCTGGGCAAAGACACCGCGATTGGAGCGGTAGACGGAGAGGCGCGGCCGCTCGGCGCTGCCGACGATCCGCGCGCGCACGCGGCGGCGGCGGCGCAGGCGCTGCTGACGCTTGGTCATCACCGTCATCGTTATGCCCTCTTCCCGACCTTGCGCATAACGTGCTCGTCGCGGTAGCGGATTCCCTTGCCCTTGTAGGGCTCGGGGGGGCGACGCTTGCGGATGTCGGCGGCGACCTGGCCGACGAGCTGCTTGTCGATGCCGCGCACGATGATCTCGGTCTGCTGCGGTACCTCGAACTCGATCCCCTCCGGCGGCTCGATCGAGACCGGGTGCGAGTAGCCCAGTGCGAGCTCCAGGCTCTTGCCCTTGAGCTGCGCGCGGTAGCCGACGCCCTGGATCTCCAGCCGCTTTTCGAAGCCGTCGACGACGCCCTCGACCATGTTGGCGATCAGGCTGCGAGTCAAGCCGTGCAGGGCACGGTGCTCACCGCGGTCGGTCGGGCGACTGACGGTGACCGTGCCGTCGCTCTGCTCGACCTTCATGTCCGATGAGAGCGTCTGCGCGAGCTCGCCCTTCGGGCCCTTGACCGCGACCCGGCCAGGCGCAACCTCGACCGTCACGGACTCGGGAACAGAGATCGGCTTTCTTCCAATGCGGCTCATTAGATCTGGCTACCAGACGTAGGCGACTACCTCGCCGCCGACGCCTTTCTGCTTCGCCTCATGGCCGGTCATCACACCGACCGAGGTGCTGATGATCGCCGTGCCGGTACCCCCGTCGACCCTGGGCACTTCGGTGTGATCGACGTAGCGCCGCCGGCCCGGCCGCGAGATCCGCTCCAGGCCGGCGATCACGGGGCGCCGGTCCTCGGTGTACTTGAGCTGAATCTCGATCGCCTCGCCGACCGTGGCCGGCTTGCGGGCGAAGTCGAGAATGTAGCCCTGCTCCTTGAGGATGCGAGTCATCTCCTCCTTCAGGCGGGAGGCGGGGATCTGCACGTCGTCGTGGCCGGAGCCGAGCGCGTTGCGGATCCGGGTCAGGTAATCGGCTATTGGGTCGTTCAGCATCGTTCTGTCAGTGATCCTGGGTCTACCAGCTCGACTTGGTCATTCCGGGTACGTAGCCCTCGTGGGCGGCCTCGCGCAGGCAGATGCGGCAGAGGCCGAACTTGCGGTAGTAGCCGCGTGGGCGCCCGCAGCGTCGGCAGCGGTTGTACTCGCGCGACTTGAACTTGGCCTTGCGGCCCTGCTTCACCTTCATCGAAGTCTTAGCCATCGTCAGAAGTCTCCTCGCTGGCCGATCCCTCGGCCTCTTCGCTCTCGCCCTCCGCCGCGCTCTCGCCCTCCTCGCCTGCCTCCGGCTCGGGCTTGGCGTAGGCGTCGGGGTTCTCCTCTTTCAGCTGCTCCAGCGCGGCCTGCTCGGCTTCGGCCCGCTGGCGGGCCTCCTCCTTGCGCCGCTCCTCCTCCGCCTCCGCCTCGGCATCCGAGGCTGCGCCCGGTCGTCCCTCTTTGGAGAAGGGCATTCCCAGCCCGAGCAGCAGCTCGAAGGCCTCGGCGTCGGTCTGGGCAGAGGTGGCAATCGTCACGTCGAGACCGCGCACCTCGTCGATCGAGTCGTAATCGATTTCGGGGAAGATCAGCTGCTCCTTGACGCCCATCGAGTAGTTGCCGCGACCGTCGAAGGAGCGTGGGTTGAGACCGCGGAAATCGCGGATGCGCGGCACCGCGATCGAGGTGAGGCGGTCGAGGAACTCCCACATCCGCGCCCGGCGCAGGGTCACCGAGAGCCCGACGGGCATGCCCTCGCGCACCTTGAAGGAAGCGATCGACTTGCGCGCCCGGCGCACGTTGGGGTGCTGGCCGGCGATCGTCGCCAGCTGCTCCTGCGCGGCCTCGAGCATTTTCGCGTTCTGTTTCGCCTCGCCGACGCCCATGTTGAGGACGATCTTCTGCAGGCGCGGCACCTGCATCGCCGAGGAGTAGCCGAATTTGCGCGTCAGCGCCGGCGCCACCTCCTGCTCGTAGCGCTCGCGCAGGCGCGGCGGCGGCGCGGCCTGGGACTGGGGGGTCGTCGCCGCCTCCACTACAGGGACACCCCGCTTCGCTTGGCGAAGCGCTCGCGCTTGCCGCCTTTGTCGCGGCGCACACCGATCCGCGTCGGCTTGTTGTCCTTGGGGTCGAGCAGCATCACGTTGGAGACGTGGATCGGGCCCTCCTTGTCGACGATGCCGCCGAGCTGCTGGCCCGCTTTCTGCACATCCTGGACCGGCCGTGGTTTTTCGTGCCGCTTGACCATGTTCAGTCCCTCGACGTAGACGAATTCGCGCTTCGGTTCGGTGCGCGTCACTCGTCCGGTCTTGCCGGCGTCCTTGCCGCCGATCACCTTGACCATGTCGTCGGCCCTGACCTTCATCGCCCTGCCCATCAGAGAACCTCTGGAGCCAAGGAGACGATTTTCATGAAATTGCGCTCGCGCAGCTCGCGGGCCACCGGCCCGAAGATGCGGGTGCCGCGCGGGTTGTTGCTGGCCGGATCGATCAGCACGGCGGCGTTCTCGTCGAAGGAGATGTAGGTGCCGTCGCTGCGACCAAGCTGCTTCTTTGTTCGCACCACCACCGCCTGCACGACCTCGCCCTTGCGCACGCCGCCCTGCGGGCTGGCCTGTTTGACCGTGGCCGTGATCACGTCGCCGACGCCGGCGTAGCGGCGGTGAGAGCCGCCCTTGACCCGGATGCAGAGGATCTCCCGCGCACCGGAGTTGTCGGCGACTTTGAGTCTGGACTCCTGCTGGATCATGGTCTACTTCGCCTTCTCCAGTACCTCGACCAGGCGCCAGCGCTTCGTCTTCGAGAGGGGACGCGTCTCAATGACCCGGACCACGTCGCCCTCGCCCGCCTCGTTGCGCTCGTCGTGCGCGTGCAGCGTCCGCGAGCGCCGGATCACCTTCTCGTAGGTCGGATGCCGTCGCACGATGTCGACCCGCACGGTGATCGATTTCTGCCCCTTGTCGGAGACGACGATCCCCTGCCGCACCTTGGCAGCATTGGCGTCCTTCTCGGCAACAGGCGTCCCGGTTCCCGGGGTCTTCCTTGCCTTGGCAGCAGCCCGTTCCTTGCGCCGTTCGGCCCCTCGCCTCTTCCGTTCCGCCAGCCGAGCAGCCTTGCGCTCCTCAGGCGACTGCTGCGGTCCAGGCTTATGCGGCCTGCGCGATTTCGCCAGCCGCCGCCTCTCCTTCCAGGGCAGCTCGTCCTCGGGATCGGGCTCCGCCTCCGGAGCCGCCTTTTCGACAGCAGGCTCCGCCTCCTCAGCTTTCTCATCGGCGTCAGGCGAGTCAGCCGTCTCCTCGGCCGCCGAGTCATCAGCCTCAGCCGCGGGCTCCTCCTCAGTCGCAGGCTCCTCTGACGCGGGTGGCGTGGGGGTGGGCTCCTCGCCCACAGCTTGCGAGGACGAGGAGTCCTCCCCCGCGACAGGACCCGCGTCCTGAGGGGCCTCGTCCTGAGGAGTCTCCTCGACTGCGTCTTTTTTCTGCTCGTCCTCAGCCATCATTTCCTCAGCTCTCTGTCCACGTCGATCCCACGCTCTTTCGCAACCGTCATGAGCCGAGCGATATCCCGCTTGGCCTGCCCCAGCCCCGCCGTGTTCTCCAGCTCGCCGGTCGCGTGCCGGAAGCGCAGGTTGAACGACTCCTGCTTGGCGTCGATCAACTTCGCCACCAGCTCGTCGTCTTTAAGGTTGTGTGCCTCCGCCGCCTTCATCGCTGCGCCTCAGCCCCCTCGCGCATGACGAATTTGGTCTTGACCGGAAGCTTGTGACCGGCCAGGCGCAGCGCCTCGCGGGCGAGCTCCTCGGGCACGCCCGCCAGCTCGAACATCACCTTGCCCGGCTTGACCACGGCGACCCAGCCCTCCGGATTGCCCTTGCCCGAGCCCATCCGCGTCTCTGCCGGCTTCTTCGTGTAGGGCTTGTCGGGAAAGATGTTGATCCAGACCTTGCCGCCACGTTTGATCTTGCGGGTCATCGCCACACGAGCGGCCTCGATCTGGCGGTTGGTGATCCAGCCGCGATCGAGCGCCTTCAGCCCGTACTCGCCGAAGGCGACATGGCTGCCGCCCTTGGTGTAGCCGCGCATCCGGCCACGCATCTGTTTGCGGTGCTTGACCCGCTTCGGCATCAGCATCAGCGTCCACCTCCATCGCGTCCGCCGCGGCCGCGGCCGCCGCCACGCTGGCCGCCCTGCGGCTCGCCGTCGGCAGGTATCTGGTCGGAGCGGAAGCCCTCGGGCATGACTTCACCCTTGTTGATCCAGCATTTGACGCCGATCCGCCCGGCGGTCGTGCGCGCCTCGAAGAAGCCGTAGTCGATGTTGGCGCGCAGCGTGTGCAGCGGCACGCGACCGTCGGAGTAGCTTTCGGTCCGCGCCATCTCCGAACCGCCGAGACGGCCGGAGACCTGCAGCTTCACGCCCTTCGCACCGGAGCGCATCGCCGAGGTGAGGGCGCGTTTCATCGCCCGCCGGAAGGCAACCCGGTTCTGCAGCTGCTCGGCGATCGACTGGGCGACCAGTTTGGCGTCGAGCTCGGGGCGCTTCACCTCACGAATGTTCACTTTCACCGGCTTGCCGGTGAGCTTGTGCAGCTCCTTGCGCAACGCGTCGACTTCGCTGCCGGACTTGCCGATGACGATGCCGGGGCGCGCGGTGTGGATATCGACCGAGACCTCGCCACGACGCTCGATCGTGATGCTGGAGAGACCGGCGTGGGCGAGTTTGCCTTCGATGTGAGCGCGGATCTTCAGGTCCTCCTCGAGCACATCGGCAAAGCCCTTCTCGTCGAACCAGTTCGACTTCCAGTTCTGGATGTAGCCGACGCGGAAGCCGCCGGGATGGATCTTCTGTCCCATCAGATGTCCTCTTCCGGACTTAGAGCCACGGCAATGTGGCTGGTTCGCTTGTTGATCGGGGTTGCCCGGCCGAGCGCACGCGGGCGGAAGCGGCGCAGCGTCGGGCCTTCGTCGACGGTGATCTCGGCAACCCGCATCTCATCGGCAACGAGGTCGTGGTTGTTCTCGGCGTTGGCCGCAGCCGACTCGATCAGCTTGCCGATGTCCTGCGCCGCGCTGCGCGGCGAGAACTGCAGCAGCGCCCGCGCCCGGTCGATCTGCAGGCCGCGAACCTGGTCGGCGATGAGGCGAGCCTTGCGCGGGGCCACGCGCACGTAGCGGGAACTGGCACGGACGACGATCGGCGCAGGTTTCGCCTTCGACGCCTCTTTTTTCTTCGCCGGCTCTTTTTTGGCATCGGCTTTTGCGGCTTTTTTGGCCGTGGCTTTCGCCGCAGATTTCTTCTCCGCCGGTTTTTTCGCCGCTTTTTTCGACTCGGCTTTTCTTGCCGTTTTGGCCGCTGCTTTTTTGCCGCCGGTTTTTGCCGGCGCTTTTTTGGCTTTTTTCTCTTTTTTCTCGTCGGCCATCGCTACTCGCCCTTACCCGTGCCGGAGTGCGCGCGGAAGGTCCTGGTCGGGGCAAACTCGCCCAGCTTGTGGCCGACCATCGACTCCGAGATGAAGACCGGCACATGCTTGCGGCCGTCGTGAACGGCAATCGTGTGGCCGACCATGTCGGGGAAGACCGTCGAGGTCCGCGACCAGGTTTTGACCATCTGCTTCTGGCCGGACTCGTTCATCGCGTTGATCCGCCTCATCAGCGCCGCTTCCACCCACGGTCCCTTTTTGGTCGAGCGTCCCATGATCTCCGCCTACCTCTTCTTCTTTCCGCGGCGGCGGCCGCGCACGATGTAGCGGTCGGACTGCTTGCCCTTCTTGCGGGTGCGGTAGCCAAGCGTCGGCTTGCCCCACGGGGTCACGGGGTGGCCGCCGGGCGTGTGATGCGCCTCGCCGCCGCCGTGCGGGTGGTCGACCGGGTTCATCGCCACGCCACGCGTCTGCGGCCGCTTGCCCTTGTGCCGGTTGCGGCCGGCCTTGCCGACCTTCATGTTCTGGTGCTCGGCATTGGAGAGCTGGCCGACAGTTGCACGGCACTCGGCGCGGACCATCCGCATCTCCGAGGAAGGCAGGCGCAGGGTGACCATCTCCCCCTCCTTCGCCACCAGCTGGATCGCGGTGCCGGCGGCGCGTCCCATCTTGCCGCCCTGACCCGCGGTCAGCTCGACGTTGTGGACGATCGTGCCGGTCGGCATCTCGCGCAGGCTGAGCGCGTGGCCCGGTTTGATGTCGGCCCCCTTACCTGACTGGACCGTGTCGCCCGGCGTCAGGCCGGCCGGGGCGAGGATGTAGCTCTTCTCCCCGTCGGCGTAGTGGATCAGGGCGATGTAGCAGCTGCGGTTCGGGTCGTACTCGATGCTGGCCACCTTGGCCGGCACGCCGTCCTTGAGCCGCTTGAAGTCGATCTTGCGGTAGCGGCGCTTGGCCCCGCCGCCGCGGTGGCGGGCGGTGACGCGGCCATTGGAGTTGCGCCCCCCGGTCTTGCGCAGCCCCTCGGTGAGCTTCGCCTCCGGCTCGGAGGCGGTCAGCTGCTCGCGCAGTGGATAGGTCGCGAAGCGGCGGCCGGGGCTGGTCGGTTTGGTCTTGCGGTTCGGCATCTCTCTCCCTAAGCGGTCTCGGCGCCCTGGAACAGCTCGATTTGCTCGCCCGGCATCAGCTGGACGATCGCCTTCTTCCAGCCACGCGTGCGGCCTTTGCTCTGGTTGCGCCGCTTCGGCTTCGGCCGCACCTTGGAGGTGCGCACCTCGGCCACGCCAACGCCGAAGATCTCTTCGACTGCCCTGGCGATCTGCGTCTTGTGGGCACGGTCGTCGACCCTGAACGTGTACTTGCCTTCGCCGATCAGCGCGTAGCTCTTCTCGGAGACGACTGGGCGGATGATGATGTTGCGCGCATCCATCAGCCGAGCCTCTCCTCGAGGGTGTCCAACGCCTTCTCGGAGATCACCAGAGAGGCGGCGCCGATCACGTCGGCGACGCCGATCGCGCCAACCTCGGCGACGGTGACCCGGGCGATGTTGCGAAAGCTCTTCAACGCACCGGTCTCCTCGGCGTCGAGCACGATCAGGGTCGGCCGCCTGGCGCCCCATTTCTCCAGCGCCGCGGCGGCGGCCTTGGTCGAGGGCGTCTCAAAGCCAGCGGCGTCGAGCACGGCGACACTGCCGCGCTCGGCGTGGACCGAGAGTGCCGCCCGCATCGCCTTTCGCCGCGCTTTGCGGTTGACCTTGACCGTGTAATGACGCGGCTTGGGGCCGAAGGCGACGCCGCCGCCAAAGCGGTTGGGGACGCCGAGCGTGCCGGCGCGGGCACGGCCGGTGCCCTTCTGCCGCCAGGCCTTGGCGGTGGTGAAGGCAACCTCTCCGCGGGTAAGGGTCGAGGCGGTGCCGCGACGGCGCGAAGCCAGATCGGCGCGCGCGGTCTCGTGCACCAGCGAGTGGTGGAACGGCTCGGCGAACAGCTCCTTCGGCAGATCGGCTTTGGTCGTCTTGCCCAGCACGGTCGCTTTAGCCATCGGTCCTCACCTCGATCACGGTGTTGCGCGAGCCGGGCACCGAGCCCTTGAGCAGCAGCAGATTGCGCTCGGCATCGACCTCGGCCACTTCGAGGCCGCGCTGGGTCGTCCGCTTGTTGCCCATCTGCCCCGGCATCCGCTGCCCTTTGAAGACGCGGCCGGGGAAGGCGCTGGCGCCGATCGAGCCCGGGGCGCGGACGTTGTGGGAGCCGTGCGTGACCGGACCGCGGCTGAAGTTGTGGCGCTTGATCCCGCCCTGGAACCCCTTGCCGATCGACGTTCCGGAGACCTTGACCCGCTGGCCCGCCTCGAAGGCGGTGACGGTGACGTCGTCGCCGACCTTGGGACCCTCCTCGGCGCCGAGATCCTCGTCACGGAACTCGACCAGGTGGCGCAGCGGCGGCGCAGCGGCCTTCTTCAGGTGACCCAGCTCGGCCTTGCTCAACTTGCTTTCCTTGACCTCGTCGAAGGCGAGCTGCACCGCGGCGTAGCCGTCGCGCTCGGCCTCGCGCACGGCGGTCACCTTGCACGGCCCGGCCTCGATCACGGTCACCGGCACGACCGTGCCGTCCTCACGGAACACCTGCGTCATGCCGAGCTTCTTGCCGAGGATCGCCGCCATGAGAGCGATTACAGCCTGATCTCGATGTCGACGCCGGCCGGCAGCGAATCGAGCCGCTGCAGCGAGTCGACGGTTTTCGGCGACGGCTGGAGGATGTCGATCAGCCGCTTGTGGGTGCGGATCTCGAAGTGCTCGCGCGAGTCCTTGTCCTTGAAGGGGGAGCGGATCACGCAGTAGACGTTTTTCTCGGTCGGCAGAGGAACGGGTCCGGAGACGCTGGCACCGGTGCGCTCCGCCGTCTCGACGATCTCGCGAGCAGCCCGATCTATGGCGTCGTGGTCATACGCCTTCAGTCGGATCCGGATTTTCTGGGCCGCGATCGTCGCCACCGTTTTGTCTCTCTTGTTCCTTCCCCGCGCGTCTCACCGCGCGGAAGGGGCGCCGCCCCTGGTCTGGGGCGCCGCCCCGGTCGTATGTCTTTTTGAGTTGTCTCGCTACCTGGTGGGCAGCGAAAGGGCGGACCGAGGCCCGCCCCCGTTACTACTCGACGATCTCTGCGACGACCCCCGAGCCGACGGTCCGACCACCCTCGCGGATGGCGAAACGCAGGCCCTGGTCCATCGCGATCGGCTGGATCAACTCGATCGTCATCTCGACGTTGTCACCCGGCATCACCATCTCGGTCCCCTCGGGGAGGTTGGCGATCCCGGTCACGTCGGTCGTGCGGAAGTAGAACTGAGGCCGGTAGCCGGAGAAGAACGGGGTATGACGGCCGCCCTCCTCCTTCTTCAGGCAGTAGACCTCGGCTTTGAATTTGGTGTGCGGGGTGATCGAGCCCGGCTTGCAGAGCACCTGTCCGCGCTCGATCTCCTCGCGCTTGGTGCCGCGCAGGAGGGCGCCGATGTTGTCGCCGGCCTGACCCTGGTCGAGGATCTTGCGGAACATCTCGACCCCGGTGACCACGGTGGTCGTGGTGTCCTTGATGCCGACGATCTCGACCTCGTCGCCGGTGTTGACGATCCCCTGCTCGACGCGGCCGGTGGCGACGGTGCCGCGGCCGGTGATCGAGAAGATGTCCTCGATCGGCATCAGGAACGGCTTGTCGAGCTCGCGAACGGGCTCGGGGATGTAGGAGTCGAGCGCCTCGGCCAGCTCAAAGATCGCTTTTTGCGCCTCTTCGTCGCCCTCCAGCGCTTTCAGCGCCGAGCCTTTGACGATCGGCGTGTCATCGCCGGGGAAGTCGTACTCGTTGAGCAGGTCCTTGACCTCCTCCTCTACCAGCTCGACCAGCTCCTCGTCGTCGACCTGGTCGATCTTGTTGAGGAAGACGACCACGTGCGGGACGTTGACCTGGCGGGCGAGCAGGATGTGCTCGCGGGTCTGCGGCATGACGCCGTCGGCGGCCGAGACGACCAGGATCGCGCCGTCCATCTGCGCCGCGCCGGTGATCATGTTCTTGACGTAATCGGCGTGGCCCGGACAGTCGACGTGGGCATAGTGGCGGTTCTCGGTCTCGTACTCGACGTGCGAGGTCGCGATCGTGATCCCACGCTCCTTCTCCTCCGGAGCGTTGTCGATCTCCTCGAAGCTCTTCGCCTCGGTGTCCCCTTTGCCGGAGAGCGTGGTGGTGATCGCGGCCGTCAGCGTCGTCTTGCCGTGGTCGATGTGACCGATGGTGCCGACGTTCACGTGCGGCTTATCGCGCTCGAACTTCTCCTTTGACATCTGCTCTCCGTTCTACCTTTCCAAGTTGGGGGTTTTTGCCTGCTGCCTGCGGGCGAACCTGGGAAATATAGCCAGATTCACGAGGCCGCTCCTACCGGCTCGCCGGAGCGGTGCTCAACAATCTCTTCGGCGATGCTGGAGGGGACCTCCTCGTAGCGCTCGAACTGCATGGTGTAGGTCGCTCGGCCCTGGGTCGAGGAGCGCAAATCGGTTGCGTAGCCAAACATCTCGCCAAGCGGGACAAATGCCTGCACGGCGAGCGCATTGCCGCGCTGCTCCTGGCCCTGCACTTTGCCGCGCCGCCGCGAGAGGTCGCCGATCACGTCGCCGAGGAAGTCCTCGGGGGTGACCACCTCGACCGCCATCACCGGCTCCAAGAGAACCGGGTTGGCCTTGCGAGCGGCCTCTTGAATCGCCATCGAGCCGGCGATTTTGAAAGCCATCTCCGAAGAGTCGACGTCGTGCGAAGAGCCGTCGATCAATTCAACCTTGACGTCGACCATCGGGTAGCCCGCCTTGACGCCGTTCTCCAGCGCCTCGCGCATCCCCTGTTCGGCCGGGCCGATGAACTCGCCCGGGATCACGCCGCCCTTGATCTTGTTCTCGAAGACGAAGCCCTCACCCGGCGCCGGCTCGGCGTTGATCACCACGTGCCCGAACTGGCCGCGGCCGCCGGTCTGGCGAACGAAGCGCGCCACAACCTTCTTCGCGTCCTTGCGGATCGTCTCGCGGTAGGCGACCTGCGGCTTGCCGACGTTGGCGTCGACTTTGAACTCGCGCAGCATGCGGTCGACGATCACCTCGAGGTGGAGCTCGCCCATGCCGTGGATCAGGGTCTGGCCGGTCTCCTCGTCGGATTCGACCTGGAAGGTCGGGTCCTCCTCGCCGAGGCGCTGCAGTGCGGTGCCCATCTTCTCCTGGTCGGCTTTCGTCTTCGGCTCGATCGCAACCGCGATCACCGGCTCGGGGAAGACGATGTTCTCCAGCTGGATCGGCGCATCGGGGGCGGCCAGGGTGTCGCCGGTGCCGGTTTCCTTGAGGCCGACCCCGGCGCAGATGTCGCCCGAGTAGCACTCCTCGATCTCCTCGCGGGAGTTGGCGTGCATCATCAGCAGACGGCCGATGCGCTCGGTCTTACCGGTGGTGACGTTGAGCACGCGGCTGCCGGCGGTGAGCTTGCCCGAGTAGACGCGGAAGTAGGTCAGCTTGCCGACGTAGGGGTCGGTCATCACCTTGAAGGCGAGGGCGGCGAAGGGACCATCGTCGTCGGCGGGGCGGGTGTCCTCGGTCGGCTCGCTCTCGCCCTTGCCGGCAGGAATGAGGCCGGCCACGGGCGGGACCTGAAGCGGTGAGGGCAGGAGCTCGACGATCGCATCGAGCAGCGGCTGCACGCCCTTGTTCTTGAAGGAGGAGCCGCAGAGCACCGGCGTCACCTTGGTCTCGAGGCAGGCCCGGTTGAGGGAGGAGGCGATGCGCTCGTGCGGGATCTCTTCCTCGCTGAGATAGGCCTCCATCAGCTCGTCGTCGTAGTCGGCGCAGGCCTCGATCAGCTGGGTCCGATATTCCTCGGCTTTGTCCTGCAGGTCGGCGGGGATCTCCTCGACCTCGAACTCGGTGCCGAGTTCGTCCTTCCAGACCAGGGCTACCATCTCGACGAGATCGATGACGCCGATGAAGTCAGCCTCGCTGCCGATCGGCAGCTGGATCGGCAGCGGGTTGGCACCGAGCCGGTCCACCATCGTCTCGACCGCGTTGAAGAAGTCGGCGCCGGTGCGGTCCATCTTGTTGATGTAGGCGATCCGCGGCACCCTGTACTTGTCGGCCTGGCGCCAGACCGTCTCCGACTGGGGCTCAACTCCGGCAACGGCGTCGAAGACGGCGACCGCGCCGTCGAGGACGCGCAGGCTGCGCTCGACCTCGACCGTGAAGTCGACGTGGCCGGGGGTGTCGATGATGTTGATCCGGTGCCCCTGCCATTCGCAGGCGGTCGCGGCGGAGGTGATCGTGATGCCGCGTTCCTGCTCCTGCTCCATCCAGTCCATCACCGCGGCGCCCTCGTGGACCTCGCCCATCTTGTGGGTGCGGCCGGTGTAGTAGAGGATGCGCTCGGTAGTCGTCGTCTTACCGGCGTCGATGTGCGCCATGATGCCGATGTTGCGCGTTTTCTCCAGGGGGAAGGTGCGTGCCATGGTCTTAAGGTAAGTGTTGCCTGTGAAGTGGGGACGAGATAGATCTAAGAAGTCGAGGCCTACCGGCAAGAACCGGCGGGATCGGCGCATGAAAAAGGCCCTCGCGGGCCCGGCGAAACGAACTGCGACAAAGAAGCCTGAGCGACGCGCGATGATAGCAGCGGCGCGGCGTCGCATACGGACCGCGCCACGACGGGCGGGGAAGCGCCTGCGCAGCGCGGTTCCGGCGCTGGTCGCCATGACCCACCGCATCGACCGTGCGATTGACCGTCAGCTGCAGCGCGCCTGGCCGCCGATCGCCCGCTCGGGGCGGGCGGCGCGCGGACTGGGGCAGCGGCTCCTGCGGCGACTGCGCCCCGTCGGCGTCCTCATCTTCCGCCTCCTGGCACTGGTCGAACGCCGTCTATTGCGAGCCGCGGCTTGGTCGGCGCGCACGGCGACGCGGGCCAGCGTCGTGCTGACCCCGCAGCGAGCGATCTGCCTGACGATCGTCGCTGCGGCCGCCTGCCTGATCGCCGCCCAGTTCGTCGACTACCGCGCGGTTGAGATCGGCCAGCTCGGCTACGCCGGCCTGCCCGCGGCAAGCGCGCCCACGGCGGGCGCTGAGACCGCCGGCGAAGCACATGCCTATCTGCTGGTTCCGGTGGCGCTGCTCGCGGCCGCACTTGCGCTCACCGCGCTGCGCAACGAGCGCCGGCGCGGCGTCGGGCGGGTCATCTTCGTGCTCGGCCTGCTCAGCCTCGCCGTGATCCTCCTGGTCGACCTGCCGGCGGGGCTCGACAGCGGCGCCGAGGCCGCGCGCTTCGCCGGCGCCAGGGCGGTTCTCTACGACGGCTTCTATGCCCAGATCGCCGCTGCGGCGGGCCTGATGCTGGGCGGCGCGCTGCTCGTTGCAGCCCCAAAGGCGGCGGCCCGCTACCATGCCCGCCCGTGCCGAACACGAACCAACTTATTCGCAAGGGCCGCAAGCGGCCTAAGAAGAAGACGACGACGCCGGGCCTCAAGTCGGGCCAGGGGCGCAAGAAGAGGGTCGCGGCGCCGCAACGGCGCGGTGTCTGCACCCGCGTCGCCACGGTAACGCCGAAGAAGCCGAACTCCGCTCTGCGCAAGATCGCCCGTGTGCGGCTGACCAACGGGATGGAGGTCACCACCTATATCCCCGGTGAGGGCCACAACCTCCAGGAGCACTCGGTGGTGCTCGTCCGCGGCGGCCGGGTCAAGGATCTGCCAGGTGTCCGTTACAAGGTCGTGCGCGGCACGCTCGACGCTGCCGGCGTCTCCGACCGCAAGCAGGCCCGCTCCCGCTACGGCGTCAAGGCTTCCTGAGGTAGATGGTCTAGTGCCGCGCCGCTCCGCTGCCCAGATCCGCCCGGTCGAACCGGATGCGCGCTATCGCAATCGGCTCGTCCAGCAGGTGATCAACAAGGTGATGAGCGACGGCAAGAAGTCGCTCGCCGAGCAAATCGTCTACGACGCGCTTGCGATCGTCGGCGAGCGCTCCAGCGAGGACCCGATCGAGACGCTCGAGGCGACGATCAAACAGCTGACGCCGGTGCTCGAGGTCCGCTCGCGTCGCGTCGGCGGCGCCACCTACCAGGTGCCGGTCGAGGTTCCCGCCCGCCGCGCCCGCACGCTGGCGGTTCGCTGGCTGGTCGACTTCGCGCGCAATCGCCGCGAGTACTCGATGTCGGAGCGTCTCGCCAGCGAAATCCTCGATTCGCTCCAACAGCAGGGCGGCGCATGGAAGCGCAAAGACGACATCTACAGGATGGCCCAAGCCAACAAGGCGTTTGCTCACTACCGTTGGTAGCTAGCCTGGCTCCATGAGCCGGCCCATCCTCGCTGTCGATGTCGACGGCGTCATATCGCTCTTCGGCTTCGACGATCCGCCATCTCCAGCGGAGGCGAAATTCGAGCTGATCGACGGAATGGTGCATTGCATCTCGTTGGTGGCGGGGGATCGGCTGAAGCGCTTGGGGGAGGTCTACGACCTGGTTTGGGCCACTGGCTGGGAGGACAAAGCGAATGATTACCTGCCCAATATCTTGGGCATGCCGGAACTTCCGCACCTGACGTTCGACGGCGCCGCTCGCTTTGGCTCGGCCCACTGGAAGTTGGGGCCACTGGATGAGTACGGCAAGGGCCGACCGCTGGCGTGGATCGACGACAGCTTCGACGAGAGCTGCTACGAGTGGTCGCGGGGACGAGAGGAGCCGACCCTGCTCGTGCCGACCGAGCCCCAGCTCGGCCTCGAGGAGGTCCAGGTTGAGGCCCTGACCGCCTGGGCCAGCGGCCTCTGAGGGGCCGGTGGGTGGCTACACTGAGGCGATGGACGGGTTCCTGCCGGTCTTCTTTCTCCTCGTGGTGCTGAAGATTCCTGTCATCGGCGCGCTCTGGCTCGTCTGGTGGGCCAGCAAGGCCCCTGAGACGGACGAAGCAAGCGGCGATTCGGACGGCGGCTTCGGTCGCTGGCGTCCGCTCCCGACCCGCCCCCGCGGCCCCCAGCATGGTCCGGTTCAGGCCGGCTGCGCGGAACGCCGCCTGCGCTCTCGCCCAATGGCCCGCAGGTAGGGGTGGAAGTCGACCTCGATCGTGTGGCGCTTGGAGCTGACGAAGCGCTGGTGCAGCCAGCGTTCGTAGTCAGCGATCTCCTTTTGCATCTCGCCAGCCGGGGGTAGCACGGCTTTGCCCGTGAGCAGATCGGCGAGCCATTCGGCCTGCGCCTCGGCGATCGGCATGATCGGGCCCAGGGGCTGGATGAAGCCGGCGAAGTAAAGGCCCGGACTCTCGGCCGAGACAGCCCGCTTGTAGAGCGGCATGCGGTTGTCGCGTGCGGCGAAGACGCTTTCGTCGAGGAAGGGAAAGCTGATTTGGTAGCCGGTGCAGTAGATGACCAGGTCGATCTGCTCCTCGCTGCCGTCGGCGAAGCGCACCGTGCGGCCGCCGGAGAAGCGGTCGATGTTGGGTTTCACCGCGATGTCGCCGTGGCCGATCCGCGGCAGCAGCTCCGAGGAGACGGTCGGGTGCGCCTCGAGCAGCTTGTGATCGGGCTTTGGCAGCCCGTAGTCGGTCATCTCGCCCACGGCCGTCTTCAGCATCCGGTTGAAGAAGAAGCGCTGTACGGGCAGGGGCAGGCGGCTCGCGATTGGCGGAGCCGCTTCGTCGATCGGCGTGCCACCGAGGAACTTCGGCAGGACGTAGGCCCCACGCCGCATCGCCAGGAAGGTCTTCTCGGCAATCCGCGAGGACTCGACCGCGACGTCGACGGCGGAGTTGCCGATGCCGAGGACGAGCACCCGCCTTCCCTCGAGCACGTCGGGCTCGCGGTAGTGATGGACGTGCATCTGCTCGCCTTCGTACTGCTCAGTGCCTGAAAACGACGGTTCGGGCCAGCGCGGCTTCCAGTGATGGCCATTGGCGACGATCACCGCGCGGTAGCTCTCCGTCCGTCGCCCGTCGGGCCCCTCGACCGTGATCTCCCACCCGTCCTCACTCGGCTCCGCCGAGACAACTTCAGTACGAAAAGTGATCTTCTCGGTCAGCCCGAAGCGCTCGGCGTAGTCGTCGAAGTACTGGGCCACCTGCCAATGGCTCGGGTAATCCGGATAGTCGTCCGGCATCGGAAACGCCTTGTAGGACATCAACCTGCGGGCGCTGTTTATGTGCAATGACTTGTATGCAGACGAGGTCCCATTGTCGTTCTCATAACGCCAGTTCCCGCCGATCATCGACCCCTTCTCGAAGCAGTCGAACGCGATCCCACGCGCCGCCAATACCTGGCAAGCGGTCAAGCCGGACGATCCGGCTCCAATGATGCAGACCTTCTTGGGACTGGCCACGCGGCCAGCCTACCGAGAGGGACGCATCCCTCCTCCTTACAGGGGTGAGTGAGTCCACCCCAAGGGTCCGTAGTCGCAGAGCCGGATCGGGCCGAAGCTGGGCTCATCGGGAATGACAACCAACCGAAAGGAGACCCCGATGACCACCAAGACCAAGTTCCGCCCCTCCCCCGCCCTCGTGATCAGCTGCGTGGCGCTGTTCCTGGCGCTGACCGGCTCGGCCCTGGCAGCCAAGGCCAGCATCGGCTCGCGGCAGATCGTCAACGGCTCGGTCCGCACCGTCGACCTGCGCGACAGCGCGGTCAGCTCACCGAAAATCGCCGATGCCACCGTGACGGCCGACGACCTCGGCACCGACTCGGTCAACTCCGACGAGATCGCCGAAAACGCGGTCGCCTCCCCCGAGGTGGCCCCGGATTCGCTCACCGCAGGCGACCTCGGCGCGGCCTCGGTCACCTCCTCGGAGGTTGCCGACCAGTCGCTGACCCAGGACGACCTCGGCCCCAACTCGGTCGGCTCGAGCGAGCTGCAGGCTGGCTCGATCCGCTCCTCCGAGCTCGGCCCGATCATCCAGGTCTCGAACAGCACCCCGATCGCGGCCAACACCAGCGGCGGAGTCTCGGTCCAGTGCCCAGCGGGCACGACCGTGATCAGCGGCGGCGCCCAGCCCGCCAACTTCGGAGTCGAGATGACCTCCTCGCTCCGCAGCGGCAACGGCTGGCTCTACCAGGCCAAGAACAACAACGGCGCAGCCTCCACGCTGACCGTGTTCGCCTACTGCCTAACCGGCGGATCAAGCAACTAGCTCAGCACACCCAACGGGGCCGGGGTGCCCCTCCGACGGAACCCGCGCTCGGCCATGTCAAAAGGACATTCGCTTGGCGGCTCACAAGTTCCGCTGGAGGGGCACCCCGGCCCCGTTGACCTACCGCGGGTGAAGAGGGGTCGGACGCCCCGTCGACGGAACTTGTGAGCGACCGAAGGGAGCGGGTTCCGGCGATGGGGTGCCCGACCCCTCTCGCTACGTAGCTTTGTCCTCGGAGCTCTGCTCGATCTCTTGAGCCAGCTCCTCGAGCTCCTCAGCAAACGAAGGCCCAAAGCTCTCAACAGGAGTCTCGTCCCCGTCCACCCCGAGCTCGGCCGCCAGCTCTTCTTCGTCGAGCAGGTCGTCGTCGCCGGGCGGCTCGATCGGCACCGCCGGCTCCACCGCAAGGGTGCGGTAGTGCTTGAGGCCGGTCGCAGCCGGGATCAGCTTGCCGATGATCACGTTCTCCTTGAGCCCGACGAGCTTGTCCCGCTTGCCCTCGAGCGCAGCGTCGGTGAGCACCTTGGTCGTCTCCTGGAAGGATGCCGCGGAGAGGAAGGACTCGGTCGCCAAGGATGCCTTGGTGATGCCGAGGATGACCTCCTCGCCTTTGGCCGCCGTGCCGCCGTCCGCCTTGATCTGTTTGTTGAGCCGTTTGAGCTGGCCGCGGTCTTCGAGCTGGCCCGGCAGCAGGCTGGTCGAGCCCTTCGACTCGATCCTCACCTTCTTCAGCATCTGCCGCGCGATCAGCTCGATGTGCTTGTCGTTGATGTCGACGCCCTGCGCCCGGTAGACCTTCTGCACCTCGGCAACCAGGTAGAGCTCCGTCTCGGTGCGACCGCGGATCGCCAGCAGGTCGGCCGGGTACAGGGACCCCTCGTTGAGCTGCTGGCCGACCTCGACCTTCTCGCCGTCGGCGACGTGCAGCCGGGTGCGCGGCGGGAAGCTGTAGCTCTGCTCCTCACCGCTCGACTCGGTGACGATCACTTTCAGCGCTTTGTCGGTTTCCTCAACCGAGACCTTGCCGGCCTCCTCGGCCATCTGCGCCAGGCCCTTCGGTTTGCGCGCCTCGAAGAGCTCGACGATGCGCGGCAGGCCCTGGGTGATGTCCTGGCCGGCGACGCCGCCGGTATGGAAGGTGCGCATGGTCAGCTGCGTGCCGGGCTCGCCGATCGACTGGGCGGCGATGATCCCCACCGCGTCGCCGATGTCGACCATCGAACCGGTCGCCGGCGCGATGCCGTAGCAGGTGCGGCAAACGCCGGACTCGGCCTCGCACTTGAGGGTCGAGCGGACCGGCACCTTGAGCTCATCGTCGCCGAACGCCTCGGCGATCGCTTCGACGTCGGCCAGGGTTATCTCCTGATTGCGCTTGAGCAGTTCGCGGCCGCGTTTGGTCTCGAGCTTTTTCGCCGCCATGCGCCCGAACAGATTGTCGTTGAGCGAGCCATCGTCCTTGCGCAGCGCCATCTCGATGTGTTCTTTGGTCTTGCAGTCCTCGTCGCGGATGATCACGTCCTGGGCGACGTCGACCAGGCGGCGGGTCAGATACCCCGAGTCCGCCGTGCGCAGCGCCGTGTCAGCCAGGCCCTTGCGGGCGCCGTGCGTGGAGATGAAGTACTCGAGGACCGAGAGGCCCTCCATGAAGTTGGCCTTGATCGGCCGCTCGATGATTTCGCCTTTCGGGTTGGCCATCAGGCCGCGCATCCCGGCCAGCTGGCGGATCTGTTTGAAGGAGCCGCGCGCCCCCGAGTTGGCCATCATGAAGATCGGGTTGAGCTCATCCAGGTTGTCCTCCATCGCCTGGGCGACCTCGTCCGTCGCTTTGTTCCAGTGCGCGGTGACGGCCTCGTGACGCTCCTCCGCGGTGATGTAGCCGTCGTCGTACTGGGCCTGGATCTCCGCCGTCTGCTTCTCGTAGCGATCGAGGATCTCGGCCTTGTCGGGCGGCGAGACGACGTTGTTCTTGGCCACGGTGATCCCCGCCTGACTGGCGTAGTGGAAGCCGAGGTCCTTGAACGCGTCGAGCACCCGCGAGACCGCGGGAGCCCCGTAGGCCTCGACCAGGTCGGAGACCATCTCGTTGACGTCGCGCTTCTTCAGCGCCTGGTTGGCGAAGACGAAGCCCTCCGGGTCGAACTCGTCGTCGAGCGCGATGGAAAGGGCACGCTCGATCTTCTCGTTGAAGATGATCCGCCCGACCGTGGTCAGGAAGTGCTCGTGCCCGGCCCGCCGGTACTCGGCCAGGTCGTGCAGCTTGCAGCCGCCGTTCTCGTAAACGAGCTCGGCCTCCTGTGAGGAGCGGAAGACCTTGGGCGCGTCGCCGTTGGGGCTCTTGCCCTTCTTCAGCTCCTCGTCGCGCTTGGCCAGCTCCTCGGCCGACGGGCCGTAGGTGAGGTAGTAGATCCCCAGCACCATGTCCTGGGTCGGGGTGGCCAGCGGCGCGCCGTGGGCCGGCGAGAGGATGTTGTTGGCGGAGAGCATCAGCACCCGCGCCTCGGCCTGGGCCTCGGCGGAGAGCGGCACGTGGACCGCCATCTGGTCGCCATCGAAATCGGCGTTGAAGGCGTGACAGACAAGGGGGTGGACCTGGATCGCCTTGCCCTCGACCAGGATCGGTTCGAAGGCCTGGATGCCGAGGCGGTGCAGGGTCGGCGCGCGGTTGAGCAGCACCGGGTGCTCGTGGATGACTTCCTCGAGCACATCCCAGACCTCGGGCACCATCGACTCGACCATCTTCTTGGCCGCCTTGATGTTCTGCACCGCTTTGCGCTCGACCAACTGAGCCATGATGAACGGCTTGAAGAGCTCCAGGGCCATCAGCTTGGGCAGGCCGCACTGCTGCAGCTGCAGGCTCGGCCCGGAGACGATCACCGAGCGGCCCGAGTAGTCGACCCGCTTGCCGAGCAGGTTCTGGCGGAAGCGACCCTGCTTGCCCTTGAGCATGTCGGAGAGCGACTTCAGCGGGCGGTTGCCGGGTCCGGTGACCGGGCGGCCGCGGCGGCCATTGTCGAAGAGCGCGTCGACCGCCTCCTGCAGCATTCGCTTCTCGTTGTTGACGATGATTTCGGGCGCGCCGAGGTCGAGCAGCCTTTTCAGCCGGTTGTTGCGGTTGATCACGCGCCGGTAGAGGTCGTTGAGGTCCGAGGTGGCGAAACGACCGCCGTCGAGCTGCACCATCGGCCGCAGCTCCGGCGGGATCACCGGCACGCAGTCGAGGATCATCCAGTCCGGCTTGTTCTCGGAGTTGAGGAAGGCGGAGGCGACTTTCAGCCGCTTCACCGCGCGGGCCTGTTTCTGGCCTTTGGAGCTGTTGATGACCTGCTCCAGCTCCTCGCATTCGGCGGCGAGGTCGACCTGCTCGAGCAGGTCGCGCACCGCTTCGGCACCCATGCCGCCGCGGAAGTACTCACCCCAGCCGAACGGCGAGCCAAAGCGATCCTTGAGCTCGCGGAAGACGGTCTCGTCGTTGACGACGTCCTTCGGCTTCATCTCGGAGAAGATCTTCCAGACCTCGTCCATCCGCTCGATCGCCTCTTCGATGTAGGCCTCGGTGTCGGAGATCTCGGCCTCGAAGGTCTTGCGCAGCTCTTTGATCATTTTGGCGCGCTCGTCGTCCTTCAGCTTGCGCAGCTGCGTCGCGGTCAGCTTCAGCGAGTCGGCCCAGATGTGGTCGTCGTCGTCGAACTTTTCCTGGCCGCCCTCTTCGAGGTACTTGACCCGGCGCTCGAGCGACTCGCTCAGCTCCTGGGTGCGTTTCTGCTGTTCGGCGGCGTAGCCGTCGGTGACCTTTTTGACCTCTTTCTCGAGCTTGCCGAGATCTTTGTCGCGGGCCTCGGTGTCGACCCAGGTGACCATCGAAGCGGCGAAGTAGAGGACCTTCTCCAGCTCTTTGGGCGCCATGTCGATCAGGTAGCCGATCCGGCTCGGCACGCCCTTGAAGAACCAGATGTGAGAGACGGGCGAGGCCAGGTCGACGTGGCCCATGCGCTCGCGGCGCACCTTGGAGCGCGTCACCTCGACCCCGCAGCGCTCGCAGACGATGCCCTTGTAACGGACCCGCTTGTACTTGCCGCAATAGCACTCCCAGTCCTTGGTCGGACCGAAGAT
>Ga0164299_10000005_pt1 | contig 136435 bp, 138 predicted proteins | sample Whisoiple_221_MG_FD_109712 | JGI IMG/M metagenome (GOLD analysis project Ga0164299, IMG submission 109712) | Unamended control soil microbial communities from upstate New York, USA - Whitman soil sample_221_MG | ecosystem: Environmental > Terrestrial > Soil > Agricultural land ...
ACCACCTCCCAGAGCTCGTCGGGGACCAACGGTGAAGCCATGGTGCGCTCCCTTCTCGGGTTTACACGTTATGGATTCGACGGCGGTTCCCCGGAACCTCTTTCTGAAAGGGGTTCTAAGCGTTAGATCGCCGACGCTTCGGTCGGGTCGCCGACCTCGCCCTCGTCCTCCCATTCGGCGGGCTTGCCGAGGCTGGCGCTCTTGACGACCTTGAGGCCGAGCATCGCGCACTTCATCCGCGTCGCCGAGATCTCGATCCCGAGCAGGTCGAGGACCTCCTCTTTGGGCAGCGCGAGCAGCTCCTCGCGCGTCTTGCCGACCAGCTCGTCGCTGAGCAGCGAGGTCGCCGCGGTCGAGATCGCGCAGCCCTGGCCCTCGAAGGCGATCGCGGCCACGCGACCGTCCTGATCGAGCTGCATCGTCACGTGCTGCTCGTCGCCGCAGAACGGGTTCGTGTCCTCGAACTCGAGGTCGGGGTTCTCGATCCGGCCGAAGTTGTGCGGCCGCTTGTAGTGATCGAGGATCTGCTCCCTGTAGAGCTGATCTTCCATCAGAGGCCGAAGACCTTGCGGGTGTCGTGAAGGCCCTCGAGGAGGCGGTCGATCTCCTCGGGAGTGGTGTAGACGCCGAAGCTGGCGCGGGCCGTGGCGGCGATGCCGAGGCGGTCCATCAGCGGCTGGGCGCAGTGGTGGCCGGCGCGGACGGCGACGCCGTGGCGGTCGAGGATCTCGGAGACGTCGTGGGCGTGGACTCCCTCGAGCTCGAAGGAGACCGGGCCGAGGCGCTCGGGCGCGCGGGGGGGACCAAACACGCGCAGCCCGGGCACCTCGCCGAGCTGTTCCAGGGTGTAGTCGGCGATCGCGCGCTCGTGGTCGCGCACCGCCTCCATGCCGATCCCGTCGAGCCAGCGCAGCGCCGAGGCCATCCCGATCGCCTGCGCGATCGCCGGGGTGCCGGCCTCGAAGCGGGCGGGTGGGTCGGCGTAGGTCGTGCCTGCCGTGGTCACCTTGCGGATCATCGAGCCGCCGCCGAGGAAGGGGGGCATCTCGCGCAGCAGGTCGAGCTTCGCCCAGAGCGCGCCGATCCCCGTCGGCGCGTAGAGCTTGTGGCCGGTCAGCGCGTAGAAGTCGACTCCCAGCTCCGCCACGTCGAGCGGCAGCTTGGGCGCCGCCTGGGCGCCGTCGGCGAGGACCAGCGCGCCAGCATCATGGGCAAGGCGGGCGATCTCGGCGACCGGGTTCTCGGTGCCGAGCACGTTGGAGACGTGGGCGACGGCGACCAGCTTCGGGCCGTGTTCGAGCAGGGCCGCGTACGCCTCGAGGTCGAGCAGCCCGTCGTCGGTGACCGGCACCCAGTCGATCTCCGCCCCGACCCGTTCGGCCAGCTGCTGCCAGGGAACGATGTTCGAGTGGTGCTCCATCTCCGTGAGCACGATGCGGTCGCCGGCGCCGACGTTTGCGTCGCCCCAGGCCCGCGCGACCAGGTTGATCGCCTCGGTTGCGTTGCGGACGAAGATCACCTCGCGGCGATCGGCGGCGCCGAGGTGGTCGGCGACGGTCGCCCGCGCTCCCTCGTAGGCCGCCGTCGCCTCGGCCGAGAGCGTGTGTGAGCCGCGGTGGACGTTGGAGTGGTGAGCGCGCTCGTAGCGGTCGACCGCCTGGATCGAGGCCAGCACCCGCTGTGCGCTGGCACCGCTGTCCAGGTAGGCGACCGGGCGGCCGTGAACCTCGCGCTCCAGCGCCGGAAAGGCGGCGCGGACCTTCTCGATCGGGAAGGCCGACGCTGGTCTGGTCGTCGTCGGCTCCATCGTCGCGAGGCTAGGCGCTGGCGCCAGCCTCGACCTCCTCGCGAATCCAGCCGTAGCCCTTCTCCTCGAGCTGTCCGACCAGCTCGGGTCCGCCCTCCTTGACGATCCGGCCCTCGAACATGACGTGAACCGAGTCGGGCTTGACCATGTGCAGGATGCGCTGGTAGTGGGTGATGATCAGCACGCCCATGTCCGGGCCGGCGAAGGTGTTGACCCCTTCGGCGACGACCCGCAGCGCGTCGATGTCGAGGCCCGAGTCGGTCTCGTCGAGGACCGCGATCTCCGGTCGCAGCAGCACCAGCTGGAGCAGCTCCATGCGCTTCTTCTCACCGCCGGAGAAGCCATCGTTGAGGTAGCGACTGGAGAAGTCTTTGGGGATGTTGGCGAGCTCCATCGCCTCCTGGGCGATCCTGGCGAACTCTTTGATCTTGATCTCGCCTTCGCCACGCGCCTCGCGGCGAGCGTTGAGGATCATCCGCAGGTACTTGCTGACCGAGACGCCGGGGATCGCGACGGGGTACTGGAAGGCCATGAAGAGGCCGGCGCGCGAGCGCTCGTCGGGAGCGGCCTCGGTCATGTCCTCGCCCTTGAAGGCGATCGTGCCCTCGGTCACCTCGAACGAGGGATGACCCATGATCGCGTTGGCCAGGGTCGACTTGCCCGAGCCGTTGGGACCCATCAGCGCGTGGACCTTGCCCTTCTCGACGTCGAGGTCGAGCCCGCGCAGGATCTCCTTGCCCTCGGCGCTGACGTGCAGGTTGCGTATCTCCAGCTCAGCCAATGTCACTCCGTTTCTGGTTTTGCGTGATTAAGCGGCGCTGCCGACCGGCGCTTTCGCGTCACTGCCCGCGGCGCCGCCGGAGAACTCGACCAGCTCGGCCAGCGTGGTGCCGGCGAGCGCCTTGGTGACGCCTCCCTGGACACGGGTCCAGAGCAGCTTCGTCGCGCAGGCCCGGTCGCCGTCGTTCTCGTGCGAGCAGAGCACCTTGCCCTCGGGAGTCTCGTGGAAGCACTCCATCGGCGCGATCTGCCCTTCCAGCGCTTCCACCACCTGATCGAGCGTGATCGCCTCGGCCGGCTGGGCCAGCCTGTAGCCGCCGTGCGCGCCACGGGTCGAGCTGACCAGCCCGGCGTTGCGCAGCTTGGCGACCAGGTGCTCGAGGTAGGAGAGCGGCAGCCGCTCCGCCTCGGCGACGGCGCTGAGCGAGACCGGGGCGGAGCCCGGCTGGCGCCCGAGCTCGACCATCAGGCGAACTCCGTACTCGGCTTTCGTCGAGAACAGCATGAGTAAATCCTACTGTAGCGGTCGGTTATGCGGAGGCGGGCTCGGTCGCCTCGTGGCCTTCCTCGGCGGCCGCCTCCTGCCCGAGCTCGACATGCGCCCTGCTGTCGCGGCTGCGGATCAGCACCAGGGTGAGGACGAAGCCGAGGGCGGCGATCGCGGCGCCGCCGAGGAAGGCCGACTGGAATCCCTCGGTCAGCCCGTTCGTCAGGCTCGACGTGCCGGAGGACATCACGTCGTCGGTGCGCGAGGTCGCCACCGTGGAGAGCACCGCCAGTCCCAGCGCGCCGCCGACCTGTTGGGAGGTGTTGATCAGGCCGCTGGCGAGGCCCGCTTCGCTCTCCTGCACCCCGGAGACAGCGGCGATCGTCGTCGTGACGAAGGAGAAGCCGAGCCCGGCCGCGGCGAGCAGCGAGGGTCCGAGGATGTCGGTGGTGAAACCGCCGCCGACCGAGACGCGGCTGAACCAGACGAGGCCGGCGACGATGAAGAGCAGGCCCACGGCGAGCACCGGCTTGTAGCCGAAGCGGGTGACGAGCTGCGAGGCGATCGCCGCCGAGGCCATGATCGTCAGCGCCAGCGGCAGGTAGGAGAGGCCGGCGTGGATCGCGCTGTAGCCGAGCACCTGCTGCATGTAGAGGGAGATGAAGAAGAACATCGAGAAGAGCGAAGCACCGACGAGGAGGCCGACCACGTTGGCTCCGGTCAGCGTGCGGATGCGGAAGATCGAGAAGGGCACCAGCGGCTTGGCCGTGCGCAGCTCGATCGCGACGAAGGAGATCATCAGGACGGCTGAGAGCGAGAGCAGGCCGATCGTCTGGGTCGAGCCCCAGCCGGCGCTGGTCGCGTCGACCACCGCGTAGACGAGGATCGAGAGGGCGGCGGTGACGGTGACCGCGCCGGCGACGTCGAAGACCCGGGTCTCATGCTCGGCGCGGCTTTCGGCGATCAGCCTGGGGGAGAGGGCGAAGGCGATCAGGCTGACCGGCACGTTGACCCAGAGGACCCACTCCCAGCCGAGGCCGTCGGTGAGGATGCCGCCGAGGAGGACGCCCGCGGCGCCGCCCGAGCCGGCGACCGCGCCCCAGACACCGAGTGCCTTGTTGCGCTCGGCGCCGTCGCTGAAGGTGGTGGTGACGATCGAGAGCGCGGCGGGGGAGATGATCGCCGCGCCGAGCCCCTGCGCCGCGCGGGCGGCGATCAGCTGCCCCTCGGTCGAGGCGAAGCCGGCGGCGAGCGAGGCGACCGCGACCAGCAGCAGCCCGCCCATGAAGACGCGCCGCCGCCCGAGCAGGTCGGCCGTGCGGCCGCCGAGCAGGAGGAAGCCGCCGAAGGTGAGGATGTAGGCGTTGACGACCCAGGGCAGGTTCTCCTGGGAGAAGTCGAGCGCCTTGCCGATCGTCGGCAGCGCGACGTTGACGATCGAGGCGTCGAGGACGACGACGAACTGCGCCGAGCAGAGCAGGATCAGCGCCAGCCAGCGCTTCTCGCGGAAGTCCTGGGAGTCAGCCATGACTGGCTCTTCAGTCAAGCAAAACCGGCCCGCGGGCTCAGGGCTCGATCAGGCCGCGGCGGATCGCGTAGCGGACGAGCTCGACCCGGTCGCGCATGCCCAGCTTGCGCATCGCGTTTGCCCGGTGGTTCTCGACGGTCTTCTCGGAGAGATGGAGGATCGCGGCGATCTCCTTCGTCGTGTGGGCCTCGGCGACGAGCTTGACGATCTCCTCCTCGCGCGGGGTCAGCTCGCCGGCTGCGGTGGGCGCGGGGAAGGGCTCGCCCCGCTCGACCGAGCGGATCGCGGCGAGCAGGTCGGTGTCCGCCTGGGTCTTCACCACGTAGCCGGAGGCGCCGGCCTTGAGCGCCTCGTCGAGGTAGCGCTCGTCATCGTGCATGGAGAGGATGAGGACGGCGACTTCGGGCGCCTGCGCCTTGATCTCGCGGGTGGCCTGGAGGCCGGTCAGCTTCGGCATCTTGACGTCGAGGATCGCCAGGTCCGGCCGCTCGCGGATCGCGATGTCGCGCGCCTCGGCGCCGTCGGACGCCTCGGCGACCACCTCGATGTCGGGCTGGCGCTCGAGCAGCAGCCGCAGCCCCGAGCGGACGATGCCGTGGTCGTCGGCGATCAAAACGCGCACAGAGCCAAGTCTCCCAGCTCGTGAGGGGGGTAATCCCCTGGCTCTGGCGACTTACCCCCCTTATATGCACGGGAAAGTCGCCAGAGCCGACGCGTTGGTTGCGGAGATCGCGGGACGGCAGCACGGGTTGGTGTCGGTCGATCAGCTGCGCGGGGCGGGTATCGGCGAAGAAGCGATCCGCAACCGGGTCCTCGCAGGTCGCCTGCATCGTGTGCATCGAGGCGTCTATGCCGTGGGCCATGCAGCTCTGTCGCCGCAGGCCCGCGACCTGGCGGCTGTGCTTGCGATCGGCAGGGGCCCGCGCCGCGAGGGCGGCGCGGTGCTCCACTACTGGAGGGCGGCGGTCAGCCATCGCAGCGCGGCCTGCCTTTGGGATCTCTTGCAGGAGGCGGATCGCCCGGTCGACGTCATCGTCAGGGGCGATGGCGGTAGGGCGAAGCGTCCTGGCATCCGTGTGCATCGCTCGCTCACGCTCGCTCCGAGCGATGTGACGCTTCGCCGAGGGATACCGGTCACGACTCCGGTGCGCACGATCTCCGACCTGCGCCGGGCAACGTCGGAGGGCTGGCCCGGCGCCATTCGCCTTCGTGAGCTGCGAAAGGCCATCCGGCAGGCGGGTGTGCTCGGCTTGCCGATCGGCGACGACAGCGGTCGGGACCGCAGCCGTAGCGACCTCGAGCATGACTTTCTGTGGCTCTGTCGCCGCCATGACCTGCCGCTTCCCGAGGTCAACGTTCGCGTCGGTACGTACCTCGTCGATTTCCTTTGGCAGAAGCGTTGGCTCGCGGTTGAAACCGACGGCTACGTCTACCACCGTGGAAGGGCGGCGTTTCAAGATGACCGCAAACGGGGTCTCGAGTTGAGGCGCCTCGGCTTCGAGGTGATTCGACTGTCCGAACGTCAGGTTGAAGACGAACCGGAGCGAGTGGCGGAGACCATTGCTGCGGCTCTTCGCACCCCTCGGCGACGCTAGCCGGGGACCGAGAGGCGCACGGTGGTGCCGTGATCCGGCCGCGACTCGATCGTCAGCTCGGCGCCGATCAGGAGGGCGCGCTCGCGCATGCCGCCGATGCCGAGGCCGCGCTCGGACTGCTCGAAGGCGAAGCCGCGGCCGTCGTCGGCGACCTCGAGCTCGGCGCCGCGATCGGAGCGGTGCAGGCTGACGGCGATCCGCTTCGCCTCGCTGTGGCGAGCGGCGTTCGTCAGCGCCTCCTGGGCAACCCGGTAGAGGACGAGCTGCACGTCGTCGTCGAGGTCGGAGAAATCACCCTCGGCCGCCAGCTCCGCCGCGAGGTCGAGGCGCTTCACCTGCTCGACCTGGCCGGCGATCGCGGCGGTGAGGCCGAGGTCGTCGAGCGCCGTCGGCCGCAGCTGGCGGGCGAGGGAGAGCAGCTCCTGCATCGCCTGGTTGGCGAGCGCGCGGGTCGCGGCGATCTCCGCCTCGAGATCCGGCGGAGCGTCTTCGCGCACCGCCTCCAGGCGCAGCAGCAGCCCGGTCAGCGACTGGTTGACCTCGTCGTGCAGATCGCGGGCGACCCTCGCTCGCTCCTCCTCCTGGGCGCGCAGGGCGGCGCTGCCGGCACGGCGTCGCTCGGCTTCCAGGCGGCGCATCATGCGCAGGAAGGCGAGCTCGATCCGCTCCACCTCCTCGGTCTCGCCGACCCCGTCGATCGAGCCCGACAGCACCGGACCCGGGCGATTCAGGTCGACCTTCTCCATCTCCTCGATCAACTGCTCCAGCGGCGCAAAGCGCCGTCGCTGGATGGCGAGGTTGACCGCGAGCGCCGTCGCCACGACGGCGAGCACGACGATGGCCACGGTCGTCACAGGGCGAGAATAGGGGTTGGCACCTATGGTCGAACTGCCGTTTCGTCGCAATACTGCGAGGCAGTTCAAACACGACAGGAGCGAATGCGATGACGACCACCAAGCAGTCCACCTTCGGCGCAACCCTGCGGACGACGATCCTCTTGGCGTCCCTCTCCGGCCTCCTGGTCGTCATCGGCGCGCTGATCGGCGGTCCGAGCACCGCTGCTCTATTCCTCGGATTCGCCCTGCTGATCAATCTCGGCTCCTACTTCTTCAGCGACAAGCTGGCGCTCTCGATGGCCCGCGCCAAGCCGATCGAGGAGTCCGAAAATCCGCGGCTCTACCAGATCGTGCGCGAACTGACGACCCGCGCCGGCCTGCCGATGCCGCGCCTCTACATGATCCCCCAGGAACAGCCGAACGCCTTCGCCACGGGTCGCAACCCGAAGCACGCCGCGGTGGCGGTCACCCAGGGGATCACCAAGCTGCTCTCCGAGGACGAGCTGCGCGGCGTCCTCGCCCACGAGCTCGCCCACGTCCAGCACCGCGACATCCTGATCCAGTCGGTCGCCTCGGCGATCGGCGCCGCGATCACCTACCTCGCCTACATGCTGATGTGGTTCGGCGGTGACGACGAGTCGCCGCTCAGCCTCGTCGCTTCGCTCGCGCTCGTCCTGCTGGCGCCGATCGCGGCGACGATCATCCAGCTCTCGATCTCGCGCCAGCGCGAGTACGCCGCCGACGCCGGCGGCGCCCAGATCTGCGGCAACCCCGAGTCGCTCGCCAGCGCCCTACTGCGGCTGGAGCAGGGCGCCGAAGCGATGCCGATGCAGGTCAACCAGGCAGCCGAGCCCCTCTACATCGTCAAGCCCTTCTCCAGCAAGGGCATCGCCGGCCTCTTCTCCACCCACCCGCCGATCGAGGAGCGGGTGAAGCGCCTGCGCCAGATGCGGCCCTCGCTGGGCTGATCGCCGTCCGGCGGCGTACCATTTGGTCTATGGCTACGACGCCCAAAAAGGGTCCCCGTCCAGCTCCCGGCTACGAGGCCGAGTGGGCTGAGGTCAATCGCGAAGAGGAGCAGCAGGAAGCGGAATTCGCCAGGACCCTCTCTGTCCCCGAGCGATTGGAGTTTGGTCAGAAGCTCTGCGATCAGGCATTCGATTTCTACAACGCCGTCCACGCAGGCAACCATGGCCACCAGCGAGATCCGCGGGCCTGACCTGTCCGGCGTCGTCGCCGACGCAAATGCTTGCGGGTTGAAGCATGTGGTGGTCGGGGGCTTTGCGGTGATCGCCCACGGCTATTTTCGTGCCACCAAGGACTCCGATCTCTTGGTTCCCGACGGCCCTGAGACGGACGAGGCGATCCTTCGCTTCTTCGAGCGAATCGGAGCCACTCGCTTCAGCGACGGCAAGGTGTTGACCTCTGAGGACGTGGCCGGTGCGCACCATCTGCGCGTGGACAGCCGTCATGGCGCGATCGACATCATGCGCGGCGGCTTGCCCCCACTTGACTACGAGACGGTTGCCGCCCGCTCTGTCGAGGGCTCTTGGCGGGACAGCCCATTTAGGGTCGCCTCCCTGCGTAGCTTGGTCGGCTTCAAGCGCCTCGCCAATCGCGGCCAAGACCGAGTTGACCTGGAAAAGCTGGAAGTCGTCAACGGCGAGCTCCCAGTTGATCCGATTCCCAGCCTCGACGAAGACTGAGTGGCGATCGAGCCGCCCGTTGACCCGGGGCACCTTTGAGAACTACACTGTACTTTTGACGGGAACGTAGGAATTCCGATATGGCAAGGGCCAGCGCCAGCTCCAGAGCAGCCGCGTCGCGCCGCCTTCCCCGCGGCCGGCACGCGCTCGCGCCCGACGAGGTGCTGCGAGATCAGCGCGAGCGGTTGATTGCCGCTGTTCCCGGGGCGGTCGCCGAGCGCGGCTACGAAGCGATGTCGGTCGCCGACATCGTCAAGGCGGCGGCGGTCTCGCGCAACGCCTTCTACAAGAACTTCGGCGACAAGCAGGAGTGCTTCGCCGCCGCCCACGAGAACGGTCACGAGCGGCTCTTCGAGTTACTGGTCGTGCCGTGCGAGGACGGAGCGACGATCGAAGAGCGGGTGGAGCGCTCGCTCGTGGCGGGGCTCGACGCGCTGGCGTCCGAGCCGGATGTCGCCCGTCTGCTCTTCGTCGAGGCGCCGTCGGCGGGGGAGAAGATCGCGCTGCGCTACCACGAGTGGCTGGGGCGCTACGGCACCCTGTTGCGCTCCGCCGCCCCCGACCTGCCGCCCCAATCCATCCCTGCACCTGAGGTCGAGGGTGTGATCGTCGGCGGCATCGCCTCGCGGATCGCCAGCGAGGTCCTGCACGGTCAGGCGACGAAGTTGCCGCAGCTGACCACGCCCCTGGTCGAATACGTGCTTGCCTTCTACCGCTTCGGCGACACCAGCCCCAAAGAGGGCCGGCTGGTCGCCTTCGAGCGCGAGCAGCGGGTCGAGGGATCGGCCGGCGCCCGGCGCCACGCCAGCGCGTAGTCGCCAAAGAACCGCGCGCACCCGGCACCCTCGAGTGCCTGCCTATCTGGGAACCCACAGGGTTTCGAGGAGATGGATCCCTCTCTGAAGCCCCTGCAAATCGCGAGTAATTTCAGCCATACCATGTGCGTATCTTGACAACAGCGTCCCCGCGTGTTTACATCTGGTCGCGTCTTTGCTTGGGAACCACACCGGTATGACCCGAGCGGGGCCTTGCAACACGAACAGGGAAACCGAGTCACAGGGGGCCGCCCAGGGAAGCGGCCGGCAGTGGGCTCGACGGGACAAGGAGAGAGCTACGTGAGAAGCCACGCGAAGGCATCGACCGCGGGATCGACTCAGAGCAAGGCAGCCGCCGTGCTCGCGGCCGTGGTCGCCCTCGGCGCCCTGCTCCTCACCGCCGCTCCTGCCCTCGCAGCGAGCGTCACCGACCGTCCGCTCCTCTTCAGCTTCAACGGCTCCGACACCACCGCGGGCACGATCGGGGAGATGCGCGGAGGGCTTGCGGTCGACGAGGCGAGCGGCAGCGTCTACGCGCTCGATCTGAACAAGAACGTGATCGACAAGTTCGACGCCAGCGGCGCCGCGGCCAACTTCTCCGCGACGGGCACCTCGTCCCTCGACGGCGGCGAAACGCCCGATGGCGAATTCAAATTCAATTCGACCTTCAATTCGGACGCGCGCATAGCGGTCGATGACTCCCCGGTCAACACCGACCGCCTCTACGTCGCAAACAGCACGGCTCATCCCTACGTCGACGCCTTCGCTGCCTCCGGCGCCTTCCTCTGGCGCCTGCCGCTCGCCAGCAATGCTTGTGGCGTCGCCGTCGACACCGAAGGCCACCTCTGGCTCGGCGACCAAAGCGCCGGAAGAATCCGCGAGTACGCCAACACCGGCAGCCCACCGGCTGAAGTCGGCTCCTTCGCGGCGACCCTCGGCCCCCCCTGCAGCCTCGACGTCGCCAAGGACGGCGCCGTCTACGCAGTCGGCGGCGAAACGTTGCGCAAGTACGTCGGCGGGGTGCTCAGCTCCACCGTCGACACCGGCGTCCGGGGTGTCGCCGTCGACCAGTCGAGCCTCACCGGTCACGTCTTCAGTCTGCACCGAGACAACTTCGGCAGCGGCGACTTCTTCAAGGAGTTCGACTCGAGCGAAACCCTCGTCGGCAGCTTCGGCCTCGGGCTGCTCTACGAAAGCCAAGGCATCGCCTACAACCCCTCGCTCGACCGCGTCTACGTCGGTCAATTCGTCGGCCCCGATTCGGAAGTGAGCACCGGCACGATCAAAGCGCTCGGCCCGATCGCCACCGGCACGACCCCCGACCCGACGGCGGAAGCGGCGAGCGAAATCGAAATCTCCAAGGCCAAGCTGAACGGCAAGGTCAACCCGCAGAGCGTCCCCAACGCCTACTTCTTCGAATGGACTCAGGGCACCGCTACGTTCAACTGGCGCCAAGCCAAGTCCTCGCCACCGCAGTCGCTGGCCGAAGACAGCACGGAACACACCGTTTCCCTCAACCTCACCGGGCTCGAGGGCCACACGACCTACCAGGCGCGCCTCGTCGGCCTCAACACGACGAGCGGCCTGCGCAGCGTCTCGAGCTCGCTCACCTTCACGACCGCCACGCCCTCAGCGCCCGCGGCGACGATCGATCCGGTCAGCGGGGTTACGAGCTCGACCGCCAGCGTCAGCGGGACCGTCAACCCCGAAGGAGACTTCGGCACCAGCTGGCGCCTCCAGCTCAGCACCGATCCCGCCTGCGCCTCGGGTTTCGAAAACGGGGCGGCTCACAACCTCGAATCGGAAGCAAGCAGCCCGCAGGCGGTCGCCGAAGAACTGACCGGCCTGCTGCCCAACCAGCACTACTGCGTGCGGATCGCCGCCACGAACGGGGGCGGCACGACCAACTCCAGCGTGGAGGAGTTCACCACCGACCCGGTCGCGCCGACCCTGGCCGAAACCGCCTTCGCCGCCCCGCGCACCGATTCCAGCGCCCGCCTCAACGGCCGCGTCAACCCGCAGGGGGCCGACGCGGCCCACCCGCTCACCTACCGCTTCGAATGGAGCGAAGACGGCGGCGCCACCTGGACCGCCCTGCCCGACCAGCAATACAGCGGCGGCGCCCGCGAACAGATCGTCGTCGGCGAGGAGCTCGACGGCCTCGACCCCAGCACCCCATACAGCTACCGCTTCAGCGTCGAAAGCGACGCCGGCCCGGCCTCGCCGCAGGGCGGCGTGAAGACCTTCACCACGCGCTCCACGGCGGAAATGACCCCGCCCAAACGCGGCTATGAGCTGGTCAACAACTCCGAGAAGGGAACCCAGAACGTGCTGAGCGGTGTGAGTTCATCGCTTCCCGGCCTCTCGGTCAACGGCGAGCGGGCGATCTGGTCGGTCAGCGCCGGCGCCCCCGGCGCCCCCAACGGCGTCACCTCGTCCTTCCTCGCCGAACGCACCCCGAGCGGCTGGCAATCGCGCAGCATCGCCCCGCCGGCCGAGGAGCAGGTCGGCGAAGGCAAGCGCTACTACGTGGGCAGGGCCGCCACGGCGGACTTCTCCCACTTCGTCTTCGACGCCGAATACAAGCCATTCTTCAGCGAAGCGAGCGAAGCGACCCTGGTTCGCCTCGACGATAGCCAAAACCAGGACGTCCTGCAGAGCTATAGCTGGAGCGAAGAACACGAAGGGCCGGGGGCGGTCGACATGACCGACGACAGCGCCCATATCGTCGACGTCAACCACACCACGGACCAGCTGGAGGAAATCGGCGACGGCTCGGGCGAAGTCCTCAGCATCATGCCCGACGGCACGCCGAGCAGCTGTGGGTTGCAGGAAGGCCCGAGCTTCGTCGGGGGCAACAAGAGCCTGCGCGGCGCCGGCAACCTCTACCACGCGGGCTACCACGGGATCTCCACCACCGATGCCTCGCGCGTCTACTTCGAGGCCAAACCGAACGGCGAATGCGCCAACTCCTGGGGCCTCTACGTGCGCAACCGCGAAAGCGAAGAGACGACGCTGATCGACCCCGGCACGGCGACCCACGACGCCGGCTTCATCACCACCACCCCGAATGGGCGCCAAGCCTACTTCGCCACCTTGAGCCAGCTCGACCCCGCGGATGCCAACGAAGACGCCGACGTCTATCGCTGGGACGAGCAGAGTGAAGAATCGAGCTGCCTGACTTGCGTTGTGGCCGATGCGAGCCTCGAGACCTCGTCTGCGATAGGGGGAAGTTTTAAGTACGAACCGGTCCTGATCTCCAAGGACTTCTCACACATCTACTTCGAGTCGAGGGAGGAACTGGTCCCCGGCCACCCGCTCGAAGGCTCGCTGCGAAACCTCTACGTGCTGAGCGAGGGCGAGATCCGCTTCGTCGCCAAGGATGACAAGGGCCTCGGCGTGTTGCGCGAGGGCGTCCTCTCCGATGACGGCAATGCTCTCGCCTTCATCGAGAAGCCCCATCCCTACCTCACCGCCGACGAGATCGAAGGTGAACCGGAAGTCCTCTACCTCTACGAAGACGCCGAAGAAAGCTTGGAGTGCGTTTCCTGCGCTCGGGTCGGTACGACGGCGCACACGGTCAACTCGGGCTTTTCGTTCGCCTTCCAGCTCTCCGCCGACGGCTCGACGATCTCCTTCGTCACGGCGGATGCGCTGACGCCGCTCGACGTAAACGGCAGCAGCGACGTCTACGCGTGGCGAGACGGCGCCCTGCAGCTGATCACCGACGGCGTAACCGAATTCCCGGTGGGCGAATTCTCCAAGCCACTCGTACAGGGCATCGACGCCGACGGCTCGAACATCCTCTTCTCGGTCACCGACCCCGGCCTGACCGGCTATGAGGTGGACAGGCTGGCCAACCTCTATGACGCACGCATCGACGGCGGCTTCGAACGGCCGAGCCCGGTCGTGCACTGCGAGGGCGAATCCTGCCAGGGCCCGCTCGAAGCGCCGCCTGCGGTCACGCGCTCGGCCAGCTCGGCCTTCAGCGGCGCCGGCAACCTCGCCCCCAAGGCGAAAAAACGCCAGCGCCCCTGCGCGCATAAGCGCGGCAAGGCAAGGCAGCGCTGCGTGCGCAAACACAAGCGAGACCGAAAGCACAAGCACTCGAGCGGGGCAGGAGCAAGGGCCGACGCGGGGAGGGCCAAGTGAAGCGGCGCGCAAAGGCAAAGACAGGGGAGAGGACCAGGACGATGATCGATTTGCACAAGACCAGCGAGGGCCGGCGCTTTGCCCGCCTCGCCCTGCTCTGCTGCCTCGGCGCCCTGGCGCTGGTGGCGCTCGCCCCGTCCGCCCAGGCGGCAAGCCCCCACTTCGACGTCAAGGCGACCTGGGGAGACACCAACCTGCCCCCCGGGGGAGAGGCACTCTTCACCGTGCAGGCGCGCAACGTCGGCGATGCGGCCGGGGCCGAAGAAGCGTTCAGCATCACCGACCAGCTGCCCGCCGGGGTGACGGTGACGAACATCACCTGGAACTCGGTGGAATTCGGCGACTTCTCCTTTCTCTGCTCGGGCGTCGGCACCGAAACGGCGACCTGCGCCTTTCCACCGGAATTCGCCTTCTTCGTGCCGGTGCTGACCCCGGCACCCGGGCTGGAAAGCTCGGGCTTCTTCCAGGCCGTACCGACCGGCTACCTGTCGACGATGTACATCGAAGTCGCGGTCGACCCTGGGGCCTCGGGCATCGGGACCAACACGGCGACCATCTCCGGCGGCGGCTCGCCAACGGCAACCGACACCGACGCGGTTCCCTTCGACGCCACCCCGTCGAGCTATGGCATCGCCCCCGGTGGCTTCCAGGCCGACATCTTCAAGGGCGCCTATCCCGACCAGACCGTCTCGCGCCAGGGCGGCGATCACCCCTCCGAGCTGCGGGTCAACTTCGACCTGAACGCCGAGAGCAAGCTCGGCGTTCTCGACAACAGCATCGAAACTCCGTCCAACGGCCTGCTCAGGACGGTCGAGGTGACCCTTCCGCGCGGGATGATCGGCAACCCCGAGGCGCTGCCGAAGTGCGACCCGGTCGTCTTCGCCGCCTCCGGCACGGTGCAGAACGCGACGGCGTGCCCTTCGAACACCCAGGTCGGCTACCTGAACGTCCCGATGATCCTCGGCGGGGCGCGGAACGGGCGCGGCTGCTGCTTCGGCAACACGAACGCGCTGCTGACCCGGGTGGCCATATACAACCTCCAGCCGCCCAAGGGCACGCCGGTCGACCTCGGCTTCAATGCCGGCGGCGCCGTCATCGGTCACATCTACGCCACCCTCGACCCGGCGCAGAACTACGCGATCAAGTCGGTCAGCCCGAACATTTCCTCGCTGGTCAACGTGCGCGGCTCCGAAGTGACGATTTGGGGAGTGCCTGGGGATCCGGCCCACGACAAGTTCCGCTACTACCCCAAAACCCAGCCTGGCAACATCGCGCTCGGCGCTCCCTTCACGGCGCCGATCCGACCCTTCTTCACCAGCCCGATGGACTGCGGCTTCGACAACGGTGGGGACCTGATCCGTATCGACTCCTACGAGCATCCGGGCAGCTTCTCCCCGCTTGAGGAGGACAGCCATGCGCTCAACGTCGAAGGTTGCGACGATCCGCGCTTCCGCTTCGAACCGGATGTGGCGCTGCAGCCGACCTCAAAGGACGCCGGAGCGCCGACCGGCCTCGACGTGCACCTGGAAGTGCCCCAGCGCGACGACACGGTCGACGAAGCGAAGAAGCTCTACGCCGACGAAGGCTTCGTCAAAGGCATCGGCACGCCGCCGATGAAGAAAGTAGTGGTCAAGTTCCCCGAGGGGATGACGGTCTCCCCCTCGGCGGCGCAGGGGCTCGCCTCCTGCTCGCCCGAGCAGATCGGCCTCGGCACCAACGACCCGGTCAGCTGCCCCGACGCCTCCCAGTACGGGACGCTGACCCTGCACACCCCGGCGCTGCCGGTGGACGAACAGCCCGAAGGCTTCGTCTACATCGCCAAGCAGAACGACAACCCCTTCCACAACTTCCTCAGCCTCTACCTGGTGATCCAACAGCCCGATAGGGGGATCCTGGTGAAGCTGGCGGGAAGAGTGGATCTCGACCCGGCCACGGGCCAGATCACCACCACCTTCGACGACCTGCCCCAGTTCCCGGTATCGGACATCGAGATGAACCTGAACGGCGGCCTGAGGGCGGGCTTGGTCAATCCGCAGACCTGCGGGCGCAAGACGATTCAGGCGACCTTCTACTCGTGGCAGGACCCGTCTGTGCCGCACACGGTCGACAGCAACTACGAGATCACCCGCAACCCCGACGGCAGCCCCTGCCTGAACAGTCCCGCCGATCGTCCCTTCGGCCCCGATCTCTCCGGCGGCACCCTCAACAACCTGGCCGGCTCCTACAGCCCGATGGAGCTGCGGATGACCCGCACCGACCTCGAGCAGGAGCTCTCGGTCGCAGAAGGAACCGCGCCCCCCGGCCTGCTCGCCTCGATCAAAGGCGTCGGGCGCTGCTCCGATGCGGCGATCGCCGCCGCGGCCAACCCCGAGCGGACCGGGATCGAAGAGCAAAGCAACCCGAGCTGTCCGGCCTCCTCTCTGGTCGGCACGGTGGACGCCGGCGCCGGGGTGGGCCAGGTCCTCACCTACGTCAAGGGCAAGGTCTACCTCGCCGGCCCGTACAAAGGCGCCCCGGTGAGCGGCGTGGCGATCGTCCCCGCCGTCGCCGGACCCTTCGACCTCGGGGTGATCGTCACCCGCGCACCTGGCTACGTCAACCCGAAGACCGCCGAGCTGCACCTGGTCACCGACAAGCTGCCCTTGATCTTCAAGGGCATCCCGGTCCGGGTCAGAGACATCCAGGTCCATCTGGACAGGCCCCACTTCATCCTCAACCCGACCAACTGCAATCCCTTCGCTCTGAGCGGGACGCTGTTTTCCTCCGAAGGCAAGCAGAAGGCCAGCACGACCCCCTTCCAGGCGGCTGACTGCGCCTCCTTGGGCTTCAAGCCACGCCTTCAGGCCCAGCTCTTCGGCGGCACCCACAGGGGAGCCCATCCCAAATTCAGGGGCACCTTCAAAGCCCGCGAAGGCGATGCCAACGTGGCATCGGCGGTCGTCACCCTGCCGAGGTCTGAGTTCCTCGACCAGAGCCACATCAGGACCGTCTGCACCAGGGTGCAGTTCGCCGCAGACGCCTGCCCGGCGGGATCGATCTACGGTCACGCGGTGGCAAGGACGCCGCTGCTGGACGAAGAGCTGCAGGGCCCGGTCTACCTCCGCTCCTCAGATCACAAGCTGCCCGACCTCGTCGCCGACCTGCACGGCATCGTCGACGTCGAAGTGGTGGGCAGGATCGATTCCATAGGCGGCGGGATCAGGGCCAACTTCGAGCAGATCCCCGACGCTCCGGTGGAATCCTTTGAAATCACCATGCAGGGCGGCAAAAAGGGACTCCTCGTCAACTCCAGAAGCATCTGCGCCCACAACTACAGGCTGAACGCCGAATTCAGCGGCCAAAACGGCAAAGAAGCGACCCTGACGCCGAAGCTGCAGGCCTCCTGCAAAGCAAAGCGGAAAGCCAAACGGCATTGAGGCGCGGCGCCATCCTCCTCACCGCTGCGGCACTCGCCGCAGCGGTGCCGCAGGCAGGCGCGGAGCTGGTCCAGAAGGGATCGGTGCGGGTTTCGCTGAGCGCCGCGCTGTCTCCGACCCGCCTGCCCCGCCATGGCACCGCGCCGATCTCGGTCTCGATCGGCGGCCACATCTCCTCCACCTCCAAGGGTGAAGTCCCGCGGCTGAAGGAGGTCACCTTCGCCTTCAACAAAGCCGGGCGCATCGATCTGCGCGGAATCCCCCGCTGCCGCCTGGGCCACATCGACCCCTCCACCACCCAGGAGGCATTGCTTGCCTGCGAGCCGTCGCTGGTCGGAGAAGGCCACTTCTCGGCCAACGTGCGCTTCCCCGAGCAGTCCCCCTTCCCCTCCGAGGGCAAGGTCCTGGCCTTCAACGGCGTGCTCAGAGGCTCCCCGGTGATCTTCGCTCACATCTACGGCACCAAGCCCGTCCCCACCTCCTACGTCTTGCCGTTATCGATTGGCAGGGGCACCTTCGGCACCGTCCTTCACGCCTCCCTGCCTGATGCCACCGGCGAATGGGGCTACGTCACCGGCCTCACCCTGAAGCTGGGCGGCGCCTTCGCCCATGACCATGGTTTCCTGAGCGCCGGCTGCCCCGCTCCCCCCGGCTTCCCCGGGGCGATCTTCCCCCTACTTCGCAGCAGCTTTGCCTTCGCCGGGGGCAAGACCCTAACCGCGACCCTCAACCGCTCGTGCAGGGCGCGGGGATGAGAGGAGAGAGAAGATGACGAAGGGAAAGCAACCGCAAAGGCGCCTGAGCTATGCAAACGTGGTCTCCACCCTGGCCCTCTTCCTGGCCTTGGGAGGGGCGACCGCCTATGCGGTCGGCTCGCTGCCGCCGAAATCGATCGGCGCCAAGCAGCTGCGCCCTGGAGCCGTCACCGCCGACAAGATCAGAAAGCACGCCGTCACCGCGCCCAAGATCGAAGCAAACGCGGTCAAGAGCGGCAAGCTCTCAAACTTCGCGGTCAAGGAGGCAAAGCTCGCCAACGGCTCGGTCTCCAACCCGAAGCTCGCCGGCGAAGCGGTCTCCACTGAGAAGATCGCAGCAGATGCGGTAACCGGAGCCCAGCTGAACGAGGCAACGGTCGGCCAGGTGCCCTCTGCCCACGCAGCAGACACCGCGACCTTCGCCGAATCGGCAAACCCGGTTGCATTTGCAGCCGTGAGCCAGGAAGGCGTCGTCGACACCTCGCTCTCCAAGGGCCAGGTATCGGTCAGCCAGGGAAAAGAAGCCGGGATCTACTGCGTCTCTGTCGCCGGCCTCTCACCCAAGGGCGCCCAGGTCACCCCCCGCTACAACGGCTCGGGCAACCTCACCGCCTATGTGACGATCGGTGGCACCGGATCCTGTGCGGCGCCCGCGGTCGAGGTGCAGACGCACAACGGCGGCCTGGTCAAAGCGCCGTTTTATGTCGTGCTTTACCGGTAGGGATGGAGCGGGACCTGGACCGCAAGGCCCGCGCCGAACTCTACGAGCGCCTACTCGCCCGGCGCGGGGAGATAGTGGAGGCGGTCGCGACACGCGTGTACGCGATCTCGGACCCTGCGGGGGCGGTTGATCCCGAGTATGGGGTCAGTTTGCGTGGTGCGCTTGGCGCCGCTGTGGACTACGCGCTCGAGGTGATCGAGCGTGGCGAGGCGAGGGCGCCTCCGATCCCCACGGTGCTGCTCGGCCAGGCCCGTATGGCTGCGCGGAACGAGATCGGCCTCGACGCCGTCCTGCGCCGCTACTTCGCCGGCTACAACCTCTTTGCCGACCTGTTGGTGAGCGAGGTGCGAGATGGGATGGCGAGCACGGAGCTGCGCCGGCTCTTGCGCGATCTCTCGGCTCTGTTCGAGCGCCTGATCGCTATGGTCAGCGAGGAACACGCGCGCGAGTCGGCTGTCAGACTGAGCTCACGCGAGGAGCGGCGCGCCGAGCGCGTGCGACGGCTTCTCGATGGCGAGCTGCTCGATACCGACGATCTTGCCTACGACTTCGACGCGTATCACCTCGGTGCGGTTGCACACGGTCCGGGTGTTGAGGAGGCACTGCGTGAGCTCGCACAACGCACCGATCTTCGCCTGCTCACAGTTCGCAGCAAGGACTCACTGTGGGCTTGGTTTGGCGCGCGCCTGCCACTGTACGATAAAGATCTCCGCCGCCATTTCGCGACCTGGCCCGCAAAGATGACTCTGGCCATGGGCGAGCCGGCCAGCGGTCTGCGCGGCTGGCGCTTCACCCACCGACAGGCGCGTGCGGCATTTCAAATCGCCGGCCGCACTCAGGTGAGCCCGGTTCGCTACGCCGATGTCGCACTGCTTGCCTCGATGCTGCAGGACGACTTACTTTCCGTGTCGCTGCACCAGCTCTATCTCGAACCGTTGGCAGGCGAACGGGATGGCGGTAAGAGATTGCGAGAGACCCTGCATGCCTACTTCGCTGCCGACCGCAACATCTCCTCCGCAGCTGCGATGCTCGGCGTGAACCGCAACACCGTCACCAACCGGTTGCGTGCCGTCGAGGTACGGCTGGGGGACTCGATTGACGCCCGCGCCGCCGACCTGGAGGCGGCATTGCGGATCGAGGAGCTCAACGAGCGACGCCACACTCACTCTTGGGCGCGGTGATGAATTTTATAAGTCTCAGTGGGCATATTGCCCGAGCGAGGTAGGCGGCTGGGCCGCGAGGCTGTGGCTAAGTACGAAAACAGTCTATTCCTGGCGGCGCCTAAGCCGGCAGGGAGAGGAGAACATATGAGAACCCTCAGGTTAGTCGGCCTGCTCGTCGCCTCAGCCTTGGCCGTAATGGCCATTGCCGGCGCCGCCTCGGCCTCCGCGACCGTCCTTTGCCAAGAAGCGGCTTCGCCCTGCTCCGCAGGCAAAACCCTTCCCAGCCCCAATGTTCTCTGGGGGGAATCGAGTGAACTGAAGTTTGAATTCCACGCCGGTTCTCCGATGATGATTTGCGATTCGAGCATGGAAATCGAAACCCCAACCAATGTCGAAGGAAAACCGCTTACCGGTCATGTGATCGACCTTGATCTCTATAACTGCGAAGGCTCGTATTGCTACCCGCCCAGTCCTATCGCGGGCCTGCCTTGGGATAGTGAAATCCAGACAACGGAAAAAGGCGCTGGAAAACTGAAGCTTTCCGACGGTGCAAGCAATCCAAGCGTCACCTTCGAAAAATGCAACCCCTTCAATCCGCATAACTGCACATGGGGCGCTGCGGAATGGAACTTCACGATCGAACCAGGCTCCAAACCTAAGGCGGTGGCCAAAGAAATACCCCTTAGCAGCAGCGAATGCGGCACCATAATCGTGTCCGGAGAATACGCGCTAGAACCGGAAGTAGGGCCATTGAGTTCTTCTCTGACGGTCAAATCGCCCGTGGGTCCGATGTCCATTACCTGTAGCTCCAGCATCATCGGTTCTGGGTTTAGGACGACCCACGGGAAGATTTCTTCTCTCAAACTCAGCAGCTGCAGCGGTAGCTGCGTGAGCGCGACGGCGAAATCGCTGCCCTACACGACCTGGTTCACCGAAGAAAAAGGTGGGGACGGCCCGGTGAGTGTCGGCAGCCCCTCAGGCTCGTCGACGATCAACTTCAGCAAATGTTTTGCGTTCAATGTGGAATGCGTCTACAAGGTGTCCAAATTGCGTTCAAGCCCGGGCAGCCTCTATGCAAACGAAGAGGTGCTCAAAAGGGAAGGCGGAAGCGGGCTCTGTCCTGCTGAACCGACCCTGACCGTCAGTTACTCACTGCCAAGTGGGGGCTTCTGGGTGGAGCCATGAGCGTGTGAAGCGCACTCCGTCATAGCTGATCGATCGGCCGCAGCGATTCTCGCTGCGGCCGATCATAAATACCACGTGCGTATCTTGACAAAAGCGAACTGACGTGTTTGTATAGGCGCGTGTCTTCGGCTGAGAACGCCAACGGTATGGCGACTCGGGAGCCCCGCAGCCAGCGTCGCCGCATATTCGCCGGCCTCGCTGCGGCTTTGGCCTACCACGGCTACGAAAACACGAAAGTCTCCGACGTGGTCGAGCTAGCCGGCCTTTCGCGCGCCACCTTCTACGAGCACTTTCGCGGCAAGGAGGCTTGCTTCGCCGCCGCGTATGAGGATGGGGTGGAGCGGCTCTCCGCGGCGGTGGCGATGGCCGCGGCGGGCGAGCGCACCTGGGCGGAGCGCCTCTCGGCAGGCCTGGCCGCGGGCCTCGATTTCCTCGCCGCCGACCCGCCGCTCGCCCACCTGCTCCTCGTCGAGGCGCTCGCCCCGCCCCGCCCCGCCCGCCTCGAGCACGAGCGGTCGCTGGTTCGTCTCGCCGAGGCCCTGTGCCCTCCGCCAAATGCGGCTGCGGCCAGCGACGCCGTCACCGAGGAGGAGCGGCGGCTGCTCGCCGGGGGCCTCGCATCCTACGTCTCCGGCCGGGTGCTCGCCGGCGACACGGAGCGCCTCGGCGAGGACCACGACCTCCTCCTGCAGTACCTGTTGGCGGCGCCGAGGCGCTCGGCCCAGCTGCTGGGCGCCGAGCGGGCGTAGGGCTCGGTGGCCGCGCGGGAGCCGCCAGAGGACAGCGCAGTTTCCTGGCGACCTACGACCTCGCCGAAGCCCTGTGCCCTCCGCCAAATGCGGCTGCGGCCAGCGATGCCGTCACCGAGGAGGAGCGGCGCCTGCTCGTCGTTGCCTGCTCATCCCTATCTCGGACCGGGGGAGGTCGACCGGATGGCGGCATGAGCAACCGGTTCCGAGGCGCTATACTTTTTGAAGTAAAGCCGGATCGGAATTAGGGTATTTACCTCAGGTCTTAGGAGAAGGATGGCCACTGGAGCGCAGACCAAGCAGCAGGTCGAGGAGATCGAGCCTTTCGAGGCGGCGGCGGAGATCGAGGGCGGAAACGTCGTCCTGATCGACACGCGTGAGCCGCACGAGTACCAGGAGGCCCATCTCGAGGGCGGCAAGCTGGTGCCGCCGGGGCTGCTCGGCGACGAGATCGGCGCCGCGGCGCCCGACAAGTCGGCTCGCACGATCCTCTACTGCCGCAGCGGCAACCGCTCCCACAAGGCGGCCGAGCAGCTGCAGGCGCTCGGCTACGAGGACGTCGCCTCGATGGCCGGCGGCATTCTCGCCTGGCAGGAGCAGGGGCTGCCGGTCGTCGCCGCGACCGGGATGACCCCCGAGCAGCGCGACCGCTACTCGCGCCATACGCTGCTGCCCGAGGTTGGCGTCGACGGGCAGCTGAAGATGCTTAACGCCAAGGTGCTGCTGGTCGGCGCCGGCGGGCTCGGCGCGCCGACCGCGCTCTACCTCGCCGCCGCCGGGATCGGCACCCTCGGCCTGGTCGACGACGACGTCGTCGACGCCTCCAACCTGCAGCGCCAGGTGATCCACAACACGGAGCGGATCGGCGTGCCGAAGACCACCTCAGCGCGGCTGACGATCGAGGCGCTCAACCCCGACGTCGACGTGGTCGAGCACCGCCTCCGGCTCGACGCCTCCAACATCGTCGAGATCCTCTCCGAGTACGACGTGATCGTTGACGGCGCCGACAACTTCCCCACCCGCTACCTGCTCAACGACGCTTCGGTGCGGCTGCGCAAGCCGGTCGTCTCCGCCTCGATCCTCAGCTTCGACGGGCAGATCTCGACCTTCGTCCCCTTCGAGGGGCCCTGCTACCGCTGCCTCTATCCGACGCCGCCGCCGGCCGAGCTGGCGCCGAGCTGCTCGGCCAACGGGGTGCTCGGCGTGATGGCGGGGACGATGGGCACGTTGCAGGCAAACGAGGTGCTGAAGCTGGTGATCGGCATCGGCGAGCCCCTGGTCGGTCGACTGCTGCTCTACGAGGCGTTGGGCACCCGCTTCACCGAGCTCAAGGTGCGCCGCGACCCCAACTGCCCGATCTGCGGTGAGAACGCGCCGGAGATCGCCGACGAGGATCTGGGCAAGTTCCCCGATTACGACGCCTTTTGCGCTGGTTGAGCACCGCGGTACGCCAGCTTCAATAGGATCGCGTCGATGGCCACCGTGAGAATTCCCCCCGTGCTGCGGGCCCAGACGGGCGGCCAGACCGAGGTCGAGGCCGGTGGGGAGAACGTGGGCGCGGTGCTGCGCGCGCTCACCGCCGAGCACCCAGCCACCGAGGAGCAGCTCTTCGGCCCCGACGGCGACCTCAACCGCTACGTCAACGTCTATCTCAACGACGAGGACGTGCGCGTGCTCGACGGCTTGGAGACCGTCGTCTCCGACGGCGACACGGTGATCATCATGCCGGCCATGGCCGGCGGCTGAGGCCGGTTCGAAACTTCCTCGTCGAGGTAGCGGTCCCTAGCTATACTTTTTGAAGTAACGGGAGACCGAGATGCCGCGCGACGAGCTACTAAACCGACCCTGCGGGGGACGCTTCGGCGACATAGTCGAGTCGATTGGCAACACGCCGCTGGTCGAGCTGCCGCGCCTCTCACCCAAGCCCGACGTCCGCATCTACGCCAAGCTCGAGGGGCGCAACCCGACCGGCTCGGTCAAGGACCGGGTCGCCAAATCGATGATCGAGGCGGCCGAGGCCGAAGGGGCGATCGAACCTGGACAGACGATCCTCGAGCCGACCTCTGGCAATACCGGCATCTCGCTGGCGATGATCTGCCGCCGCAAGGGCTACCCGCTGAAGGTGGTGATGCCCGACAACGTCACCGCCGAGCGCACCCAGCTGCTGGAGATGTACGGGGCGGAGATCGCCTACTCCGAGGGCGCCAAGGGCTCCAACGGCGCGGTCGAGGTGGCGCTGGAGATGGCCGAGGACTCGCGCTACCACATGCCCTACCAGTACGGCAACGAGGCGAACCCCAATGCCCACTACAACGGCACCGCGGTCGAGATCCTCGAGGAGCTGGACGAGGTGACCGCCTTCGTCGGCGGGCTCGGGACCGGGGGCACGCTGATGGGCAACGGCCGTCGGCTGAAGGAGCACGACCCCGAGACGCTGATCGTCGCCGCCGAGCCGATGCAGGGCGAGATGGTCCACGGCCTGCGCTCGCTCGAGGACGGCTTCATCCCGCCGATCATCGACATCACCCTGCTCGACCGCAAGATCATGGTCTCCAATCGCGACGCGATCGTCTGGACCCGCAAACTGCTCGATGAGGAGGGTGTCTTCGCCGGCGTCTCCTCCGGCGCGATCGCCCGCATCGCCGTGCGCATCGGCGAAGAGCTCGACGGCGGCAACGTCGTCTTCCTGATCCCCGACGACGGCTGGAAGTACCTCTCCTCCGGCGTCTACACGCGGCCGATCGACGAGATCGAGAACCTGGACTCCACCGTCTGGTGGTAGAGCCGGGTATCGCTGCGCCGATGCTGATCGCCCAGAGCCTCGTCGACGAGATCGTCGCCCATGCACGGGAGGACCTGCCGAACGAGTGCTGCGGGATGGTCGGCGGCAGCAGCGAGGGGGCGCGCACGGTGTACCGGGCGGAGAACGCCGAGGCGAGCCCGCTGCGCTACTCGATCGACGCCAAAGAGCAGTTCCGACTGATGCGGGAGATCGAAGAGGCGGGGGAGGAGCTGGCCGCGATCTACCACTCGCACACCAAGAGCCCTGCCTATCCCTCGCAGACGGACGTGAACCTCGCCGGCTGGCCCGATGCGGTCTACCTGATCGTCTCGCTCGCCGACCCCGACGCACCCGACCTGAAGGGGTTTTGGATCCGCGACGGAGAGATCTCCGAGGCCGAGCTTGTCGTCGAGTAAGGGCAAGCTGGTCAAGGTTGGCTACGGCCAGCAGCAGGCCGAGGCGGAAATGATCCAGGGGCTGCTGGCAGAGCACGGGATTCCGAGCATGCTGCGGCGCGCGGCGGGCTGGGACGTACCGGACTTCCTCGCCGCCGGCCCGCGCGAAGTCCTCGTCGCCGAGGAGCTTGCCCAGAAGGCTCGAGAAGTGCTCGAGGGAATTGGGCCCGACTAGGCCAGCTGAAGTGGGTCGCGCCCGTCCCAGGTCCCCTGCGAGGCATAGGGGCGAAAGCGGATGAAGGCGGATTCGCGGTGGAAGGGCTTGCCGCGGTCCACCGCGACGGCCGCCTGGTGCGAGCCGTCTCTGCCGAAGGCGTACTCGCGCATCGCTGCCAGATTGCGCCAGATCGAGAAGGTCGACACCAGGCGGGGCGGGGTGAGGCGGCCGAAACCGGTGACGGCGACCACCCCCGGATTCGTCATCGCGTCGCGCTCGGTCGGTCTCGCGCTCCTCAGGAACGCACGGGTGCGGCTGATGCGAAGGCGGCCGAGGGTCAGTGCTGCGACTGGCTCGTCGTCCTTAGCCGGCAGGTCTCTCGCCGGCAGGTCGCTCATCCCGGCCCACGATCCGAAGCAGTGCAGAGGCTCGAGCCGGCCGTGCCAGCCGCCGGCCAGTCGCTCGGCGAAGGGGTGCTCGGCGAGGAAGCGGTCGATTGCGCTGTCGCCGTCCCAGGCGGCGATCAGGCCGATTCGGCCGGGCCGCGGCCGGGGGATGCGGTTGCCGAGCTGAGCCGCAAAGACCACTTCCGCGTAGCTCATACCCGGGATCTTCGAGGCGTCGAGGCCCTGGAGAAGCAGCTGCTGTGCCCTCAGTCGGCCGACGTCTGCGAGATGAACGGACACGATCACGATGGCGCTCCCTCCTGCCCGGAGGCTAACCTAGGGATGACTAAGAACTTCGACAAGGTACCTAGGGACGACTAAGTTGTCAACCGAGAGCGAGAAATCGGGCACGGCCAGCGCCACCCCGCGGCGGCGCATGACCGCGGCGGCGCGCCGCGAGGTGATCGCCGGCGCTGCCGCCACCCTCTTCGCCGAGCGCGGCTACCGCGGTGCCTCGATCGAGGAGATCGCCCGGGGGTCCGGGGTCACGCCACCGGTGGTCTACGAACATTTCGAGTCCAAGCGCGATCTCTACCGACATCTGCTCGAGCAGCATTTCGCCGAGCTGCGCGAGGTCTGGCGCGAGAATTTCGTCGGCGATGGACCGCTGGAGCAGCGCGTCGCCGAGTCCTTCGATGCCTGGTTTGCGTATGTCGAACTCCATCCATTTGCCGGCCGCGTCCTCTTCCGCTACAGCACCGATCCCGAGATCGAGGGGGTCCACGCCGAGGTCGCGGCGCGCAGCCGCGAGGCGATCCTGCCGCTCTTCGCCGCCGAGCCGGGCGCCGAGAACGTCGCCGGCTCGGTTGCCGGCGAGGGGATAGAAATGGTCTGGGTCGTCCTCCGCGGTGTCCTTCAGGGCCTCGCCGTCTGGTGGTCCGAGCATCCCGAGGTGCCGCGCGAGCGAGTGGTGGCGACGGCGATGAATGCCCTCTGGGTCGGCTTCGAGCGGGCCCAGGGGGGAGAGGTCTGGGAGGGGTCGGTCGCCGGCTAGGAAGCGCTGGGGCGGGCCATCGCTCGCAGGTAATCGCGCCAGGCGTCCTCGATTTCTCCCGCACGGGCATCGAAGGCGGCTTCGAGGGTGGGGGTGGAGCCGCCGGGGAGAATGCGCAGGGCGAGACGCTCGCAGGCCTCGGGCCCGCGTTCGGTCTCGAGCAGGTCGAAGAGCGTGCCGCCGAGGATCACCGCATCGCGCCGCGAGGGTGGGAAGGAGGGCCGGGCGCTCTCGCGCAGGCGCCTGATCACCGCGGCGCGGTAGAGGCCGACCTGGCGGGCGAAGTACTGCGCGGCGCCCTCGACCAGCCAGGCCCAGCTGAGGTAGCGGGCGAAGCGCCGCGGCGTCCAGGAGGGCGGCAGGTCTGGATTGTTGGCGGCGATCACGAGTTGGGCATAGAGTCGCTCGGCGGTGCCGCGCAGCGCCTCGCGCGAATCCTCGCCGGCGGCGCGCCGCTCCATGTGCGGATCGTTGAGGACGTGCAGCTCGGTCGCCATCGCCCAGCCGGCGAGGTAGCGGCGCCCGGCCGGGGCGGCGGACCAACGCGCCGCCGGCAGGAAGGGGTGGGCGAGGGCGAGCAGCGCCGGGTTGGTGTGGACGACGACCGTGATCTCCCCCGGCACCGACTCGAAGCGATCCTCCAGCCGCAGGCGCAGTTCCTCCATTCGATCCAGCGTGCGCTCGGCGAAGGCCGCATCGCCGCTGTCATGGCGCGCGGTGAAGCTAAGAGAATGCGTCTCGACCCAAGGAATGGGGCGAGCCTACTAGGGCGGTCTTAAACCAGAACCGGCTCGGAGGCCGTGCAGACACTGTGGATCTCGTTGCGGGCGCGATCGAACTCCTCGTCGGCCATCACCGGGGTGCCCTCGAAGGGCAGTTCGCGGTCGATCTCGACCCAGGAGCGGCAGCCGTGGTACTCGTCGCGGACCTTGACCGTGACCGGCCGCGGAATGCGGTGGACGCGCAGCAGGAGGATGTGGAGCGGGTGGCGGCGCTTCCAGTTGAGCCGCTTCTCGGCGTAGTCGGGGGTCCAGACGTAGTAGGGGGAGAGATCGTCGACGATGCGCGGGTTGGTGACCGTCAGGTGGTCGGTCACCTCGGCCCAGCAGCGCAGCCGCACGCGGTCGGGCTGGGGAATGCCGCCATCCTGGATCAGCGCCGCCGGGGGCGGCTCCTCGTCGGGCCAGACACCCTCCTCGAGCGCGCGGCGCAGCTCCGGATGGTGCGACTCGCGGACCAGGTTGTTGCGCTGGTGGTCGAAGGTCGGATAGAGGAAGAAGCGCTCGTGGTCGAGCTCGAAGTGCTTGTTGTCCTCGCGGATGCCGCCCTTGCGCAGGGTCAGCAACTGCTCACCCTCGGCGAGGGCGCGCACCGTCACAGCCCATTCCTTTAACGCGATCGGCATTTGAAGTCGTACCTGAGAAGGTCGATAAGTCCGTAACTGGGAGGTTGGCGCCTTTTGGACCCCTGTCCAGGCGAGAGCCCCGCCCAAGGCCGCGCATTCTAGACGAGGTGGGCCGAATCGCCAAATTAACGGTCTGTTTGGCCAGTGCCGCCGCCTCCCGGCGTCTCGATTCGCAGCCTGTCGCCGGGCTGCAGGCTGCCCTCGCTCTTGCCCGGCAGCGGCACGCCGTTGAGGAAGTCGGCCGCGACCTGGCCGTCCTCGCCGCCATCGCGTCCGCGCGGCCGGTGCCGCCGGCGCTCGCCGATCAGGCTGTAGCGCATCGGCGCCAACGCCTCGATCTCCCGCACGATCCCATCGCCGCCGTGGCGCCGGCCGCTGCCGCCGCTGCCGCGCCGCAGCGCCAGCTCGCGGATCCGCAGCGGGAACTCGGTCTCCAGTGCCTCCACCGGCGTGTTGAGCGTGTTCGACATCGCGACGTGGATCGCGCTTGGCCCCGGGGCGTCAGGGCACGCGCCCTGGCCGCCGCCGAGCGTCTCGTAGTAGGTGAAGCCCTCGCCGGCTAGCGACAGGTTGTTCATCGTCCCCTGGCCCTGCGCAGGCGCCGGCCGCGCTGCGTCGAGCGCGGCAATCGTCAGGTCGGCCACCCGGCTGGAGGTCTCGACGTTGCCGGCGGCGACGGCGGCTGGGAAGCGCGCGTTGAGCAGGCATCCCTCGGGGGCGATCACCTCGATCGGCCGATAGGCGCCGGCGCACGGCGGTGCGTCGGGGTCGGTCAGCACGCGCACGGCGAAGAACGCTGCCGATTTGGTCACCGAGAGCGGGCAGTTGAGGTTGCCGTCGATCTGAGCGTCGCTGCCGCTGAAATCGAGCACCAGCCGGCTGCCGCGGATGCTTGCCGCCAGCCGCAGGACGACATCGCGTGGCGCGCCGTTGGCGTCGTCCTCGAGGACGTCCCGCGCGGTGTAGGTGCCGTCGGGCAATCCAGCCAGAGCGGCGCGGGTGCGACGCTCGGCGTAAGCGAGGATCTCCTCCATGCCGGTCCGCAGCTGCTCGCGGCCGTGGCGCTCGGCCAGCTCGACCAGGCGAAGCTGGCCGATCCGGTTGGCCCCCGCCTGGGCGCGCAAGTCGGCGAGGCGCTGGTGCGGTGAGCGCATTCGCGCCGCCAGGCGCTCCAGGCCGCCGTCCTCAACCCGGGTTGGTGGGATCACCACCCCCTCTTCGTCCAGGGTCCGCGACCGAGCCGGCATGCCCGCCGGGCTGGGGCCGCCGATGTCGGCATGGTGGGCACGGCAGGCGGCAAAGCCGAGCAGCTCGCCGGCGGCGAATACCGGCGAGATCAGGGTCACGTCGGGCAGATGGGTGCCGCCGCGGTAGGGGTCGTTGAGGATCCAGGCATCGCCGGGCCTGTGCCGCTCGTCCAGCACCGCGGCCACCGCATCGGGCATCGAGCCGAGGTGGACAGGGATGTGCTCGGCCTGCATCACCAGCTCGCCACGAGCGTCGAAGAGCGCGGTCGAGCAGTCGTGGCGCTCCTTGATGTTGGCCGAGTAGGCGGAGCGGATCAGCGTCGCGCCCATCTCGTCGCAGGCGGCCCGCAAGCCGCCGATCATCACCTGCAGGCTGACCGGATCAAGCTGGCTCATCGGTTCCTCCCAGACGTGCGGTGACGATGGTTCCCATAGGGTCGACTTCGGCGTGCCAGCCGGGGGGGACGAGGAAGGTCGCCTCGGGCAGCTCGAAGACGACTGGGCCCTCGGCTTCGAGGCCGGATGGGGGCTCGCCGCGCAGGATCGGGGTCCGCACCCACTCCTCGCCGAAGCGCACCTCGCGCTCGTCCTCGTGCAGTCGCCCCGGTGGGGCAGCGGTGGGGCGAGGCCTTGGCCCCGGCGCGACAAGTGCCAGGCGGATGTGGACGAGGACGACTTCGCCGTCGGGGTCGCGGTGGCCGTAGCGCTGTTCATGGGCCTGCTCGAAGCGGGCGGCGAGATCGGCTGGATCTGGCTGCGTGCCGCCGGCGACCGGCAGCTCGAAGGCCTGTCCGGCGTAGCGCAGCTCGTAGACCACCTCCGGCTCGCCGCCGTCGAGCCCGCCGTCGAGCCGCGCGATCAGCTCCTCGACCTCGGCGGCGATGCGCTCCGCGCTGAAGTCCCCACCGGCCAGCATCACCGTGCGGGTGGTGTCACGGCGACGGTCGGAGGTGCAGAGACCGAGGGCGGAGAGGACGCCGCCCGCGCGCGGGCAGAGCACGCGCTCGATGCCAAGCTCGGCGGCGATGCCAATCGCGTGCATCGGACCTGCACCGCCGAACGGCAGCAGCGCGAAGCGACGCGGATCGACGCCGCGCTCGACCGTGACCACGCGCAGCGCTCGCACCATCTCCTGGTTGGCGACGCGCACGATCCCCTCCGCCGTCTCCAGCTCGCCGATGCCGAGCGATCCGGCCAGCTCTTCGATCGCCGCCCGCGCGGCACCGTGGTCGAGGGCGACTCCGCCGGCGAGGGTCGAGTCGGCGGCGAGGTTGCCGAGCAGCAGGTTGGCGTCGGTGACGGTCGGCTCCCTGCCGCCCCGTCCGTAGCAGGCCGGCCCCGGCTCGGCGCCGGCCGAGCGCGGGCCGACTCGCAGCGCTCCGCCGGCGTCGCGCCAGCCGATCGAGCCGCCGCCGGCACCGACCGTGTGCACGTCGACCATCGGCAGCTGGATCGTGCGGCCGCCGATCTGGCGCGAGTCGGTCCGCCTCACCTCACCGCCTTCGACCACGCAGACGTCGCACGAGGTCCCGCCCATGTCGAGGCCGAGAGCATTGCCGTCACCGCTTGCTCGCGCCAGCAGTCCGGCGCCGACCGCGCCGCCAGCAGGTCCCGAGAGCACGCTCCAGGCGCCGGCGCGAGCCGCCTGCTCAGCGCTGGCGACGCCGCCGGAGGACTGCATGACGACCGGCGGCGGCAGGTCGGCCGCGGCCGCCGCGACGCCGAGTCGCTCCAGGTAGCGACCGAGCAACGGTGAGAGGTAGGCGTCGATCGTGGTGGTCGAGCAACGCTCGTACTCGCGGAAGCGGGGCAGCACCTCGTGTGAGACGGAGATGTGGACATCCGCAAGGTCGTGACGCAGCCGCTCGGCGATCTGCAGCTCGTGGGAGGGGTCCAGGTAGGAGAAGAGCAGGCAGATCGCGACCGATTCGACCCCGCTCGCGCGCACCAGGTCCGCCAGTCGCCCCGCCTCCCCTGCGGCGAGCGGCTCGATCTCACCCTCGGGTCCAAGGCGCTCATCCGCCTCGAAGCGCAGCTCGGCCGCGACCAGCGGTGCTGGCTTCGGGCTGCAGAGACGGTAGAGCTCGGGCCGGTTCTGGCGGCCGATCTCGAGCAGGTCGGCGAACCCCTTGGTGGCGACGAGGGCGGTGCGGGCACCGCGTTCCTCGAGCAGCGCGTTGGTCCCCACGGTCATCCCGTGGGCGAAGGACTCGATCGCCGCCGGCGCGACGCCACCCCGCCGCATCACCTCCTCGATCGCGTCGATTACGCCAAGAGACTGGTCCTCCGGCGTCGTCGGCAGCTTCGCCGTGTGGACCGACTCGCCGTCGAAGAGAACAGCGTCGGTGAAGGTCCCGCCTACGTCGACCCCGAGCAGCACAGGTTGACGCTAGCTCAGCGCCACTCCTCGTGGCGCGTCCTGGCGTCGGCGTCGAGGGCGATATGGATGCCGTCGAGCTCGGGGTCCATACTGCGGCAGTCGGCACGCAGGTGGCCGCCGCGCGACTCGGCGCGCTCCAGGGCACAGGTCGCGATCGCGGCGGCGAGCGGGTAGGGATCGTCGCGCAGCCGGCGCAGCAGCTCGGGGCGGCGGAGCGGACCGGCGAGCTGCCAGACGGCGTCCCGGGTGGCCTCGCTCGGCGGCTGGAAGCGCCACTCGGTGGGGGGCGGCCGTTCGCTTGCCGGCCGTTCGCCGAGCGCCGCCAGCGCCGCCCGGCCGCCGAAGACGAAGCACTCGCTGAGCGAGTTCGAGGCGAGCCGGTTGGCGCCGTGCAGGCCGGTGCAGGAGCACTCGCCGACGGCGAAGAGGCCCGCCAGCGAGGAACGTCCGTCGAGATCGACGGCGATGCCGCCCATCGTGTAATGGGCTGCGGGGGAGACCGGCACCGGCTCGGCCTGCGGGTCGAGGCCCGCCTCGCGCAGCGACGCGAAGACGTTGGGAAAGCGAGCCGGATCGAGCTGACGCAGGTCGAGGCGCACCTCGGCGCCTCCGTCCGCCTCCATCCGGTCGAGGATGGCCGCCGTCACCGCGTCGCGCGGCGCCAGCTCGTCGGTGAAGCGACGGCCGGAGGCGTCGAGCAGGACAGCGCCCTCGCCGCGAACCGCCTCGGTGATCAGAAGGCCGTCGAAGCGCTTGCCCGGCAGTGCCAGGGCGGTCGGGTGGAATTGGCAGAACTCGAGATCGGCGAGCTCGGCACCGGCGGCAGCGGCCATCACGGCGCCGGCCCCGATCGCGCCGCGCGGATTGCTGGTGCGGCGCCACAGCGCAGCGGCCCCGCCGGTCGCGACCACCGTCGCCGCGGCGGCGATCGGCCCGGCGTCGGTGATCAAGCCGTGGCAGCGCTCGCGGTCGCTCCACAGCGCCAGCGCCGAGCTGCCCTCGCGCACGGCTATCCGCGACTCGGCCGCGACCATCGCCGCGAGCTTGGCGGTGATCTCGTGTCCGGTCTGGCTGCCACCGGCGTGGACGATGCGTCGCCGCGTGTGTCCACCCTCGAGTCCGAGCGCCAGCTCGCCGTCGGCCTCGAGGTCGAAGGCGACGCCGCGCTGGCGCAGCTCACGCACCGCCTGGGGAGCCTCCTCGACCAGCGTCCGCACCGCCGAGGGACGGCAGAGTCCGCGGCCGGCGGCGATCGTGTCGGCGGCGTGCTGGGCCGGCGAGTCGCCAGGCTCGAGTGCAGCTGCCAGGCCGCCCTGCGCCCAGAAGCTGGCGCTCTGGGAGAGCGGCGTGCGTGAGATCACGCAGACCGCGGCGCCCTGCTCGGCTGCGCGCAGCGCCGTCCAAAGTCCCGCCGCGCCGCCGCCGACGACGGTGACGTCACACTCGTCGCTGCGGGCTATCGGCCCGCCGCCTCTCGCCTCAGCGCCTCGATTTGATCCCGCAGCCAGGCGGCAGCAGCTTCGCGGGCGCGTGCTTCCACGCCGGCGTTGGTGCCCTCGGCCGCCGCAGCCTGTCGTCGCGCCTCCTCGACCCGCTGCTCGGCGGCCTCGGTCTGGGCCTCGATCTCGGCCAGCCGCCGCTCTGCCGCCGCAATCGCCAGGTCCTTGGCTTCGCGCTCGCGCTCCAGCTCTGCGGCGTGCTGGCTACGCACTTTCTCGAGCTCCTCGGCGCCGGCCTGACGCTCCTTCTCCAGGTCGGCTTCGAGAGCGCGGATCTCAGCGGTTGCGCGTTCTTCGGCTGCGGCTGCAGACTCCACAGCCTCCCGCAGCCGCCGCTCGGCGGCCTCGACCTGGACGCGGAGATCGTCGTTGCCGGAGTCGCGCGTTTCCTCACTCATCCGACCCCAATCTATTACGTAGCTGTCCGGTCTCGGTCGAGCAGCTCACGATAGGCAACGATCGTTCGCTCCGCCATCCGCGCGGCCGATAGCGAGGCGGCGCGCGTGGCGCCTTCGACCCGGGGATCCGCGGCGCTCAGATGGGTTTGCAGCGCCTCGCTCCAGGTCATGACCTCGAAGGGAGCGCAGAGAGCGCCGGCGATACCCGTCAGGGCGAAGGGGGCGACGCCCACCGGCGTCGAGAGGATCGGCACGTCGCAGGCAAGTGCCTCGACGCAGGTCAGGCCGAAGCCCTCGTAATCGGAGGTGACGACCACGGCGTTTGCGGCGTTGATCCAGAGCGGCATCGCCTCGGGGTCGATCGAACCCCCGGTGAGGAGCTCCGCACCGCTTTTTGCGGCGAGCGCGGCGGCGCGGTCGACTCGCTTCTCGCGTCGCTTCGGATTGGCGGGAAAGAACAGGTAGCGACCGCTGGGGTCGAGCCCGAGCTCGCGCCGTGCCTCGGCGCGCGGCAGCGGCCGGAAGCGACGCAGGTCGGGGCCGCAGGGGAGCACAGCCGAAGCGGGGACGTGTGGCAGGCCCGGCCTGTCGTCCTCAGGGGCGAAGAGGGCGCGGGAGACGACGGCGACGAGGTCGGCGCGCCAAGCGAGGCGTCGCGAGAGCGGGCCGACGATGGGATGGCGGACGTCGGTGCCGTGGAAGGTGACCGCCAGCGGCCGCGCGCCGGCGAGCAGCGCAGACCAGGCGGTCAGCCCGTAGTGGACGTGAACGAGGTCGAAGCGCTCGCGGCGCAGCAGGCGGCGCAGGCGCAGGGCGGCGGGGAGGTAGTGACGGGAACCGGGGGGGAAGGTGAAGACGTCGACCTCGACGCCGAGGCGGCGGATCTCCTCGACCTGGTCGAGCACCCAGCGGCCACGCTGGGGAGCGACCGCGTCCGGGGTGAAATTGGTGACGACCAACGCCCGCATCGGTCGCTGAGCGTACCCGCAGGCCGCCGAGCGGCCGTTTGCCACTGACTTTTTACATTCCCGCCGCTGAATTGATCCACTCAGGTCTAGATCCGTGATTCGTGGCCCTGCAGCATCGGCGCAAACCCAAGAAGGAGGCTTCGATGATCTACGCGCTGATGGGGTACGCACAGGCTGCGATCGAGTGGCGGTTGCGGGCGATCCGGCAGCTCGTCTGGGGTGAGCGGGGGCAGGGCACGGTCGAGTACGTCGGCTTGATCCTGCTCGTCTCGCTGCTGATGGTCGGGATGGTGGCGGCGATGAAGGGCTTCAATAGATACTGAAGTAAGACGGGCAACTATAGCCAATCACCCAGACATCCATCACAGGCTCGAAGGCCGCCCACCATGCTGCTTCTAGCTCCTCTGCGCGTCCGACAGGCGTCCTCCAGCCAAGGGCTTGGCAAGAGTCTGAGCGAAATCGAGGACGCCCGACCAGTGGCGTTCGCCTTCGGCTACCTGCTCGTCGCCGATCGTTTGAGAGGCTGGCGGCGTCCGCTCCTCACATAAACACGCGATTTCTTAGTAATCAGTTATTCTCTTAAGTCTTTAGACTGATCCAAAGTGGGAGGGTTGTGATGGAGAGCGTGCCCAGGCAGCTGTCGAAACGCAACCGGATATCGCTCGTCGGATTCCTCGCATGCTTGGTCGCATTTGCCTCCCTGGTTGGCTCGCCGAGCGCTGGCGCGTCTGTGACCCACTTCGACAGGGCAGGGATTTGGGAGCCGCGTGTCGTAGCCGATCCCAACGTAACGCAGGAATTCCACAATCTCGCCTACTTGCTCGGTGCGCGCCGCCATCGCATGGCCATTCGGTGGGACGAAGTTGAGCCGACGGCGCCAATCGCAGGGCAACACACGTACAAATGGCCGTCCGGCGCAGACAACGCCTATGGCTGGGACCTGGCTGCCGGCCGGCGCCCAGTGATCGATCTCTACGCTGCGCCTTCATGGGCTTGGGGAGGAAGCTGTAGCACCTGTCACGGGAATGTCCCGCCGGATTCGAGCCACTTAGCCGACTGGAACTCGTTTGTGTACCAGGCTGCGCGCCATTTTCCCAACGCAGATCTGGAGATCTGGAACGAGCCGAACCTTCGAGAATTTTGGGGATGTGAATTCGTAGAAGGGGGGTGTAACCAGAGATTGGAACCCAACGCTACCGAATACGTATCGCTCCTATCTCAGGCACGTAGCGCTGTCAATTCCGCCAACCAGAAAATGGAAGAAGAAGGCATACCCCACTCGGTTTATATCGTCGGGGGCTCGCTTGCCACTATCCGAGGTCAACAAACCACTGGCAATCTGCCGATCTATCGATTTGCCAAGCGGATGATCGAACAGGGTGCCTTGAACATGCTCGACGCCTTCTCAATACACCTGTATCCGATGGAAAACCCAAATAACCCCGGCGTCTACGATGCGCGCACCCTGAAGCCAGCTTACTGTCAGCTCGCTGGTGCCAACGAAGGCGAGTGTGCCGGGAACTGGTGGGGAAATGGCGCTTTGATTGCCACGGGGCACTCTAACTTCAGCAACATATGGGTTACCGAGTTGGGTGCCTCACGCACGGGTCCCGAGCACGTGACTCAGGGGCAGCAGGCCAATATCGAGGCCCTGGCGGTGCAATGGCTCGACACGAAGTCGAATGTCAAAGCCTGGTTTGTGGGTCCGCTCTTCAGCGGGCGCAACATGACCGTCCCGGCGGAAGAACCCGACAACAATCCGGGCGCCGATATCAAAGACCTCGGTCTCTCACTGACCGAGTGGGTGAGGCCGTTTGGTCCAAGCTGGACTCACGGCAGCGAGTACGCCGGGGTGACTCCCGTGCTCGCCTTTAGCCGCATTCGCGAAACGATGAAGGAACGGGCCGATTGGAACTTCTTCGACATGGTTTTCCTAGCCTATGAAAGCAATCGCATCCGATTCGTGACGCGTTGCGATGTCTGGTGCGTCGCCAGGATCAACAGTGGGTGGGTGGTTGCGGGCGGACAGACCTATCAGATGGTTTGGGACGACTTTGAAGGCTGGGGAGCTGCCGGGACCGTGATGTCGTATATCGATGGCATCCTGAAGCCCAACGGCTCAGTCAACATCCCGGCCGAATCCACTTGGCGCTGGATGGAATTCTCGTGGGCTGGCGCCCCGACCCCGACGCCCACTTCCTGGTGCGTCAACGTAACGGCGGTGGGTTGGCAAGGGGAGGCCACCAATGAAATCGTCTCCAATCCACCTGGGAAAACCTGCTGAGTGTTGAGCCAGGCCGGGTTTGACGGAGACCTCCGTGAAACTCGGTCCGGCTCACTGGGGGAGTGTCAGGGGATCGGATGAACCAAACGCCGGACGACCTTGGCCTCTACCGGATATTGTTCAGGTGCGTCTGAGTAGCGGCCTGACCTAGGCCGCCGCGCTGCCGCTACAACGAGGGCGACAAGCCCATCCTTGACCTGGCTTGTCCTGATGATTCCGCTAAAGAGTGCCGAGACGGTCAACGGCGGTCGCGGATCCCAGCCTGAGGCCCCCGACTACACCAACTTGACCCGACCTGGGTGCTCGTATGGCCGAAGGGGCGGCTTACCAGCTTCGGCGCGGCGCTGTTCACCGACCTGGCGCATGGTCTCGCTGATGTCGTAGAAGTCGTCCGGCGACTGGTACCAGTGGTCGAGCGTGGACGCCTTGACGGTCGGCGCCGTGAGACCCGGCAACGGCTTTCGGAGAAGACGACGCATCAGCCGGTGGGGGATCTGCTCCGACAGTGCCACGTCGCGGACGGTGCGCTCAGCATCGCGCAATTGGTCGCGGTAGCGATGCACCACCTCGTTTTTGAGCTGCTGGTACTGGACCAGAGAGACATCCGGTCCTGCGGATTTCATCTGCTCCCCGAGCAGAATCCGCAGGTGCCCGTCCCGCAGCTCGGCGTCGTCGTCCTCAATCCAGGTGCGCAGATCCTCGTCGCGAATTCTGATCCGCTCGTCGTTGCGCCGGATCACCACCGGCAGGTGGTAGAGCCACCCCAGGAGGAGAAGGATCGTTGGGACGGCGGCTGCGATCAGTGGTAGCGCGGGCATCAACAACATATGGTGCTCCGTGGCCCGGACGGCGGCAGACCCTGAATGCGACCGACCGGATCTAGGGGGAGGTGTGGACGTTGCAGTTTGCCGTCCTGGTCGAAGACGAGGCGGGCGGCGGGCCTTCGCCGCCGTGACTACTGACGAGAATCCCTGGCTTCGAGGATCAGATTGATCTCGCCGCTGTCGAGGAAGGCGGACTCACTTGGGGGTCCGCGGAACGTTGGCGTGCTGCTCATTCCAATTAATGAGTCCCGGGACTTCCCGCACCATGTTTCACCCGGCGGGCGAATCGAGATTCACGCCCCCGTCGTTGCCTTTGGGCCGAGCGCGCCCCTGCCCACCCGGGCTGGGCAAGATGGGCAGGATGGCGCTTGGGGTTGGGCTCAAGGCGAGTCCTCGGGCGGAGGCGAGAGGGTGAAGCCGCCCCGCGTGACGCTGCCGGGACTCCACTCGATGTCGGTCAGCAGTTCGGCGGGCGGGATCGCCAAAGCGCCCGCGAGTTTCACTGCCGTGTCGATTCGAGGAACGCGCTCGCCGCGCTCAAGCAGGCCGATCTCGGTCCTGTGGAGCGAGGCGCGGTAGCCGAGCTCTTCCTGGGAGATCCCCGCCCGTCTGCGGCAGTAGCGCAGGTTGTTGCCGAACTGCATGGCGACGCGGTTCATCCGAGCACCCCCAGGTGGGCCAGATGCAGGAGCGGCTTGCTTGGCATCACGAACAGGCCGTTGCTGTGCAGCACCCCCGCCACGTTCAGGTCGCGGACCGCTCGGGCGAGCGAGTAGCTCGCCTCGAAGTCGCCCCGATTCTCGAACAGGCAGTACGCCAGCAGCGGGAAGCTGAGCAGCGCCGGGTGTTCGCGCAAGACGAGCGCCAGGACCTCGACCTGGACCTCATCCTCGGTGGCGGGACTCTCGGGCTTGCGGCGGCGATCCAGAGGACCGCCGCCCGCCCGCCAGAGCATCAGGACTCCCCGCCTTCCAACACGACCAGCAGGCCGTGCAGCGCGTCGTGGGCCTCAACGACCTCCTTGTAGCCGTTCTCCTTGTCGTGGCTCTCCAAGGCAGCTCGTAGGAACGCCTCGGCTACCTCGTCGGGGACGAGGATTTGGCCGGTCGTGAGGCCGACCAGCAGGCGTTCGATGGCCTCGACCTGTCTCTGGGTCCGGTCTGGGTCGTCCAGCCTCTCCGGCGTCCTCAGGTCGCTTCGCAGGCTGTCGAGCCAGCCGGGGATTTCCTCCCGCAGGAATGAGACGTGCTCGGCGGGCAGGTTGAGGGCAGCGAAGGAACCGCCACCCATAGGGTTGTCGCAGGACATGGGAGTAGTGCCTCCTGTGTCTCAGGCGGCCCGTTCGTGTTCACGCACGGCGGGTCGCCGCTTTCCTGGGGCCGGTAGCTCAGATACCGTCTCCGCTGCGACGGGGCGAGTTCGTCTTGACCCGTCGCCACGGGGCCGGTGTCTCTAGCACGCGGCCCCACTTATGTTTCGTCGCACGCTAGCAGACCTAGAAGCATGTTTCTAGTCGCTTACCGAATCTCGTTTCTGAGAGTGTCTCGGCGGAATGCGTCGCTCAGGACGACCTCAGCCAGCCCTCGGTAAAGCGATTCGCCAGCTTCGAGAGAAGCGCGGCATAACGCAGGAGGCGTTAGCAGCCATGGCCAGTCTCACTGGACGCAGCCTGTCTGCAATCGAGACCGGCAAAGCGAATCCGACTTGGGCGACCGTTGGCGACATCGCCTCCGCTCTCGCCGTGCCGGTCTCGACGTTGGCGAAGGCGGCGGAGAGGTTGGAGGGGTAGGCGGCGCTACCCGCTCATTGAGAGCAACGTGTCTTGGTCGGCACTTAGTGCCCGGCGTGGTGGACGCCGGCAAGGCCAGTCGGATGATTGTCTTGACGGCGCAGGACGCTGGGCAACTCAGGCAGACGATCTGCAAAGACGCCAAGCGCAGCCCCGCTCACAATTGCGACAAGCCCCAAGGCGGCAACCGCAATACCGGCGCTTGCGTCGAGCGCATTCAGCAGCACCACGAGGCCGACAACCGCCACGGTGGGCACGGCGAATAGGGAAATGCGAATAGCCATAGGCGAAGTGTAGATCACAGGAGAGCGTCGGCGATCAGGCCGAGGATGCCGAGCGACCCGCCGAGGAAAAACCCGATCCCGGTTGCGCGTTCGACATCGCGCTCAGGCCAGCCAGCAAGGATGGCGGCGTAGTGCGCTGCACCACCAAACAGGCCGGTTAGGCCGATGAGTAGGGCGACCGCTCCGGCGATCTGATTGGCAAAGATGCCGCCGAGGACGAAGCCGATCACGGTGGCGGCAAGTGTAGAGGCAGTGCTCAAGCGCCGCGCGTGAGCGCGAGTCCTCATCCGGCTCCACTGCACCCCGCGCTGATCGTTCTCGGCGAGAGTGCTCGACCGAAAAATTAAGATTTCGCCGATTCGGGGGTCCACTTTGCCTGCTCGGCCCCCTGTAGTTGTAGATGCCGAATTCGTGGCGCAAAACGACGCCCCCAACGACAAGGGGGTATGAAGCGAAAAGACCGGCCGTCGCTACGGCAGGGATACGAGATATGTCCAGGCTCGGGCGTGGGGGTCCTGCCGGGGGGTGGCGCCGGGGGCTCCTCATGCGTGTAAGGGGTATGAAGACTGCGCACTTCCCTCGCCTCGCAGCGAGTCGAACCTTGCCAATCGGCCAGAGCACGATTGGCAAGGTCAACCGGGCCAGATTCCGCATGGGGGAGCGGAATGGCAGTTGCTCGTACGCGCCCGAGTCTCTATCCCATTCGTACTCAAACTCATCAATGGTCGCCGACGCTACGTCCGCCGACTGGCGCCACGCCGCACCGCGCTTCTCGTTCATCGCCTCATGGCTCGTGCCCTTCGCTCCTCCGGCACCTTCGCTATCGCCTCCGCGTTGGCTCCACAACGCTTCTGCGCCTAGCCCGCCCCGTCCGGCGGCGCGGCTGACCGCCGCGCGAAACAAACTCAGGGGGGAGGCCAGCGATCAGCGCTGAGGCCTCCTCCGCGGGGAATCGCCGCAGTCCGGGTCGCAGGTCGCGGAGCGCCTCGCTCACCGATCTCGACCTGCGCATCCTCGACCTGCTCTGCTCACAGCGGGTGCTGACGTCGCCGCAGCTCGCCGCGCTCGCGCCGGAGATTTCGGCCCGCGCGCTGCGCTACCGCTGTGGCCGTCTGGCGAAGCATGGACTGCTGGGGCGGACGCGACCCTACCGCGAACGCGGCTCCGCTCCGCATCATCTGTGGCCGACTCGCAGGGGCGAGGCAATTGTCACGGGCGGGCCGCCGCCGCGCGGAGGAGAGAGGCATGAGCCGAATCCACTCTTCCTCGCTCACGCCGCCGGGCTCAGCGAGGTCTACGTCGCGCTGGAGACGGGGCTGCCCGCCGGGGTCGACCTCGCTCGCTTTGAACGCGAGGCCGACGCGCGCGAGGTCTTCACCAAGTTGGCCGCCCGCGAGGAGCGGGCGATCGCGCCCGACGCGTTCATTGAGATCACCGATGCGAGCGGGCGTCAGCTACTTGCCTTCCTCGAGTTGGACATGGGGACGATGTCGAACCGCCAACTGAAGAAGAAGGCCGGGGGCTACGCGGACTACGCGCGAGCGAATGCCTGGCGCGAGCGCCACCGCTTCTGCCCGGCGCTTCTGTTCATCACGACCACCGAGAAGCGCGCTGACTCCTTCCTCTCGATGATGCACAGGGACCTTGGGCGCGACGCCTTGCTCCTCACCTGCGTCTGCGACCTCGCCCGCAGGCTGAAGCTCTGCGCCACCGAGCCGCGCTGGCGGATCGATCCCCAAGGCGGGGAGGCGCTAGACCTGCTCGCCGTGCTGAGGGAGGCCCGACGTCCCTACGACGAACAGCTGGCGCGCGAGGAGGTTCAGCGCCAGGAGCAGGACGCCGAGCGAGAGCGCCTGCGCTCCGACCCCGAAGCGCTTCGCGCTCACCTGCGTTCGTGGCGCGGACGCACTCCGCAGTTGGATGCCGCCGATGGAGCCTTGGGCGTCGCCTTCAAGATCATGCTGGAGCACAACGGTGTGCTCGACGGGGTCGAACGCGATGCGTTGGCGACGCTTGCGGGGATGCTCGCCGAACCGCTCGAAGCTCGCTTTGACGATCGAGAGCCGACTGCCGACGAGCGGCGGGCGCTCGATTCGCTTGTCGCGCACTATTGTGCTGCGCAGCGCGAGCGAGCTACGACCCTCGCCGGGCGGTTTGGCGAGGGCCCGGTGCTTCGCCGGGCGCTCAAGCGACTCAGTGACGGCGAGCTACTGAGCGGCGAGGAGATGGGTTGGCTCTTGCACGATGCCGGGCGCGACCGGGATTCTCGCGCCGAGCAGGAGCGCCTTCGCGACGACTACCTCGCTTGGCGTGACTGGGAGGCGCGGCGCCTCTCCAAGGCACAGCGGCTGCTTGCGAGGCTTCGCAACGGGCCGGAGACCTTCATCGAGGAGATCGACCGCCGCGCACTGCGGCGCTGTCGAAGCTGCGAGGAGATCGCCTACCCCGATCCCGCGCAGGCCAGGGAGCACGCGAAGCGCCACGTCGCCCAGCGCTGCCACTACTGCGGCGCGTCAGCACTCTCGCGGATCGAGCCGTCTCGTCCCGTGGAAGAAGAACCTTGGTCGCAATGGTGAGCGGTCGGACGAAAAGACGGGCCGCAAGGGGGGCGAAATCTGGCGCGTCCAAACCTTGGAACTGCATGGAAGCAGGCGAGGGAGCATCGCAATGAGCGTCACCGATAGACGACGCGGCTTGGCGCTCCGGCGCTTGCCTCCGAGCGCGAGAACGGCGGCGGCTGGCAAGACGGCCGAGAGGAGTGCTGAGGTCGCCCGCTCGCAGTTCTCCCGAACCTTCGCCGACGTGCTCTCAGGGCGCTTTGGCGGTCGCTGGTCCGTGGAGTGGGGGCGTGCGGATCGTCGGTAGTGGGTCAGTTTGAAAGTGATCGAGGTTTCGAGCGCTCTGGCGGGCGTTATCGTAGGCACATGGATCGGAAGGCTCGCCTCGAACCCTCAAGGCTTTACATCATCGTGGGGGCCTTTGTCGGTTTCATAATCGCGCTGGCAGTCTTCATGTGCTTCGTTTTGGTTGGCTTTGCACATATGGGAGGCAGGTAGCCGGTTGCCTCGGACGCTGCTCTCAAGCTGACTCACCACCGGATCGTCCCCGTCGAGTCTCCGCCGAGGACTGAGGTGCCCCAGTGGAAGCGCCGATGGGTCGGCTTAGCCAGCTCGACGTGTCGCCGATTCGCTCTCCTTGTCAAGAGCAAGGCGAAGCATTCCAAGTATGGCGGCAGTGCCGGTTGCACCCGATCCACCGAACGCATAAAAGTCGCCCGATGCGGCCCCCAAGATCAGCAGTCCGATTGCGCAGAAAAAGAGAACCAAGTTCATGCCCATCAGGAACTTTTCCCGCCAGAGGCTGTGGATGAGCTTGGCTTCCCGTTCCCGTTTTTCCAGTTCCCAGCGCTGTTCCCGTTCCGCACGGCGCTGGTCCATGTCCGCGAACTCCGCCTCGTAACGGCAGAGAAATTTGTCGGTGTCAGCTTCGAGTTTGCGAAGCCGATTCCGTTCGACTGCAATCAACTTTTCGTGGTGGTAGCTGTGCATTGCCGCTTGACCCCTACGGACGACCTGTCATAGGCGTCGGAAAGCCTAAATGGCACTCAGAAGGGCGTCAAGCGCCTTCGCTATCAGGGCGCTTCGGGGGTACTGGACCGTCAATTAGGAGAGTGCGAATCGTGCCGCGCTGGCCCCGGATCGGAACGGGCGGACCTTCTCCGGCGAGGAATAGGCGGGTCCGGTCGGCAATCGGGAACTTGCCCGTTCGTTTGGCGTCGCTCGTTCGCCAGACGAAGACTGAATCGAAGACCGAGTGCAGGAGGCGCCGGCGATCTTCGAGACTGAGGTCGTCCCAGACGCCGGCGAGGTCCGCCTCGACCTCGACCGGGGCGCGCTGTTGCTCGGCCTCGGTCAGTTCCCTTCTCAGGCGCTCCACTGCCGCGTGACGCTTCTCTACGGTACGGAGGAAGGCATCGGATTCGCTGCCGCCGAGGGCGTCGGCGAGGCGGCCGTCGAGAGCCGCTTCCAACTCGACCTCGGCTGCCGCCAGCGCCTCGGCTAGGTCGGACGTCGAATCGTCCCCCGACTCGCTCCGGCCGGTTGCTCCCTTGGCGAACTCGAATAGGTGGTCGACGACGAAGGGCTCGATGACGTGGGCCTTGACGGACGCCGGGGCGGGGCACCGACCGCCAGCCTTGTCGGGCTTGCAGCGGTACTCGAGGAAGGGTTTGCCATGGCGGGTTTTGCCCATCGTCGGCTTCATCGCGTAACTGCACCCGGCGCAGCGCAGGACACCCGACAGGAGACCCGTACCGCGCCCTGAGCGGCCGGGATGGACGCCGCGCGCCTTGTTGGCCGCCTGCCACTCGGCGAGGCTCACTATCGCCTCATGCGCATCGGGGTTGACGATCTTTCCGGCGCGGGCCTCGCCTAAGTAGACGCGGTTGCGGACGATCGTGCCGACGCTGGCGACGGTCCAATGCTCGTTGCCCCACGGGGTGACGACTCCCTTTTCCTCAAGGAAGCGCGCTAGCTGCGTCCATGACTGTTCGGCGCCGCGGCGTTGGAATAGCTCGCGGATCGCCGGGGCCGTCTGCGGGTCGGGTTCCAATACCCGGTCCTCGTTGCGGCGGTAGCCGGTCGGCACCTTGCCGGAGACGTGGATGCCGCGCGCCACGGCCGATTTGCGCGCCGTGTTCCAGTTCTCTCGGATGCGCGCGAGCTCCAGCTCGCCGAGTGCGGCGAACAGGTCAGCGAGGAACTTGCCCATGTAGCCGGACGTGTCGATCCCCTCGGCGACCGTGCAGAGCACGCCGTCTGCCTCGCGGATACGCGCCAGCAGGTTCGCCGAGTCCTGCACCGAGCGGCCGAAGCGGTCGAGCCTGGCGACGACTAGGCCGCCGGTCTTGCCTTCCTCGATCCGCTTCATGGCCGCGTTCAGTCCCGGTCGGTCGGCCTTGGAGCCGGGCTGGTCGAGGTCCTCGTGCCATTTGGCGATCGAGTGCCCTTGCGACTTCGCCCAGGCTCGCACGCGCTCCTTTTGCTCGCCGGGCGAGATGAAAGCATCGCCCGAGCGGCCTCCCACGCGCGATACTCGGATGTAGCCGTCTAGCCTCATCGGGTAGCCCCCCTTACTTTAGTGCCTGAACGGCAAACAGGGCACGGAGCTGGCCGGAGTGATCGTCGACAAGATCAAGGAGGCGGTCGACAAGGTGGCGTTCAAATGAGCCTTCAGGAGGGGCGGCTCGCTGCGCGAGCCGCCCCGCTGCGGCCGCCGGCCGCGGCAATGAACGGCTCATCGGCGCTGGGCGCTGCGAGTACGACCGACGCGAGGCTTATGCTGTATTCCAGCATGAAGCATCGGACCCAGCTATATCTCGACGAGGGCCAGTACCGCTGGCTGCAGCAGCGCGCGGGCAAGTCCGGCAGCATCGCGGCCGTCGTGCGCGAGCTGATCGATGCCGAGCGGGCGCGCCTCGCCGACCCAGCTGGCGACCCTCTGCTTCGCTTCCTCGTCGAGGAGGCGCCCGGCCGGGGTCGGCAAGGCACGAGCGTGACCAACTTGGATCAGGACGTGTACGGATCATGAGGTCGGTGTTCGTCGACACCAGTGCATTCGTCGCGCTGCGCAACGAATCCGAGGCCGAGCACCAACGGGCGCGAGCCGCACTCTCGCGGCTGATCGAAGAGGGGGCGACGCTCTTCACCTCCAACTACGTCTTTGCCGAGACCTACACGGCGTTGCTGGTCAGAGTCGGACGCGCGGAGGCGGTCGAGTGGGGTCGCCGCTTCCGTGCCGGTGAGGCGATCGAGCTGGTGCGGCTGGAGCGCGACGTCGAGGATGAGGCCTGGGAGATCCTCGAGCGTCACGGCGACAAGCGCTGGAGCTATGTCGACGCGACGTCCTTTGCCCTGATCGAGCGCGACGGCAGCGGTGAGGCCCTCGTTTTCGACGCGCACTTCTCCCAGCGCGGCCTGCGCGTGTGGCCAGCGCCGTGACAGACTCGCGGGCGCATGCCAGCTTCGCGTAGTTACGACAGGGCGCCAGCCGACATCCGGCCGGTCGACATAGACCCGGGCTTCGTCGCCACCGCCGATGGCTCCGCCTTGATCTCGATCGGCAAGACGAGGGTGATCTGCACCGCCTCGGTCCAGGAGTCGGTGCCGAAATGGATGGGCGGCCGGGGCAAGGGCTGGGTGACCGCCGAGTACGCAATGCTGCCCGCCTCCACGGGCGATCGCAAGGCGCGCGACGTCTCGCGTGGCAAGCAGGACGGCCGCGGGGTTGAGATCCAACGCTTGATCGGGCGCTCACTGCGCGTCGTGGTCGACTTCAAGGCGCTGGGCGAACGCAGCGTCTACGTCGACTGCGACGTGCTGCAGGCCGACGGCGGCACCCGCTGCGCGGCGATCACCGGCGGCTATGTGGCTTTGCGCTTGGCGCTGCAGAAGCTGCTCGATGCGAAGAAGATCGAGACGATGCCGCTGACCGGCTCGGTGGCGGCGGTCAGCGTCGGCATGGTCGATGGACGCGCCCTCTGCGATCTCGACTACGGCGAGGACTCGCGCGCCGAGGTCGACGCCAACGTGGTGATGACCGGCGACGGCGGTCTGGTCGAGGTGCAGGCGACGGCCGAGCGGATGCCGCTCTCGCGCGCCTCGCTCGACGAGCTGCTCGGCCTCGCTGAGATGGGCATCTCGAGGCTGCGTCAGGTGCAGGAGCGGGTAACTGGCGCTTGACCTTGATCTTCGCCACGGGCAATAAGCACAAGCTGCGCGAGATGCGCGAACTGCTGCCCGGGATCGAGCTGGAGGGGCTGCCGGAGGGGATCGAGCTGCCGCCTGAGGAGGGCGAGAGCTTCGCTGCGATCGCAATCGACAAGGCGCGCGCCGCATTTGAGGCGACCGGTAAGGCGACTGTCGCCGACGATTCCGGCATCGGTGCGGTGGCGCTCGGCGGCCGACCCGGGATCCACTCGGCCCGCTACGGCGGCGAGGGCGCCAGCGACGAGGAGAACCTGGAAAAGCTGCTGCGCGAGGTCGCCGCCGCCGGCGAGGATCGGCGCGCGTATTACGTCTGCGCACTTGCCTTGATCGAGGCCGACGGTTCCGAGCATGTCTTCGAGGCTCGCTGCGAGGGTCATCTGATCGAGCGACCGCGCGGGGCGGGCGGCTTCGGTTATGACCCGGCCTTCCTCCCCGACGCAACCGGCCCCGACGACCCCCGCACCTTCTCCGAGATCAGCCAGGCGGAGAAGAACGAGATCAGCCATCGTGGCCTAGCGGCGGGGCTTCTGGCTCGACACCTGAGCGCTGCTGGGGCGGCGCCGGCGGAGCAATGATCCGCACCAAAAGCGGCGCTGCGGCTCTCTCGATTGCTTCGAATGCGGTTCTGATTGCGATCAAGCTCGCCGCCGGGGCGATAACCGGCTCGATCGCGATCGTCACCGAGGCGGTTCATTCGCTGATCGACCTGGTTGCCTCGGTGGTCGCCTTCGTCTCGGTGCGCAAGGCCGATGAGCCCGCCGATGCCGACCATCCCTACGGGCACGAGAAGGTCGAGAGCCTGGCGGCGACGATCGAGGGGATGCTGATCCTGATCGGCGCCGCGGTCATCGTCTATGAGGCGACCCACAGGTTGGTGGTCGGTGCGCAGGTCGAGACGCTCGGCGTCGGCATCGCGGTGATGGGCTTCTCCGTCCTCGCCAACCTGCTCGTATCCGCGGTTCTCTCTGGCCAGGCGAGGCAGCACGACTCACCGGCGCTGGAAGGCGATGCCGCTCACCTGCGCACCGACGCGCTCACCTCGGCTGGGGTGCTGGCGGGTCTCGCCCTGGTCCAGATAACCGGCATCGTCGCCTTCGACTCGATCACGGCGCTGATCGTCGCCGCGGCGATCGTCACCGCCGGGCTGCGCATCATCCGGCGCTCGTCAGGCGTGCTGGTCGACGAGGCCCTGCCCGACGCGGAGATGGACCGGATCGAGGCCGCGATCGCCGCCGCCCGCACCTCCGAGGTCGCCGGGTACCACAAGCTGCGCGCCCGCCGCGCCGGCGCCCGCCGCTACATCGACCTCCATGTCCAGTACCGCTCCGGCACGAGCCTCGAGCGCGCCCACGAGCTCGCCCACCAGATGCGCGGCCAGATCGAGGCCGAAATCCGTCGCGCCGAGGTCCTGATCCACGTCGAGCCGGAGACCTCGTTTCGCGATCCCGAGGGCGACCGGGGGCCGTTCCGCGCCGGTTGACGAGGCCGTTTCCGCGGACGCGAAGAGGTCTATGGCGAGGGCAGCAGGTTGACCGCGGCGGCGAGCCCGACAGCGATCAGGGTGACGGTGTAGCCGGTGTAGCCGCTGATTGCGAAGAGGATCGCGGCGATCGCGCAGACGACGACTACGGTGATCCAGGAGGCTCGGGCCAGGGACACGGCCCGGTATTTTCACGCAGATGGCCGACGATGCCGCAACAGCCACCATTTCGGACGACGCCGCCGCCGGTGCGCTCGCCTTCCTGACCGAGATGTCGCCGGACCTGCGCGGCGCCGCCATCCTTGCCGCCGACGGCGCGGTACTGGCCGCGAATGGCGAGTCCGACCGCTGGCGGGAGGATGCGCGAGCGCTGTTCGACGTCGCCGACCGCGCCGGGGACGAGCCGGTCGAGCAGGTTCATATCGGCACCGAGCAGGGCGAGGTCTTCGCTCTGCGCCACGCAGGCCTGACGGCCGTCGCGGTGACCGAGCGCTTCGCCCTCGCATCCCTCACCTTCTTCGACATGCGCGCCATGTTGCGCGATCTGGCCGCGGGTGGCGACGGGCGGGCGGGGGGTTAGCCGGGTGGCCCCCAAGCCCCACCGCGTCCTGCTCGATCGGGTCTCGGGCTATGCCGACGAGGCAGCCGCATACATGCGCCGCCGCCGGGTCTCTCGCCGCCCCTTCGCCAGGCTCTACTACGCCGCTGGCCGCGCCGAGGATCACGCCGTCGACTCGACCGCCGCCGGCGAGCTCTTCGTCGCCGCTGGCAGGCTGATCGAGGTGGCCGGGAAGCGACCGAAGCAGTGAGCGGGGAGAGGGAACTGCTCGACCAGGCGCTCGCCGAGCGCGTTCTTGCCCGCGCCCTCGCCCACGGCGGCGAGTTCGCCGAGGTGTTCGCTGAACGGCGTGGCGGCCTCACCTTGGCGATCGACGAGTCGCGGATCGAGTCGGTGCAGAGCGGCGCCGAAGAGGGCGCCGGCGTGCGTGTGCTGAGCGCCGGCACGACCTACTTCGCCCACGTCGACGGCCTCGACCCGGCCAACCTGGAGCGGGCTGCCGAGGAGGCGGCGGCGGCACTGCGGGGCGAGCGCTCGACCCCCCGCGCGCTGCGCGCCGAGTCTGTGCGTTCCCTGCCGATCGAGCAGCAGCCCGGAGGGGTCCCGGCAGCGCGCAAGGCCGAGCTCCTGCGCGAGCTGGACGAGCGCGCGCGGGCCGCCGGCGGCGAGATCACGCAGGCGATGGCCTCCTACGGCGAGGCCCGGCGCGAGGTGGTTATTGCCAATTCGGACGGCCTGTTCGGCGCTGACGATCGCACCCGTGTGCGGATTGGGGCCCAGGCAGTCGCTCGCCGCGGCGAGCGAGTCGAGACCGGCGCCGAGACCCTCGGAGGACACTGCGGCTTCGAGCTCTTCAACGGCGACCCGGCGACGATCGCGGCGAGTGCCGCCGGCAAGGCACTCACCCTGCTCGACGCCGGGCCGGCGCCGACCGGTTCGATGCCGGTGGTCGTCGGCGGCGGCTTCGGCGGCGTCCTCTTCCACGAGATGACCGGCCACGGGCTGGAGGCCGACCATGTGCAGAAGGGGGCCAGTGTCTACGTCGGCAAGTTGGGTGAGGAGGTCGCCCAGCCGCTGCTCACCGCGTATGACGATGGCCGCATGCCCGGCGAGTGGGGCAGCGACGGGATCGATGACGAGGGCACTCCGACGCAGAAAACCCGGGTGATCGAGGATGGACGCCTGGTCGCCTATCTCCACGACCGTCACAGCGCCGAGCGAGAAGGCGCCGCACCGACCGGCAACGGGCGCCGCGAGAGCTTTCGTCACCTGCCGATTCCACGCATGACGAACACCTATATCGCCCCCGGCGACGCCGAGCCCGAGGCAATCATCGGCGAGGTCGAGAAGGGCTTTTACGCCGTCTCCTTCGCCGGTGGCCAGGTCGACCCGGCGACCGGCGACTTCGTCTTCGGTGTCAACGAGGGGTATCTGATCGAGGCCGGCAGGGTGACCCGGCCGTGCCGCGGCGCGACCCTCGTCGGCAACTGCCTGCAGGCGCTGGCCGCGATCGATGCAGTCGGCAGCGACTTCTGGATGAAGACCGGGATGTGCGGCAAGGGCGGCCAGAAAGTGCCGGTGGGGACCGGTCAGGGGCACGTCCGGATCGCCGCGATGACGGTCGGGGGAACCGCGGCGTGAGCGCGCTTGCCAAGCTGGCCGCCAGGGCGGTCGAGGAAGCCCTCGCCGCGGGCGCGGAGGACGCTGAGGCCTACGCCAGCGAGGCGGAGAACCGCGAGGTCCGCGTCCACGGCGGCGAGGTCGAGAGCCTGACCGCGGCAACTCAGCGCGGCCTCGGGCTGCGTGTCTGGATCGGCGGCCGGGTCGGCTACGGCTTCGGCACCGATCTCTCCGCTGAGGGCCTGCGCGAGATCGCCGCCGGCGCGGTCGAGGCGGCGCGGGTCGCCGACGAGGATGAGTTTGCGGGGCCGCCGCCCGGCGATGGGGAGCCTGCGGCCCTCGACGGGCTGAGCGACCCCTCGTGCGCGGCGTGGTCGCCGGCGCAGATAGCCGATCTCGCCTTGGCCGTGGAGCGCACCGCGCTGCAGGCCGACGCCAGGGTCGTCGCGGTCGAGCAGGCGGTCTACTTCGACAGCGGCGAGCGGGTCGCCATCTCGTCGTCCAAGGCGAACGGCGGCGAGTACGAGACGAGCAGCTGCTATGCGTATGTGCAGGCCCTCGCGCAGGGCGAGAACGGCCGCGAGAGCGGTCTCGGCTTCGGTCTTGCCCGCGGCCCCGTGGGCCTCGACCCGGCGGCGATCGGGCACGAGGGCGCCACACGCGCAACCGAGATGATCGGTTCCTCCAAGCCTCCGTCGCGCGCCTGGCCGGTGGTCCTCGATCCGACCGTCGCCGCCAGCTTCGTCGGCCTGCTCGGCAACGCGGTCGGCGCCGACGCAGTGCAGCGGGGTCGCTCGCCGCTCGCTGGACGGCTTGGCGAGGAGGTGGCGGCTGAGGCCTTCGTGCTGCACGACGACGGGCTCGATCCGAGTGGCTTCGCCGCCGCGCCGTTCGATGCCGAGGGAACGCCGCGGCGGCGCACCGCCCTGATCGAGGGCGGGCGGCTGCAGACCTTCCTCCACGACGCTTACACGGCGCGGCGCGGCGACGCGGCCTCGACCGGCAACGCCGGCCGCTCCGGCTACCGGATGCCGCCGGGGGTCTCGGCGTCGAACCTGGTCGTCAGCCCTGGCGCTGCGAGCCTCGAGCGGTTGCTGCAGGACGCGGGCGACGGCGTCTACGTCAGCGACGTCGCCGGTCTGCACTCGGGCGTCAACCCGGTTACCGGGGTCTTCTCGGTGGGCGCCTCCGGGCGCGCGATCAGGGCGGGAGAGAGGGCCGAGCCGCTGCGCGAGTTCACGATCGCCAGCGACCTCGTCTCGATGCTGCGGGTGGTGCGGGGCGCGGGTTCGGAGGCTCGTTGGGTGCCCTTCGGCGGCTCGGTCAGCGCCCCGCCGCTCTTGATCGGCGAGATGATCGTCAGCGGTTCCTGAGGCGCTGCTGGGCAGCAGGCGTGCAATTACGCCGAGTTCGCTGTTAGATTGCCGCCGACCTCAACGACAGACGGAGGAGCTTCGACGTGACCAAGGCTGAGTTTTTGGACCAATTGGCAGCTGATGAGCGAGTGGGCAGCAAGAAGGCCGCGAGTGACGCGGTCGACGCGGTGCTCGACGCGATCACCGACACCCTGAGCGGCGGAGGTGAAGTCAGCTTCACCGGCTTCGGCAAATTCCACGTCGCTGAGCGCGGTCCGCGCCAGGGCGTCAACCCGCGCACCGGCGAGCGGATCACGATCCCGGGTGGCAAGGTCCCCCGCTTCTCCGCCGGCTCGGCGCTGAAGGCCAAGGTCAAGGGCTGAGCTCCAGAGCACCCGCCAGAGTTCTCGCCGCCGCCGCGGTCATCTGCGGCTTCGTCGTCGTGATCGTCCTGATCGCGGCGACGCTCGGCGGCGGGGATAGCAGCAACGGCGGTGGACGATCCCCGGCAGGCGATTCAAAGCGTGCCCACGGCGAGGTCCACACGCCGAAGACCTACGTAGTGCAGAGCGGCGATACGCTCACCTCGATCGCCCACAGGACCGGCGTCCCGGTTGCCCGGATCCTGCGACTCAACCCCGGGGTCGACCCGCAGATACTGATCTCGGGCGAAAAGCTGAAGCTGCGGTGAGCGGGCGTCGCCGGGCGGCGCTGTTCGGCCTGGTTCTGGCCTTTTCAGCCGCGGGTCCTGTCACGGTAGGGGACCCACCACCCCCTGCGGTAGCTAAAGCTTCCTCGGGGGTGGTCCCCCCTACCGCGCCACCCGCGGGTGAGGCGCCTCAACTTGCCGCGCGAGCCTGGGCGCTGATCGATGCCACCTCGGGCGAAGTGCTCGCCGCGCACGCCGTCCGCCGTCAGCTGCCGATCGCCAGCACGACCAAGTTGATGACCGCTTACGTGGCGCTGCGCGAGCTGCCGCTGGAGAAGATCGTCAGGGCGGCGCCCTATGAAGCCGAATACGGCGAGTCGCTGCTGGGCCTGCGGCCGGGCCAGCGAATCAGCGTGCGCGATCTGCTCTACGGCCTGATCCTGCGCAGCGGCAACGACGCCGCCTACGACCTCGCCCGCGCCGCCGCCGGCTCGGAGCGGCGTTTCGTCAGCCAGATGAACCGCTATGCGGCGGCGCTGGGCCTCGCCCACACCCACTACGCCAACCCGATCGGCCTCGACCAGCGCGGCAACCACTCCAGCGCCGGTGACCTCGGCGCCCTCACCCGCCGTCTGCTTCGCATTCCGGCCTTCGCCAAGATCGCCGCCTCGCGCAGGGCTGAGCTGCGCAGCCTGCGGCCCCCGCGGCGGATCGAGACGATCAACGAGCTGCTCGAGATGGCGCCCTGGGTGAATGGCGTCAAGACCGGGCACACCTTCGGCGCCAGGTACGTCCTGGTCGGCTCCGGTCGCCGCAAGGGGGTCGAGCTGATCGCCGTTGTGGTCGGCACCGAAACCGACGAAGAGCGTTTCGACGACACCCTGGCGCTGCTCGAATACGGCTTCTCCAAGTACCGCAAGCAGGTGCCGATTCGGGCCGGAAAGGTGCTCGCCAAGCCAGCGATCGCCTACACGAACGACGAGCTGGAGCTGCGTGCGGCGCGGACGGCTGTGGTCGGCACGAGACCTGGCCAGCGGTTGTCGGTCGCGGTGAGGGCGCCGCGGGAGGTCGAGGGTCCGATTCGTCGCGGCGCCAGGCTCGGTCGGGCGATCGTCCGCGTCGACGGGTTGCGAGCGGCGACGGTGCCGCTGCGTGCGGGCCGTGCCGTGCCGAAGGCGAGCAGGTTGGACCGCGTGCGCAGCGTCGTCGAAGACAACCTGCTCTGGATCGTCCTCGCTCTGTCCGCGATACTGATCGCAGCAGTTGTCTGGAGGCGTCTTAGGCGATGATTCTCACCGTAACCCTCAACGCCGCGATCGACCGTACTGTCGCGGTGCCGAACTTCCGTCTCGGTTACCGGCACCGGGCGGTCGAGAGCCGCACGGTCGCCGGCGGCAAGGGGATCAACGTCGCCCGCGCCCTGCGCCTGCTCGGACGGCCGGTGATCGCCGCCGGGTTCGCCGGCGGACCCACGGGGAATCGAATGTTGGAGCAGCTGCGCAGGGAGGCGATCCTGACCGATTTCACCTGGGTCGCCGGCGAGACGCGGATCAACATGGCGGTCGTCGATCCCACGTCCGGGGAGCAGACCGAGATCAACGAGCGCGGCCCGGCGGTCAGCCCAGAGGAGGTGGAGCGCTTCGTCGAGCGGCTTCGCTACCTCGCCGAGGGAGCGAAGCTCTGCGTCCTCGCCGGCACGCTGCCGCCGGGCGCCGGCGCTGAGCTCTACGCGCGCCTGGTCGAAGAACTGCGCGAGTGCGGCGTCAGGTCGATCCTCGACTCCGAGGGAGAGCCGATGCTGGCCGGGCTGCGCGCCGGCGCTTCCGTCGTCGCCCCCAACGAGCGCGAGGCCGAGGAGCTGGTCGGACAGGAGTTCTCCGACGGCGATGACTTCGTCCAGGGCCTCTCCGAGCTCGTGCGGCTCGGCGCCGGCGAGGCGGTGATCACGCGACCGGACGGCTGTGTGGCGGTGGTTGGCGAGGGACCGGCGCGACGCGTGCTCGAGGTTCGCACCAAGCCGCTGGACCCCGTCTCGACCGTCGGCTCCGGCGATGCCTTCCTGGCCGGTTACGTCGCCGGGCTCTACGACGGCCTCGAGCCGGCCGAGTGCCTCGCCTACGGTGTCGCTTGCGGCGCCGAGTCGACCCAGCACTTCGGCGCCGGCACCGTCGACCGCCGCCGGGTCGAGCGGCTTCTCGACGAGGTCGAGGTCCGCGACCTGGAGGTCCACGCGGAAGTGTAGGCTGGCTGTTCAACGCCACCACTTCCTGGAGGATCGATTTTGGAGATCGATATCGGTCGCGGCAAGAAGGGGAGGCGCGCCTACGGATTCGATGACATCGCGATCGTTCCGTCGCGCCGCACCCGCGATCCCGACGACATAGACATCAGCTGGACCCTTGGCCCCTATCGCTTCGAGCTGCCGCTTGTCGCTTCGGCGATGGACGGGGTGGTCAGTCCCGACACCGCGATCCTCGTCAACGAGCTCGGCGGTCTCGGCGTGCTCAACCTCGAGGGCATCTGGACCCGATTCGAGAACGCCGAGGAGCAGCTGGAGAAGATCGCCGCCGCGCCCAAGCACCTGGCGACCCGGATCATGCAGGAGATCTACGCCGAGCCGGTCAAGCCGGAGCTGATCGGCAAGCGGATCGCGGAGATCAAGGAGCGGGGGGCCGTCGCCTGCGGCTCGCTGACCCCGCAGAAGGTGCGAGAGCACTACGAGATCGCGGTTGAGGCCGGGATCGACATCCTCGTCATCCAGGGCACGGTGATCTCGGCCGAGCACGTCTCGACCACGGTCGAGCCGCTCAACCTGAAGGAGTTCATCGCCGAAGTCCCGGTGCCGACCGTGGTCGGCGGTTGCGCCTCCTACTCGACCGGGCTGCACCTGATGCGCACCGGCGCGGTCGGTGTTCTGGTGGGGGTCGGCCCTGGCGCCGCCTGCACGACCCGCGGCGTGCTCGGTATCGGCGTGCCGCAGGCCACCGCGATCGCCGATGTCGCCGCCGCCCGCTCCCAGCACATGCTGGAGACCGGCGAGTACGTCAACGTGATCGCCGACGGCGGCATGCGCACTGGTGGCGATGTCTCCAAGGCGATTGCCGTCGGCGCCGATGCGGTGATGGTCGGCTCGCCGCTGGCCCGTGCCAAGGAGGCGCCCGGTCGCGGCTTCCACTGGGGGATGGCGACCTTCCATCCCTCGCTGCCGCGGGGCACGCGGGTCTCGACCAAGCAGGACGGGACGATGGAGGAGATCCTGCTCGGCCCGGCTCAGGAGAACGACGGCACCTTCAACCTGATGGGGGCGCTGAAAACCTCGATGGCCACCACCGGCTACGAGGACATCCGCTCCTTCCAGCGGGCCGAGGTGATGGTCGCGCCGGCGCTGATGAGCGAGGGCAAGAAGCTGCAGACCGAGCAGGCGGTCGGGATGGGCTCGAACGGCAGAGCGGCGGTCTCCGCCGGTGTTGGAGTCGCCGACGACTGAGGCCGGCGCCAAGGCGGCGCCGGCGCAGGCCTCAGAGGAGGTGCTGGTCCTCGATTTCGGAGGCCAGTACTCGCAGCTGATCGCGAGGCGCATCCGCGAATGCGGCGTCTTTTCTGAGTTGCTGCCGGCGACCGCTTCGGTTGAGTCGATTCGCGAGCGCGCTCCCAAGGGCCTGATTCTCTCCGGGGGGCCGGCGTCGGTCTACGAGCCCGGCGCTCCTCCGTTTCCCTCGCATCTCCTCGATCTCGAAATCCCGATGCTGGGCATCTGCTACGGGATGCAGGCGATGGTCCAGGCGCTGGGGGGGAAGGTCGAAGCGGCCGAGTCGGGCGAGTTCGGCCGGGCGGAGCTGACCCTGCGCAACGCCGGCGGCCGCCTGCTGGCCGGCCTGCCGGAGGAGCAGAGCTGCTGGATGAGCCACCGCGACGCGGTCTTCGAGCCGCCGCCGGGCTTCGAGGCGCTCGCCTCGACGCCGGCCTCGCCGGTCGCCGCATGCGAGGCGCCCGATCGGCGCCTCTACGGGATCCAGTTCCACCCCGAGGTCGTCCACACCCCTTACGGGACCGAGGTCCTGACCCGCTTCCTGCGGGAGATCGCCGGCTGCGAGGAGCAGTGGTCGGCGGAGTCGGTGATCGCCGAGCAGGTGGAGGCGATTCGCGCCCAGGGCGGCGAGGGCCGGGTGATCTGCGGTCTCTCCGGCGGGGTCGACTCCTCGGTTGCGGCGCTGCTCGTCCACAGGGCGATCGGCGAGCAGCTGACCTGCGTCTTCGTCGACCACGGCCTGATGCGTCTGAACGAGGCCGAGCAGGTGGTCGAGGCCTTCGGCCAGTTCGGCATTCCGCTGGTCCATGTCGAGGCCGAGGAGCGCTTCCTCGCCCGGCTCGCCGGCGAGGACGAGCCCGAGCGCAAGCGCAAGATCATCGGCGAGGAGTTCATCCGCGTCTTCGAGGAGGAGGCGGCGAAGCTCGAGGACGCTGCCTTTCTGGTGCAGGGCACGCTCTACTCCGACGTGATCGAGTCAGGCGGCAGCGACGCCGCCGACACGATCAAGTCCCACCACAACGTCGGTGGCCTGCCCGACGACCTCGAGTTCGAGCTGGTCGAGCCGCTGCGGATGCTGTTCAAGGACGAGGTGCGGGCGGTCGGCGCCGAGCTCGGCCTGCCGGAGCGGATGGTCTGGCGCCAGCCCTTCCCCGGTCCCGGCCTGGCGATCCGCATCGTCGGCGGCGAGGTCAACCGCGAGCGACTCGACATCCTCCGCGCCGCCGATGCGATCCTGCAGGAAGAGATCCGCGCCGCCGAGCTCTACCGTCAGCTCTGGCAGTCCTTCTGCGTACTCCCGGTCGTGCGCTCGGTCGGCGTCCAGGGGGACGGCCGCACCTACGCCTACCCGATCGTGATCCGCGCCGTCACCTCCGACGACGCGATGACCGCTGACTGGGCCCGTCTCCCGTATGACCTGCTGGAGCGAGTCTCCAACCGGATCATCAACGAGATCGAAGACGTGAACAGGGTGGCGCTCGATATCTCCTCGAAGCCCCCCGCGACGATCGAGTGGGAGTAGTTCGCCCTCCTTCGCGGTCTCGATAGCGATTCTCAGCCTGGTGCAGGCGGTGCTGGTGGCGCTGCCGCAGGCGCGGCGATTTGCCTGGCTCGATGCGTTTCGCAGCCGCTGGTGGGCGCTGGTGCCGGCGCTCTCGATCGTCGTCGTCATCGGGATCGTCGCCTGGGAGGGGGAGTCGGCGACGGTGCTCTCCTGGCTGGCGCTGGTCGCCGTGCCGCCCTTCGCAGCGCTCGCTCTGGGCTGGCTGGTGCGCGGGGGCCGCCCCGAGTGGGCCGCCGCGGTCCCGCCCCTGTTCGCCCTTGCCTGGGCGGCACCCGACGCGCTGCTCGGCGAGATCGCAGCCACGGCCTTGACCGGCCTGGGCTGCATCGGTCTCGGCTGGCTGCTCGTCTCGGTCGCGCCCGCGCGTTGGCTGAAGCTGGGGATCTATGCGATGGCCGCGGTCGATACCTGGTTCGTGGCCGCAGATCTCCTCCAGGGCCCCAACGCCGTCCTCACCGCCGCCGCCCCCAGCGGCCTGCCGCGCCTGCAGGCGATCCACTTCGGCGCCGCCGTGATGGGCTTCGGCGACCTCTTCATCGCCGCCACCCTCGGCTGCCTCCTGGCCCTCCCCGCCGACGGGCCGCAAAGCGAACAAATAGTTCGCTTTGCGGCCCGTCGGCAGCGGTTGGCGGCGGCTCTCGTGGTGGTGCTGGCCTTGGGCTTCGATCTGCTCTTCTTTGCCGTCGACACGTTGCCGGCGACGGTGCCGGTTGCGGTCGCCTTGCTGCTCGTTGAGCTGCTGGAACGCCGTCGTTCAGACCCCGGCGAGGCGGGTGATGACGAAGATCGCAGCGAAGCCCTGGGCGGTGAGCCCGACTTTCGACCATGACGCACCGCGTGCGTGGGCCTCGGGCAGCAGATCGGTCGCACCCGTGCTCTTCGGGGCTAGGAGTACACGTCCCACTGCTTGAGGAAGGGCAGCGGGTCGATCGGGCTGCCGCCTTCGTACCAGCCGGGGGCGGTCCAGATCTCGAAGTGGAGGTGGCAGGCGGTGGCGTCGCCGGTCTGGCCGACGATGCCGATCGGTTCACCCGTTCGCACGATCGCGCCCTCTTGCAACGGTGAGGGTTCGAGCAGGTGCATGTAGGCGAAGTCGTAGCCGGTGCCCTTGCCGTCGATGACGATGTAGTTGCCGGCGGCGCCCTCGTAGCCCGAGTACTGAACGCGGCCGCCGCGGGCGGCGACCAGCGGCGTGCCGCACCTCGCCATCATGTCCTGCCCCTGGTGCGTGTGGCCGGAGCGCGCCGCGCCGAAGCGGCCGGCGGCGCCGCCGTAGTCGTGGACACCGAGGATCGGGAAGGCATAGCCATAGAGCTCGAAGCTGAGGCTGAGGGGTTCAGATGGGGAGGAGGACGAGGCGCGGCGCGCAACCCGGCCGCCGGCCTGGGGCACGATCCGGAACGAGTAGCGGCCGTTGCGGGCTGGGCGACCGCCGACGGCACTGTCCCAGCGGACGCTGTCCGGCGTTTCCGGGGCGATGTCGTTGCGATAGAAGCTCGTCACCACTTCGCTGTTTTCGTTGACGACGTCGACGCGCAGGTCATTGCTCGCCTGATCGCTGCCGATTTCGTAGCGCAGACGGGGGTTGCGAGCACCGTAGTAGAACGATTTGCGCGGCCAGGTCTTGGCCGAGATCAGGCGCAGGGTCCCGGCGCTCGGAGCGGGATCGGGGCTGCCGCTGTGACTGGGTGGCGGCGGAGCGCTGCCGCCAGGGGTCGGGGCGCCACCGGTCAACGCCGCCGCCGGCGTGGCGAAGCAGGCGAAGAACGCCGCCGCCGCGACTATCGACATCGATCCACCAAGCCAAGGCCCGGCGCCAGCTCTGCTGCGTGCCACGTGCCCTCTCTTTCGTTCGCCTGCGGAGTTAGCTGTCGGGCTCGCGCTGAAAGAGATGCGCTACGGACGTTCTTCGTCCGATTCGCCCCTGGGACCTGCAAGAGTCCCTGCGGTTCCTCCGCTCCCGACCGTCGTACGGTCGGAATTCGGCTATTGCTGGCGCGGCAGTATAGACCCCGTCCCGGCAGCAGGGCCGCTGGCGCGCAGAGTCGCGATGGCGGCTATCATCCCGGGGCCGCTGGGCCTGCCCCGCGGCTTTTCTCTGATGAAGACCTATGTAGCCAAGCCCACCGACCGCCAGCGAGACTGGCTCGTCGTCGATGCCGAGGGGCAGACCCTGGGCCGGCTGGCAACGCGAATCGCCGACGCGCTGCGGGGAAAGCGCAAGCCCGAGTACACCCCGCACGTCGACACCGGCGACTTCGTCGTCGTCGTCAACGCCGAGAGGATCCGGGTGACCGGCAAAAAGCTGGAGCAGAAGCGCTACTGGCGCCACAGCGGCTATCCGGGTGGGATCAAGTCCCGCAGCCTGGCCGAGATGCTCGACCGTCGCCCGGAGGAGGTGATCCGCAAGGCGGTGAAGGGGATGCTTCCCCGCAACCGCCTCGCCCGCAAGCAGCTGACCAAGCTCAAGGTCTACGCCGGGCCGGATCACCCGCACGCAGCGCAAAAACCACAGCCGATGGAGATCAAATGACGGACGAGCCACAGGACAACGAGACTTCAGAGACGCCGGACGAAGGCGATCAGGCCGCGGGTCCTGTCGCGGGGCAGGACTCCTCGTCCTCGCAGGCTGCGGGCGAGGAGCCCAGCCCCACGCCACCCACGGCAGACGCGCCTGAGACCGACGACGCCGACGAGGCGCCTGCGGAGGAGTCAGATGAGTCTCCCGTTGCTGAGCAGGAGGCGGAGGCCGAGGCGCCGGTGGAGGACGAGGCTCCGGCCGAGAAGAAGAAGGATGTGATTCCTGGGGCTGACCTGGAGCCGATCGCGGTCGAGCCTGAGGAGCGCCCGCTCAGCGCTGAGGAGCAGGCGCGGCGGGAAGCTGAAGAAGAGGAGGAACGCGAGCGCGAGGCTGCTCTTGTCGGCGAGCCCGACGAGGAGGAGCAGCCGGCGAGTCGGGCGCCGGCCAAGCTCGAGGGCGATTCTCGCTACCTCGCTACCGGCAAACGCAAGAACGCCATCGCGCGCGTGATCCTCCTGCCCGGCGACGGCGCCATCGAGATAAACGGCCGGCCGATCGAGGAGTTCTTCCCCCGCCCCCTGCACCAGACGACCGCTCGTCAGCCCCTCGCGACGACCGGGTACGAGGGCAGCGTCGACGTTCGCGTAAGGGTTCACGGCGGCGGCGTCAGCGGCCAGGCCGGCGCGGTGCGGCACGGAATCTCCCGGGCGCTGATCGAGGTGGATCCCGAGCTGCGCAGCGAGCTCAAGCGGCGCGGTTTCCTCACCCGCGACGCGCGTGCCAAGGAGCGTCGCAAGGCCGGACTGAAGAAGGCCCGCAAGCGGCCTCAATTCTCGAAGCGCTGACGAGGCCGGATTGACTGCAGAGCGCAAGCTCTTCGGAACCGATGGGGTCCGAGGGGAGGCTGGGACGTTCCTCACTGCGGAGCTGGCGCTTGCCCTCGGACGAGCGGCTACGGCGTCCCTGGACGCCGAGCGGCCGCAGGTGCTGATCGTGCGCGACACGCGTGAGTCGGGGCCGATGCTGGAAGCGGCGCTGGGCGCTGGGGTTGCCGAGGCCGGGGGGGAAGCGCTGCTCGGCGGGGTGCTGCCGACGCCGGCGGCCGCGGTGCTCGTGCGCAAGCTCGGGCTTGACCTCGCAGTGGTCGTCTCCGCCTCCCACAACCCCTACAGGGACAACGGGATCAAGTTCTTCGGCGGCAACGGGACGAAGCTCGATGACGGGGCCGAGGCCCGGATCGAGGCCGTGCTCGAGGCGGGTCCCCAACCCGCATCGCCCGGACACGTGCTTGAGCTGAACGGGGGCGAGGAGGACTATCTGCGCGCGCTCGAGGCCGCCTTCCCTCTCGATCTCTCCGGTATCAGGGTCGCCCTCGATTGCGCCAACGGCGCCACGCACCGCGTCGCCCCGGTGATCTTCGAACGGCTCGGCGCCGAGGTCGAGGCGATCGCGGTCGAGCCCGATGGGCGCAATATCAACGACGGCTGCGGCTCGACCCACCTCGACAGCCTGGCCGCACACATGACTTCCTCCGGCGCGTCTGTGGGCTTCGCCTTCGACGGCGACGGCGACCGCGTGCTCGCGGTCGACGGTGCCGGTCGCGCCCACGACGGCGACGAGCTGATCGCCCTGCTGGCGTGCGGCCAGGCCTCCCGCGGTGAGCTGGGAGGCGGCGTCACGGTCACGGTGATGAGCAACTACGGCTTCCACCAGGCGATGGATGGGGCGGGAATCGAGGTCGCGGTGACGAAGGTCGGCGACCGCTATGTCCTCGACGAGCTGCGCGAGCGCGGCTGGGCTCTGGGCGGCGAGCAGTCGGGGCACATCATCGACATGCGCTTCGCCGCGACCGGCGACGGCATCGCCGCTGCGCTGATGACGATGCGTGAGCTCGGCGGTCGCGAGCTCGCCTCGGTCGAGGCGATGGAGAAGCTGCCGCAGACCCTGGTCAACGTCGAGGTGGCCGACCGTGAGGCGATCGCCGGCGCCACCGCGGTCTGGGACGCGGTCGAGCGCGAGAGCGCCGAGCTGGGGGGCCGTGGCCGCGTCCTCCTGCGTCCCTCCGGAACCGAGCCCCTCGTCCGCGTGATGGCCGAGGCACCAAGCGCCGAGGAGGCGGAGGCCGTTTGCAAGCGCCTTGCCGACCTGGTCCGCCAGGAGCTTGGCTGAGCGCACCCACCGTCTACTCTTGACGGCCTTCCATGTGCGGAATCGTCGGATATGTCGGCGGGCGGCCGTGCCGCGACATTCTCGTCGCTGGCCTGGAGAAGCTCGAATACCGTGGCTATGACTCGGCCGGCGTCTCGGTGATCGACGATGGCCGGGTCGAGAGCGTGCGCGCGGTCGGCAACCTCGCAAACCTGCGGGCGGCGATGGCCGAGCAGGCCGACGGTGGCGGTGTCGCCGTGGCGACGTCGCCGGCGACGACCGGCATCGCCCACACTCGCTGGGCGACCCACGGTCGCGTAACCGAGGAGAACGCGCACCCGCACAGCGACACCTCCGATCGGGTCCACATCGTCCTCAACGGCATCGTCGAGAACCACGCCAAGCTGCGCGAGCGGCTCGAGTCCGAAGCGCATGAGTTCAGCTCCGAAACCGACGCCGAGGTCGTCGCGCACTTGATCTCCAGCCACTACGACGGCGACCTGACCGCCGCCGTTCGTGCCGCCTTCGCCGAGCTGCGCGGGCACTACGCCTTCGTCGCCATGCACGCCGACCAGCCCGACCTGCTCGTCGGCGCGCGCAAGGAGTGCCCGCTGGTCGCCGGGATCGGCGAGGGGGAGAGCTTCCTGGCCTCGGCGATCCCCGCCTTCCTGGCCGAGACGCGGCGGGCGCTGGCGATCGAAAACGACGAGGTGGTGACGATCGATGCCGCCGGGGTGACGATCGTCGATGCCGAGGGCAACCCGGTCCAACGCGAGGTCGAAGAGGTCGACTGGGACGAGGCCGCTGCCGAGAAGGCGGGCTATGAGACCTTCATGCTGAAGGAGATCCACGAACAGGCCGACTCGGTCGCCGAAACGATCGCCGACCGCCTGCCCGGCGACGACGGCGTCGACCTCTCCGAGGTTGGGCTCGAGGACGACTTCCTGCGCGACCTGACGCGGATCGTGATCGTCGCCTGCGGCACCTCCTACCACGCCGGACTGGTCGGTCGCTACGCGATCGAGGAGTGGGCGCGGGTGCCGGTCGAGATGGACATCGCCTCCGAGTATCGCTACCGCAACCCGGTTGTCGGGCCCGGCGACCTGGTGATCGGCATCACCCAGTCGGGCGAGACCGCTGACACCCTTGCGGCGATGCGCCTTGCCCGCGAGCGCGGTGCCACGGTGCTGGCGATCACCAACATCATGGGCAGCCAGGCGACTCGCGATGCCGACGCGGTCCTCTACACCCGCAGCGGCATGGAGATCAGCGTCGCCGCGACCAAGACCTTCGTCGCTCAGGTGGCGGCGATGTACCTGTTGGGGCTGCGCCTGGCCGAGCTGCGCGGGACGCTGACGCCGGCGCACCTGACCGAGCTGGTCGCCGAGATGAAGTCTTTGCCCTCCAAGGTCGAAACGACCTTGGAGGGGTGCGAGGAGCCGGTGCGTGCGATTTCGGCCGCCCACTCCGATCAGCAGTTCTTCCTCTACCTCGGCCGTCACATCGGTCTGCCGGTCTGCCTCGAGGGGGCGCTGAAGCTGAAGGAGATCTCCTACATCCCGACCGACGCCTACGCCGCCGGCGAGATGAAGCACGGGCCGATCGCCCTGCTCGATGAGTCGACGCCGGTCGTCTGTGTGGCGACGGAGAGTCCGATCCTCGACAAGGTCCTCTCCAACGTCGAAGAGGTGCGAGCGCGCGGCGCCCACACGATCGCGATCGTCTCGGCGGGTGGCGAGCGAGCGGGCGACGTTGCCGAGCAGACGATCGAGGTCGCCGCCAGCGACTGGATCCTGCAGCCGATCCTGGCGATCCTGCCGCTGCAGCTGCTTGCCTATTACATCGCCCGTGCCCGCGGCCTCAACGTCGACCAGCCCCGCAATCTGGCCAAGACGGTCACGGTTGAGTGATGAGAGCGGGTAGGATGCCCGCCGCATGAAGTCTCGTCCCCTCTTCGCCCTGCTTGCGCTTGCGGCCCTGCTTGCGCTTGCCGCGGGCTGTGGCGGCGGCTCCTCGGGTGGCTCGAAGGTCGCCGAGCTGGCTCCCCCCGGCGCGCCGGTCTTCGTCGAAGGAACGGTGCAGCCGACGGGAGAGCTGAAGTCGAACGCCGATGCAATCGCGATGCAGGTCGCCGGAATCGACAACCTGGGCGAATACGTGGCCGAAAAACTCGAAGCCTCGGCCAAGGGCGAAGGTGAACCGTTCGACTATGCGACGGAAGTCGAGCCCTGGCTGGGGGAGCGGGCGGGGCTCTTCTGGGAAAGCGGCGACACCGACGAATCGAACCTGATCGTCGAATCGACCGATACCGAAGCCACGCAGAAGTTCATCGACAAGCAGGCTGAAGAGAGCAACGACCCCTACCGATCCAGATCCTACGAAGGCGTCGATTACGTCTTCGGCGGTGGGGACGAAAGCGCGGTTGGCGTCGTCGGAGACTTCCTCGTCGCGACTGAAGGGGAGCAGCACTTCAAGGACGTCGTCGACGCCTCGCAGGGGGACTCGCTGGCCGCCGAAGACACCTTTGCCAAGGCGATCTCGGCAGCCTCGGACGGCAGCCTCGCCGACGTCTACGTCGACGTCGGCAAGCTGATCGAGCAGTCGGGCGGGCAAATCGACCCGACGGCTCGCCAGATCCTGCAGAACGCCGGCATCGACCCGAGCGAAGCGACCGCGGTCGCCAGCGTCGTCCCCGGCTCCGAAGAGGTGACGATCGATCTCAGCAGCGACCTCGCAGGTGAGGAAGCGCCGACCGGCGATGCCTCCGCGCTGCTCGGCTCGCTGCCCGGCAACGCCTTCGCCGGGTTTGCCGTCTCCGGCTTCGGCCAGCAGCTGAAGCAGGCGATCGACAGCCTCGATGAAGAAGGGATCCCCGACGCCGTCCCGCCGCACCAGCTGAAGAAGGGCCTAAAGGAACTCGGCATCGACCTGGAAGGGGTGGCGGACTCGTTGCAGGACGCCGGCGTGTTCGCGGTCGGCGCCAACGAAAACAGCCTCGGCGGCGCGCTGGTGCTGAGCACCAAGGGATCGCAGGCGACCAACACGATCGCCAACCTCGGGTTGCTGCTGCGCAACGCGCACGTCGCCGGGGTCACCGCGCTGAACGGCAAGTACAGCGGCTTCTCGATCCGCAGCGACGAACTCGGCAACAAGCCGCTCGTCGTCGCCGCCAAGGAGGGCAGGATCTCGATCGGCTACGGCCTGGCGCCGACCCTGAACGGGTTGGTGACTGAAGCCGGCAAGGGCAAGACGCTCGCCGAAAACCCCGCCTACAGCGACGCGGTCGCCTCGCTTGGCGATACGCCGATCGCCGGCTTTGCCGACGGCCCCGCCGCTCTGCGCCTGGCCGACGCGCTGATCCCCAGCTCCGACGAAGGCTTCGAAGAAGCGAAGAAATACCTGAAGAGCATTCGCTTCCTCGCCCTCGGCACTGCCACGCAGGGCGAACTGGCAACCGCCAAGCTGATCGTCGGCGTCAAGTAGCGCTCAGGCGAGGCTCAGCTGACGTCGCTCGTGGACGACGTTGAATGGATCGTCGGCGGTCCGGGGTGGGCGTTGTGCGCGAATCTCTTCGAGCAACTGTGCGGGTGCCGGGCCGGCGAGGTAGTAACGGGCTCGGCGCTCGCCGACCGTGTCCAGCAGGCCCAGCTCTACCATAGTCGCCAAATCACGCGAAGCCGTCTGCTTGCTTATCTCCTCGCCGACAACCGACTGGGCCGAGGAGCGATAGCTGCCACGCCGGATGCGCAAGCCATAGGCCGAATCCATGAGGGCTGCGGCGCATCGTTCGGGTAGCCGATTGCGTTCGGCCAAGTCGACGCACCCGTTCCAGAGTCGCTCGATCTCCACTCTGCGCCGCAGCATCGTGCGAATCTGCATGTAATGGGCGCGAAGGCAGAGGCGGAGCCACGGGCGGGCATCCCGCTCGGGGTGCCACGAACCGGCGCCGACCTCGGCGAGGACGTCGTAGTAAGCCTGGGTGTTGCGCCCCAAGTACTCCTCGATGCTGGAGAAGACAGGCGCGAGGACGCGGTCGCGCGCCAGCACCAGCGTCTGGAGGCAGCGGCCCATGCGCCCGTTGCCATCGCTGAACGGATGGATCAGAACGAGATTGAGATGTGCCATGGCAGCCCTAATCAGGACGGGACTCTTGTCCTGGTCCAAGATGGCGAGCATCTCGGCGACGAGCGACGGGACATCCTCACTCGGGGGCCCTTCATAAACAGTCCTGCCGTTTGAATTCTGAACGTAGATATTGCCGGGACGCCATTGGCCCGGGTTCTTTCGCAGGTCGTGCTTGATCATCATGAAGTGCAGGCTCTTGACAAGGCCCTCGTCGATCAAAAGCGAGCTGTCGCCGGCGATCTGCAGGACGTATGTCATTGCATCGCTATAGCCGCTCAGGGCATGCTGGGTCTCTTCGCTGACGTCGAGCGTCGGCTCGCCGTCCACGGTTGCGACCACATCGTCGAGCGAGGCGTTGTAACCCTCGATGCTGTTCGAGCCCTGAACCGCACGAGCGAATGCCATGCGCCGCAGGGTGCCCGCCCATCGCCGCGGCTCGGCCACTCTGTCGCGCAACTCCTCACGCTGCTCGGAAAGCAAAGCGAGGACGTCACGCTCGTCGTCACGTAGTCGAGGGGTCTCGAAGACCATGATATTTACAAAATACCAGGCGCGATGGCTCGATGATGTTTTGTAAAAGTCATTGACTCATTGTGCCGCCTACCAGGCGTTTCTTGGGGCGCTAACCAAACTCCCGCTAGGCTGGGCTCACTGATGGAGCCCTGGCTTTCGCCCCTCTATGACGCCGACGGGATGCGGGCAGTCGATGCCTGGGCGATCGAGGATCAGGGGGTGCCGTCGCTGCAGCTGATGGAGGCCGCCGGGCGGGCGGTGGCCGAGGTGGTCGATGAGCTGGCGCTGGACGGGCCTGTGCGGGTGGTCTGCGGCAAGGGCAACAACGCTGGCGACGGGCTGGTGGCCGCTCGCTACCTGGCCGAGGCCGGTTTCGAGGTCGAGGCTCTGCTGCTCTGGCCTGCCGAGGAGCTGAGTGGGGACGCTGCCGCCAACCTGGAGCGGTTCGAGGCCGAGCACGTGAGCGGCGATCTCGGCCCACGCCTGGCCGATTCCGGCGCGGTCGTCGACGCCATCTTCGGCACGGGTTTCTCCGGCAAGCCGCGTGAGCCGGCGCTGGCGGCGATCGCGGCCATCGACGCCTGCGGCGCCCCGGTCATCGCCTGCGACATCGCCTCAGGCGTCGATGCCGCCAGCGGCGCGGTCGCCGGCGCCGCGGTCGAGGCCGACTTCACCGTCAGCTTCCACGCCGCCAAGATCGGCCACCGGATCGCTCCCGGCAAGTGGCACACGGGCGAGCTGCGGGTGGTGCCGATTGGGATTCCGGATGGCGCGCCGACCGATCCGCCGGCAGGGGCGATCGGGCCCGCCGTGCTTGACCTCGCCCCACGTCGCGGCTCGCGGTCGACCAAGTTCAGCTCCGGCCAGGTGACGATCGCCGGCGGTTCGCGGGGTCTTACCGGGGCTGTGCAGATGTCGTCGCGAGCGTCGATTCGCGCCGGCGCCGGCTACGCGACCGCGGCCGTACCCGCCGACCTGGAGCCGATCTTCGAGGCGGGGCAGCCCGAGGTGATGTCGGTCGGCTGCCCGGGTGGAGACGGCTGCCTCGCCCCGGCATCGGCCAAGCCGCTGCTGCGCGCCTTCGAGCGAGCCGTCGCGGGCGTCTTCGGCCCGGGCCTGGGACGCGATCCCGGCTCGGTCGAGCTGGCGCGTGAGGTCGTGCCCCGCATCGAGGTGCCGTTGGTGCTCGATGCCGACGGCCTCAACGCCTTTGCCGGCGAGCTCGGGCGAATTGCCGCCCGCAAAGCGCCGAGCGTCCTCACCCCGCACGCCGGTGAGCTGGGTCGGCTGCTGGATCGCAGCTCGGAAGAGGTCGCCGAGCATCGCCTCGCTGCTGCGCGCGAGGCTGCGCAAACGGCGAATGCCGTGGTGGTGCTCAAGGGTGACGACACGATCGTCACCGACGGCGCGCGGGTCGCGGTCAATGTGCTCGCCGCGCCCGCCCTCGCCACGGCCGGCACCGGCGACGTCCTCTCAGGCATCGCTGCCGCGCTGCTCGCCCGCGGTCTCGAGCCCTTCGCCGCGGCCTGCGCCGCGGTCCTCGCCCACGCACGCGCCGGTCGCGATGCCGCCACCCGGATCGGCACCGCCGAGTCGGTGATCGCCACCGACGTGATCGACTCGATCGCGGTGGGGATGTCTCCCGGCCGGCAGGTCGAATAATCTCGCCAATCATGAAGACCGCCGCCGAAATCATGGACAGCGCGATCCCCAGCGTTTCGCCCGACGCCGATGCCCGCAGCGCGATCGAGCTGCTCGCCAAGACCGAGAAGGGTGCGATCCCGGTGGTCGACGAGGAGCGCAAGGTCGTCGGCATCGTCAGCGAGTCCGATCTGATCCTCAGCGACGAGGAGTCGGACCTGCACCTGCCGCACTACCTCAACATCATGGGCGGCATCGTCTTCGTCGGCTCGATGAAGGGCTTCGAGAAGCGCCTCGACAAGGCCTTTGCGACCAAGGTCTCCGAGCTGATGACCGCCGACCCGGTCATCGTCAACGATTACTCCAGTGCCGAGACCGTGGCGAGGAGGATCGCCGACGAGCACCACAATCACCTTCCCGTGGTCGATGACGAGGGCCGCCTCGCCGGAATGGTCACGCGGGCCGACGCGCTGGCCGCGCTCGTCGAGGACTGAGCATGGCGCGGGCTGAGGCCCGAATCGATCTCGGCGCTGTGCGAGAGAACTGCGCCCGGCTGAAGCTGGAGCTGGGAGAGGCCGAGCTGTGCGCGGTGGTCAAGGCCGATGGCTACGGGCATGGAGATGTCGCCTGCGCCGAGGCGGCTCTGGCCGGTGGTGCCACGTGGTTGGCGGTGGCGACCGCGACCGAGGCCGAGCGGATCGGCCGTCGCTTTGCTCACGTCCCGCTGCTGACGATGGGGGCGTTGACGCCTGCAGAGCTCGACACCGCGCTCGAGGCGGGCTCCGAGGTGTCGGCATGGCGACGAGGCTTTCTCGATCTTCTCGCCGAGCGCGCTCGCGCCCACGGCCGGCCGGCGCGGGTGCACGTCAAGTACGACAGCGGCATGGGCCGGCTCGGCAGCCAGGACCCCACCGAGGTGCTCGATCTCCTGCGCAGCTGCGCCGAGAGCCCCGACCTGGAGCCGGTCGGCATCTGGACGCACTTCGCCACCGCCGACGAACCGGACTCGACCTTCTTCGACGAGCAGCTCGACCGCTTTGCTCGCCTCGCCGAGACGGCCAGGAGCGAGATGCCCGGGATCGTCGTTCACGCCGCCAACAGCGCCACGGTCTTCCGCCAGCGCGCCGCGCACTTCGACATGGCGCGCTGCGGTGTCGCCGTCTACGGGCTCGACCCGTTTCAGGGGAACCCCGCCGACCGCGGTCTGCGCCCGGTGCTCTCACTCCACACCTACGTCGCGGACGTGAAGCGCTTCGCCCCCGGTGATAGCGCAGGCTATGGCCAGACCTGGCGCACCGAGCGCGAGACCTGCGTTGGCGTCCTGCCGCTGGGCTACGGCGACGGCGTGCGTCGCGGACTCTCCAACAACGCCGAGGTGCTGGTTGGCGGCCGGCGGTTCCCGCTCGTCGGCACCGTCTCGATGGACAACGTGACCGTCGACCTCGGCGCCGGTGCCGATGTCGAGCCCGGCGCGGAGGCGGTGCTGATCGGATCGCAGGGGGAGGAGACGATCCTCGCCGAGGATTTGGCTCGGCGGCTGGCAACGATCAACTACGAGATCACCTGCGGCATCTCGGCCCGCGTGCCGCGGCTGGCAGACTCTCCTCGTGTGTGACTTTGACTTTCCTATGCGAAGTCAAAGTCACAGACTTCCGCTGAGGTTCCGAGCATGAGGCTTGTCGAGCGCCTTTACGCCTCGCCCCTGGTCGGCCTGGCACGGCGGGCGCTGGAGGGCGACGCCTGGATTGCCGGCGGGGCGGTGCGCGATGCGGCCCTTGGCCGCGAGGTCACCGATCTCGACCTCGCGGTGATCGATGATCCGGCGCAGGTGGCGAGGACGATCGCCGATCTGGGCGACGGGCACGCCTTCGAGCTCTCGGCCGAGTTTGCGACCTGGCGGGCGGTCGCCCGGGATCACAGTTGGCAGGTCGACGCGACCTCCCTGCGTGGCGAGACGATCGAGGCCGATCTGGCGGCACGCGACTTCACCCTGGGCGCGGTCGCGCTTCCCCTCGCGGGCGGCGAACCGGTCGATCCTTTCGACGGCATCGGCGACCTGGAGCGCCGTCTCCTGCGAGTCGTAAGCGAGGAGAGCTTCCGCGCTGACCCGCTGCGCCTGCTGCGTGCCGCTCGCCTCGCCGCCGATCTCGGCCTCGAGGTCGACCCCGATACTGCCGCGTTGGCGCGTTCGCAGGCTTCGCTCGCCGCCGAGCCGGCGGGGGAGAGGCAGCTGGCCGAGCTGCGGCGCCTGCTCGGCGGGCCTGATCCCCAGCGCGGGTTGGCGCTGCTCGACGAGCTCGGCCTCACGGCTGTGGTCTTGCCCGAGCTGGAGACCTTACGCGGGGTTGAGCAGGGTCCCAACCACCACCTCGATGTGTTCGGGCACACTCTGGCGGTGCTGGAGCAGACGCTCGAGGTCGAGGCCGACCTGGAGCGCTTTGCCGGTGAGCGAGCCGACGACGCACGGGCCCTGCTCGCCGAGCCTCTCGCCGACGAGATGAGCCGCGGCACCGCCCTGCGCTTCGGCGCCCTCCTGCACGACATCGGCAAGCCGGCGACGAGGGGCGAGCGCGATGGCTACGTCACCTTCATCGGTCACGACAGCGTCGGCGCCGAGATCATCGGCCGGATCTGCCGGCGCCTGCGTGCAAGCGCCAAGCTGACCCAGCACCTGCAGGCGCTTACCCGCCACCATCTGCGGCTCGGCTTCCTCGTCCACGAGGCGCCGCTGCCGCCGCGGCGGGTGCACGAGTACCTGCGCGCCACCGAGCCGGTGGCAGCCGACGTCACCCTGCTCACCGTCGCCGACCGGCTCTCCGCGCGCGGTGGCGGCCCGTTCGCCACCGAGGAGGCGATCGAGGCCCATCTCGACCTGGCACGCCAAATGCTCGCGGCGTCGCTCGACTGGCACCGCGACGGCCCGCCCGAGCCGCTCGTGCGCGGGGATGAGCTCGCTGTCGAGCTGGGGATTGCCACGGGCCCCGAGCTGGGCGATCTGCTTTCCGAGATAGAGGCAGCCCAGTACGCCGGCGAGGTCGGCACGCGGGAGGAGGCGGTCGCGCGGGCACGTCGGTTGCGCGGATAGGCGAAGCGTCAGATACGCTCCCCGCCGTATGGCCAAAGAGGAGAAGATCGAGATGGAGGGCGAGATCACCGAGGCCCTCCCCAACACGATGTTCCGGGTCAAACTCGACAACGGGCACGACGTGCTGGGCCACATCTCGGGCAAGATGCGCCGCCACTACATCCGCATCCTCCCGGGCGACCGGGTGAAGATCGAGCTTTCGCCGTACGACCTCGACCGCGGCCGGATCACCTACCGCTACAAATAGCTGTTGTCCGCGCCGGGTTCCGGTCCGGCAAGCTCGGCGATCAACGCCGACCAGGCGAAGTCCTTCGCTCCTAGCCCCCTGCCGGTTCTGGGGTCGTAGTACTCGCGCAGACCTTCTCGCTCCACTGCGCCGATGAGGCCAGTGGCCATTCGCTCGGCCTCCTGGGGGTAGCCGAGGCGGCGCAGGCCGAGCCAGACCAACCAGGCGGTGTTGATCCAGGTCGGGCCGCGCCAGTAGCGGCGAATCGGGCCGCGACCGGAGCCGGGTTCATAGCTGGGCTCACAGACGGCGACCGAAGGTGGGGCGACGGGGGTGAGGAACTCGCGGTCGTTGAGTAGGTGCTCCTCGACCAGGCGGCGACCGATCTCCTCCGGCAGGTCGGGAAGCGCAAGCGGCGCAAGCGCGGCGCAGGTGAGGACTGCCGGTCGAGCGCCGCCCGGCTGGGCCTCGTCGAGGAAGAGGCCGCGGCGCTCGTCCCAGAGGCGGTCGACGAGCGCCGGGGTTGCGGACGGCCGACCGAGCGCCTGCAGCGAGAGCGACCAGAACGTGTTCACCAACGTCTCGCAGAGCACGGGGCCGCCACGGTCCCGAATGCGGCGGGCGTCGAAATCGAGGCGACGGTTGCTCCGCACCAGCTGGGGGAAGCCGAGCCGCCCGTTCGCCCGCCGACCCCAGACCGGGTCGAACTTGGGTGAGGCGTCGAGGCCCGACTCGTCCGACTGGACGATCCAGAGCAGGCCGTCGCCGTCGAGGTCACGCTGGTGGGACAGCCAGTCCATCTGCGCGGCGATCCGTGGCTCGGCCGCTGGGTCGCCCACGGCGATCCTCCAAGCCCAGGCGAGCAGCGGCGGCTGGATCGTCTCGGTCTGGAGCGAGTGGCGAGATTTGACGTTGTAAAAGGGGCGGCGGGTGAGCGAGACCGGCCGGTCCCAGAAGATCGTGTGGCCGATGAAGCCGTTCTCGCGCTGCGCGCCGAGCAGGCTTTCGAGCTCGGCGCGCCCCCGCTGGGGCTCGAAACGCCGCCAGCAGATCGCGGCGAAGCACGAATCCCAATACCACTGCCAGGGGTAGCGCCCCGGGCTTGGCCGCGTATAGGCAAAGCGCGTCTCACCTCGCAACCCCTCGAGCCAGTTTCGACGCAGCACTCCCTCAGCAAGTCGGAAGGCCGACGGGCCTAAAAGCGAAGCAGGAGTTCGCTTTGCGGCCCGTCGGCCGGGGGTCATGCTCCGGTGCGGCGCATTTCGCGCAGGGCGAGGGCGCCCAGGACTGCCAGCAGGCCGGCGAGGGCGACGATGCCGGGCCAGGTTTCGGCCCAGGTGACGCTGCCGACGAAGCCCTGACGCGCCGCTTCGATCACCTGCGTCACCGGGTTGATGCGGGCGATGTGCTCGAGCCAGCCCTGCAGCAGCGCCAGCGGCGCGTAGGCGGTGGTGGTCAGGATCAGCGCCATCATTCCTGCCTGCATCAGCGGTGCGGCCGACTGGCTCTTGAAGCGCAGCGCCAGCATCGAGCCCCAGCAGGCGGCGACCGCAGCCATCGCGGCGACCATGAGATAGGTGACCAGGAGGCCGTCGATGCCGGGCCAGCCGGCGCCGAGCAACAGCGCGATCGCCAGCACGAAGGTGGCTGGAATCAACGCGCGGGCGCTGGCCGCGAGCACCGTGCCGGCGAGCAGCACCCAACGCGGCGCGGGGGAGACGAGCAGGCGGTCGAGCCAGCCCTGCTCGATGTCGCGGGCGAGGTTGACCCCGGCGGCTGCGCCGGTGAAGCCGGCACCCTGGAGCATGCTGACCGGGACGATGAAGCTCTCATACGTGCTGGTGTCGAAGCCGCGCAGCTGGGTCAATGCGCCAAAGACGCCATTCAGGCCGAGGAAGAAGATGGTCGGCGCCAGCACACCCGGGATTGCCGCCCCCGGCACCCGCAGCAGCTCGTTCTTCGCTCGCGACATCAGCGCGCCGATCGTCGCCAGGTTGGCGCGCCAGGCGGGGATTGCCGCCGTCGCCTCCATCAGCCCACCCGCAGGCGGTGACGCAGCGCCCGCGCGCTGAGGACCAGGCCGAGGACGACGATGCCGGCGATCGCCAGCAGCGCGTTGGCAGTATCGGAGGCATCGATGCCGGAGATGATCGGCTCGCGCACGCCATCGACGACGAAGCTGAGCGGGTTGTATTCGGCGATCGTCTGCGCCGGCTCGATCATCAGTTCGACCGGGAAGAAGGCCGAGGAGAGGAAGAGGACGACGAGGACCAGGGGGAAGAGACCCTGGACGACGCTGGCGCTGCCGGTGCGCAGGGCGATCGCCGCACCGATTCCGCCGACCGCCATCGCCGTCGTCGTGACCAGGGCGATCGCCAGCAGGGCCCCAGGGACGCCGCCCTCGATGTGAGCGCCGAAGACGAGCCCGATCGCGAAGAACCACAGCGACGCGAACAGACCCAGCGCGGCGGTCCCCGCGAGCCGGCCAAGGACGATCGTGTAGCGGGAGATCGGCGCGGCGAAGAGGCGGTCGGTGAAGCCCATCTCGATGTCGACCGCGAGCGCGATCCCGCCGCTGTTGCCGGCCAGCATCAGCGACTGCATCATCGCCCCGGCGAGCATGAACTGGAGGAAGCTCTGCACCGGCGGGAAGCCCGGTAGGTTGACCGCCCCGCCGGCGCCGCCCGTCTGGATCGCCAGCAGGATCGTCGGGAAGACGACGATCGGCGCCATCAGCTGCGGGCGCCGGAAGGTCTGCCTGATCGAGCGCATGCCGAGCGCCTGCACGACCCGCAGGCTCGTGGCCAGGCCGCTCAAGCCGGCACCGCCTCCTCGCCGCTCTCATCCTCGTCCTGCTCGAGGTGGTAGCCGGTCTTGGCGACGAAGACGTCGTCGAGGCTGGGGTGGACGAGCTCGAGCGAGCCGACCTCGATCCCGGCCTCGTCGAGAGCGCGTACGACCCGCGGGATGTCGCCGGCGCCGTGCTCGACCTCGACCAGGACGGTCCTGCCGTCGACCGGCGGCAGCAAGGGGCCGATCCGGCTGCAGATCTCCTCCGCCTCGGCGATCGAGCCCTCCTCGAGCTGCAGGCGGATGTGGGGGTGACCGAGCTCGGCCTTGAGCGACGCCGGCGTTCCTTCGGCGACGATCTTGCCGCTGTCGATGATGCCGACGTTGTCGGCGAGCTGGTCGGCCTCCTCCAGGTACTGGGTGGTGAGGAAGACGGTGGTTCCCTCGTCGTTGAGCGCGCGCACCTCCTCCCAGATCGTCTTGCGGCTGACGGGATCGAGGCCGGTGGTCGGCTCGTCGAGGAAGAGGACCCGGGGCTCGTGCACCAGTGCGGCGGCCAGGTCGAGGCGGCGCTGCATGCCGCCGGAGTAGGTGCCGACGCGGCGGTCGGCGGCTGCGGCGAGGTCCACGCGCTCGAGCAGGTCGTCGGCGCGGCGTCGGCCCTCGGCTCCCGGCAGACCCTGGAGCGTCGCCTGCAGACGGATCAGCTCGCGCCCGGTCATCAGCGGATCGAGCGCCGCCTCCTGCAGGGCTACGCCGATCGAAGCGCGTACGTTGCGCGCTTCGGAGACGACGTCGTGCCCGGCCACGGCCGCCCTGCCGCCGGTCGGCAGCAGCAGCGTCGTCAGCATCCGCACCGTGGTCGTCTTGCCGGCGCCGTTGGGGCCGAGGAAGCCGTAGATCTCGCCCTCGCCGACCTCGATGTCGACACCCTGGACCGCCAGCACCTCGTCGAAGGCTCGCTCCAGTCCCTCGACCGCGATCGCCGCCACCGGCCTCTAGACCTCCGTCGTCTCGGCCTCCGCCAGCGGCGGCCGAGACTCGACCCAGCGGCGCTCGTTGGCCCGCTCCAGCGCCTCGGCGGCGTCGAGCAGGAGCTCGTCGCGCCCCCACGCGGCCTGCAGCTGCAGGGCGATCGGCAGTCGCTCGCCGCTCAGTCCCACTGGCATGCTGATCGAGGGGATCCCGGTCAGGTTGGCGAGGGCGGCGCCGCGCACATTGGCCTGGTCGGCGGTGTGCGTGCCGGACGGCAGCTCGACCAGCGGCGCCTCGAGCAGCGGCGCCGGCGCCGGAATCGTCGGCCAGGCGATCACGTCGACCTCCTCGAAGAGCTCCACCAGGCGTCTGCGCATCATCGTCCGCACCCGCGTGGACTGGACGGTCGCGGCGGCCGGCAGCAGCATCCGGTACTTGAGCGTGCCGCGAGCGATCGGGCTGAGCTCGGGGTGGAGGTGGTTGAGCCGCTCCGGCGTCACCCCGCCCATGCTCTCCGAGTTGATGATCAGGATCGCGGCCAGCGTCGCCGCGTCGAGATCGGGCAGCGCGATCTCGCGGACCTCGCCGTCGGTCTCCTTCCGCAGAGCCTCGATCGCCTTCTCGCAAGCCTCCCTCACCTCCGGCGTGACGTCCTCGGCGACGGTGTCGCGGACGATGCCGATGCGCAGACCCGCTGCGTCGCCCGCGGCGAGCTCTTCGCCGAAGAGCACCGAGCCGAGCAGGCGGCAATCGGCAGCATCGGCGCAGAGCGGTCCGGAGACGATCAGGGTCGTGACGGCCGCCATGTGATGCCCCTCCATCGCCGAGCGGCCGAAGGTCGGCTTGAGCCCGGTGAGGCCACAGTAGGCGGCGGGAAAGCGCACCGAGCCGAGGCCGTCGGCGCCGACCGCTCCGGCGACGAGCCCGCCGGCCACCGATGCGGCTGGTCCGCTCGAGGACCCCCCGGGGCAGCGCTCGGTGTCCCAGGGGTTGCGTGCGGGGCCGTAGAACGAGGTGTTGCCGGTGCTGCCGGCGCCGAGCTCGTGCATGTTGCCGACGCCGACGACCACCGCGCCGGCGTCGCGCAGGGCCCGGTAGGGGGCCGACTCACCCGGCGCCGTGGGGGCCATCAGCTCAGCTGCGCCGAAGCGCTGAGCGCGCCAGGGCAGCGGCCACTCGTCCTTGATCACGATCGGCACGCCGTGCAGGGGACCGGCCGGCGCGGCGGCGAGCATCTCGCGCGAGCGCTCGGGGAAGGTCTCGATCACTGCATTGAGCGCCGGGTTGCGTTCCTCTATGCGGGCAAGCGCTCCGTCGAGCAGCTCCGCCGCCTCGACATCGCCGGCGGCAACTGCCGCTGCCTGGGCGCGCAGGCCGAGATCGAGCGCAGCACTCACTCCGGTGCCCTCGACAGGTCGGGACAGCGCTCCGGCTCGACCCCCTCGGTGTCGAGGGCGAGCAGCTCGAGGATCGGCGGCCAGAGCAGCTGATGGACCGCGTTCATCACCGCGAGGTCGATCTCGTCGGCTTTGATCCCCAGCGAGGCAAGACCCGCTGGAATGAAATCGTCTACTGGAGCCGCGCCCTCCATACGGCAGGCAACCCTACCTGGCCGTGATCGTGCAGCGATGTCGGAGGACACCGCGGTGGCGCGGCGAACGACAGAATCCGGTGCCGCAACCCTGGCCGCAGGCACGGGTTGTCGCTTGGAGACCGTGGTGAGAGCAGCAGAAAACCGACCCAATCGCAGCCGCGCCCTGGTCGTGCTGGGCTTCGCCTGCTCGCTTGCGCTGCTGATCGCGGCGGCCTGGCCCGGCGCCGCTGATTCGGCCCCGGCCCGCGTTGTCGTCCTGGGCAAGACCGACTCGACCCCGCCGCCCTCCTGTCCGGGCAAGATCGTCAACAACGTGGAGGTGATCCCCTGCCGGGTCGAGGGTCACGTCACCGGCTTCCAGGCGATCGCGGGCGGCGTCCCGCGTCCCTACGAGGTTCCCTTCGACGGCAAGATCGTCGCCTGGTCGATCACGCTCTCGCGGCCGTCTCGCACCGACAGCGAAAAGATGACCGACGAGATCGGTTTCTTCAACGAATTCCTCGGCAGGCCGTCGAAGGCGAGGATCGGCGTCCTGCGCCCGGTCGAAGGCTCGCAGCCGCCCCGCTTCACGCTCGTCCGCCAGAGCCCGTTGCAGGTGCTCAACCCCTACTTCGGCAGCACGGTGGTCTTCGCCCTCGACCACCCGCTCAACGTCCTCCAGGGCCAGGTCGTCGCCCTGACGATCCCGACCTGGGCGCCGATGTTCGCCTTCAACGTCACCGAAGACAACACCTGGCGGGGCAGCCGCCTGCCCAAACACTGCTCTTCGAAGGAAGACATCCAGGGCGGCCACCCCCAGCAGGGAGTCGGCAAGACCAAGACCTACGGCTGCTACTACTCGAACGCGCGGCTGCTCTACACGGCGACCGTCGTGAAAAAGCCGTAGCTGAATTTGACTTTTTGCGCGCCACTCGCGCGCCTTGCCCTGCCAGCGTCGGCGCATGCTTGCGATTGCGCTTGCCCTGCGGCTCCTCGAAGGCTCGCTCCTCCCGCGGGTCGAAGATCCGTGGCCCGACACGATTGGTCTGGACTTTCCTTTCATGTTGTCGGGTGCTTGCGCGGCTTTTGGCCGCGATCGTCCACTTTGACGCATCACCTGCCAGACGCGGTCGGGCTGTTCGCAAGAGCAGTCTCGTCGGTTTTTGCGTAGGAGCGTTGATCTATGTGGTTTCGCTGGCCAGTGCGGTAGGCTCCGCAATATGAAGTTTGTTGTCCGAGATAGACCGGGACCGATGGTTTGCGCGGTCGTCTGCTTGATCGCAGGAATCGTGGCGCACCTGGTGGGCCCTGATTCCGGAGCGATCTATGCGATCGCCTTGGGTGTAGGAGCGATTGCCTTGGCGTTCAATCTCTCTCCTGAGGCTCTGAGGCGATCTGGCCAAGCAGGCCAAGGACACAGAGAGCGAGGTGAGGGGAGCGCACGCTAGTGCGTGACCCGAGCCGGGCGATCGAGGACCCCGGCGTGCGCCGGAGGGGTCGCCTCAGAGCGCTTCTTGGCGCAGGCCGCAGTAGGGGCAGTCGCTTACGTCCAAGCCGATCAGCTGGTCGCAGCGGCGGCAGGCGCGCAGGTTCTCCGGGGTGCGGGGCAGGGCGGAGGCGGAGGGAGCGAGCGGCAGGACCATCGTCACCGGGACCATCTCCTCGTCGGTCTCGCGATCGACGTAGACCGAGCCCGGCTCGGCGTGGGCCAGGGCCTCGCGGCCCGAGGCCGGCGCCCGCATCCGGTAGAGCTGCTTCGAGTTCACGGCGGGGAAGACTAATAGGTTGCCCGGCAGCGATGCGCGTCCTTCTCTTCCACGGCTACATGCTGCGCGGCACCGGCAGCAACATCTACAACGCGAATCTGGCGCGCGCGCTGGCCGGACTGGGCCACGAGGTGCATCTGCTCTGCCAGGAGAGGCAGGTGCGGATCGAGGGCGTCGAGATCCACAACCCAGACATCCACGGTCTGCTGCCCGTCTACGTCAAGGACCCGTATGAGGGCTTTGAGGTCAAAGCCTTTCCAGAGATGACCGACGAGGAGCTCGATCGCTATCTCGACGCCAACGTTGCCGCCGTGCGCGAGGTCGCCGAGGCGACGGGAGGGTTCGATGCCGCCCTCGCCGGGCACCTCGTCATGGGTCCCGCGATCCTCGCCCGCGCCGAGGTCGGCAGCTTCGCGGCCAAGGTCCACGGCTCGGCGCTCGAGTACACGGTCAAACCGCACCCGCGCTTTCTGCCCTATGCCGAAGAGGGCATGCGGGCGGCCAGCTGCGTCCTGGTGGGGTCGCGGCATACGGCTGAGTCGCTTTGGGCGGCGCTGCCGGCGGTTGACGGTCTTGAAGAGAAGACCCGTCTCGGCCCTCCCGGCGTTGACACGGAGCGCTTTCGGCCCGCGGGTCCTGTCGCGGCGGCCACCCTCACGGTGCTCGGCGCTGACGCGCCTCCGCGCCGCGGGGGCCCCCCGCCGCCACGCCACCCGCGGGAGATCGTCTTCGTCGGGAAGCTCATCGTCTCGAAGGGTGTTGACCTCCTCCTTGCCGCCTGGCCGCTGGTCAGACATGCCCATCCAGACGCCAAGCTGCGGATCGCCGGGTACGGGGAGTACGAGCAGGGGCTGCGCCGGCTTCTTGCTGCTCTCGACGGCGGTGACCTGGACGATGCGCGCGAGGTCGCGAGGCTGGGCCGGGGGCTCGAGGGCGGCTCGGCGGGGCCGCTATCGATCCTGAGCGCGTTTCTGGCCGATCCGCCGGCGGGCTACGCCGAAGCTGCGGAAGGGATCTCTCAGTCGGTCGAGTTCATCGGGCGGCTGGAGCACGATGAGGTCGCGGACCTGCTGCCCGGGGCCGAGGCGCTGGTGATGCCGAGCACGTTCCCCGAGGCGTTTGGAATGGTCGCGGCGGAGGCTGCGGCCTGCGGGGTGCTGCCGGTATCGGCGGGGCACTCCGGGATGCTGGAGGTTTCCCGGGAGCTGGCGAAGACCTTGCCCCCAGGGGCCGCCGAGCTGGTTTCGTTCCCGGTCGAAGAGGGGGCTGTCGAGGCGATCGCCGAGCGGCTGAACGCTTGGCTGGAGCTTCCAGAAGACGAGCGTGAGGCATCTCGCGCGGCGTTTGTCTCGACCGCGCGGCGGCTCTGGAGCTGGGAGGGGGTGGCGCGCGGGGTGCTGGCTGCATCGGCGGGGCCGGGAGCAGAAAACCTCCCGCCGCCGCTTCAATAGAATGCCCGCCGCCTCATGTACGGCCGCCTGCCGATAGCGAAGATGCTCGCCGCCACCGTCGCCCTCACGGCGGCGATCTCCGCGGTGATGCTCTCGATCAACTGGGACGGCCAGGCCGCCTCGACGGCGGCGCCGAAGATCGACGATCTGCTCAACGTGATGATCGTCCTCTCGTCCTTCGTCTTCTCGCTGGTGATGGTGATGCTCTTCTACGCGCTGTGGAAATTCAAAGCCAAGCCAGGGGACGAGTCCGACGGCGAGCCGATCCACGGCAACACCCGGCTCGAGGTCGCCTGGACCGTGATCCCGACGATCATCGTCCTCTTCGGCGCCGGCTACAGCTGGTCGGTGCTGCACGACATCGAAAAGACCGAAGGCAACCCGCTCACCGTCGACGTCTTCTCCCAGCAGTACGCCTGGAGCTTCGGCTATCCGGGCAAAGGCAACGCCTACGTACAGGGCGAGCTGCACGTCCCGGTCGACCGCCAGGTCAAGTTCAAGATGCACTCCCAGGACGTGATCCATTCCTTCTGGGTGCCCGAGTGGCGGATCAAGAAAGACAACGTGCCGGGGATCACGACCACGGCCACGGTCACGCCCGACAAGGTCGGCACCTACCAGCTGATCTGCACCGAGCTCTGCGGCTTCGGCCACGCTGCGATGCGGGCCAAAGTCGTGGTCGAGCCGCCGGCGCAGTTCCGCAAATGGGTCGCCGGCCTGAAGGAAACGGTGCCGTCCCCGTACATGGAATCGATCCGCCAGGACACCGAAACCAACCCGGTCGAACCCGTCGGAACGGGCGGGGCATAATGGAGGCGCAGATCCGATGACCGCCGCGATCAGGCAACCGGGATGGATTCGAGGCGTGCTCGGCGCGGTGCTGGCCGCCGCTTTCGGCGTCGGCCTGGTCGTCGTCCTGCGCGACATCTCCGGTCTGCCGATCTGGCAGACCGAACAAACCGGCTACCCGCACGTGGTCGTGCCGTTGATCACCGGCCCGCTCGGCTTCCTCGTCGGCTTCGGCTGCTTCGACTACTGGCTGCGCTGGGCCGCCGGGATGCCGACGATCCCCGACGATCATTCCCAGCACGGCGCCAAGAGCTGGCGCGACTACTTCCGCTTCAACACCGATCACAAGGTGATCGGCATCCAGTACATCTGCACGACCTTCTTCTTCTTCTTCGTGGGCGGTCTGATGGCGATGCTGATCCGGGCCGAGCTGGCCCAGCCCGGCACGCAGATCGTCGACGCCGCGACCTACAACAGCCTCTTCTCCACCCACGCGGTGCTGATGATCTTCGTCTTCGTCATCCCGGTCTTCGCCGGCATCGCCAACTACGTCCTGCCGCTGATGATCGGCGCTCCGGACATGGCCTTCCCGCGCCTCAACGCGCTCAGCTTCTGGATGCTGCCGCTTGCCGGGCTGCTCTTCATCGGCAGCTTCCTCGCCCCGGGCGGTGCATTCGACGCCGGCTGGACCGGTTACGCGCCGCTCTCCACCGGCGCCCCGCTCGGTCAGTCCTTCTTCAACCTGGGCGTCCAGTTCGCCGGCGCCTCCTCGATCGCGACCGCGCTCAACTTCCTGGTGACGATCATCACCATGCGCGCCCCCGGCATGACCTTCTGGCGGATGCCGCTGCTGGTCTGGGCCAACCTCTCGACCTCGCTGCTCGTCGTCGCCGCGACCCCGTTCATCGCCGGCGCCCAGTTCATGGTCCTGCTCGACCGCGCCCTGCACACCCAGTTCTTCCAGTTCGCCGGCGGCGGCGACGTGGTCAGCTACCAGCACATCTTCTGGTTCTACTCGCACCCGGCCGTCTACATCATGATGCTGCCCGGGTTCGGGATCATCTCCGAGGTCATCTCGACCCACGCGCGCAAACCGATCTTCGGCTACCGGCTGATGGCGCTGGCGCTGATCGGGATCGTCGTCCTCAGCTACTCGGTCTGGGCGCACCACATGTTCGTCGCCGGGATGTTCAGCTGGCTGCGCGTGCCGATGATGATCACCACGCTGCTGATCGCCGTGCCGACCGGGATCAAGATCTTCTCCTGGCTTGGCACGCTCTACTTCGGCAAGATCCACACCTACTCGACGGCGATGCTGTTCGCCCTCGCCTTCATCGTCACCTTCACGATCGGCGGTATCAGCGGGGTCATGCTGGGCATGGTGCCGATCGACATCCACGTCTCCGACACCTACTTCATCGTCGCCCACATCCACTTCGTCCTCTTCGGCGGCTCGGTCTTCACGATCTTCGCCGGGATCTACCACTGGTTCCCGAAGATGACCGGGCGGATGTACGACGAGAAACTCGGTCGCGTCCACTTCTGGGGGACCGTGGTCGGCACCTGGGGAACCTTCATCCCGATGCACTGGATCGGCATGGACGGGATGCCGCGCCGCGTCGCCGACTACGCCACCCAGTTCGGCAACTGGAACCTGCTGATCAGCTGCTTCGCCTTCATGCTCGGCGCCGTGCAGCTCGTCTTCCTCTACAACATGATCGTCAGCTGGCGCTTCGGGCCGCGCGCCGAAGCGAATCCGTGGCGGGCAAACTCGATCGAGTGGCAGGTCTCTTCGCCGCCGCCGATCTTCAACTTCGACGAGATCCCCCGGGTGGTCGGCGGGCCCTACGAGTACGGCGTCCCCGGTGCTCGCCACGCGATCATGGGCGGTGAGGGCGCAGAGGTCGCCAAACCCGAGCCCTCCGTTGTGGGGCAGACGTGAGCGGCGAGATTTCCGAGGCGCGGCCGCTGCTGGTCTTCCTCAACGAGGTGGCCGGCGGCCGCAAGCTGTTGCAGGCGGTCCGCGAGCGGGTTGAGAAGGCGTCCTTCGTCGCGGTCGTGGCGCCGCAGAACCAACCCGCCGTCGGTCAGCTGATCGACAGCGGCGAGCTGCGCGATGCGGCGCGGGCGCGGGTCGAGGTGACGATGTCGATCCTCTCCGAGTACGGGATCGAATCGGTCGGCGAGGTGATGGACCGCGACCCGGCTCTGGCTCTCGACGACGCCGTGCGCGCCCACGAGCCTGGTGAGGTGCTGCTCTCCTGCCGCTCTGGGACGCGCTTCGGCTTCACCCGAAAGGACCTCGTCGAGTGGGCAAAAAACCGCTTCGAGCCCGAAGCGGCGGTAACGCACATCCCGGTGCGCGTCCAGGACGACTCGATCAGCTGGGAGAAAAACCACACCCTTGTCGTCGCCACCCAGACCGTTGCAGCACCGGACCTGATTACCAGATTGAAGGACCGCGCCGCCGGACATCCGCACCGCTACACGATCATCTGCCCACGCGCCGAGGACGTCTCCGAGGCGGAAATCGTCCGTGACCTCGCCGCGACTCTGGCCGAGCTCTACCGGGTAGACGTCGATGCCACCGGTCAGCCGATGAGCCCCGACCCGTTCCACGCTGTGCAGAACGCAATCGAGCACTACAGGGTCGACGAGGTGTTGATCTCGACCTTTGCCGGCGAGGCCTCGCGCTGGCTCGACGAGGATCTGATCGGTCGCACGCGCGAGATAACCGAGAAGCCGGTCGAGCATCTCGAGGTCGGCCGTCCTGCCGAGGCGGTCGCGGCAGCGGTGGCTGAAGGCGAGGAGGCCTGATGGAGAGCGCAACCGTCGCCCTCGGCCACGGCCACGAGGAGCACCACGGTCCCCCGGAGGCCAACCAGAGCTCGCGGATCGACCGCCAGACGCTCGGCATCTTCCTCTTCATCGTCTCCGAGGTGATGCTCTTCGGCGCCTTCTTCGCCTCCTACTTCTTCCTCCGCGTCGTCGTCCACCCGCCGACCTGGCCGCCGCATCCCTATGAGCTGCCGGTCGCCGTGGCGGGAGTCAACACCGCGATCCTCGTCTCGTCGAGCTTCACGATCCACTACGCGCTGGAGTCGATTCGCCGCGGCAACAGGAAGGGGCTCAAACTCGGCCTCGTCCTCACCTGGCTGCTCGGCGCGACCTTCCTCTTCATCCAGATCAACGAGTACGCCCACATCGGCTTCAGCGCCCGCGACCTCGCCTTCGGCTCGATCTTCTACGGCCTCACCGGCCTGCACGGCGCCCACGTCTTCGTCGGCCTGATGCTGCTCAGCTTCGCCACGATCCGCGCCTTTCGCGGCCACTTCGGCCCCAAGGCCGAGGACCACCTGGGCGTCGAGGTGCCGGGCATCTACTGGCACTTCGTGGACGTTATGTGGCTGATCGTCTATACGGCGGTATACATCCTCTGATTTCGCGGTAAAACTGGGGTATGCACAATCCCCTCAGATCCGAGGCTGATGCGTTTCAGTGGGTGGTTGTGATTGGAGTGGGGGCGGCGTCTGTGATCGGATTGACGCTGCTGACCCATCCGGTGTTTGGGGTTGTCTGGGCGGCGGCGTTGATCGGCTTCGGGGCGGGGTTCGCCTATCGCAACTCGCGCGGCTCGCTGCCCCGCTCGATCGAGGTGAGTCGTGGAGGGGATGGCAGGCACAGGCTGCTGGTGGTCGCCAACGAGACCGTCGGCGGTGAGGCCCTGCTGGAGGAGATCCGGCGGCGGTGCCGCAGCCGCGACTGCGAGATCCTGGTGGTGACGCCGGCGCTGACCGGGTCCCGCGCATCCCACTGGGCATCCGACATCGACGAAGCGATCGAGCTCGCGCGCCAGCGCATGGAGCTCTCGCTGATCGCGATCGACCAGCTGGGGCTGAAGGCGAAGGGCGAGATCGGCGACTCCGATCCGAACGTGGCGATCGAGGACGCGCTGCGGGTGTTCCCGGCCGACGAGATCGTGATCTCGACCCATCCGCCGCACCGCTCGCGCTGGCTCGAGCACGGGGTCGTCGAGCGGGCCCGCGAAGAGATCGACCTGCCGATTACCCACGTGGTCGTCGACCTCTCGGCCGTGCAGGTTGCAAAGGCTTGAAAGTTCCAGTTTGCGGTTGTGCTCTCGACGGCCCTTGCTGGGTTGGTGGTGACCCAGCTCGGCTTGATCCTGACTCAGATCTGAGCCAGGGCGGGATCGACGCGCTCGTCAGCCGAGCCGGCCCTCTGGGCCGGCTCGGCGATGGCTCCGCGTGGCTCGAGCCTCCCGGCGGTGGCGACCGTCCAGAGCATCGCCAGCCAGGCCAGGGTCGCCAACGCGACGTGGACCCAGACCAGCTCCCCCGGCAGTTCCAGCCACCATTGCAGGCCGCCCACGACGCCCTGCAGGGCGAGCAGGCCGATTACGGCGGTGAGGGGGCGGAGGGCGCGCCCGTCGCCGTCAGGGCGGCGCAGGAGCAGCCATACGGCAATTGCGGCGACGCCGAAGACCGTCGCGATCGCCGCGTGGCGCTGCACGATCCATTCGAGCGTTCCGCTGCCCTCGAAGGTGAAGCGGTGGACGAGCTGGCCGGCGTGGGCGCCGGCGTGCGGGCCGGAGGCCGTGGCGATCGTGCCGGCGAGGATCGTCAGCTGGCCCAGCGGGATCAGTGCGCGCACCGCCCAGACGCCGAGTCGGTCGCTGGAGCGCCGCCGCTCCCAGGGTTCGTAGCGCGAGCACCAGGCGAGGGCGAAGGAGGCGTCGAGCAGCAGCATCGAGAGGATGAAGTGGCTCATCACCAAGCCGGGGGCGAGGTGGAACTTGACGACGAGGGCGCCGAGGATCGCCTGCCCGATCACGCCGAGGGGCAGCAGCGCGCCGAAGAAGGCGAGATGCCAGCGGAAGGGGCGGCGGAACCAGGCGAGCGCGCTGGCGGCGATCACGGCGAGGCCGACGAAGCCGGTGAGCACCCGGTTGCCGTACTCGATCACGGCGTGGGTGTCGAGCGGCGGCACCGTGCCGCCGTAGCACTTGGGCCAGTCCGGGCAGCCGAGGCCCGAGCCGGTGAGGCGCACGCCGGCGCCGGTGAGGACGATCAGCGAGAGCGCCGCCAGGGCGACCAGGGTGACCTGGGCGTAACGCTGCGGTGAGATCTCGAGGCGGTCTTGGATACGGGTCCGCATCGTGCTCAGATGATGTCAGCGGCCGTCTGCGGCCGCCCTCGGATCAGCCGCTCTTGTTGCCGGCGCTCTTGCCGCCGCCGGCCGGCGTGTTTTCGATCAGGTACTGCACCAGATCTTCGACTTCTTTTTTCGACAGCGTTTCGCCGTAGTTCTGCGGCATCACGCTTGCGGGGAAGCCCTTGACGATCTCGGCATTGGGTTCGACGATCATTTCTTCGATCGCCGCCGCATTGTCGTCCGGCGCCAGGAATTCGTCCAGGTTGGGGCCGGTAACGCCACCGGACTGCGCGGCGGCGAGCGTGTGGCAGCCGCCGCAGCCGTTGTTGGCGAAGACCTGTGCGCCGGGTCCGCCGGGCACCCTGGGAGGCGCCGCCCCCGGCACCCCGGCGTACATGCCGACGTAGGCGGCGACGTCGTCGAGGTCCTGCCCGCTGACGATGTCGGCGGGCATCGAGTTGTTCGGATTGCTGGTGCTCGGCCGTGGGTTCTCGACCTGCGGGATGACGATCCCTTCGATCGTGCTGTCGCTCTCGCCGACGGCGCGTGCGGCGGCGAAGGCGTCATCGAGATTGGGCCCGATCTGGGCGGTGGTCCCGGCCTCGGCGAGCGTGTGGCAGACACCGCACTTCTGGACGAAGAGGACGCGCCCCCGCTGTACGTCGGCGGTGGTGGTGCCGCAGCCGGAGGATGCGACGACGATCGCCGCCAGGGCGCCGAGGGCGAGCAGGATTCGGATCGGGTGCGGTGGCTTGAGCATCGTCATGCGGCGCGGAGCGCGCCGGAGTCTATACGTCTAGGCCCCTGCAAACGTGCCTTGTGAGGCGCCCGACGTTGGGTAGGCTTGAGGCGATCCTCACTAATCCGCGAGTGGCGAAGGAGAGCGAGAGCGATGCAGGTACGTGAAGGGATGTCGGACGTGGTGCTGACCCTCGGCCCATCGCACACCTTGCGCGAGGCAGCCGAAAAGATGGTCGAGAAGGGCATCGGGGCGGCGCTGGTGAGCGATGACGAGCGGCCGGTGCCCTGCATCGTCACCGAGCGCGACATCCTCAACTCGCTCGGTCGCGGCGAGGACCCCGACAGCGAGCTCGTCGCCGCGCACATGAGCGAGGGCGTGGTCGCCGCCTCGCCGGACTGGAGCCTCGAGCACGCCGCCTCGGAGATGTCGACGCGAGGCATCCGCCACCTCGTCGTCTTCGACCACGGCGATCTCGTCGGCATCCTCTCGATCCGCGACATAGTGCGCGTCTGGACCTCAGCCGGGGCCACTTCAGGCATGAATCCAGACTGACGCTCTCAGCGCTTCAGGGGGCGGGGCGGCGAGATCGTCTCGACTGGCAATACGGCGCCGCGCGTGTGTTGCTTGCGCGGCAGGCGGAAGTAATCCCGCGTCGCGTCCTTGACCATGCTGCGCAGGGCGAAGAGCAGGATGACGAGGCCGATGATCGAGTAGATCCAGCCGCGGACCATGAAGCCCTCGGCGAAGATCCCACAGACCGCGCCGATCGCGCCGAGGGCGAAGAGGGCCGGCGCCCAGGAGGGTCTGGGCGCGTAGACCAGCTCGCCTGGCTCGGGAATCTCGCGGTGCTCACTCATGACGCGATGTAGAGCATCGCCGCGAGGAAGCAGAGGGCAAAGACCGCGGCGGCGATGCCGCCGGCCACCAGGCCGGCTGCCATGTCTCGTCTGGAGGTCTCGCGATCCACGGCGGGATTTCTACTAGACCAGCCGGTCGAGCGGCATCGAGAGGAAGAGCAGCGCCAGGTAAGCGAGCGAGAAGAGGTAGGTGCGCAGCGCCCAGCGCCGGTCGGCGCTGCGCAGCAGCCGCACGGCGCAGTAGATGAAGCCGGCGCCGAGGGTCATCGAAGCGACGAGATACTCGACGCCGAAGCCGCCGGCGCAGAAGGGCAGCTGGGTCACCGCATAGAGCAGGATCGTGTAGAGGAGGATCTGGCGACGCGTCTCGTCCTCGCCGCGGACGACCGGCATCATCGGCACGCCGGCCCGCGCGTACTCGTCCTTCATCAGCAGCGAGAGAGCCCAGAAATGGGGTGGGGTCCAGAAGAAGACGATCGCGAAGAGGAAGAGGGCGGTGCCGCTGAGGCCGCCCGTTACCGCCGCCCAGGCCACCAGCGGCGGCACCGCGCCGGCGGCACCGCCGATGACGATGTTCTGCGGCGTCGAGCGCTTGAGCCAGAGCGTGTAGACGAAGACGTAGCCGGCGAAGCCGGCGAAGGAGAGCACTGCGGCCAGCGGGTTGACGGTGGTCGCCAGCAGCGTGAAGGAGCAGAGCTCGAGCATCGCGCCGAAGCCGATCGCGGCGCCCGCCGAGATTCGGCCGCTGGCCACCGGGCGGGCGGCGGTGCGCGCCATCGTCTGGTCGATGTCACGGTCGATCGCGTGGTTGATCGCGCCGGCGCCGCCGGCGGAGAGGGCGCCGCCGAGGCAGGTGAGGAAGACGAGCCCGAGCGAGGGGTCGCCGGCCACGTACATCGTCGTGGCCGTGGTGAAGAGCAGCAGCGACTGCACCTTCGGCTTGGTCAGCGTGACGAGGTCGCGCAGAAGCGAAGGCGCAGCGGAGCGCTGCGAGATGGCCGCCGTCTGGGCGCCGCTCATGCCCGTCAGGCTACCGGCGTGGACTCGCGGGCCGTCTGCTCGGCGCGAGCGCTGCGATGGGCGATCGCCTCGCGGATGTCGCGCATCGGCCTGGCGCTGCGCACGTCCGGCAGCAGGTCGAAGTTGTGCGGCTCCGGCGGTGAGAGCGCGAACCACTCGAGCGAGTCACCGCCCCAGGCGTCGTGTCCGGCCGGCCGGCCGCCCTCGCGGCTGAGGATCGCGTTGAGCAGCGTCATCAGGATCCCGGCAGCGAGGACGAAGGCGCCGATCGTGGCGATCAGGTTGTAGGCGTTGACGCCGGTGCCGGCGAAGAACTTGTAGGCGTCGACCACCTCGCCCTCCTCGCCGCCGGCGAAAAAGAGGGGCACGAAGGCGACGAGGAGCCCGATTGCCATCGTCCAGAAGGAGAAGCGGGCGAGGGTCTCGCCCATCGTCCGCCCGGTCATCTTCGGGAACCACCAGTGCAGCGCGGCAAAGCCGCCGAAGACGGCGCCGCCGATGAGCGCGAAGTGGGTTGCGGCAGTGCTGTCGGTGGTGTGCTGGAGACGCCAGCCGACGGCGACCATCGAGTGCTCGATCTCGGACCCGAGCCCGATCGAGATCGCCACGACCGCACCGGCGGCGAAGAGCAGCGGCGCTCGCATCCTCAGCGTGCCGCCGGAGAGGGTCGCGATCAGGTTGAAGAAGACCAGGCCAAAGGGCACGATCAGGGCCAGCGACATGATCATCGCGAAGTACATCCAGCCGAGCCCGATCGGGGCGGTGAACATGTTCTGCATCCAGGCGAGCGTGCCGAGCACGGCGATCGCGACCAGCGAGCCGATCACGGCGCCGCGGTTGAAGAGCGGTTTGCGCGCGAGAGCCGGGACGATCTCAGCCAGGGCTCCCAGGGCGAAGATCAGAATCAGCATGTAGGTGCCGGTGTAGAAGATCCAGCTGAGGTGCTGCCAGAGCAGCGGCGAGCCACCGGCATCGCCGGCGAAGAAGATCCCTTCGAAATTGCGGTCGATCAGCAGCATCGTGATCGCCGCCAGCATCACCGGGCCGATCACGAGCAGCAGCCAGGAGCCGATCGCCGCCGCCCAGGAGAAGACCGGCAGGCGCCGCCAGGCCATCCCCGGCGCGCGCAGGCGGCGCAGCGTGGCGACCAGGTCGATGGCGATCAGGACGAAGCCGAGCGTCGCCAGGCCGCTCGCCGCGGCCCAGGCGTCGACGCCGTTGTTGGGCAGGAAGGCGATTCCGGAGAGGGGCGGCAGTGGGTTGACGCCGGCCTCGCTGGGGGTGAAGAGGAAGCAGGTGTAGAGGACCGTGGCGGCGGCGATGAAGAGCCAGGTGCCGAGCTGGCCGAGGCGCGGCAGGGCGGTGCCGCGAGCGCCGATCTGCAGCGGCGCCACGTAGTAGAAGAAGCCGAGCGCCAGCGGCACGGCGAAGAGGAAGATCGCGGTTGCGCCGTAGAGCGAGAGCATGCGGTTGAAGGCGACCGGGGTGAGGAAGGTGTTCTCCGGGATCGCCAGCTGCAGCCGCATCAGCAGCAGCTCGACCAGGGCGATGAAGAGGAAGCCGAGGGCGCCGGTGATCAGCACCCGGCCGAGGTCCTTGTGATCGGCGCTGGTGACGATTTCAACCCAACGGGGGCGCCGCGGGGGGAAGCCGTCGATGACCAGCTCGGGAATTTTCGTCGGCGCGCTCATGGCACTTCCCCGTTTTCGATCAGGCTGACCACGCGGTCCTGTGCGGCCTGTATGCCTTCTTTCTGACTTTCGATGAAGGCTTCGTATTCCTGCGGCGAAACGACTTCGACCTCGGTCCGCATCGCCGCGTAGGCCTGCCCGGACAGCGTCGCCGCCTGGCCGGTGTAGGTCCCTTCTTCGTCGGCGCGGAAGACGATCTCGTGGGTCTTGCCGGGTACGGCGTCGGCCTTGGGGGCGAGGTCGGGGACGTCCCAGGTGTGGACCACGTCGGTCGAGACGAGCTCCAGCTCGACCGCGGTGTCGACCGGGACGATGAGCTTGTAGTAGGAGAAGGCTTCGTTCGGGTAGTCGTAGCGCCACAGCCACTGCTGGCCGGTGGTCGTGATCTTCAGCGGTTCGGAATGGGAGACCTGGAGCCCGGCGGCGCCGGTGGTCGGCGTCTCGCGTGCCTTGTCGGTGTAGATGATGCTGAGCACGAGGATCGCCGCGGCGAAGGCTCCCAGGGTGCCGCCGACACGCAGCTGGATGCGACGGCCGCCGGTGACCTGGCGCGGCTCGGCGCCACGCTCGGCGCCGTAGCGGCGCAGGACGTAGAGCAGCGCGCCGACAACCGCGACGATCAGAATCGCCGCGGCGACGAAGCCGATCCAAAGCAGGGTGTCGATCTGGTCGGTGCCAGGGGAGTGGGGCGCCAAAGCGCGGCCATTCTAATCACGCAAGGGGGCGGCCCGCCGTGCGCACGGCGGTCTGCGTTTCCCCGAGTGCTCCTATACTCGCCGGCCTCATGGGGACCCGCTCCAGGCCATCTCCGGCGCTGCGCAAGGCGGTGCGTGCGGGAGCAGCGGCGGCGATCGGCGCCGCGGTTGCGGTGCCGCTGCTGCGCCGCCGGGCGCGCGTCCCGGCAGCGGCGACGATCGCCGCCTGCGCCGCCGGCCCGCTTGGGCTCGCCGTTCTGCATCCGCGCTCGCGCAAGCGCGACGTGGCGATGTACGTGCTGCAGATGTGGGCCTTCACCATGATCCACGAGCTGCCCTACGACAACCCGGAGCGCCTGCGCGCCCGTCTGCGGATCCGCTACCCGATCGTCGCCGACCGGGCGATCGGGCTCGGGCAGCTGCCCAACGTGCGCCTGCAGCGCGCCCTCGCCCGTCTATCGCGGGTCGGCACGCTCAACCGCTTCCTCACCTGGGTGCACTGGCTCTGGTTCCTCGAGCCCTACGCGGCGCTGCTCTTCATCCTCCTGCGGCACCCCGATCGCTTTCCGCGCGCCGCCCGGCGGCTCGCCGCCGTCTTCGATCTCGGCTGCGGCGCCTACTTCGCCCTCCCCACGGCGCCGCCCTGGTGGGCCTCCGAGCAGGGCCATACCGGCGAGGAGGTGCGGCGGATCATGGTCGAGGTGGGGGAAGACACCTGGAAGTCCGCCTGGCCGGCGATGTACGGGGCGCTGGGCGGCAATCCCTGGGCGGCGATGCCCTCGCTGCACTTCGCCACCTCGGTGACGGCGGCGATCTCGCTGGCGGAAACGGGACGGGCTCCCGGCCTCGCCGGCTGGAGCTACGCGCTGACGCTTGGCTTCGCCCTCGTCTACCTGGGCGAGCACTACGTCACCGACCTGGTTGCGGGCGCCGGCCTGCTGGCCGCTGTTCAGCGCGGCGAGGCGCTCGCCGAACCGGCAGTCCTGGCGGTGAATCGGCGCCTCTTGAGCCTGGAGCGCCTCGCGAACGGGTAGCTTCTCAAGCGTGTCTCCCGAGCAGCCGGCGAACGGAAACGGCGGCTACGAGCTGCCGCTGCTCACGCGCCGGCGGATCGCCCAGACCACCTTGGTCGTCCTCGTCCTGCTGATCGGGATCTACTTCCTCTTCCCGAGGCTGGTTGGCCTCGGTGATGCGATGGGCAAGCTCGGCGAAGCCGAGGCGGTCTGGATCGCTGTCGCGATCGGCTTCGAGCTCGCCGCGATCGCCACCTACATCGCCCTCTTCAAGGCGGTTGTCGGGGGCGAAGTGCTGCGGCTTACCTGGGGTGAGACCTACGACATCAACCTCGCCGGCGTGGCCGCAACGCGGATCTTCTCGGCGGCGGGCGCCGGCGGCATCGCCCTCACCTACTGGGCGCTGCGCAAAGCGGGCATGCGCCGCCACGAGGTTGCGCGGCGGATGGTCGCCTTCCTCACCCTCCAGTACGCTTTCTACCCGCTGGCGTTGATCGTCTTCGGAATCCTGCTGCGCACCGGCGTCATGCCCGGCAGGCACTCGGTCGAGCTGACCGTCGTGCCGGCGGCGGTGGCAGGGCTGATTCTGGTCTTCGGCCTGCTGGCGGCGCTGATCCCCCCGGATCTCGGGCAGCGGGTGGTCGGCCTGGCCCGCGGGCCGCGGAGCACAGCGATGGCGGAAAAAGCCGCCAAGGTTCCGGCGACGGTCGGCGAGGGGGTCAGGTTCGGGTTCGGGTTGCTGCTCAGGCCGTCGCAGGGTGGATTGGCGGTGATCGGCGCGATCGGCTACTGGGCGACCAACATCGGCGTTCTCTGGGCATCGTTCAAGGCATTCGGAGTTCACGTGCCGCTGGCCGTCGTCGTCCAGGGGTTCTTCCTCGGCATGGTCGGCAACCTCTTCCCGCTCGCCCCGGCCGGGGTCGGGGCCGTCGACGCCGGGATGATCGGCGCCTTCGTCCTCTTCGGCATCCCCGAGGAGACCGTCTTCCCGGCGATCCTCGTCTACCGCCTGATTGCCTTCTGGCTGCCGATCCCACCCGGGATCGTCGCCTTCCTGCAGCTGCGCAAACGGGTTGTGGACTGGGAAGAGGAGGGCTTGCCGATCGATCGCGGCCGCCACCTGAAAGAGGTGCCGGCCCCTGCCGAGCCGGGCGAAGTCGCTTGACCCGAGAGCTACTATACAAAGTAAAGTATTAGACTTCCGGCGGTAGAGATGGCAGAGAGAGAACGAGTCGAGAACGTGATCATCATCGGCGGTGGGCCGGCTGGTTACACCGCCGCGCTCTACACCGCGCGGGCCAACCTCGAGCCGCTCGTCTTCGAGGGCTTTCAGTGGGGCGGCCAGCTGCAGAACACGACCGACGTCGAGAACTACCCGGGCTATCCCGAGGGGATCATGGGGCCGGAGATGATGAATCAGTTCCGCGCCCAGGCGGAGCGCTTCGGCACCCGCTTCGTCAGCGACGACGTCGACCGGGTCGAGCTCTCCGATGGAGGTGTGCACAAGGTCTTCCTCGGCGACGAGGAGCACCGGGCCAAAACGGTGATTTTGGCGATGGGGGCCGAGCCGCGGCGGCTCGGCATCCCCGGCGAGCTGGAGCTGAGCGGCTGCGGTGTCTCCACCTGCGGCGTCTGCGACGGCGCCTTCTTCAAAGGCAAAAAAGTGATCGGCATCGGCGGCGGCGACTCGGCGATGGAGGACGCGATCTTCGTCTCCAAGTACGCCAGTGACCTGACCATCGCCAACCGGCGCGACGCGTTTCGCGCTTCGCAGATCATGCAGGAGCGAGCGCGCGAGCGGGGAAATATCGACTTCAAGACCCCCTTCGTGGCTGAGGAGTTCGTCGGCGGCGACGGCGGCAATCTCGACCACGTCAGGCTGCGCAACGCCGAGACGGGGGAGACGGAGGACTTCAGCGCCGAAGGCGCCTTCGTCGCGATCGGCCACATCCCCCGCTCGGAGGTCGTCGTCGACCAGATCGACACCGACGAGGACGGCTACATCATCACCCAGCCCGGCTCGACCAAGACCAACCTCGGCGGCGTCTTCGCCGTCGGCGACGTCGTCGACCGCACCTACCGCCAGGCAGTCACCGCTGCCGGCACCGGCTGCATGGGCGCCCTCGACGCCGAGTGGTACCTGCGCGACACGCCGCCGCTGGCGGAGGCCCACTGGATGCCCGGCGGCGAGCCCACCGAGATCGCCCCGACGCCGGGTTCCTGACCCCAACGGCGGTTATTCGGCGAAACCCCGTTCTTTCTCTTTCTGCGTCGGACCCTTCAGGTCGGCTGCGGTTTTGGCCGCCAGCGTGCCAAAGAAGGTGGCGCTGGCAAGGCTCAGCAGCGTCGCAGCGGTTGCATTCCAGGTCGGATCGCCGTCGACCGCCTTCGAGTAGGTGGCGATTGCGGCGACCACGCCGGCACCGACCGAGACGAGCGTGCGGAGGTTGAGCAGATACGGGCGCCAACCCGCCGGCCGGGTGCGTCTGGGGGCCTGCTGGTACATGGCGATCGCCTGTATGGCCGCGCCGGCCGCTATGCCAATCAGCAGTGCCAACATGACACTGGCAAGTTCGTTGTCGCGGATGGTGACTTCGACCGCCATCGGGACCGGTCTGATCCCAGGTGCGCTCACCACCATCGCCCCGACGTAGCGGCCAGGCGAAGGTTCCGCATGGCCTCCCGGGTCATAGCAGACCCGCACGTTGACCAGTCCCGTCGCCTGGTCCACACCCGCACGGTAGGTCAGCTGTTCGTGGCCGATGGGGAGTGGCGTGTTGCCGCTGACGAAGTCGTTGACCGGGGCAACGCGGACCGCGTCGGGATTCAAGTTGCCGGAGATTCGATACGTCTGCGTGCGAACGTCCCTGCTGCGATTCGAGCCGAAGTCCATCACCAGAGTTGCCTTTGGAATCGGTACGCCTTCGTTGTTGACTGCTTCGAGACTTCCCCTCGGATTGGAAGACGCGGTCGCTGAGGCCGGCAACTGCTTTTTGATCAGCTCCGGGCAGGACGATTCGCGAGCTTCCGCGGCAGGAGCCAGCAGTCCCGCCGCCAACACCGCGATGAGCAGCGGGGCGCAGTTGCGTATGAGATGCCGCGCCATCTCTGACACTTGGCGCAATATAGTCGAAAACATCGACTAATACCGATTTAATTCTGGTCTCTAATCCAGCAGCTTCTGCACGACGAAGGTGCGACTGCCCCGCGGGGTCTCGACCTTGACCGGTTTGCCCGGCTCGGCATCGAGCAGGGCTTGGCCGATGGGGGACTCGGCTGAGAGGCGGCCGGCGGAGAGGTCGGCCTCGGTCGAGCCGACCAGAGTCCAGGTGTTTACGGCGCCTTTGGCTTCGTCGAGGATCTCGGCGGTGCGGCCGAAGCTGAAGCGACCGCCGGCGCCGTCGACCTCGACCACCACCGCGGTGCGCAGGCGTGCCCGCAGGCGCTTGATCTTGGTCTCGAGGTGCGCCTGGTCCTCCTTGGCGATGTGGTACTCGGCGTTCTCCTTGAGGTCGCCGAGCTCACGCGCGGCCTTGATCCGCGCCGCCATCTCGATCCGTGTCGGCCCTTCGAGCTGCTCGATTTCCTCGCGCAGGGCGGCGATCCCCTCCTCGGTGATCGGCTCCCCACCTCCAGCGGTGCCGTTCATCCCGCTCACCATTGCAGATGGGCGACTGAGGCCGCGAGCCAGGCAGCCCGTCGGCCGTTTAGAGGTGCGTGATCAGAACGCCAACGACGGCGGCAAGCAGCGTGATCGCGCCACCCGCGGCTATCTGGGAGATTGTCCGCTGGAGCGCGTGCATATCGGCGTTGACCTGCCGGATGTCCTCGTGCAGCTTGCCGAACTGTTCCCAGGCCGCGGCGTGGTGTTCGCTCGCCTGGGTGCGGAGCCTTGCTTCGACCCCGGCGATCTCTCTGCGCAGCCCCGCTTCGACACCTGCGATCTCTCCACGGAGTTCCTTGCCCTGCGCTTTGATCTCGGCTCGCAGGCCTTTGCCATTTGCGTCGATCTCCGAGCGCAGCCCATTGGCGTTTGCATCCATCTCCGTGCGCAGTTCGCCGGCGGTCTCCTTGATCTCCGCCCGGAGCTCTTTGATCTCGCCATCGACCCGCCTGAAGCCGTCCTTCATTTCGCGGTCGACTCGCTCGAATCCGGCCTTCATCCCGCCTTCGACGTGGTCGAAGCGTTCGTCCATCCGGTGCGATAGATCGTCGAGACGATCGTCTGTCCAGCTCTGCCTCATCGCCTCCATGCCCCCACCATAGGGAGATAGGTGTGCCGTGTGGTTCACGAAAGTGTAACTCTTTGTCTTGGTAGACGAATGTCTGAGCATGGGGCCAGCCTTTGCCCATGCTCTAAGGTCGAAGCCGGTGCCCACCTGCACCCACATCGACTCGATCCAGTACTTCGACCTGCCGGCCGAGGTCGAGGGTTGCGAGGAGTGCCTGAGGCTGGGGATGCGGTGGGTCCACCTGCGGATGTGCCAGAGCTGTGGGCACATCGGCTGCTGCGACAACTCCGCGGGCAAGCACGCGACCGCCCACCACGGCGAAACCGGCCATCCGATCATCCGCTCGGCCGAGCCCGGTGAGGACTGGAGCTGGTGCTACGTCGACGAGGCGATGTTCCGCCTCCGCCGCGGCTGAGCCCTATGCGCGCGGGGTGACGATCGGGAAGCGCGGGTCGGGCTCGTCGAGCAGGCCCAGGAGCTCGCCGATTTTCTCGCCGTCGCCCTCAACCCGCAGACGGCCGCTCTCGGCCAGCTCCGCGATGTCGGCGGTTTTGAGCAGGAGCCGGTCGAGTGCCGCACGATCGACCAGCAGGGCGGCGTCCGCCGCTGGCTCGTGGCGGCCGGGGCGGTGGCGGAGGACGCCGTTGCGCACGCTCAGCGCATGCGCCTCATCGGGCTCGGCGATCACCCAGTCAATACGCAGATCGCACTCCCAGGCACGCGGCCCATCGAGTCGGATCGCCATCGCATCGAGCAGCTGGGAGACGGAGAGGTTGGCGACGATGTCGGCTGGGGCGGAGGAGGTCGGCGTGCCGCCGATCCCGTCGCGCAGCTCCCTGGCGCCCATCAGGAAGAAGTTGCGCCAGGTCGCGTTCTCGGCGCCGAAGCCGAGCCGCTCCAGAGCCTCGGCCTGCAACTCGCGCGCCGCCTCGTTCTCCGGCTCGGCGAAGACGACGTGGTTGACGACCTCGGCCACCCAGCGGTAATCGCCTGCCTCGAGACAACGGCGCGCCCTCTCCAGCACCGCCTCGGCGCCGCCCATGAACTCGACGTAGCGGCGCGCCTGCTCACGCGGCGGGTGCTCCCAGAGATGCGCCGGGTTGCCGTCGAACCAGCCCATGTAGCGTTGGTAGATCGCCTTGGTGTTGTGGCTGATCGAGCCGTAGAACTCGCGGCAATGCCACTCGTCGGCGAGGCTCGGCGGCAGCTCGATCCGCTCGGCGATCTCGGGGCCGGTGTAGCCCATGTTGAGCAGCCGCAGGGTCTGGTCGTGCAGGTAGGTGTAGAGATCGCGCTGCTTTTCCAGGAGGTCGACGATGCGGGCACTGCCCCAGCAGGGCCAGTGGTGGCCGCTGAAGAGCACCTGCGACTCGGCACCGAACAGCTCGATCGCCTCGTCGAGGTAGCTGGCCCAGATGTGCGGGTCGCGCACCAGGGCGCCGCGCGGGGTGAGGATGTTGTGCATCGAGCGGGCGACGTTGTCGGCGACGCAGAGAACGCCGGCCTCGGGAAAGTGGATGTTCATCTCGGCCGGCGCCTCGGTGCCGGGGGTCAGCTGGAAGGTCATCCGCACGCCGTCGATCGTCTCCGTCTGTCCGGTTGTCTCGATCGTCACCGTCGGTGGGATCAGCGTGATCGTCCCCAGCGAGGTCGTCTGGCCGAGGCCGGCGCCGAGCTGCCCCTCCGGTCCCCGCGGGAGCAGCGCCCCGTACATGTAGCCGGCGCGGCGGCCCATCGCCACACCGGCGAAGACGTTCTCGCTGACCGCGTGGTGGAGGAAGCCCGCAGGCGCCAGCACCGGCACCAGACCCGTCTCGACCTCCTCGGCCGAGACGACCCCCCTGGCGCCGCCGAAGTGGTCGACATGGCTATGGGTGTAGATCAGGCCGGTGACCCGGCGCTCGCCGCGGTGCTCGCGGTAGAGGGCCAGGGCCGCAGCCGCGGTCTCGGCTGAGATCAGGGGATCGATTACGACGATTCCCTCCTCGCCCTCGACGATGTGCATGTTCGAGAGGTCGAAACCGCGCAACTGGTAGAAGCCGGGCGCCAGCTCGAAGAGACCGGCGATCCGGGTCAGCTGGCTCTGCCGCCAGAGGTTCGGGTTGGCGGTATCCGGCGGTTGGGCGTCAAGGAACTCGTACGAGCGCAGGTCCCAAACCGTGCGCCCGCGCTCGTCTTCGACCAGCGGTGGCTCGAACGGAGCGACGAGGCCGCGACGGGCCTCCTCGAGGTCCCGCTCGCTCATCGACCTTGGGCTGACATCACAGTCAGCTGGGGGGCGGGCCGGTAGGCCTCGCCGTGTGCCTCGCGCAACGCTTCCAGCAAGCCAACGGCGCGTTTGGCGCCGATCAGCTCGGTCAGCTCCAGCGGTCCGCGCGGCCAGTTGAAGCCGAGTCGCATCGCCGTGTCCATGTCCGCCCGTGAGCCGACCTCCTCTTCGAGCGCGAAGGCCGCCTCGTTGGCGATCTGGGCGAAGAGGCGGAGCAGGATCGCTTCGGCGGAGGGGTCGATCCTCGCCAGCTCGGTGGGGTCGAGCGTCGGCGCTTCGAGCCCCCGCTCGGGGTCCGGCTCACGGTGCGGGCCGTCGCCGTACTCGTAGAAGCCGCGGCCGCTCTTGCGGCCGAGCAAACCTTCGCTGACCATCCGTTCCTGGATCGCGCTCGGCCGCCAGCGCTCGGGCTGCCCCCCTGGCTGTAGAAGGATCGGGCGACGCTGAGGTTGACGTCGAGGCCGATCAGGTCGATCAGCTCGAACGGCCCCATGCGGAAGCCGCCGCCGAGCCGGCAGACGCGGTCGATCGTCTCCGTGTCGGCGATGCCCTCGGCGAGCATCCGCAGCGACTCCAGGCTGAACGGGCGGGCAAGGCGGTTGGCGATGAAGCCGGGGCTGTCCTTGGCGCGGATCGGCGTGCGTCCCATACGGCGGCCGACCTCGGCGGTGGCGTCGAGGGCGGCCTCGCTGGAGCGTTCGGTGGCGACCACCTCGACCAGCTTCATCAGCGCCGGCGGATTGAAGAAGTGCATGCCGACGACACGCTCGGGATGGGGGACCCCGGCGGCGATTGCGGTCACCGGCAGCGAGGAGGTGTTGCTGGCGAGGATCGTGTCTGGGCCGCAGGTGTCGGCCAGCGCCGCGAACAGCTTCCGCTTCAGCTCCAGGTCCTCCGGCGCCGCCTCGACCACCAGGTCGCAGTCGGCGAGGTCGTCGATGCTCGCGGCGCCGCCGGCTCGCGCACCGGCCGCCTCGACGTCCTTTTCGCTCCAACGTCCCTTCTCCGCTCCCTTCGCGAGGGCGCCGCGCAGCCGCTCGATTCCGCTTGTCAGCGCCGCCGGGATCGGGTCGTGCAGGCGGGTCTCGTAGCCGCCCAGCGCCGCGATCTGGGCGATCCCGGCACCCATCGTGCCGGCACCGACGACGCCGACCCGTTCGATCCTTGCTGTCACCTGCCCTCGAATTTCGGCTCGCGCTTCTCGAGGAAGGCGTTCATGCCCTCGACCCGGTCCTCGGTCGCCATCGCCAGCTCGTAGAGGCGGCGCTCGCTCTCCAGCCCGACGGAGAGCGCCGTCTCCTCGGCGGCGAGGACCGCCTGCTTGCCGAGACGGGCGGCGATCGGCGGCCGTTCGGCGACGGTGCGCGCCAGCTCAATCGCCTCCTCCAGCCAGCCCTCGCCGTCGACCACCTTGTTGACTAGGCCGAGCGCGAGCGCTTCACCGGCATCGAAGCGACGGCCGGTGAGCACGAGCTCCATCGCGCGCTGCTTGCCGACCACGCGCGCCAGTCGCTGCGTGCCGCCGCCGCCCGGGATGATCCCCAGGCCGATCTCCGGCTGGCCGAAGACCGCCGTGTCGGAGGCGACGATCATGTCGCAGGCCAGCGCCAGCTCGCAGCCGCCGCCCAGCGCGTAGCCGGAGACCGCCGCGATCAGCGGCGTCTTGATCGCGGCGACGCGTCGCCAGAAGGGCGCGGCGGGATGGCGCAGCGCCTCGGCGAAGCTGCGTTCCGCCATCGCTTTGATGTCGGCGCCGGCGGCAAAGACCTTCTCCGAGCCGGCAATGACGACGCAGCGCACCTCCGGATCCGGGTCGAGCCGCTCGAGCTCTGAGGCAAGGCGCTCCATCACCTCCGGCGAGAGCGCGTTGCGCGCCTCCGGCCGGTTGAGGCGCAGCAGCGCGACGTGGCCGTCGCGCGAGCTCTCGACCAGCTCGCTCACCGCCCGCTCCCTATTCCGCCTCGAGCGGGGTCATCGCGTTGATCCCGGTCGCGGCGCGGCCGATGATCAGCTTCTGGATCTGCGAGGTGCCCTCGTAGAGGGTCGTCACCCGCGCATCGCGCAGGTAGCGCTCGACCGGGTAGTCATCGACGTAGCCGGCGCCGCCGTGTACCTGGATCGCCAGGTTGGCGCATTCGACCGCCGCCTCGGTCGCGTGCAGCTTCGCCACCGAGGTCTCGGTCGTGTTCGGCTTGCCCTCGTCCTTGAGCATGCCGGCGCGGTAGACCAGCATCCGCGAGGCGTCGCGCTTGACGATCATGTCGGCGATCATCTCCTGCACGAGCTGGAAGCGGGCCAGTGGTACGCCGAACTGCTTGCGCTCCTTGGCGTAGGCAACCGAGGCGTCGACGCAGCCGTCGCAGATGCCGACGCAGCCGGCGGCGACGCTGTAGCGGCCGTTGTCGAGGGCGCTCATCGCCACCTTGAAGCCGTCGCCGATCTCGCCCAGCATCGCGTCCTCACCGACCTCGACGCCGTCGAGGGCGAGCTCCGCGGTGTCGGAGGAGCGCAGGCCGAGCTTGCCGTGGATCTCCTGGCTGGTGAAGCCCTCGCTCGCGGTCGGGACGAGGAAGCAGGCGAGGCCCCGGTGCTTTTTCTCCGGGTCGGTCTGGGCGAAGATCAGCGCCACCTCGGAGAAGTTGCCGAGCGAGATCCACATCTTCTGGCCGCTGATCGACCAGCCGGAGTCGGTCTTGGTCGCGCGGGTGCGCAGGTTGGCGGCGTCGGAGCCGGTGTCGGGCTCGGTCAGGCCGAAGCAGCCGAGCGCCTCGCCCGAGCAGAGCCGCGGCAGCCACTTCTGCTTCTGCTCCTCCGTGCCCCACCTCTCGATCGAGCCGGCGACCAGCGAGGTCTGCACCGAGACCACGGTGCGGGCGGAGGAATCGGCGCGGCCGACCTGCTCGACGATCAGGCCGTAGCCGATGTAGTCGAGGCCGCGGCCGCCGTAGCGCTCGGCAACCGGGGCGCCGAGGTAGCCGACCTCGCCCAACTTGCTGGCCAGCTCGCGGTCGAAGCGGCCGGCGCGGTCGTTGTCGCGTACTCGCGGCAGGATCTCGCGGTCGGCAAATTCGCGCGCCGCCTCGGAGATCAGGCGCTGCTCGTCGGTCAGCTGAAAGTCCATCTCACCATCGCTTTCTCGTTTGGCTCATCGAAGATCAGAGCTCCCGGTCAAGGGTCGCGGCGAAGGCCTCCTGTGCTTCGCGGGTACGGGGGCCGGGGGCATCGGGAAGCGGGTTGCCGTCGATCGCGGAGACCGCCTGGATCTCGCGCGTGGTCGAGGCGAGGAAGGCCTCGCCGGCGGCGCGCAGATCGGCGACCGGCCAGGCGCCCTCCTCGACGTGCAGGGCTTTGACCAGACGGTCGCGGGTGATCGATTCGAGCACACCGGCGTCGAGCGCGGGCGTGCGCAGCGCGCCCTGCGGTGCGACCCAGAAGATCGCCGAGGTCGGCGGCTCCAGCACCGTGCCGTCGGGCTTGACCAGAACCGCCTCGTCAGCGCCCTGGGCCTGGGCCAGGCGGGTCGCCTGCATGTTGGCCGCGTAGGAGAGCGACTTGACGCCGTCGAGGATCACCGTCGGGCAGTAGGTGACCGTGGCGACGCTGAGCGCTTCGGCGTGGGCCGGTATCGGCTCGACCGCGGCGATGCGGCGACCGCCGCGGGTGACGATCAGGCGCAACTGGCCGTCCGGTCCGCCGGCCTCGGCGAGCAGGGCGGCGATCTCGCGCTCCAGCGCGGCACGGTCGAACTCGAGCTGGATCGCTGCGGCGGAGCGTTGCAGCCGGTCGAGGTGGTCACCGAGGGCGAACGGCCGCCCTTCGTAGAGCCGGATCACCTCGAAGGCGCCGTCGCCGCGGTAGAGCCCGTCGTCCTTCATCGGCACCAGGGCCTCGCCCGTGGGCGTCACGAGCCCGTCCACGCTCGCCAGCTCTGTCAGCCCGGTCGTCATCCGAGGCGCGAGGCTACCTGAAGGATTGAGGGGGCCATAGGCCCCCAAAAGCTTCCATAGGCGAGTGGGGGTTGACTTAGACCGCCTCGAAGACGGTCGCCAGGCCCTGGCCGACGCCGACGCACATCGTCGCGATGCCGTAGCGGCCGTTGCGACGGCGCAGCTCGCGCACGAGCGTGGTCGTCAGGCGGGCGCCGGAGCAGCCGAGCGGGTGGCCGAGGGCGATCGCGCCGCCGTTGACGTTGAGCCGCTCTTCGTCGATGCCGAGCTCGCGCGCGCAGGCGAGCACCTGCGAGGCGAAGGCCTCGTTCAGCTCGATCAGGTCGATCTGATCGAGGGTGAGGCCTGCGGCGGTGAGCGCTCGCGGCACAGCGACCGCCGGGCCGATGCCCATGTGGGCGGGGTCGACGCCGGCGACGCCGGAGGCGAGTATTCGAGCGAGCGGCCCGGCCCCGAGCTTCTCGACCCCGGCCTCAGAGGCGACCAGCAGGCAGGCGGCGCCGTCGTTGAGGGTCGAGGCGTTGCCGGCGGTGACGGTGCCGCCCTCGCGGAAGACCGGGCGCAGGGCGCCCATCTTCTCCAGCGAGGCGTCCGGTCGTGGGCCCTCGTCGGCCTCGACCAGCGCGGTCTCTCGCCGGCCCTTCGGCGCCTCGATCGGGACGATCTCCTCGGCGAAAAGGCCCGCCTCGGCGGCGGCGACCGCGCGCTGGTGGCTGCGCAGGGCAAAGGCGTCCTGGTCCTCGCGACTGACGCCGTAGCGTTCGGCGACGTTCTCGCCGGTCTCGCCCATCGACTCGGTCGAGACGCCGAGCTTGCCCATGCGCGGGTTGACGAAGCGCCAGCCCAGCGTCGTGTCGTGCATCGTCTGCTCGCCACGAGGAAGACCGCGCTCGGGCTTGCCGACGACCCAGGGTGCCCGGCTCATCGACTCGACTCCACCGGCGAGGTAGAAGTCGCCCTCGCCAAGCTTGACCGCGCGAGCGGCACAGTTGACCGCCTCCAGCCCGGAGGCGCAAAGCCGGTTGACGGTCGCTCCCGGCACGCTGTCCGGCAGGCCGGCGAGCAGTGCTGCCATCCGCGCAACGTCGCGGTTGTCCTCGCCGGACTGGTTGGCGGCGCCGAAGTAGACGTCGGTGATCTCGGTCGCGTCCACACCCGTGCGCTCGACGACCGCGCTGACCACATGGGCGGCGAGGTCGTCTGGGCGCACACCCGAGAGGGCGCCGCGATAGGAGCCCATCGGCGTGCGAACGGCGTCGACTATGTAGGCGTCAGGCATGGACCGGCATTAAAGGTGACATGGGGATCGCCGCGTATCCTGACCGCATGGGGTTCGTCCTGCTCACCCTCGGCATGCTCGCCGTCATCATCGGGGTGTTGGTCCTGATCGGTCACTTCTCCCAGGGCAGCGCCGCCGACCTGATCGATTGGAAGCCGACGCGCAGCCCCGAAGTCGAGGTCCAGAACGAGATCGACGACGTCCGGCAAATGCTGGAGGCACAGAACGAGATGCGTCGCCGGCGCGGCGCTCCGGAGGTCGACGAGACCGCGCTGCGGGCCGAGGTCGAAGAGGAGGAGCTGGAGCGGTTGCGGCGGGGGGACTCGTTTGGGACCTGAGAGTGGGGGGACGTGGCCCGCGCGCTGATCGTCGGCTGTGGATGTCGTGGCCGCGTGGTCGGGAAGCGGCTGCTGGCAAAGGGCTGGCAGGTGCGCGGCACGAGTCGGTGGGAGGACGGCCTGAGGGAGATAGAGGCCGCGGGGATCGAACCGGCGCTTGCCGACCCCGCCGACCCGGGCTCGGTGCTCGACCTCGTCGGCGACGTCGCCGTGGTCGTCTGGCTGTTCGGCTCGGCCGAGGGGGCGCCGGAGGAGCTTTCCGCGATTCACGGCCCACGCCTGGACCGAGTGCTCGAGCGAATGGTCGAAACGCCTGTGCGGGGGTTCGTCTACGACGGGAAGGGCAGCGTCGACCCGATTCTGCTGGCGCGTGGCAAGGAGGCGGTGGAGGCTGCCGCCGAGACCTGGCAGGTTCCGGTTGCCTTCGTCCTCGTCGATCCGCTTGACGATGAAACCTGGCACAACCCACTGGAAATCTGGAGCGATGCCGCGACCGGAGCGGTGTTGGATCTGCTCGAGTGAGCTGGGGGCGGGAATGTCTTTAGACTCGAATCGAGGAAAAAGTTGAAAACGCGCTCAAAGCGAGCATCCGAGAGGAGCTGATCCGAATGACGCTGCAACTTGGTGACGAAGCACCCGATTTCGAGGCCGACACCACCGAAGGCAGGATCAAGTTCCACGACTGGATCGGCGATTCGTGGGCGGTGCTGTTCTCCCACCCCAAGGACTTCACCCCGGTCTGCACGACCGAGCTGGGCTACATGGCCAGCATCGAGCCCGAGTTCGCCAAGCGCAACGTGAAGATCATCGGGCTCTCGGTCGACCCGCTCGACAAACACGAGGAGTGGGCGAAGGACATCGCGGAGACCCAAGGGGCGGCGCCGAACTACCCGATCGTCAGCGACGCCGACTTCCAGGTCGCCAAGCTCTACGGGATGCTGCCCGCCGACGTCTCCGGCGACCCCGGCGACCGCACGCCGGCCGACAACCAGACCGTGCGCAACGTCTTCGTCATCGGCCCGGACAAGAAGATCAAGCTCATCCTCGTCTACCCGATGACGACTGGGCGCAACTTCGACGAGGTCCTGCGGGTGGTCGACTCGCTGCAGCTCACCGCCGAACACAAAGTCGCGACCCCGGCCCAGTGGCAGCAGGGGGACGACGTGATCATCGCCGGCTCGGTCACCAACGAGCAGGCGAAGGAGATCTACCCGGAGGGCTGGGAGGAGCCGCGCCCATATATCCGCATCGTCCCCCAGCCGTCTGAGGCGCCGTAACCGGCGCCTGGCGGTGTCCTCAGTCGGCTGCCTGCGGGTCCACGCACTAATGTGCGCTCCCCTTGTCAGCCTCCCTGCGTCCTAGCCAGGCTTGGCTACGGCGCCTCAGACCCGCTCTAGGAAGTCTCCCAAGATGCGCGCGGTGGCGCCCCAGATCATCTGGCCTTCGACCTCGTAGGTCGGGGTGTGGATGGGGACGCCGCGGCGGATCAGGCGGCGCATCTCATATGCGTTGCGGAGAACGTCGAGTGAGAAGGTGAGGACGGTCTCGACCTCTGCCGGGTTGGGCTTCAGGTCGAGCTCGCCGGGGTGCGGGATGTGGCCGACGAACGGGTGGATTCGGTAGCCGGTTACGAAGGTGCCGGTCGCGGGCAGTGCCTCGCCGAGGTCGACCTTTGACGGATCGAGTGCGATCTCCTCATGGGCCTCGCGCAACGCGGTTTCCCGCAGATCGGCGTCGGCGTCGTCCTTGCGCCCGCCGGGAAAGGAGATCTCTCCGGCGTGCCGTCGCAGGTCCGCGCGGCGCTCGGTGAAGACGAGACCAGGGTCGTCAGGCCAGCCATACAGCGGCAGCAATACCGCCGCATCGGTCACTGGCGACTTTTGCGCCCATATAGACGTAAAAGTCGCCAGGCGCATCAGATGATCACCTGCACCGTGCCGCCGTCCACCGACCAGGCGGCGCCGCTGACGTAGGAGGCGCGCTCGGAGCAGAGGAAGACGATCGCGGCGGCGATCTCGCCGACCTCGGCCAGGCGGCCGATCGGGCGCTTGGCGCCGGCTTCGGCCAGCGCCTGCTCGCGGCTCGCCGCACCGGACATCTCGTGCGATTGGTCGAGCAGCCCGCCGGGCTCCATCCAGAGCTCGGCTTCGACCGGTCCGGGGCAGATCGCGTTGACGAGGACGCCGTGCTTGGCGTAGCGGTCGGCGAAGAGGCGAGAGAGCGACAGCTCCGCTGCCTTCGCCACCGAGTACTCCGGCATCGCCGCCGAAGGGCGCTTGGCGGCGGTCGAGCAGACGTTGACGATCCGCCCCCAACCGCGCTCGGACATCGCCGGCGCGGCCGCTCGCATCGCGCGCAGCGGCGCCATCACGTTGAGCTCGTACTGCGCGTACCAGTCCTCGTCCGGGACGTCGTCGAGGTGGCGCCACCGGGCGGCGCCGGCGTTGTTGACGAGCACGTCAAGGGCGCCGAAGCGATCGTTCGCGGTGGCCAGCATTCGCTTGCCGGCGTCGGCCGCGGTGACGTCGAGAGCCAGCGTGCTGGCGCTGCCGCCGACCTCGGCTCCGGCGGCGGACGCCTCCTCGCCCGCCGTCGCCAGGCGCTCCTCGCTGCGACCGACGAGCAGCACGTCCGCCCCCTCCGCACAGAGCAGCCGCGCCGTCTCTCGGCCGATGCCACGGCTGGCGCCGGTGACCACGCAGGCCCGTCCCTTCAATCCGAGGTTCATGCGCTCAGCAGCGGCTTGCCGGCGATCGCGTCCGCCGCCCGCTCGGCGACGGCGATCGTCGGTGCGTTCGTATTGCCGCTGGGGATCACGGGCATGACCGAGGCGTCGACGACCCGCAGTCCCTCGATGCCTCGCACGCGCAGCTCGGGGTCGACCACCGAATCCTCGTCGGAGCCCATCCGGCAGGTGCCGACGGGGTGGTAGAGGAGCTCGACTCGGCGACGCAGGTCCTCGGCGATGTCGTCGTCGCTATCGACCTCCGTTCCCGGGAAGAGCTCCCGGCCGAGCAGCTCGGCGAAGGGGCCGGTGGCGGCGATCTCGCGGGCCCGACGGGTCCCGGCGACGAGGGCGGCGACATCCTCCGGCTCGGCCAGCGAGTTGGTCAGGATGCGTGGCTTCTCGGTCGGGTCGGGGGAGCGGAGGCGAACCCAGCCGCGGCTGCGCGGGGCGACGAGCGCCGGTCCCATGGTGATCGCGTGGCCGTCGTATTCCTCGAAGCCGTTGTCGACGAAGTAGGCCGGTGCGAAATGGAATTGGAGGTCGGGCTGGGCCAGCCCGGACCGGCTGCGCACGAAGGCGATCGCCTCGGCGACGGTCGAGGTGAGCGGACCGCTGCGGCGCAGCAGGTACTCGAGCAGCGCCTTGGGGCTTTCGGCGTCGGCGAGCGAGCCGCCGCCCGGCACGTCCCAGATCGAGCTCAGGTAGGGATGGTCCTGGAGGTTCTCGCCAACGCCGGGGAGGTCGACCGCGACCGGGATGTCCAGCCCGCGCAGCTGCTCGGCGGGACCGATGCCGGAGAGCAGCAGCAGCTGGGGTGAGCCGATGGCGCCGGCGGAGAGGACCACCTCGCGCTGGGCAGAGGCGGTGTGCTCGCGGCCGCGCCGCCGGTAGCGCACACCGCTGGCGCGGCCCTGCGCCAGCTCCACGCCAAGCACCTGAGCGCCGGATATGACGGTGAGGTTCCCTCGCCGCCGGGCTGGTCGCAGGTAGGCATCGGCCGTGCTCCATCGTCTGCCGTTGCGCTGGGTCACCTGGGCGAGGGCGGCACCGTCCTGCTCGGGGCCGTTGTAGTCGGCTATCCGCGGTATTCCGGCCGCCGCACAGGAGTCGAGGAAGTCGGCGGTGAGCCGGCGCGGCGAGCGCTCGTCCTCGACCCGCAGCGGGCCGCCGGCGGCGTGGTGCTCCGAAGCTCCGCGCGCGTTGTCCTCGGCCCGCAGGAAATAGGGGCGGATGCCGTCCCAGCCCCAGCCATGCGCACCGCCTGCCTCCCACTTCTCGTAGTCGAGCGGGTGGCCGCGCACGTAGAGCATCGCGTTCATCGAGCTGGAGCCGCCCAGTCCCTTGCCACGCGGCATGTAGAGCGAACGGCCATCGCAGTGCGGCTCCGGCTCGGTGCCGAAATCCCAGTCGCGCTTGCTCTTGAACTGCTTCTGGAAGCTGGCCGGGATCCTCACGTTGGGATGACGATCGCCGCCGCCGGCCTCGATCAGCAGCACGTCGACGTCGGGGTCCTCGCTCAGCCTGCCGGCGAGCACGCAGCCGGCGGAGCCGGCGCCGACGATCACGTAGTCATGCATCGGCTACGCCTTGCGCCGGCCCTCGAACAGGGCCGGGTCGTCGACGTCGGCGAAGCGGGCCATCGCGTAGGCGAGGTCGGAGGCGCGGTTGACGAAGTGGATCACGGTCTCGCCGGCCAGCTCGCCGTTCTGGTTGAGCTCGCTGATCCGCCGCTCGGCGCGGCGGATCGTCGTGCGGGCGACGTCGAGCTGGGCGGAGAGGCGGTTGCCGCCGGGGATGACGAACTGCGGCGGCAGCTCGACCCGCGCCATGTAGCGGTCGATCGCCTCCTCCAGCTCGGCGACCATCTCCTCGGTGGTGCGGCTCACCCCGTCCTCGAGCCGCTCGCTCGCCTCCGGCGCGGTCGCCAGCTCGGCGCCGGCGACGAAGATGTCGTCCTGGAGGCGGAGGATGTCGGCGGCCAGCTCGGCCTCCTCCGGGCCGCAGAGGGCACGGGCGACGCCGAGCTGCGAGCAGGCTTCGTCGAGCGCGCCGTAGGCCTCGGTGCGGCCGTGGTGCTTGGGCACGCGGCCGCCATACCAGAGTGAGGTCGTGCCGTCGTCGCCCTTCTTGGTGTAGATCTTGACCACTGGGTGGTCATCCTACGGCGCGCTGCCGCCGCGGTCAGCCGACGGGGTTGAAGACCAGGCCGGTCAGCACCTTGGGAAAGAAGTAGGTCGACTTGGGCGGCATGTTCTCCTCGCTCTCGCAGATCGCGCGAACCTGGTCGACCGGGATCGGGCGGAGGACGAAGGCGACGTCGTAGATGCCGTCCCCGAGCAGGGCGAGCGCGTCCTCGACGCTCTTCGAGTAGCCGAGTCCGCGCTTGGCGAGGATGTCGTCTTCGCTCAGCCCGGCGATCCCCTTGAGCACGAGCGTCTCGAGGATCGCGGCGTCGAGGCGGCGGTAGGCCTCGGGCTTGCCGGCGAGCTGCGTGTCGAGGGCGGCGATCGCGCTGTCCTTCAGACGCAGGCGGAAGCCGCGCTGGTGGAAGGAGTCGTAGAGGCCGAAGACGCCGATCCCTTCCTCGCCGCGCGGATCGAGCTGCTCCAGCGGCACCTCGGTTGCGTCGAACAGCTCGCGCAGGCCCTCGCCGAGGCGCCGCTGGCGCTCGGGATCGTCGCGCAGGCCGGAGAGCAGCCGGTGGGTGGGGAAGACGGTGAGGCCGGGATCGTCGAGCCCGGTCAGCGCCATCAGGGTGAAGTTGTGCTCGCCCTCGCCGCCGACCTCGTCGCGGTAGGCGATCGCGGTCTCGTAGCGGTGGTGGCCGTCGGCGATCAGCAGCTGGGCGCCGGCGAGCAGCTCGGTCACCGCGGCGATCACCTCGGTGTCGCCGACCCGCCAGACGCGGGTGACGCTGCCGCCTTCGTCGCTCGCCTCGCCCCAGGGCTCCTGCGACTCGATCGCCGGCGCGATCAGCGGCCAGGGATCCCTGGTGCTGAGCGAGAAGATCGGCGAGAGGTTGTGGCGGGTGGCGCGGGTCAGGTCGAGGCGATCCTTCTTCGGCCCCGGCAGGGTGCGCTCGTGGGGGAGCACCTGGCCGGCGGAGAAGTCCTCCACCCGGACGCGGGCGAGGATGCCGTGGCGGGTGCGGGCTGCCCCATCGGGCCCGGTGTAGTCCTGGGTCATCGCCCAGATCGCCGGCTCGGAGTCGCTGACGAGCGCGCCGGCCCGGCGCCACTCCTCCATCGTCCGCGCGGCCCGCTCGTATGGATCGTCATCGGTCTGCTGCGGGCCGGTCTCGCCGTAGGGTTTGGGCAGGTCGATCGCGACCGCGTTGTAGGGGGAGCGATCGAGCAGCGCGGCCCGCATGCCGGCATCGATCACGTCGTATGGCGGCGCTGCAACGTCCTGCAGCGATCCGACCACTCCAAGGTCGTAGTGAGTCGCATGGATCGGGCGCACGTCGGCCATCGGGCGAGGAAAGCTAACGGTTTCTCGTCATGCAGCCGCTGAGACTGCATTTATGCGCGCATAGGACGCATAAATGCAGTCTCGCCTGGGTTACCCGGTCGCTTACACTGGCCGCAGCGGGGCGTGGCGCAGCCTGGTAGCGCGCGGCCTTTGGGTGGCCGAGGTCCCCGGTTCGAATCCGGGCGCCCCGATGCGAAGTTCACGCCTGTGTCTGACGGCGGCTGGACGCTTATCCGGTCGCGAAAATCCCTGGAAATGCCGATGAGCGGCTGCATGGAGGGGCAACCAGGCAGCCCGCGACGCCGGGAACGGGTCGTCTTCGAAACCGACCGGCACATAGTCGTCGGCGATGTGACTCTGCCGCCCGAGGGGTATCAGAGCCGATTCTCCGATGCGGTCAACCGCGCCGACGTGGCCTTCGTGCCGCTGCTCGACGTCGAGATCTCGCCGCTTGCCGGTGGAGGTACGACCGAGAGGCGCGACTTCATCGTGCTCGCCAAGGAGCACATCAGAGTCGCCTATCCCTTCGAGGACGCTCGCTAGGTCCCTCTCAACGTGTTTCCTGGCGACGTCGACCGCCGCCGGCAAAGGCGCCGAGGTCGATCAGGAAGGCGAGGACGACGATGAACCACTCGAAGCCCTTGACGCCGTTCGAGGATGACCACATCACCGCGTAGGCGAGGGTCGTCCAGGGCAGCAGGAAGAAGCCGAGCAAGGGGACGATCCAGCTGTCGAAGGCGCGGCTGAGCAGGTCGCTGAAGAGGAAGAGGACGAACAGCGCCAGCCGGGGCGAGAGCAGGGCGAATAAGAGAACGAGGCAGCCGATAACCGCAACGCTACCCTCTGAAGGTGCTCTGGAACCGTCACAAGACGCAGAAGCCGGCGCCGGAGCAGGCGTTGCCGGGCCGCAGCGAGCCGGCTTTCGAGGTCCCCGAGCGCCACGCGGTGCTCGACGCGCCGCTGAAGCCTCCCTTTCCCGAGGGGATCGAGACCGCCTACTTCGCGCTTGGCTGCTTCTGGGGGGCAGAGCGGCTCTTCTGGATTCTCGACGGCGTCTACACGACCGCGGTCGGCTACATCAACGGGACGACGCCGAATCCCACCTACGAGGAGGTCTGCAGCGGCAGGACCGGTCACGCCGAGGCGGTCCTCGTCGCCTTCGATCCGCAGACGATCTCCTACGCCGACCTGCTCGAGGTCTTCTTCGAGGAGCACGACCCGACCCAGGGGATGCGGCAGGGCAACGACGTCGGCACCCAGTACCGCTCCGGCATCTATTTCGCCAACGACGCGCAGAAGGCGACCGCGGAGATGGCGCGGGACGCCTACGACGAGGCGCTGCGCGCCTCCGGTCACGAGCCGATCACGACCGAGGTCGAGCCTGCGGGGCCGTTCTACTACGCCGAGGACTACCACCAGCAGTATCTGCACAAGGTGCCGAACGGCTACTGCGGCCTCGCCGGTACCGGCGTGTCCTGCCGTATTCCGGCCGCCGCGGCCGAGTAGCTCCCACACCCGCCGGGGCGAATAGCATCCCGCGCCGGTGACCCCCTCCTTCGGCTCCTACATCGTTGGCTGCCTGGCGACGATCGGCATCGTCGCTGCCGTCGGCCTCGGCGGTTACTGGCTGCGGCGCTGGATCGTGCCGGAGTTCTCCGGCGCCCTGGCGCGGCTCGGCGACGCGACGCTCGCCGTCGCCCTGCTGCTGCTCTCGCTCGAGCTGCTCGGCTCGCTCAGCATCCTGCGGCTCGGCTGGATCGTCGTCGTCTGCGTCGGCGTCGGCCTCGGCGCCGCCTGGCTCGGCCGGCGGATGGCGCCGCGGGAGGGCGGCGAAGTGGCGGCGCCGCGGGTGCAGACGATCGCCCTTCTGCTCGCTCTCGGGGTTGCCTCGTTCACCGTCGCCGAGTGGACCTTCCCCTCGCAGCTCAGCCTCGACGCCGGCATGTTCGGCGGCGACACGACCTGGTACCACATGCCCTTCGCGGCGCGGATCGCGCAGGAAGCATCGACGGTGCACCTTCACTACACCGACCCGCTGCGGCTCGTCGCCTGGTTCTACCCACAGAGCTCGGAACTGATCCACGGCGCGGCGATCGTCGTCTTCAAGACCGACTGGCTCTCGCCGCTGATCAACATGATCTGGCTGGCGATCGCGCTGCTCGCCGCCTGGTGCGTCGGCCGCCCCTACAAGGTCGGCCCGGCGACGCTGGTCGCCGCGGCGATCATCCTCGACTCCGGGGTGATGATCGAGACCCAGCCGGGCGAGGGGCGCAACGACATCATGGGCCTCGCCTTCCTGATCGCCTTCGCCGCCTTCCTGATCAACGGACACCAGCGGCGGGCGCCCAAGGAGGGGGCGGTCCAGGACACGCCGGAGCGCGACGCGCCCCTGCTCGACAGGGGCCCCCTGGTCCTTGCCGGTATCGCCGGCGGCCTCGCGATCTCGGTCAAGTTCACCTTCCTGGTCCCGGTGGTGGCAATCGGCCTCGGGGTCATCTTCTTCAGCGGCAAGGGCAGGCGTCTGACCACGGCCTGGGTGCTCGGTCTCTCGACCTTTCTGGTCGGCAGCTATTGGTACGTGCGGGCGGCGATCAAGACCGGTGGCAACCCGATCCCCTCGACCGGGTTCGGCCCGCTCCATCTGCCGCGGCCCGACCAGATGCCGCTCGACCCACGGCCGCGTTTCGCCGTATCCCACTACCTGACCGATCCGACGATCTATCGACACTGGTTCTTCCCGCGGCTCGACGACGCCTTCGGGCCGTTCTGGCCGCTGATCCTGATCGCCGCCGTCGCCGCGGTCGTCTTCATCGCGGTGCGTTCACGCAACCGGATCCTGCGGGTGATCGCTGCCGCAGCGCTGTTGACGGCTGTCGTCTACGTCTTCACGCCGCTGACCGCGGCGGGTCAGGAGGGCTCGCCGACCGGCTTCTTCACCAACACCCGCTATCTGGTGCCCGGGCTGGTCCTGGCGATGACGCTGGTGCCGATTGCCCGGCCATTGCGCGCACCCGATTCGCGCGCCTGGCAGACGCTGCTCTTCTTGGTCGTGATCTACGCGATCACGGTGCTGACCACGCCGCGTTGGTATCCGCCCTACATATTTGGCACGGTCTTCCTCACCCTGGCGTTGGTCTGGACGCCGGCCGCGCTCGGGCTGCTGCGCGGACGGCGGTTTGTCAGCCGCACCTACGTTGCCGTGGCTGCGGGAGGCGTGCTGCTGCTCGCGATCGTGCTCGGCCGAGCGCAGGAGGTCCAGTACTACAACCAGCACTACGTGCGCACGACCCCGTTCCTGCAGGACGGCGGGCCGCGCAAGGCGTACACCTTCGCCCGCAAGCAGCACGACAAGCGAATCGGGATCGCCGGCTCGGGTGAGATCTTCTTCGGCCAGTACGGCTTCTACGGCGCCAACCTCGACAACTACGTCCAGTACATCGGCGTCAAGGGTTCCGACGGCGCCTACCGCCTGGCGACCAGCTGCACACAATTCCGCCGGTCGATCAACGAAGGCGACTACGACTACCTGATCATCAGCCAGTACACGCAGGACTCGCGCGAGGCCGAATACTGGTACCCGATCTACGCCTGGCTGAAGAGCGCCAAGGCGCTCGAGCTGGTGGTAGCCGAGCCCGAAATCACTCCCGAGCCCGATTACGTCTTCAAGGTCAAGGGTCAGCTGGACACCAGCTGCGCCGACGTCGGCGCAGGCTGACGGCACGCACACGCAGGTCAGGCGGGCGCCTGCGCATGCTCGCCGATGAGCGCCGCGGAGCGCTCGGGCTGCTCCCACCAGAACATGTGGCCGACGTCGTCCAGCAGCTGCGGCTCAATCCCGATCAGCGTTGCGATCTGGATCCCGTTGTTGACACCGAGCAGGCGGTCGGCGGTGCCGTGGATGACCTGGGTTGGGACGGTGACCTGGTTCAGCCGGGCGCTGGTGTCGTGGGCGGCGCAGGCCTGCATCTGCTGGAGGATCACCTCTTTCGGGGCTCGCAGCTCGACCGCCATCTCGCGGAAGGCGTCGTAGCGGCTCTCCTCGGCGCGGAATGAGGGGGAGAGGTTGATCTCCCACATCGCCCGAAAGACCTGCTCGCGGTCACCGGATGCCATCGCCGCCCCGAGCATGCGCAGATCCTCGTCGCCCATCAACGTGCCTTGCGGGCCGCCGCAATAGGTTGCCCCCAGGGTGAGGCTGCGAATCCGCTCCGGGTAGGCGAGCGCCAGCTCCTGGGCGATCATGCCGCCCATCGAGATGCCGACGATGTGGACGCGCTCGATCTCGAGTGCGTCGAGCAGTCCAACCGCGTCGCCGGCGAGGTCGGCGATGGCGAAGGGCATCTGCGCGGGACCCGACAGTCCCATCCCGCGATTGTCGAAGACGATGCAGTCGAAGCTGTGCTCGAGCAGGGCGAGGAAAGCCCGGCCCCAGGTCAGGTGGGTGGCGCTCATCCCTTGGATCAGCAGCATCGGCTCGCCGCTCCCGGCGCGCACGAAGTGAAGCTCCGTCCCTCCCGCATCGACGTTCGGCATCGCCGGCGATCCTACGGGAGGTGCAAGGATGCGCGCGTGATCCGCAAGCTGCTGCCGCCGCACACCGGTCTGGCCTTTGCCGTCATGCAGGCGCTGCGCACCGATCTCGCCGACGAGGAGTCCTTCGTCCGCCTGGTCGACGGGACGCTTCGCGCCGAGGGTTACCGGCTGGTCGGGATCTTCGAGGAGGGCGAGCCCAGCGCCCGTGCCGTAGCCGGCTTCCGCACCGGCCACAGCCTCGCCTGGGGCCACCACCTCTACGTCGACGATCTCTCGACCCTGCCGGAGGTCCGCCGCCGCGGATACGGGCGCCAGCTGCTCGACTGGCTGCTCGAGGAGGCCCAGCGACTCGGCTGCGGGCAGATCCACCTCGATTCCGGCGTTGGCTTCGACTGCGCCGCCGCCCATCGCCTCTACCTGAGTGCGGGCCTGGTCATCTCCGCCCATCATTTCGCCCGCTACGCCAGGTAGAGCCGTAACCTAAGCGCACGCGCCCCCGTAGCTCAGTGGACAGAGCGGCTGCCTTCTAAGCAGCGGGTCGCAGGTTCGAATCCTGCCGGGGGCGTAGCAGCACCGCCCCCGCATGGCTTCGCATAGCCACGCAGGGGCGGCGATTCCCCCGGCCGTGCGGGGCGATGCGAAGGGATGCGCGGCGATTAGTGATACGAGCGTGATACGGCTTTCGTCGTAAGAGTGATATGGCTGACCGCAGGCGCGGGCTCAAGCGATTTGAGCTCAGAGCCCGAAGATCGCGGCGGCGCGAAGGGCAGCGTCAGTCGGTTCCACGACCTTGCCGTTCAAGCGGACCAGGCCGGAGCGGTGTCATCGCGGCTTGAGTGGCCAAAGTGGTTGCGTTTTTGGTTGAGTTCGCGATTTTGCGCCCCACTCGTCGCTCTGCAGCGAGGTTGCATCGGGAGACTCTGAAATCGATCCTGAGGCCCAGGGTTCGCAGGTCCAAGCGGTCCGGAGCCCTGCTTGGCGGATCCAGGGCAGCCCCGTGGATCATGGGGGTGAATCCCCGCGGATGGACCATACGGTCTACCTTGTGAGATACCCTATATTCCTCGATGGTCTCTAGTCAAGGAGTCGCCCCGGCTTCACCTCGACCGCCTTGGCGAGCCGTTTCAGCGTCGAGACTTGCGGATCGCGTTTGCCCGTCTCGATCCGGCTGATCTCCGTGGCGTGGACCCCGCTTCGCTGTGCGACCTGTTCCTGCGTCAACCCGAGCCGTTCGCGCGCCTCGCGCAGGTTGGTGCCAAGGGCAGCCATGCGGCAATCCTCTGTCCTGTGAGATGGAACCTCCATAGGAAACTTCACAAGTCATCGGGTAACTTTCGCCTCCCAATGCCGCCCGACGAACGAAGGCGAGAATGGGCCGACCCCAACCCCGAGGCAAGCGGGCCGAGATCGGCCCTCTACATGCGCGCGGTCTAGCCGTGCTTTGCGATACGCAAGGTCGGGCTGACCTGCGCGATTTGCGCAATCCGCATTGGCTCTCACCCCCTTTTCGTTGTCGTTCCGGCGAGTTGCCGGGAGGGAGAGTTATGCTAAGGAAATTCTTAGTAACAGGGAAAACCCGGGCGCGGCGGTGCAACCTGCCGGACTTCCGCCTATGCTCTGTTGCGATTGAATGTCGGAAAAGCAACCGAGTGAGGAGGGGAGCTTCAATGGTGGCAAAGCTGAGAGAGGTGACCAACCGACTTCGCAAGAGAGAAATCGAGGATGCTGTTTCGTATGCCCTGGGCAACGGCGTACGAGTGGACATCCTTTGCTATCTCAACGAAGCGCCGCGCAGCCCGAGCGAACTCGCAGGGCTGATGAACCTTGAACTCAGCAAAGTCGAACACCACATTAAGGAACTCCTGGCCTCCCGCTCTATCGAACTGGCCCATGTGGAGAAGGGCTCCGGCAACACCAGGCGGCACTTCTACCGCGCGGTTGAAATCCCATATTTCACCGACGCGGAAATGTGGGCCATGCCGTTCGAGGCGCGACAGGAAATCTACGGGCTGATCTTGCAGTCAAGCGTTGCGGAGGCGTTGGCCGCCTTTCGGGCTGGCAAGGTAAGTAACGACCCCCGGGTATGCATGGCGTGGCGATGGTTCAACCTTGACGCCCAGGGACGCAGGGACCTCGCCGACGAGAACGCGCGCTCATGGGATCGCCTGATGGAGATAGAGGCCGAATCGGCCGACCGGCGTACGCTTACGGAAGAGGAGGGGGTGTCAATCATCGTATCCCTGCTGGCGCATGAAAGAGCCCGTTACCTAGACAAGAGCCCCGCGCGCGGTCAAGTGAGACTCACTAGCAGGGAAAAACCTGACACCGAGTAAAAACCAGGCGGCGGGCAAAAACAGTTCAACATTTGGGTACAGACTCACCCGTTCCTATCTGTAACTGTTCACTACTTAGAATAGAACCGACTGCTTGAAACGTAGGTAGTCGGGTCCGGGAAGTCCCGTGGGGGGTGCTCTCTCGCTCCTCCCGCGTCCCCGGCAAACGGAAGGGGCGAGAGAATGCCTAAAGGTAAGTCAAGCAAGGAGCGGGTAGCATCGCATCTGCCGGTGCTGGTTGACCCCCGACTCGTCAAGGCACTGGATCACGTTCTGCGACAGCACATCTTGCTGATCGCGGTGCAGGGCGAGGTCAGCCCGAACGAGCTGTCGATGGCGCTCGGTCAAGGACTGAGCCAGGTCAGCTACCACGTCAAAGTCCTGCGCGAGGACTGCGAAGGGATGATCGAAGAGACGCGGACCGAGCGGCGCCGGGGGGCGGTCGAGCACTACTACCGCGCGACTGCCAAGACCCTACTCCCGGCGAAGGCATGGCGGCAGCTCAAGGAAGGACTGCGGGCCGTGGTCGGCGCGGGCCAGGCGAGCGACCTGTTCAACGACCTCGCCGAAGCCCTGAAGGCGGGCAAATTGCAGGGGGCGCACGACCACATCGCCCGTACACCGCTCGTCCTCGACGCCGAGGGGGAACGCAACGTCAAGGCAATCGCGGAGCGGGCGACCCGGGAGGTGGAAGACGAGCAGCAAGCTGCGGCCAAACGCATAAAGAAGGCCAACGGCAACGGCGACAAGGCGAGCGGCTACACCTTCGCTCTGCTGGCCTTCGAGGCTGCCTGGGAGCCCGCCGACCCGCACGCCCTCGTGGCGCGGGTCGAGGGCGCAGCGAGCGGGTCGGCAAACGGGGCGAGCGGCGGGAGAAAGAGGAGCGGGCGCAAAGCGGGGGCCGCAGGAAGTAGGTCCACGCCGGGGACGTAGGGGCGCGGCAAAGCCCCCTACGTCGCCCCTCCCGCGTAACAGCAAACCCGCCGAGGAAGTGACATGACCGACACCCCACCCAAGTACGACGTTGCGATAGTCGAAGCCGTGATCCTCGAAGAAGCCGTAGAACTACACCCTCAGCACCTGACGGCCAGAGAGCTGTGGCTGAGGATCGTCAGCAACGCCGACGACACCAGGGAGGTCGAGACAGCAACCCAGGCGATCCGCAACCTCCGCGAGTTGGGTCTGTTCGCCGACCGAGACGACGAGATCATGGAGCCAACGCCAGCTACCCTTCGTGCCTGCGCACTCCTCACATAGTCGCCCACGCACATCTCTCACCCAAATGGGATAGGGATGCGATGGTCACCCTTTGGCAAGAGCGAGCGCGATCTGCCGGGTGGAGCGCGGTGGATCCAGGCGCTGCCACCCAATCATGCAGCGATCTGTATCGCTTTGCCCGGCCGGCACGGTTTTCTTCGGCTGGAGCGACGTTAATACGTTTTTAAAACGACGACGACGGGGTGCCATTTGGCTTGAACTTGGAACTACTTCCGCTTTCTCGCCAGTCATCGAGGCTTACCACGGCATTCTTCAGGCTGGTAGCGGTTTTTCGCTTTCAGCCTGGGAGTTAAGACAACCTGACGCTTTGACTAGTGGACGTTTGTCCCGTGTCAAGTGATTAGAGAGAAATAGCGAAAAGATAGAAAGTTACTCAGCATTATTTTCTATTTTTAGGTATAGCTTTCTGCTTAGCGGTGTGGTTAAGGTCCTGTCTCGTACTCGTGTCGGTCTGCACGAGAACCTGAAAACGACAACTGGAGGCAGGAATGGCAGGCAATGCGTTGGGCGGAGCGAGCAATCGGAACGATGCAGGTGCGCGCCGTCAGAGGAGGTCGCCAAAGGACATGCTGCTCGCGATTGCCGTGCTGACCTTTCTCCTTGCGAATGGTGTCTCGGCCGCATTCGCGGACGAGGGAAGCTTCAGCGCAACGGGTGGTCCCAGTGTGTATGACGTGGAAAACGCGATCGATGATCCCGGTGTTCAAAAGGCCGAAATGCCGCATACCGATGCCCTAGCCGCCGAAGAACTGCCACATCAAGACCTCAATCGCGAACAGGTAAACGAACTTTTCACGGAGGTATTCGGTCCCGAGCTGCAAGGACCGGCGGGCATTTTTGACGAACTCGAAGTGAAGAAGTTCTACTCGGACAACGTGGCTCTGATTGGACCGGGGAATCAACCGGGCGGAGAAAACGCTCCGGAAGTAACCCAGCCGACCCTGCTGGAAGCAAGTCTGCCCTTGCGCACCGAAAATGCCGAAGGTCAAAGTGTAGCCGTCGATCTGGATCTCGAACACGCCGAAGGCGAACTCCAACCTGTCAATCCCTTGGTTGAAGTCGAAGTCCCTGTCAACTTACGGGATGGAATCTCCTTGCCCGAAGTGGGAGTGGGAATCAGCCTCGCCAATGCGCCTGCAGAACGAGCCCCCTCTACCCTCGAGGAAAGTCTCGCTACCTACCCGAATGTAGCGGAGGACACGAGCTTCGCGGTTGCCCCGACGCCAACTGGCGTGGAGACTCTGACGCTGATGCAGTCGGCCGATGCACCGGCCACGCAGGCTTTCATCTTGTCACTTCCGGGCGGCGCAAGCCTCCTAGAATCTGAAGACGGAGGCGCCGAAGTCCGCAATCAGGCGGGCGAGCCCCTGCTCAAGGTGCGGCCGCCAAGCGCGCTCGATGCAGCTGGCCAATCGGTGCCGGTCAAGCTCGAAACTGCCGGAGATTCAGTCCTCGTCACGGCGGAACCCGACCAGGAAACCAGCTTTCCGGTTCTCGTCGACCCCATGTGGGAGACCTATTACTGGTATCAAAAAACCACGACCGCCTTCCAGGGCTGGGACTCGTTCTCCAATAGTCCTGCTTTTACTACCAGCCACAACGGCTGGGAAGGCGCAGGGAATTGGAACCCCGGCCTTCAGATCGCCTCAGGAAATGGGCCAATCACGCCAGGCGCCCAGGCCCGCTGGGACTACCACGTGCCTCGTTGGGCAACCGATACGAACACGAAAGGCGAACATGTTCGCCCCACGAGTTACATCAATCGGGTGATTTTCGAAAAGCTGTTCTTCGACGTCCAGGCATACGCGAACAACCCGCTCTGGAACGACCCGTTCTTTGCCTTCTATCTCTGGGACGAAAACAAACAGCAATTCGTCGCAATCGGCCACCGCTATGGACTCGAAGGTAATCTCTCCAACATGAATTACCAGTACAATCTCTACAACACTACCCCTCCGAACGAGAACGTCGACGCAAAGCAAACCAGTCTTGAACTCGTATCGAGCCAGACTAAAGGGCAGTACCGCCAACTCTACGTCGGTCTAGCGGGAGTGGAACTCAGCGACAAGGATTTTCCGAGCTTCAGTCCTCTTATCGAACCGGAAGCGTGGGTCAATAACACCGCTAAACCAATCACATTCACGGCCACCGACAGTGGTTTGGGTCTAAAGGAACTTGCGGTCACTCAGCCAAGTTCCAGCGGCGGAACCAAAAAAATCATCACTAGCTACTCTCCGGGATGCAACGGGGGAGCCATGTCACCGTGCCCACGTGAATGGACTCAAAAAAGCGGTCCGGCTGTCGCATACGATCCCGCGAGTATGCCGCAAGGAGAAAATGCGGTTACGGTCGATGCTGCCGATCCACTTGGGCATTGGTCCACGCAGAAGCCAGGCGCACCGGCAGGAACTGGCACGATTTTCATCGATGTCGATCACACGGCGCCCCAGCTCTCCTCGCTTTCTGGAACGCTGACCGAACAGGCCAAACTCGGTACTAATGCATCACAATACACATTGAAATTCAGCGCAAGTGACGGCGATCATGAAGCGCCGACCACTTTACCTGCTTACGGGGTACCTGGAACCGGGACCGGACAGTTTCAACGACCAATGGGTATTGCAGTTGATCAAGGCGGCAACATCTGGGTCGCAGACCGGGAAAATAACCGAATCGAGAAATTTGATGAAGCCGGTAATTTCCTTATGCAGTTCGGGGCGCTCGGCTCGGGCAATGGGCAGTTCAATGATCCACGTGGTATAGCGGTCAGTTCGAACGGCACGATTTGGGTATCCGACATCGGCAACAGACGAGTCCAGGCATTTAACTCCAATGGTGAATTCATTCGCGCCATAACCTATGAGTCGTTCGTTGAACCCTATGGCCTCGCGACCGGACCGGGAGGGGTTCTGTGGGTCTCCGACCCTGCTGGCCATAGGGTGTATGAGTTCAGCGAAGATGGTACGTTGATCCGCAAAGCCTATGGCTCGCCGAACAAACCGACCGGCGAAAGCGAAATAAACGCGCCGGTGGGTCTTGCAACCGATTCGCAGGGCAACCTCTGGGTCGCCGACAATGGCGCTAACCGCATCACGAAATTCGACGCCAACGGAAAATACGCGTATCAGTTCGGGTCTATGGGGACTGGTAATGGGCAGTTCCAAAACCCGGTCGGAATTGCTATTGTCGCCTCTGGGAATCTTCTGGTCACCGACGGAACCAACAACCGAGTGCAGGAGTTCCAGCCTAGCGGGACCTACCTGCGGCAGTTCGGTTCGACCGGCTCGGGCGGCGGCCAGCTGAAAGAACCCCGCGGGATCGCCGTCGCACGCGAAAACAAGGTGCTGGTTGCTGATGCTGGCAATCGAAGGGTGGCGCGGTGGGGCCATGCCGACTACGACCCTCAATCGGGTGTCGTCGGCACGGAAATCAAGGTCGATGGACAACTTGCAGACAAATACTCGCCCGGATGTCCGCTTCGAGATTGCGCGGTCAGCCGGGAATGGACGTTGAGCGCAGCCGACTACGAACCAGGCCAGCACAATGTCGAAGTCATCGCCACTGACGGAGTGGGGCTCCCCACGACGAAGTCACTCACTGTTGCGACGGTCAAAGACACGACCAAACCCAAACTCACCGGCCTTAGTTCTTACTTCACCACGCCGAAAGGGTGGGTGGAACAGAAAGCCTACTCCTATTCGACCAGCGTCTCAGATGTGGGCGGTTACGGCATAGCGTCCTATGTGTTCAAGATCGATGGAAATGTTGTGAATAGCATCACCCAGGCTTGTCCTGCTGGCGGATGTGGCGCCAGTCTTTCCGGAACGATCAACATGGCTGCCTATCAGGGCGGGACTCACATGGGAGAACTCGTGGCAACCGATTTGGCTGGAAATACCGCCAAAGCCAAACACGCATTCAATGTTGATCCGCAAGGTACGGTCACTGCTCCTGAGGCAGCGCTGACGCTGGACGCGGCGGATACAACCAGCGAATCCACCGTTGTTGCGCCTACCGTTGAGGTGGTTGACCCAGCTGAGCTTGAAGCTGGCAATCAGCCCGGACTACAGCAAAACGGCGAAGTGCTAGAAAGCACTGGCACGGCAAATCAGTCGATGATCTCGGTCAACCTCGCAGAAGGATTCACTATCGAATCGTCTGGCGAATCGATTCACGCTGAGCCCGTCGCCACCAATCAAAATCTAACGCCTGCTATCGTGACGGAAGGTGTTGCAGCAACGTCTGCGAACAGCGCTGCTAATGTTGACACTGTCATTAGGCCGGTATTTAATGGCGTATTTGACTATCAAAGTATCCGAGATTCCTCCGCCCCGGAAGAATACTCTTGGGAAGTTGTGTTAGGAAAAAATCAATCTCTTGAACAAATTGATCCCGAATATGTGGCGGTAAAATACGTCAGTGGTGCCCTTGCTTACGCGATTATTGCCGATCCTGCCCATGATTCAGTAGGTACCACGATCGACACCAGCCTGAGCGTAAGCGGCAACGTTCTGACTCTCACCGTGCCTCATAAGAAAGAGCAGTACATTTATCCTGTGGTGAGTGGCGTTGGCTGGGAAGGGGGGTTCACCACCAGTATTGCCCAAGTACCGCCACCTGAAATAACGCGGTCAGAAAAAGAACTCGAAGAAAGTGTGACCAACACTGCCCTTTACATGACGATCGGTCCCCCCGAACCAGCCGGGAAAGGGGATGAAGAAGACGCGACGGCGTCATCAGTCCACACTTTTCGCAAGACGTATGACTTTGAGCAATGCGAAGCCACCGTATTGCCCATTCCGGGATGCAGCATATGGAGCCAACATATCAGTGGCTTCTTCTACTACAATGGTCGTTACGCGTGGTGGAAGAAAGAACAGCCGCACCCGCAGTGCAAACATTATACGAGCCCGGGGTATGACATTGGTCTGAATTATTGCGATTGGTCTGGGCCAAATCACCAGCCATATGGACATGGCTATCACATTACGTCACAGGCATTTTACGATGTTTCCGTCGGTATCGGGAGCTTCTCAATAACGAAGGAACACGCCATCACTGTACGGATGTTTGGCAGCGGCGGGGCATATGGCCATAGTGACGAGTGGTGCGTGTGTAATCCATCGAATTGAATTTAGATATGTCTATAAGCAATGTGCAAAGAGTTAGAGCGATCCGGCGAGCGCTAGCTATTGCTGTGCTTGTTGCTTGCTGCTATTTCGCTCAGGATGCTACTGCTGTGGTCGATCCTGTTCTGAAAGCACCACACTCAATAATTCGCCAAGGGCGCATTGCTGGATATAGATGGTGGGTTCTCACTCATCGAGGGCATGACCAGCCGACCCGGCAACCGTGTATCGATGTTTCCATAGGTCATAAGCCAACTCGACTTGCATATGATCCAATCAATACGATCTGCGGGGCGGTTAATCCAGTGCCGACGGTCGTTGGTGCCTCGGCTGGACCAGCCAATGCGGAACGCACTGTGCTGGCTCTCGTGTTTAGCCTGAGTGCTCGACATGTAGAGTTGAATCTAGGCGCGCGAGGGCGTCGCATTTTGACCCTTACTAAGCTACGGCGCGGGCAGGCCCGCCGCGCGCATGTAGATCCATTCCGGTTCGCTGTCCTGTCGTTAGTTGGTCCGTTTTGTGTGTACCGAATCAAGGCATTTGGGCTAAACGATACGTTAATCACTGACAGCGGCTTAATTGGTTGCAAGTAAGGCTCACCTCGGGCAGCGACTACATATGTCGAGATGAAACGGTGGATCAGGGCTAATACACCGCCGGCCTGCTCACATTCCGAACTCTGGCGAGGCAGCATGAGTCTTGGAAGGGTTGGCCTGGCCCTCGGAATGGCCTGAGATTGGTTCGCCGTTGGAGGACTCAGGTGCCGCTATCCCGCTTCTCGATAGAGGCTGTCCTCCTGACTCCGCTCCCATCTCGGTTCCGGCTTGCCGTCCTGACACCCGCGCTACGTTGGATTCTGGTGAGACTGGCTGCGCTGGCGAGGCCGAGGGTTGGCTGACGTGCGGCGAGGAGTTGTGGACTTGCTGATGGCCGGCCGGCGGCGCGGGTGCGGTATCTCGACTTGGCAGCGTGTCGATGAGCGTAGAGCGCTGCGACGGCTCGATGACGCGCGAGGCGGCTCGCGCCGGCGTCCTCTCGGCATGGTCTTGGTGGGCCAAGACCCCAACCCCTCCAACACCCGGCACGATGCCAGCGGCGAGGCAGGCGCCAGCTGCGACTCCGGCGGCGCAGGTTGAGGCAACCTTGAGCGCGGAAGCGCTCAGCAGCGGTCCGGTTGCCACGTCCCCGCCGTGGCTCGGCAGTCGGGCGCCGAGTTGAAAGAGGGCCTCGCGAACTCGCTCGCGTAAGCCTTGGCTCGGCTGGGCCAGCGTGGTGGCGGCGAGCAGGGCACCAGCGACATCGGCCAAGTACCCGCGCATCCTGGCCTGGGTCTGTCGGCAGGGCCGGCAGTGGGCGAGGTGCGCCTCGAATCGACTCGCCGCCGAGCTGGCACGCTATGGGCGACTACTTCGTGCCGAGGGTCGCGACCATGAATTGCTTTGGCGCGCGAAGTATCCGGCGTTTCCGCCGGTGATCTGCGTTCTTGCCGGCTCTGACGACCGTGCGGCGCTGCGGCGGCGGCGGGACACCGCCATCGCGATCCTGCGGGGCGACCCGGATTTCGTTCGCTCGCCGGGTCTCTCGGTTCGGTTTTGCCTAGCGGATGACCTGATGAAGCGGGGGCCGTTCGCCCCGATCTTCGTTGACGCTTGCAACCCCGATGCGGCCGTTGATTGGCTCGTTGGCGACGGCGATGCGAGGGCGGCCTAGATGGCCGCTTCAATGCCTCTGACCACTTGCGGGCGCGTCAAGTTCCGAGTAGAATTGTCTGCAACAAGAGGGGATTCGCGGCGTTCGAAGCGCGATCCCGAAACGGCAAGCCCGCCGCGGTGCAACGCGACGGGCTGCCTGAGACACAGGAGGCAATGGCTCCCATGTCCTATCCCCACTCTACGGGCTGCACGCCGGTCGCAGCCGCCGAAGCCAGAGCGTTCTTTGGCCGGCGGGCGAGGCGCCTCACCGCTACCGGCCCATCCTTGGCCGACGGCATCCGACGGCGACGACGCTCGGGGTGCGTGCCAGTGACGATCGCGGCGACGCAAGGTACGACCTGTCGCCAGCCGGATCGCTGGCGAGATAAGCACGGTCTCGCCGAACACTTCTCTTGCAGCGTTCGATGGATCGAGGCTCGAATGGCTGAAGGGATGCCGCATGCCTACATCGCTGGGCGGGCCAAGTTCAACGTGGGAAAAGCCGAATCGTGGCTTGAGCGAAATGGATTCATCGAGCATCGCGGGGGTGATGCAGCATGAGCGCGTCTACCTCCGCAACGCGACCAAAAGTCACCAAGCGTCGCAAGGCCAAGCCGAAGAAGAAATATCTCGGCCGCATCTATCTCGGTCAGGACGACGACGGCAAACAGCTATTCGAGCACGTCGGCTGGTTCGCGAAGAAGAAGGAACGCGACATTGCCGTAGCCAAAGCGAAGGCAGCGAGAGGCACGGCGCTGTCGAGCGGGATTCCGCTTTGCGACGAATACGTGGACCGCTATCTCAAGGATTACGCAGAGCGCAATCGGGAATCGTCAACCACAGTCATGCGCGAACGGCTTGCACCCTTCCGCAGAGATTTCGCTGGCCGTCGCTTGGACATACCGCGAGCCGAGTTCAAAGACTGGCTGAACGGCGAAGGGGGTTGGTCACATCGCGATCCCATCCCGAAGGGCTACCGCCAAGCCTACGTCACCTTCTACAACCACGCGATTGACGAGGATGACGTACCGCTTGATCGGAGCCCGGCGCGAAAACTCGGGTACCGACGGAGGAGCAAACGGTCGCAGACTCCACCACCGACCGAAGAGGAGTTTCAGCGCTTGCTCGACGCTTGCTCGGTCCTCGGCGACCATGCGCCGAGGGTGCGCGAACTGATGCTGTTCGCGGCATATGAGCTGATGCGACCGAGCGAGTTGTATGCGCTCGAAGAATCCAAGATCGACTTTCGCCGAATGCGGATTCTCAAGGATGCCCGTGTCTACAAGGGCAAGATCGATGCTCCAAAGACGGGGGTTGTCTTGATTCCGCTGACGCCGCCCGCGCGTGATGCAATTGCAAACCGACCCCGCAACGATCAGGGATTGATCTTTCTCTCAAAACGAGGGAAGCGCTTGTCGCAGTCAACGTTGTCCGGCTATTGGGCTCAGGTCAAGGCGGCTGCTGGCCTGGATTTCGACTTCTACCATGCGACCAAGCACTACGGGGTCCACTACCTGTGGACCGAGCGGCAAATGTCTCCCCGGGCGATTGCGGCATTGGCGGGCTGGAAGGTCAGCACCGTGATCAAGATGCTCGAAACCTACGGCCACGGGGACGTGGGCGCCCTTGAGGAGGTGGATGCTTCCTTTGCCCGCGGTGACTGCAATGTCCGCCATCTTCAAACCATCGAAGAATTAGCGTCTCGATCGTGATCTGATCGTGATATGACGGATGACACATCGTGAGTCCCAAAGCCAAGTTTGTCCTGCCGGGGGCACTGGCTGCATCGGTTGTCGAACTGACGCCACCAGCTCTGGAGGCCGCGGGCCGTTCCTGTCCTTTGACGGCGAGAGTTAGCGTCTGAGCTTGCCAGCATGCCAGTGATGCTGTAAGTTACTGCATTGAATGAATGCATTAATTGACTGCAAAGGGGGAGAGGATTAAGGCATTGACGATCAGGAATGTGCCGCCGCGCCTCGCGGAAGCTCTTGAGCGCGAGAAGCGCCGCAAGGGCAAGTCGCTCAACCAGACGGTCATCGACCTCCTCGGACAGGGACTCGGCGCGCAAGGCGTGCGCTCCAATGGACTGGGCCGTCTCGCCGGGGGCTGGAACGAGGACGAGTTCCGCGACTTCGAGCAGGCAACCGCGCAGTTCGAGGCGGTCGACGAGGAGCTCTGGCGTTGAGCTCGTTCTGCCTCGATACCTCCGCCTACAGCAACTTCCGGCGGGGGAACGAAGAGGTGGCGGCGCTTCTCGACCAAGCCGAGCTAGTGGGCGTGTCGACCATCGCGCTCGGCGAGTTGCGCACCGGCTTCCTGCTCGGCGGCAAGCGACAGCGCAACGAAACGGAGTTGGCCGCCTTCCTCGATAGCTCAGTGGTGGAGGTGCTGCCGGTCGACTCCGAGACGAGCCGCCACTACGCGGAGATAGTCGCCGAGCTGCGCAAGGCGGGAACGCCGGTCCCCACCAACGACATCTGGATCGCCGCTGCCGCGGCGCGCAACGGCACCACGATCTTGACCTGCGACGACCACTTCGAACGTATCGGCCGCGTCGGCTCAATCGTCATCGACATCTGATCGCGCATTTGACATGCGTCGATCGCAGCACCTGCGATCTCTTCTGCTGCTCCAGCGAAACCACGTCCGCTTTGACCGGGGCCACGTGGTTCGTCCTGTGTAGCGCCGGGGGCGTTTCGTCTTCCCTCGGCCTTCGGGGCGCCAAATGACGCATTGCCGTCAGACAGCTGTCGAACCCCGTGAGCCTTATAAGTGTGATATAGGTACTCGTCGGGTTTGCCATGGATGCGATTCTTCAGAAAAGTCGCGCCACGGAAGGATATGGTCGGCGCCTTTGTCTGAAGGCCCTGGGTGGGGGATTGGCAATCCTGGCGGTCATTGCGCTGTCACCGAAGGCCGCGAGCGTCGTGCTGCCGGATCTGATTGGTAGCGCCGATGCGGAGGCTGCAACCCAACCGCAGCTCGTCGCTGACATCAACCCGACCGAAAACACGGAATACGGCTCCACGCGCGAACTCACGGCTTTCGGTGGGCTCGTCTGCTTTTCCGGCAACGACGGCTTTCACGGCGAAGAGCTGTGGTGCTCGGACGGGACCGAGACGGGAACCGGCATGGTCAAGGACATCCATCCCGGACCAAATTCCTCTGAGCCGTATTGGTTTACCGATGTCGGCGGCACTCTCTTCTTCGTCGCGAAGGACGGGGCGCACGGACGCGAGCTCTGGCGCTCGGACGGCACGGAAGCTGGGACCGAGATGGTCAAGGACATCTATCCCGGTAGTGCGTCGGATCCCTTCGGGATCTATGCGCCGGACGCGCTCACCGACGTCGGCGGCACCCTGTTCTTCAGCGCTGAGGACGGGGCGCACGGACGCGAGCTCTGGCGCTCGGACGGCACGGAAGCTGGGACCGAGATGGTCAAGGACATCTACTCGGGCGAAACCGATCGCTATCCGGGTCCGGCAAACTCAACCCCAGCTCAGCTGACTTATGTCGGCGGCACCCTCTTCTTCGTGGCTGAGGATGCCGAGCACGGACGCGAGCTCTGGCGCTCGGACGGCACCGAGGGTGGGACGACGTTGCTCAGGGACTTCCTCCCGGGCTCCGGGTCTGGTGGGGCTGCGTGGCTTACCCCCGTCAACGGCACTCTCTTCTTCGTTGCAGATGATCCCGTGCACCGTGACGACGAGCTCTGGCGGTCGGATGGCACCGAAGCCGGGACGCAGATGGTCATAGGTCCCGGCTGGGGAGATTCCACGCTGGGGCCGTTTGCCGATATCGGCGGAACCCTTTTCTTTGCTACCGGTCGCCTGGGTGGTCAGGGTGCGCTGTGGCGCTCGGACGGCACGGAAGCTGGGACCGAGATGGTCAAGGGTCTGGCAACCGAGGCCCATCTGGAAGAATTCACCGACCTCGACGGCACCCTGTACTTCGTGGCAAAGGACGATGTGCATGGAAGCGAGCTGTGGCGTTCGGACGGCACCGCGCTCGGGACCGAGATGGTCGGCGAGATCTACCCGGGGAGCGCCTCCTATCCCTACCCGGTCTATCTCACCGCGGTCGGCGAGACTCTCTTCTTCGTCGCGAGCGACGGCGTTCACGGCTACGACGCTCTATGGGCGCTCCGTACCGGCCCCGCTCCTGACGACCCTCCCACCGCGATCGACGACGAAGCCACGCTGGCAGAGGATTCGCCGGCCACCGCGATCGACGTCCTCGCCAACGACACCGATTCCGATGGCGGCCCCAGGTCGATCGACTCGGCCACCCAGCCCGCCCATGGCACGGTCGAGATCACGGCCGAAGGAACGGCGCTCACCTACAAGCCCGACCCGGACTACTGCAACGACCCGCCAGGGACCGAGACCGACGACTTCCGATACACCCTGACCCCAGGCGGTTCGAGCGCCAAGGTCGCGGTTGCGGTGAGCTGCGTCGAGGATGAGCAACCGACCCCGCCGCTTGTACAGAGCGGGTCCGACATATTGCCGTCCACGGTGCCGTCTCCAGGGGTTCCCCCGGGCGCTGGGGCTCCGTTGCCTGGGGCGGTAGGTCGAGCGATTCCGGTGCTGCTTGACCGGCGTGTTCGGGTCAAGCGCCGGTGGGCCGCGGTCACTATGCGCTGTGCGCAGCAACGCAGGTGCCACGGGCGACTCTGGATATTCCCGCGGCGGACGGTGGCACAAACCTCGAATTCGGTGCCTTTGGCAGTGCGAGGCACTTACACGATCCCACCGGGAAGGGCGCGTGTGGTGTGGCTAAGGCTCACTGCTGTGGGTCGTCGACTGGGTCAACACCGGCACGCAGCCGGCGGTAGATTGGTGATCGCAGGGGCGCATCACCACGACCGACGACTGCTTGCAGTCAGGTTGCAGTTCGCTCGCTCGCACAGGTAGCGAGAGCACCGAGCGCACCAGGAAGAGCCGATTGCGTCGATGCGCGGCGATTCCGGCGAGGGGCATCAAGGGCTACCGTGCCAGCGAGGTCGGGTCGGTGTCGATTCGCGCTACTGGGTTCGTCTTATGCTCGTAGGGGGTGCTCAATTGAGCATCGTGGCGAGCTTTGACGTGTTCTAACCAGTGCCATGACACGCAACGAGCGGCGCACGGACATCGCATTGGCAGTGCTTGCCGGTGTTTCGATCGTAGGGATCGTCTGGATCGGGCGGATCGCCGAGGGATAGGCACGCCGATGATCCTCATAGCCGGAGCGACGGGCTTCGTCGGTGCCCGGCTGGCGGCCTCGCTGCGGGACTCCGGAGCGGAGGTTCGCTGCCTGGCCCGCGATCCGGCGAAGGCCGCGCGGCTCGGGTCGCAGGGCTTTGAGGCCCGGTTGGGGGACGTCACCGATGCCGCCAGCCTCGAGGGCACCGGGCGTGACGTCGATGTTGCCTACTACCTGGTGCACGCGATGGCGGCAGGGGGCGACTTCGCCGCGCGCGAGCGGCGCGGCGCCTCGAACTTCGCCGACATGGCCAAGCGCGAGGGTGTCGAGCGGGTCGTCTACCTCGGCGGCTTGGGAGGCGAGAGCGCCTCGAAGCACCTCAGCAGCCGCCACGAGACGGCGCAGGTCCTTGCCGCCGACGGTCCGCCGCTGACCTACTTCCGGGCGGCGATGGTCGTCGGCGCCAAGAGCGAGTCCTACCGCACGCTGCGCTACCTGGTGGGCCGCCTGCCGGTGATGCTGGCGCCGGCCTGGCTGCAGACCGACACCCAGCCGATCGGCATCGAGGCGACGGTCGAGTACCTGCGGCGGGCGCCTGAGGTGGCCGAGTCCGCGGGCCGCGAGGTGCAGATCGGCGGGCCCGACGTGCTCACCTATGCGGAAATGCTCGACCGGATGGCGATCGCGATGGGCAAGAGCCCGAGGCCGAAGCTGCCGCTGCCGCTGGTCACGCCTTGGCTCTCGTCGCTCTGGCTCGGCCTGGTCACGCCAGTGGACACGAGCGTGGCGCGGCCGCTGGTCGAGGGCCTGACCACGCCGACCGTGGTCACCGATCCCGCGGGCGCTGAGCCGTTCGGGGTCGAGCCGGAGTCCTTCGACGAGGCGCTTCGCCGCGCCCTCGCCGAGGAAGAGGGGGATGGATCTTGATCCGCTATCCAATTCAAGAGTTTTCGGGAATCGGGCATGGGGTAGAGGCTCGGTCATGGCACCAAGCTCAATACTCGTGATCGTCGTTGGGATCGTGCTCGCGCTGCTCGTCAGCTACATCCTCGGGATCATCGTGATCCTGATCGGGTTGGCGATGCTGCTCATGCCGATGCTCGGCGCCAGACGCCGGGTCTAGGCCACTGGGCGACAATCCGGCGGATGGCTCCGTGGAAGCTGCCGGTTATCGCGGCTGCGATCGTCGTCCCGATCGCGGCTGGCTTCCTCGTCGCCGGCCCCGGTCTCGGGGTTGCGGTGGCGGCCCTGGTGGCGTTCGCGATCATCTGGTTGGCGGCGCGGCAGACCCCGCGCGGCCCGATCGGCGCGCCGGCCGAGGACGGCAGCCGCCACGTGCTGCTGGTGATCACCTGCGCGGTTGAGGAGCCGGCGGCGGTGCAGCGGCTCGCCGCCGCCGCGGGGCTCGACGGCAACGGCGGTGACGCTTCGGTCCTCGTCCTCTCGCCTGCGCGCATCGGCTTCCTCGACCGCTGGGCCTCCGACGTGGAGTCCGCCCGGCAGGCCGCCCAGCAGAACCTCGTTGCCACGGTGGCGGCGCTGGCGAAGTCGGGGGTGGCGGCCGAGGCGCGGGTGGGGGATGAGGACATCGTGCAGGCGGTGGAGGATCAGCTGCAGAGCTTTCCGGCGAGCGAGGTGGTGCTGGTCGGCGACGGTGAGTCGAGCGATGCGGATGAGGCAGCGGCCACAGAGCTGGATTCCCGCCTGCGGGCCGAGTTCCGACGGGTCGATCTCAGCTCCGGCGGCCGCTGAGCCGCGGCCTCTCTGCTTCGGGTCGCTCTCAGCAGGCGTGTGGGTGGGCGCGGCTGCGCACGACCTGGAAGGCGCTGCCGGGAATCCGCTTCAGCTGATTCAGGTTGTCGTCGTCCCAGCGGCGGTCGCTCGTGCCGCTGAAGAACCAGTTGGAGCCGTTGTCGGCGACGATCATGCCGTAGCGCTTGAGCGCGTTGGCGATCGTCTTCGCGGCGCCGCTGAAGTGGCCGAGGCCGTAGCCGGGCTTGAGCCGCAGGCGGGTGCCCATCGCCGGCGCGTGCGGATTGGCGGTGTCGCCGGCGCAGTGCGAGGCGGGATGGACCCAGGCGTCGCGGGTGCTGTCGAAGGTGACCCGGATCGCGTGGTCGAGGTGTCCGGCCGCGACCTCGTCGTAGCGGACGAGGCCGGCGAAGATCGGCAGGCCGGCTGCGTCGGCAGAGGTCCAGGAGTCGGGGCGCAGGGCGGTGGAACGCAGGTTCCAACTGGCGCCCGAGTCGGCGTTCCAGTGCAGCCGGGCGCCGTGCTCGACGAAGCCGCGGTAGAGCTCGTAGAGCATGCAGCTGGAGCGGTCGACGACGAGCACGTGACGGTCGCCGTCGCTATGGGTGCCGCCCTCCACCGGGGCGCCGGCCGGGATCGGGAATGGCCCCCGGTCGCTCTCGCTGCCGTAGGCGGTGTAGCGGATCGGGAGCAGGAGCTGGCGAGGGCCGACGACCGCGTAGGGGAAGCCGTAGGCGCGGGGCGAACCGAAGTCGGGATGGAGACGGTCGCCGCCGTGGGAATCGATGTAGGCGATGGTGGCGGCGGAGTCTCGAGCAACGGGCGCCTGCGAGATGTCCTGGTTCCAGGCTGACTGGTTGGGAAGGGACGGGGCGCGGGGAGAGAGCGATGGTGGCGGGTTGGGAAAGACCTGACAGCTGCCGAGGCTGGGGTAAGGCCCGAGCGCCTCAGCTTGCGCCGGCGCAAACCCGCCACCAACAGCCAGCAGCGCCACGACGGCAGCCAGACGTGTCGGTGCCAAGAGGTCCATATGGGCCGCGAACCACCGGCACGTCCAGCGAATCACGGTCTGGAGTCACCCGGCATGCTCAGCTTCCCGACCTCGAGCTCGCCGATCTTCAACCTGCCGATCGTCGCCCGGCCGATCGCCAGTCGCCCGACGCTGAGCCGGCCGATCGCGAAGCCGCCGATCGCCGCCGCCCCGACCGCAAGCGCGCCGACCGCGCGCGCGCCGGTAGCCGTGGCCGGACGAGCCTCCGGCCGAAAGAAAGCGATCCCCCGTCGCTGAGCCATCGGGCAACGGTAGCGCGGTTCTCCCAGCTGCAGCCAAGAGCCAGATGATTGCCCGCTTGCCCCAAGCCTCCACATCTGCGCCGGCCCGGTCGCTGTCAACCGCTCCACCAAGCGCCCGCCGAACCTCCCAGCAAGCACGCTAGATTGAGGGCACGCGGTGGACGTAGCTCAGCTGGTAGAGCTCCTGGTTGTGGTCCAGGCGGTCGCCGGTTCGAATCCGGTCGTCCACCCCTCAGCGAAATACCTGCAAATAGGCAGGCCTGGATAGCGGAATGGGACCGAATTTCGTTCCAAACCGCGTTAAGACAACCGCTCCGTTTCAGGCACTTCTGGCCCAGTAGTGCCTGAGAATGGCGCCGATGCACGGGGATTGGCGGCGATTTCGGTTATTCGGCCTCGCTTTTACGCTCGGCGAGTATCGCTGTTGGCAGCTTGCTGCACAGCAGGATCGCTCGGGTCGTTCAGTGTGGCCTCTTGACTCCTAAGCGTGGACAGATGCAGCAAATCCAGGGCACCACCGGCGACCGAGGAGAGCGAGAAACAATGAGCCAGGGGCCGCGACTTGGCCAGCCTAGCCGCTGATCTTCGCCGAGATCGCCCGCGTCGCCGTTCGGCCGGCAGCGTCCATCACGGTCACCGTGACGCGGATCCGTGCGCTCCCGAGTTGTTTCAGCGCTCGCAGCGCCGGATGCGAGAGGGCGACACGGATTGGAGTAGTTGATCCGGCGGCGAGGGTGCCATGGGGCGTCACCGTGCCCCGGTAGTGGTGACGTCCGATGACGATCTGGGCCCGGCCCGGCGCAACCCGGCAAGAATCTGCGCAGGAAACGAATCCGACCGTGGCCCGGCGACCCGCTAGCTGGTTGCGTTTGCCGGTGGCCCAGAGAGTCGGAGCGCGCGGCGTTTCGGTGGGCGTCGTCGGTGGGGTGCTGGTCGTGCCGCCGCGGATCGTCACCGGGACCAGGGTCCGCTGGTTGTCCATGCTCACGGTGATCCACCCGTTGCCCGGCGTCGCTCCCGCCGTGAAGATGGCCGTCGTCCAGCCGTTTTGGAGGTGGCCGGTCGCCGGGGACAGCGTCCCGAGCGACGATGAGAAGCCGATCTGGGCCTTTTCGGAGGGGACGCCCGTGTTGACGCTCAACCCGTTAGCGATCAGCAAGGCCGCGACTTCGGCCTGTTCCCCGGGGTTGAGGGTGATCGAGCTGCCTATCGGCAGTTCCTCGATCCCAGTTTCTTCCTTGCGCGGGCCTATAAGCGCAGCCAGTCTGAGGTTGTCTTCGGTGTCCACTCCGCCGCTCACCTCGTCGCAGCCTGCAGCTCCTGGACCCGCGTTGCAGCCCCACCAGTTCTGTTCGGCGTCGAGCGTCCCAGAGGCCGTGTTGTCGACGCCGAGGTGGGTCGTGCCGACGAACCGGTTGGTCTGAATCTGGACGTGGCCGGTGACGTCCCAGGGGGAGGCATCGCTAGTGGCGATGCCGTCGTAGGAGCCGGGGAATTCGTTGCTGTAGATCCTGACGTCGTCGACTTCCGGGCCGAGCTCGATCCCGTAGGGGTCACAGTTGATGAATTCGTTGTCGAGGGAGACCAGGATGTCGGCGGACGGAACCAGTCCGCCCTGGTCCCCGAGGATCTGAAGGCAGCCGGCAGTGCCATTCCCTTCGAAGCTGTTGTGCATGACGCGCACGTCCTCGCCGTCGATCGCCAGCTGCGGTCCGCTCGGCGAGTCGAACGAGTTCCAGCCGAGGTCGTTTTCTTCACCTTGCCGCTTCCTTATCCGCCCGGCGATCCGGACTGGTGCCGACACTTTGTTGTCCTGAAGCTCGAAGCCTTCGATCGTCGTACCGCTGTCCGCGAGCACCGCGTTTTCGCCGATCGAAGCGACGAGCCGGTTCGCCTGGATGGTTAGGGCGGAGTATTTAACGCCGCTCAGTCGGATCCCATCGCCCACCCCTTCGATCAGGTTGTAGCCGATGAAGCCCTTTTCTCCGCCTGCTTCGAGCCGCACGCCCGACGATCCGCCGGAGATAATGTCTTCGTAGACTTGGAGGTCATCGACGTCGGCGCCTGAGGTGCGGATCGCGGTTCCGGTGGCGCCAGCTGTGACCGTCATTCCTCTGATCGTGATTCCGTGCGATTCCGGTCTGATCGCCGTGCCAGAGCCGCCGTAGACCACCGCCTGCGGTTCTTCCGGTCTGGCGCCGCCGTTCGGCCCGATGAGCGTCAGCGGCTTGTTTATCGTCACGTTTTCGGTGTAAATGCCTGCGCGTACGTCCACCCAATCGTAGTTTTCGGCTTCGTTGATCGCGTGCTGGATCGTCGCGCAGGGTTCGCCCTGGGGGGAGCAGTCGTTGCCGGCGTCCGAGCCGGTGGGCGACACGTCACGGAAAGCTGCCGCCGCCGGCTGTACTGCGGTGCCGAGGATCGCCAGGGACAGCGCGAAAGCGGCGACTGATCGCGCCTTCCCGTTATTTCTCAAGTCGAGTTGTCCCATGCCGCCCCTCCGACTGGCGAAAATCTAAAGCGGGGTGTCTAGTCGCTTCTCATTGACGAAGCCCTTGAACTCTCTTTGCGATCAATAGAACTCTAGATACTTTGATTCAGGCACGGCGCTTTCTAGAGGCGACCGTAGTTGTTCCCAAGGCGCCGGGCCACTGATTAGGGCCGCGCCGTATTGGGCGGTTGGAAACAGCGCGCGGAACCAGGCACTCCTTGCCGGGGAGTGCCCGAAACGCCGCTAATCCCCGCGTATCGCCGCACTTCGGCAGAGACAGAGCACTGTCGAAGTGGTCTGAAAGCCCTGTAAGTCGGGCATTCATTGAATGAACGCGCGATCTCAGCTTCTCATTTGTGGTCCAGGCGGGTCGCCGGTTCGAATCCGGTCGTCCACCCCTCGTAGAATCCGCATTGCAGAGTGGTTTGCGGGCTTGCCCGATTGACCGGACCCCATTCATCGGTCCACCCCAAGTGAGAGTCCGGGGTTGATCGTGACGTTCGTATTGCCGATTCGCTGCCAGCTGGCAGCGAATCGGGCTGGGGACATCATGCCAAGCGCCGA